>VFQM010000467.1_pt1 | contig 44977 bp, 40 predicted proteins | sample 3512391 | NCBI WGS metagenome assembly VFQM01 (sample SAMN10412369, study PRJNA504923) | tailings metagenome | isolation source: Replicate 1 from Balatoc abandoned mine | place: Philippines
GGCGGGGGACAGTCGCGGAGCCGGATACCGGTCGGCGACGACCGGACCCGCCGGAGATCACAACAACAACCCAGGAAGCGGACGGAGCACACAACCGCCCCCCCCCTATCAAGCCCATCACCATTTCTCACCGTGTTCCACAGGGCAAAAACCTACAATCCGGGAATGCTTGCGCAACGCACCCTCAAATCACTGACCAAGGCGGTGGGCGTCGGCCTGCACAGCGGTCAGCGCGTGGAGCTGACGCTGCGCCCGGCCGCGCCCGACACCGGCATCGTGTTCCGCCGCGTCGACCTGCCGCAGCCCGTGGACATCCCCGTCAACGCCACCGCCGTGAGCGACACGCGCCTGGCCTCGACCATCTCCAACGGCGGCGCCAAGGTGCACACCATCGAGCACCTCATGAGCGCCTGTGCCGGCCTCGGGTTGGACAACCTGTTGATCGACATCACCGCCGAAGAGGTGCCCATCCTCGATGGCTCCTCGGCTTCCTTCGTCTACCTGCTGCAAAGCGCCGGCATCGTGGCGCAGAACGCGCCCAAGCGCTTCATCCGTGTCACGCAGCCGGTGGAGGTGCGCGAAGGCGAAGGCCGCAGCCTCAAGTGGGCGCGTCTCGAGCCGTACCACGGCTACAAGCTCGCCTTCGAGATCGAGTTCGACCACCCCGCGGTGAACGCGTCGGGCCAGCGTGTGGAGTTCGACCTCGGCAGCGGCAACTACGCGCGTGAGATCGCGCGAGCACGCACCTTCGGCTTCACCAAGGACGTGGAGATGATGCGTTCCCACGGCCTGGCGCTGGGCGGCGGCCTGGACAACGCCATCGTGATGGACGACGTGAAGGTGCTCAACGCCGACGGGCTGCGCTACGGCGATGAATTCGCCAAGCACAAGATCCTCGACGCCATGGGTGACCTGCACATCGTGGGCAAACCCCTGCTCGCCGCCTACAGCGCCTTCCGCAGTGGCCACGCCATGAACAACCAGCTGCTGCGGGCATTGCTGGCGCGGCCCGAGGCCTACGAGGTCGTGAGTTTCGAGAACGATCGCGAGGCGCCGCGCGGCTTCGCGCAACTCACGCCAGCCTGGTAAGCGCTGCCAAGATGCTGCTGTTCCGTTGGGCCGTCCTGCTGCTGCTGCTCGCGGCAGGCGTGTGCTTCGCCCTCTACATCGGTACCGGCCAGGCGCGGTACCGCACCTGGGGGCTGGTGATCCTGAAGTGGACGGTGCTGGCCGCACTTGGCTTCTTTGCGGTGCTGGCCATGGAGCGCCTGCTGTGAGTGCCAGCACCCGCCCCCTGGCGCTGGTCGTTGAAGACGACGACCACATCGCCCACTTGCTGCGCTTCATGCTGGAACGCGAAGGGTACGAAGTGCTGCACGCCGTCGATGGCCGCGAAGGCGTGCGCCTGATCGAAACCGGGGCGGTGCCTGCCGTGGCGTTGCTGGACGTGATGCTGCCTTTTGTGGACGGGTTCGAGCTCGTGCGTCGCCTGCGCGCCCAGGCAGGATGGGCCGACGTTCCCGTGGTCATGCTCACCGCCAAGACACAGGAAAGCGACATCGTGCGTGCACTGGACGCCGGCGCCAACGACTACATCCTCAAGCCGTTCCAGCCGGCCGAATTGCTCGCCCGGCTGCGCCGGTTCTCGAAAGGGCGCCCGTGAAGCGCTGCGCGGGCTGGTGGTTGGTCCTGCTGCTGGCAGGTCCGCTGGCACATGCACAAGATGCAGACGCTCCCCGCACGGAGGTGGGCCTGTCCACCGAACGCAGTGACCTCGACCGCGGCTACGCTGACTGGACCGAGCACAGCCTGCGCGTCCAGCGTCACCATGGCGCGCGCGACTTCAGTGCCTTCGCACTCACCCGCACCTCCCGTTTCGGGCTCGACGACACGCAGTTCGAACTCACGCACGAGCGCGCGTTGTCGCCCGCGTGGGTGGCCGGGTTGTCGCTGACGGTCAGTCCCACGCACCGCGTCCTGCCCAGAACAGGCCTGGCGGGGCGCCTGCAGTACGAATTCGCCCCGGCGTGGCTGCTGCATCTGGGTGCACGCCACACCCGCTACCGCAGCAGCGAGGTTGATCGCCTCGATCTCGGTCTTGAGCGTTACGTGGGTGATTTCAGCCACGCCCTGCGTTGGTCTCCCGTGCGTGCGCTCGGGCGCAGCGAGCAGGTTCTCGAATGGCGCAGCCACTGGTATCCGGCCGAAGGCCGCTCACTGGGATTGATCGTCGCTGCCGGCGACGAGGCCACCGAGCTCGGCGCGGGCAATATCGCGCTGGCCCGCGTGCGCTCGCTGGCGCTGGTGGCGCGCTGGCGCCTGGACGACGCCTGGACGCTTACCGGCTCGCTCAGCCGAACGCGCCAGGGCGACTTCTATGTGCGCACGGGTGTGGGCGCCGGTGTTCAGCGACGTTTCTGACCCAGTCCTGCGGGTGGCTCTCTGGAGCGGCGTGGTGGCCACGTTGCTGACGGTGATCGTTGCACTGGTGATCGTGTTGCTGCGCCTTGCCTTGCTTCGGGAAGAGCGGCGTTGGCAGGCCTTTGTGGCGCAGTGGCGCCCCCGGTTGCTGTCGCTGGTGATCGAGCCCTCGACCGCCCCGTTGCCCGCGCTGCCCGCAGGCGAGCGCCGGCGCTTCCTGCGGCTGTGGGTGTATCTGCACGAGTCGGTTCGCGGTGAGGCGGCCGAGCGGCTCAACAACGCCGCACGCAGCCTGGGCCTGGACCGTTTCGCGCGCAGTCTGCTGGCCGGTGGATCGCGGCCCGCGCGCTTGCAGGCGGTGCTGGCGCTGGGTCATCTGCGCGATCCAGCGGCGTGGGAGGCCTTGCATCGGTTGGCCGGGCTGCGTGATCCGCTGCTGTCGATCAACGCGGCCCGAGCACTCGTGCAGATCGACCCGCTGCGGGCGGCCGAGACCCTCACACCGGCGGTATTGCAACGTGACGACTGGGACGTGGCCCGTCTCGCCGCTTTCATGGCCGATGCGCGTGATGCCTTCGCCCTCATGCTGGCGCGGCATCTGCCGGGCCTGCGCCCGAGCCGTTTGCCCAGGGCCTTGCGTCTGGCGCGTGCCCTGCGCGCGAACCTGCCACCGCCGAGCCTGCATCGGCTGCTGCAACAGCGCACGGAGCCGGCGGTGGTGTGCGAATTGCTGCCCTTGCTGCACGGCCCCGAGTGGCACGACGGGGTGCTGCAGGCGCTGCAGCACCCGCACGCGGGTGTGCGCGCTCAGGCCTTGCGCGCCATGGCCAGCATCGCGGTTCCCGCCGACCTTCCCCGACTGAGCGCCTTGCTCCAGGACGCCGACGCCGATGTCCGGCTGGCGAGCGCCCATGTGCTCGTCGATCTGCCGTTCCTGGGCGAGCCGGATCTGCGGGCGCTGGCAGCGCCGGGTACCCCGGCGCACGACGCACTGCGCCACGCCATCGCGCAGCGCGAGTGGGGCGGGGAGGCGCGATGACGGTGCCGTTGCTGATCGAGGCGACCACGGCGTTCGTGCTGGCCTATTTCGTTTTGCTCAACCTCGGTTATCTGCTGCTCAACCTGGTCTCGATGATCAGCCTGTGGCGCGGCCTGCAGGAGCGCGTGCTGGATGAGCTGCCCCAGGTTCACAGCGGCATGGACCCGGGCATCAGCCTGCTGGTGCCGGCCTTCAACGAGCAGGCTTCGATCGTCGATTCCGTGCGTTCCATGCTGGGCTTGAGCTACTCGAATTTCGAGGTCATCGTCATCAACGACGGGTCGCGCGATGGCACGCTGGCGGCGTTGGTCGAGGCCTTCGCGCTGGAGCCGTTCCCGGAGGCCGTGGCACAGCGCCTGCCCACGCAACCCATCCGGGGGTGCTTTCGCTCGCGCCTTCACCCCAACCTGCGGGTGATCGACAAAGCCAACGGTGGCAAGGCCGACTCGCTGAACGCGGGCATCAACCTCGCCCGACACGAACTCTTTTGCGGCGTCGATGCCGACTCCATCCTGGAGCGCGATGCTTTGCAGCGCGTGGTCAAGCCGTTCCAGCGCGACCCCTTCGTGGTGGCCACCGGCGGCACCGTGCGCGTGGCCAACGGTTGCCGAATCGAAGGCGGGGTGCTCACGCAGGTGGGGCTGCCGCGCAACCTGTGGGCCCTGTTCCAGGTGGTGGAGTATCTGCGGGCGTTTCTCTTTGGCCGCCTGGGCTGGTCCCAGCTCAACGCCATGCTCATCATCTCGGGCGCCTTCGGCTTGTTCCGGCGCGACCTGGTGATTGAAGTCGGGGGCTACCGCGTCAAGACCATCGGTGAGGACATGGAGCTGGTGGTGCGCCTGCACCGCCATCTGCGGGCGCAGCAACAACGCTATCGCATCGAGTTCGTGCCCGACCCGGTGTGCTGGACCGAAGCGCCGGAGGACCGACTCACCCTGCGCAACCAGCGTATCCGCTGGCAGCGGGGCTTGTCAGAGAGCATGAGCACCAATGTCGGCCTGATGTTCAACCGCCGGGGTGGAGCGCCGGGTTGGCTGGCCTACCCTTTCTTCGCGGCCTTCGAATGGCTGGGCCCGCTGGTCGAACTGGGCGGCTACGTCTTCATGGTGCTGGCGTGGTCGTTCGGCCTGATTTCATGGCAGGCGTTTGCGATCTTCCTGTTCGTGGCCGTGGGCCTGGGCGTGCTGCTGTCGTTTTCCGGCCTGTTGCTGGAGGAAATGGCCTTCCACCTGTACCCTCGTGCGGGGCAACTGGCCCTGCTGGTGCTGATGGTGGTGCTCGAGAACTTCGGCTATCGCCAGCTCAACAGCTGGTGGCGCCTGATCGGCCTGTGGCGCTGGGCCACCCAGCGCGAGTCCCAGTGGGGCGAGATGAAGCGCAAGGGACTCAACGCCGGCCCGTGACACGGCACCACCCGACCCGCTGGACGATCAGGCCAGCGGCAGTTCGAAGAAGAACTCGGTGCGGCCGGGCTCACTGGTGAAGTCAATGCGCCCGCCGTGCGCCACCATGATGCTGCGACAGATCGCCAGGCCCAGGCCGGTGCCGCCTTTCTGTCGTCGGTCGGAGCCGTCGGCCTGCGCGAACCGCTCGAAAATGCGCGCGCGAAAGGCCTCGGGCACGCCTGGCCCCTGGTCCAGCACCGACACCCTGACATGACCCGATCGCACCTTGATCGACACGTCCACCATGCCGCCGCGAGGTGAGTACTTGGTGGCGTTGGAGAGCAGGTTGACCACCACCTGCACGATGCGGTCGCCGTCGACATCGACCATGGCGTCGGCACCAGCCAGGAAACGCAGTTCGACACCATAGTGGCTCGCGTAGGCCATGGTGTCGCGTACCGCGCGCATCACCAACGGCTCGATCGGCTGGCGGCGCATGTCGTACTGCATGTTGCCCGCGTCCATCTTCTCGATGTCGAGCAACTCGTTGATGAGCCGGATCAGCCGCTCGCAGCTGTCGTTGGCCAGTTGCACCAGCTCCCTGGCGTCCGCTGGCAGCTCGCCCGCCATGCCGGTGGCCATCAGGTTCAGCGAGCCGTACATGGCGGTGAGCGGGGTGCGCAACTCGTGCGAGACGGTCGAGACGAACTCCTTTTTCAGGCGCTCGATTTCCCGGCGCTCGCGGATGTCGTGCAGGAACGCGCTGAACAACTGGACCGGCGGGTTGTCGATCAGGCCGATGCGCATTTCCACCGGGATCTCGCGCCCCTGGTTGTCGATGATCAGGCGCTCCAGGCGCTGCCCCACGAAAGGCGCTTCGCGGGTTTGCAGGTAGTGCGCGAGCGCTGCCTGCATCTGTCCGCGGTAGCGCGCAGGAATGATGATCTCCTCCAGCGGGCGACCGATCACGTCCTCGCTCTTCCAGCCCAGCAGTTGCTCTGCGGCCGAGTTCCAGTCGGTGATGCGGCCAAAGAAGTCCATCGTCACGAACGGGTCCTGTGCCAGTTCCACGAGCGTTTCGATGCGCTGCTCGTTGGACTTCACCTGCTCGAACGCCTTGCGCAGCTCCTGCGTGCGGTCGTTGACGCGTCGCTCCAGGTTGGCGTTGAGTTCGAGCAGCTGCACCTCGTTGGCCTGCAAGCGGTAAACGAGGGCATTCAAGGCCTGGCCGAGTTGCGCCACCTCTTCGTAGTGGTTCGATACGGGCACCCGCACCGGCTGGCCCTGCTGCAGTTGTCCGGCCGATGTCGTGAGGGCGCGCAGGGGCCGCGAGATCCAGCGCGCCACCCACCAGCCCAGCACCGAGAAAACCAGCGCCGCGAGCAAGCCGGCGACGAGCAGTTGGCGCTGTAGCGCGGAGGCCGGCGAATAGGCCTCGTCCAGGCGCTGCCGCACGAGCACACGCCAACCCATGCCCGGGTAATCGTCGAGTCCGCGATCGCTGGCATAGCCCACAAGGTAGCGATGGCCGTCGGGCCAACTTTCTTCGGTGTGACCGGTGGCCTTGCCCGATGCCATGGCAGCCTGGCGCAGGCTGGGCAAATCCAGCGCGGTGCCCAGGAGGTCGGCGGGCCCCAGAAGAACGCGGTTGTCTCGGGAAACGATCAAGGGCGTGATCGCGCGCGTGGCGTCCAGCGGCTGGAAAATGGCCCGCTCCACATCGCGCGCCCACGCCCAGTTCAGGTGAGCCGCCAGCACACCGCGTGGGCTGCCGTCGGCGTTCGACATCGTGAACGCGATGTCAACGAAGCGGGGCGGCGCCTCGCCTTCGTTGCCGAGCAGGCGGGCCAGCAGCACGGCTTCGTGCACGTCGCCCATGGCCTGACCACGCTGGGCGTTGATGAACCAGGGGCGCCCCGATACATCGACGCCTTCGAGCAGGCCGCCTGTGGCGGTGAGCACCGTGCCCCTGTCGTCGGTCAGTCCGATCCAGGAGTACAGCGGATAGCTGGTCTGCAGGGTGTCGAGTTCGCGCCGCACGCGGGCCGGATCGGTCACGTCACCCAGGCGCGCCGCCATGAGCCGCACCTCGCGGTGGCGTTCGTACATGGAGCGATCCAGGCGGCTGGCGGTCTGCGTCGCCAGCTCGGCCAGGTTCACGCCGATCGTGGATCGCAACTGCCCGATCGCGGCGTGGCCGATGAACCAGGTCAGGGCCGCGGTGAGCGCCATCGACAGCACGATGAAGGCCAGTGCCAGCCACGCGCCCAGGCCCGCTGGGCGACGGCCGAGCCAGCGCATGACCACCTCAGTAGCTCCTGCCGGCCTTGTAGGCCGCGTGCGTGCGCGCCCGCAGCGGCGCCACCCGTTCGATGGCCGCGGTGGTGCGTGCCACCTGTGCGTGCGTGATGGCCAGGCCCAGCGCGTCGGCCGCGTCCTTGCCGGGCAGGCCGGGCAACTGCAGCAGGCGTTTCACCATTTCCTGCATCTGCTCCTTGTTGGCGCGGCCATGCCCAGCCACGGCCTTCTTGAGCTGCAGGGCGGTGTATTCGGCCACGTTCAGGCCATTGGCCACGAGGGCGGTGAGGCAGGCGCCGCGGGCCTGGCCCAGCAGCAGCGTGGCCTGCGGGTTCACGTTCACGAACACGATCTCGCACACCGCCACCTGGGGCTGGTAGCGCTGCACCACCTCGCCAATGCCGTCGAACAGCACCTTCAGCCGAGCGGGCAGCAGGGCGCCGTCCTTCGGGCTGGTCTGGATGGTGCCGCTGGCCACGTAGTGCAGGCGCGGTCCGTCGGCGTCGAGCACGCCGAAGCCGGTGCACTGCAGGCCGGGGTCGATGCCGAGAATCCTCATAGGTCGAAGGTCCAGCGCACGGAATGGAAAAACACGGGTGCCGCGAAACACAGCGCGTCGATGCGGTCGAGCAGGCCGGCCGCGCCGGTGACGGAGCGGCGCTCGCCACCCCAGTTCGTCACGCCGCGGTCGCGCTTGATGGCTTTCATCACCAGGTGGCCGAGCGAGCCCGCCACGCATGCCACCAGCGCCATGGCCAGTGCCTGCAGTGGCTTGAAGGGTGTGAAGCCCGCGAGCAGTGCGCCCAGCAGGCCGCCCGCCAGCAGGCCCCAGCCCCAGCTCTGCCAGTGAAAGCTCTCGCTGATGGCGGGTGCCACGGGCCGGGAGCGCCCGCGAGCGGTGAGGTGCTGCACCAGCATGCAGGTCTGCACCACCAGCACCAGGAAGAACACCAGGAAGGCGTTGTTGCCAAGCCAGCGCGGGAACTGCAGCAGCAGCAATGCCGGCACGTGGCTCAGGCCATAGACGCAGACCATGATGCCCCATTGCAGCTTGGCGTTGCGCTCCAGGAAGCGCTGCGGGTCGTTGCGCAGGGCGCTCACCACCGGCAAGGCCAGGAACACATACACGGGCACGAACACGGTGAACAGGTCGAAATGTTTGTTCCAGACCAGGGCGAACTGCGCTGGCAGCACCACGAAGAAGGCCAGCACAAGGCTGCGATGGTCGCCGCGGCGCGTGGGCGAGAGGCTGATGAACTCGCGCAGAGCGAAGAAGGAGAGCACGCCGAACAGCACGATGGACACACCTTCGCCGAGCACCCAGCCGACCCAGAACACCATGGCCATGATCCAGGACACGCGCAGCAGGTTGGCGTTGTCGTGGCGGCGCCGGGCCAGCTGGGCGTCGTCGCCGTGGGCGCGGCGTTCGCGCAGCGACAGCAGCATGCCCGCCACCGTGACCAGGGTGAGCAGACCGAACACCACCAGGAACAGCAGGCCCACCTGCTGGTTCTGGCTCAGGCCGCGCAGGAATGCGCCCATCAGATGTCCCTCAGGGCGATGACCGCCGCACGCGCGCGGGCCAGGAAGTCCGCCCGCGGCTCGTCGGCACCCAGCCGGATCGGCTCGCCAAAGGTCACCGAGCACAGCACCGGCACCGGCACCACCTCGCCCTTGGGCATCACGCGCTGCACGTTGTGGATCCAGGTCGGCACCAGCACCACGTCGGGGAACCGTTGCGCCAGGTTGTAGATGCCGCTCTTGAAGGGCTGCGGGTCTTCCTCGTGGCCGCGGGTGCCCTCGGGGAACAGGATCAGCGAGTCGCCGCTCTGCAGCGCGGCGATCAGCGGCGCCAGCGGATCTTCGTCGCCTTTTCGTTCGCGCTCGACATAGACCGCGTTGAACACCTCGGTGGTGATCCAGCGCTTGAGCGGCGAGGCGGTCCAGTAGTCCCTGGCGGCAATGGGGCGCGTGATGCTGCGCAGTTCCCGGGGCAGCGCGGCCCAGATCAACACCAGGTCGGCGTGGCTCTGGTGGTTGGCGAAGTAGATGCGCTGCTCGGCCTTGGGCGGGCACCCGTGCCAGCGCGCCTGCGCACCGGTGAGCAGGCGCACCAGCCCGAGCAGGAAGTAGCCGACAGCGCTGGCGGCGGGCCTCATGGCAGCCTGATGTCGCCCATGCGGGCGACGATGGTGCCCGCGCGGCGCGCGAGGTAGGCCGAGCCGGGGCGCGTCTCGAAGAACTTGGGCGAGGGCAGCATCACCGCCAGCCGCGCCGCCTCGTAGGCCGTGAGGCGGCTCGCGGGCTTGTTGAAGTAGCGCTGCGCCGCGGCCTCGGCGCCGAACACGCCCTGGCCCCACTCGACACTGTTGAGATAGATCTCCAGGATGCGGCGCTTGTCCAGCAGCAGCTCGAGCATGAGCGAAAGCACCAGCTCCTGGCCCTTGCGCAGCAGCGTGCGCTCGCCCGAGAGCAGCAGGTTCTTGGCCAGTTGCTGCGTGATGGTGGAGCCGCCGACCACCTTGGGTTCGCGTGTGGCGCGGTTGGGGTTCTGCGCGGCGCGGCGCTCCGCCTGTTCCTGGCGCCGCTCGTTCTTCTGCCACGCCTTCTGGATGGCCTCCCACTCCACGCCTCGGTGCTCGAAGAAGCCCGCGTCCTCCGAGGCCACCACCGCACGCCACAGGTGCGGGCTGATCTGCTCGCCGTCCACCCACTGCTGGCGCCAGCGCCATTCGCCTTCGCCGCGTGCGTGGCCGACCGCAACGCGCCAGGCCTCGGAGCGCTGGAACGCGGTGCTGTGTGGATCGAGGGCCGCCATCAGCGCGATGCGGCCAAGAAAGAAGAGCTGCAGGGCCACGCCCGCGAACATCAGCCAGAGCAGCCAGCGACCGAATGCGCGCACCGCTACTGGCCCGAGAGCTGGGTTTGCAGACCGTCGTCGCGCGTGAAGCGAAAGCGCGAGACGACCACGATCTGATCGGCCTGGCGGCGCATGGCGTCGCTGAAGCGGCCAAAGGACAGGCCCCGCACGATGGCCTGCGCGCGCCGGTCGAGCAGGGCCGTGCCGGAGCCTTGCACCACCTCGGTGTCCAGCACCTGCCCGGTGTGGTTGACGGTGATCACCATGGTGAGTTCGCCGTACAGCTTGCGCCCGCCCGCCTCGGGGAAATTGGCCGTGCCGTGCTGCTCGATGCGCCGGCGCAGGCCGTCGTAATAGACGGCGTAGACCGCCTCGCGCGTGGCCGGGCTGATGTAGCGCTTCTTCGGGCGCGCGTTCTCTTCGTTGATGCGCTTCTCGATCTCGGCCAGGATCTTCACCAGCGCCTGGCGGCGTTGCTCACGTTCGATCGATTCCTGGGTGGGCTGTGCGCTGGCCTTTTCCGGCGGGGGCATGGCGGCCAGGGAGCGGCGCACCTGGGCCAGCAACCGTTCCTGCTGCTCGCGCAGCGCTTCCACACGGCGGGCGGCTTCGTCGGGCGCGTCGCCCAGACGGGCCACGGCGGCCGGTGGCAGCGGCGAGGTGGCGCGCCCGCGTTCGGCGTCGCCACCGCCGGCCAGGGAGGCCTGGGCGATGGCCTGGGCCTTTTCGGGCCGCTGGTCGCTGCGGGCGTTGACGAGGATGACCTCGAGCGGGGTGTCCTTGAAGACGCGGTTGAATTGCTCGGGCGCGGCAAAGCGCACGGTGAGCAGGGCCGCGTGCACCCCGAGCGAAACCAGCAGCGCCAGCTGCAGGGTGCTGAGGTTGCGCAGGGTTCGTGCGGCCGCCGAGGCGGAACGCGATGGCGCGCGGGCGGTCTTCACGCGATCGGACTTCACCCGTGGATTATCCGTTGTCCCCCGTTGTCTGAGCGCTGTTGTCGGCCTGGGCGTCGTTCACGTCGATGGCCAGTGCCAATGGGGCGCCAAGCGGTTCGTCCTCGTCCTCCGCGGCGATGGCGTCAAGGTCCTCCACCGGCTGGTCCAGACGTTCGACGACGGTGCCGGCGATCTCCAGGGTGATGTCGTCGATGTCGCCCAGGCGCACCCGCAGGTGCGCGCCGCGCGGCAGGCCATCGGCGCCCATCACCGGGAACACCAGTGGCAGCGTGTCGGCCCGCACCAGCCGCTCCTTGATCAGCGTGGCCGTGAGCTCGGTGATGCCGTTCTGGCGCAGATGCTGCAAGGTCCAGTAGCGCTCCATGCCGCCCTGAAAGCCGTTGTAGGCGGTGTAGGCGGCGTCGAAGGCGCTGACGACGGCCAGCAGCGCGGCGTCCTTGGGCTTGAAGGGCGCGGCCAGCGCGGCCGTCTTGCCGTGGCGCGCGCAGGCAATGATCTGCCACTGGTTCACCAGGTCCACATAGCGGCGCAGCGGCGAGGTGCTCCAGGCATAGCACTTCACCCCCAGGCCCGCGTGTGGTTGCGCGCGTGTGCCCATGCGTACCTTGATACCCGGGAGCAGGCTGGCCTGGCTGCGGTAGATGCCGGGCACGCCGCTGTCGGCCAGCCACTGTCCCCAGGTCTTGTTGGCCAGGATCATGGCCTCGGCCACCATCAGGTCCAGCGGCGCGCCGCGTGAGCGCGTGCCGATGAGCACCGTCTCGCTGCCTTCGGGTTCGTCGCCCTGGACCCCTTCGAGCTTGAAGGTGTAGTCGGGCCGGGTGAAGGTCTCCGGCTTGCCGCGCGCGATCTCGCGCTGCGCCTTGTGGTGCACGGCAAAGCGGTGCAGGAAGGCGAGCATCGGCTGCAGCGCCGTGATCTCGGGTGGTGCGTCCGTGCCGGGGGCGCCGCCCAGCCAGGCCTCGGTGATCACCGCGTCGAGCTTGTCATGACGCAGGTTGAGCGTGATCGGCACGCGCTCCAGCGCGGTGCGGCTGCCGCGCGGCTCCAGCGTTGCCTCGTCGAATTCCACGTAGAGCGAAACCGCCGGGCAGTCCCGCCCGGCCTGCAGCGTGTAGGCCTGCACCACGTCGTCGGGCAGCATGGTGATCTTGTGGCCCGGCATGTACACCGTGGACATCCGCTGCCGCGCGACCTGGTCGAGCGCGCTGTCGGGCGTGATGGCCAGACCCGGTGCCGCGATGTGGATGCCCAGTGTGACCGTGCCGGTGCCCAGGCCCTGCAGCGAGAGCGCGTCGTCGATCTCGGTGGTGGCCGAATCGTCGATCGAGACGGCATGCACCGCGGCCAGTGGCAGCTCCTCGGCGATGGTGGGGGCCGCCAGCGCGGCAAAGCCGGTGCCCCTGGGGAAGTGCTCGAACAGGAATCGCTGCCAGTGGAACTGGTAGGCGTTGCGGATGGCGCCAGCCCTTTGCAGCAGCGCCAGCGGGGCGGTCTGACTGCGCCGCGCGGCCTCCACCACGGCCTTGTATTCCGGCCCGTTCTTGTCGGGCTTGAACAGAATGCGGTAGAGCTGCTCCTGCACCGCGGGCGGGCAGCGGCCTTCGATCAGTTCGCCCGCCCAGGCCTCGATCTGCGCCTGCAGCTGCTGCTTCTTCTCGATGGCGGCGAGCGCCTGCGCCACGATCTCGGGGGGCGCCTTCTTGTAGCGCCCTTTGCCGGCACGGCGGAAGTAGTGCGGCGCGCCTTGCAGCGTGAGCAGCGCGGCGGCTTGCTGGATGGGCCCGGCCTGCGCGCTGAAGTACTCGCGCGCCAGGTCGGCGAAGCCGAATTCCTCGTCGGGCGCAAACTCGTAGGCGAGCTCCACCTCCATGCCCTCGGCCAGCTTCGTGGCCTCGGTCATGAGCTCCGCAGGCGCGGGTTTGTCGAAACGCAGCAGCGCATTGGCCGCCTTCACTTTCACGCGCTTGCCCGAGTCGAGTTCGACCTGCATCGAACTCTCCGCCTCGGACAACACGCGGCCGGTCAGAAACTTGCCGGCCTCGTCGAACAGGATGTGCATGCAGCGGATTGTCCCATTGCGCCCATCCCGGGGTCAGGCCAGCCTCAGGAACGACAGCAGCGCGTCGATGTGATGGTCGAAATCGCTGATGGCGTGATCGCTCCCGTCGAGCAGGCGGATGGTGCCGCCGTGCGCAAAGGCCTGCATCTCGCGCCAGTCGAGCAGCTCGTCACCCTTGGCCAGCAGGGCGAAGAGCCCGTCGGGCGTGGCGGGGCGCTCTGGCGCCAGTCGCTCGATATCGGCCTGCAGCGCGAGCAACTCGTCCACGAACCGCGGTTCGAAGAAGAAGCGTTCCGAGGGGTTCTGCCACGTGGTCTGCTCGCCGATGTGGGCCGCGAGGTCGCGCGCGGGAAACGGCGCCGGGTTGAGCAGGGCCGCGCGGCAGCCCGTCTGCAGGGACAGCCAGCGTGCATAGAAGCCCCCGAGCGAGGAACCGACCACCGCCATGCGCTCGCCAGGCCAGCCGGCCACGCCGTGCCGGACCAGCGCCATGGCCTCGCGCGGCGAGGGCGGCAGCTGCGGACACCACCAGTGCACGGCCGGGTGATCGCGCGCCACGCGTTCGGCCACGGCCCGCGCCTTGGTGGACAGCGGCGAGGAACGGAAGCCATGCAGGTACAGCAGGTGCGTGGTGTCATTCATGGTGGCAGGATAATCGCGGGTCATGGCCGTCGTGATCGAAAAACCTTCCCTGCTGCAGCGGGTCATTCCCTTCCTGCGTGGCTTCGACTGGCCGCTCATCACCATCATCCTGTTCATGGCGGCCATCGGGTTGTTCGCCATGTATTCGCTGGGCTTCGACCACGGCGCGCGCTTTGCCCAGCACAGCCGCAACATGCTGATCGGCGCCGGCGTGATGTTGCTGTTTTCGCAGATCCCGCCGCAACGGCTGATGAGTCTGGCCTTGCCGCTGTACCTGGCGGGCGTGGTGCTGCTGCTGGGCGTGGAGTTCGCGGGAATCATGCGCAAGGGCGCCCAGCGCTGGCTCGACATCGGCGTGATCGTCATCCAGCCCAGCGAGATCATGAAGATCGCGATGCCGATGATGCTGGCCTGGTGGTTCCACCGCCGTGAGGGGCAGCTCAAGGCCACCGATTTCGCGGTGGCCGGCGTGCTGCTGGCGGTGCCAGCGATGCTCATCCTGCTGCAGCCCGACCTGGGCACCACGCTGCTGGTGGTCGCCTCCGGGCTGGCGGTGATCTTCTTCGCCGGGCTGAGCTGGAAGTTGATCGTCCCGCCGGTGCTGCTGGCCGTCATCGGCATCGGCGTGCTGATTGCCAACGAATCGAGCTGGTGCGCGCCGGGCGTGGACTGGCAGGTGCTGCACGAGTACCAGCGCCAGCGCGTGTGCACCCTGCTCGACCCCACCAAGGACCCGCTGGGCAAGGGTTTTCACATCATCCAGGGCGTGATCGCCATCGGTTCGGGCGGCGTCTGGGGCAAGGGCTTCATGCAGGGCACGCAGACGCACCTCGAATTCATCCCCGAGCGCACCACCGACTTCGCCTTCGCGGGCTTTTCCGAGGAATTCGGGCTGATGGGTGTCTTGCTGCTGCTGGCGGGCTTCATCGCGCTCATCGTGCGCGGGCTGATCATCGCCGCCGAAGCGCCCACGCTGTTTTCGCGCCTGCTGGCCGGCGCGCTCACGCTCAACATATTTGTCTATGCCTTCGTGAACATGGGCATGGTCAGCGGCATCCTGCCCGTGGTGGGCGTGCCGCTGCCGTTCGTGAGCTACGGCGGCACCGCCATGGTCACGCTGGGCGTGGGCCTGGGCATGTTGCTGGCCATCTCGCGCGCCAAGCGGCTCATTCCCACATGACGACCTACCTGCCTGGCGTGGCCTTCGTGGGGGCCGGCAACATGGGCGGCGCCATGGTGCAACGCCTGCGCGAGCGCGGCTGGCCGGTGGCGGTGTGCGACATCGACCCACTGCGCCAGACCGAGGCCCGCGCGGCCGGCGCCCGGCTGTGCGACACACCCGCAGCGGCCGCAGCCACGCTGGGCGAGGGCGCCGTGCTGGCCATCGTGGTGGTGGACGCCGCGCAGTGCCGCGAGGTGCTGTGGGGCGAGCAGGGCGCGGCCGCCGGCTTGCGCGCCGGCCAGACGGTGCTGTTGTGTCCCACGATCGCGCCGGAGGACGTCGAGTCGATTGCGCTGCGCCTGGCCGGGCAGGGCGTGCACACGCTGGACGCGCCGCTCTCGGGCGGTCCGGCCCGTGCGCGTGCGGGCACCATGAGCCTCATGCTCGCCGGGCCCGCGCCGGTGGTGGAACGCCATGCGCGGCTGCTGGCCGACCTGTCCGATGCGGTGTTTCGCGTGAGCGAGCGCGTGGGTGACGGCGCGCGCACCAAGCTCGTCAACAACCTGCTCGCGGCGGTGAACCTCGCCGGCGCGGCCGAGGTGCTGGCGCTCGCCGAACGCCTGGGTCTGGATGCGGGCACCACGCTGGGCGTGATCGAGCGCTCCAGCGGGCAGAGCTGGATCGGCAGCGACCGCATGCGCCGCGCGCTGGCCGGCGACGACGCGCCGCGCGCCCACATGACGCTGCTGGCCAAGGACAGCGGGCTGGCGGTGGCGGCGGCGCAGCGCGCGGGCCACGCGGGCGTGCTCGGCCCGCTGGCCGCTGCGGTGTTCGCCGCCGCGCTGCGTGACGGCCTGGCCGGGCACGACGATGCCGCGCTGCTCGACTGGATGCGCAACCACCCCGACGGACTGCCAAGACCCTGATCGCCCCGCGGCGGGCGGCGCCTTCCTACAATGGCCTCATGATCGCGCGCGAACCCACCCTGGCCCGTCTGGCCACCGCCGAGCAGCAACTGCTCGAACCCTTCGGCCTGACCACCGCCCACCTGCACAAGGCGCTGGCGGAAATCGCCTCGCACGGCGTGGACGACGCCGACCTCTACTTCCAGGCCACCCGCAACGAGGGCTGGAGCCTGGAGGAGGGCATCGTCAAGACCGGCAGTTTCAGCATCGAGCAGGGTGTGGGCGTGCGCGCCGTCAGTGGCGAGAAAACCGCCTTCGCCTACTCGGACGACCTGTCCTGGGATTCGCTGCTCGACGCCGCGCACGCCGTGCGCAGCATCTCGGGCCAGGGCCAGGCGAAGAAGGTCAAGGTCGCCGCGGGCAAGGTGGCCGGTTCGCGCTCGCTCTACGTCGGCGTCGACCCGATCGCCACGCTGGACAGCACCGCCAAGGTGGCGTTGCTGGAGAAGGTGGAGCGCATGGCCAAGGCCAAGGACCCGCGCGTGGTGCAGGTGATGGCCGGGCTGGCCGCCGAGCACGACGTGGTGCTGGTGGCGCGCATGGACGGCACGCTGGCGGCCGACGTGCGCCCGCTGATCCGACTGTCCGTCACCGTGATCGCGGAACAGAATGGCCGCCGCGAAATGGGCAGCTCGGGCGGCGGTGGCCGTTTCGGCCTGGCGTACTTCGACGACGCCATGGCGCAAAGCTATGTGGACGAAGCCGTGCAGCAGGCGCTCACCAACCTCGAGTCGCGTCCCGCGCCCGCGGGCGAGATGGTGGTGGTGCTGGGCAGCGGCTGGCCCGGCATCCTGCTGCACGAGGCGGTGGGCCACGGGCTTGAAGGCGATTTCAACCGCAAGGGCTCGAGCGCCTTCGCCGGGCGCATCGGCCAGCGCGTGGCGGCCAAGGGTGTCACCGTGCTCGACGACGGCACCATCGCGGACCGCCGCGGCTCGCTCAACGTGGACGACGAGGGCAACGCCTCGCAGCGCAACGTGCTGATCGAAGACGGCATCCTGCGCGGCTACATCCAGGACGCGATGAACGCGCGCCTGATGGGCGTCAAGCCCACCGGGAACGGCCGCCGCGAGAGCTACGCCCACACGCCCATGCCGCGCATGACCAACACCTACATGCTCGGCGGCGACACCCCGCCCGAAGAAATCATCGCCAGCATCAAGAAGGGCCTGTATGCCACCAACTTCGGTGGCGGCCAGGTCGACATCACCAGCGGCAAGTTCGTGTTTTCGGCCAGCCAGGCGTTCTGGGTCGAGAACGGCAGAATCCAGTACCCGGTGAAGGGCGCCACCATCGTGGGCAACGGCCCCGACGCCCTCACCCGCGTGAGCATGATCGGCAACGACATGCGGCTCGACACCGGCGTCGGCACCTGTGGCAAGGAAGGCCAGAGCGTGCCGGTGGGCGTGGGGCAGCCCACGCTGCGCATCGAAGCGCTCACCGTCGGCGGGACCGCCTGAGGCCTGGCAGGGCCGCGGCAACCGCCGTACACTGCAGCCGTCGGGATGTTCAGCCTCCCGCGGCCTTCGGGCCGAGACACGTCGTCCAAGCGCTGAAGCAGCCCCTCACGGAGCCTGACATGGACGACGACCTCTTCATCTCGCGTCACGCCCTGGCCGATCGCCTCGGCCGTCCAGACGCCCCCTTCATTCTCGACGCGCGCCGTGAAGTGCGCTTTTCGCCCAGCGAGCACCGCGTGGCGGCGGCCGTGCGCGTGCTGCCCTCGGGCGACACCGCGCGCGACGTGGTGGTGTACTGCGTGTATGGGCACGAGGTCAGCCAGCAGGCGGTGCGCGATCTGCGCGCGGCTGGCCGGCGGGCGTGGGTGCTCGAAGGCGGCATCGAAGGCGGCGAGCCCGGCGTCGATGCGGCGGATTTCGTGGCGCGCGTGCGCGCCGAAGCGTTGCCGCTGGTGCGCCAGCGCCGCGACCTCGGCGTGAGCGGCGAAGCGCCGAGCCAGTGGATCACGCGCGAACGCCCGCGCATCGACCGCATCGCCTGCCCCTGGCTGGTGCGCCGCTTCATTGACCCGCGCGCGGTGTTCCATTTCGCGCCCACGGCCGAGGTGCTGGCGCGCGCCCGTGCAATGGGTGCGGTGGCTTTCGACATCCCCGGCGCGCCGATCACGCATGTGGGTGAGCGCTGCAGCTTCGACGCGCTGATCGACGCGTTCGCGTTGCGCCTGCCCGCGCTCGATCGCCTGGCCACCATCGTGCGCGGTGCCGACACAGACCGGCTCGATCTCGATCCGGCGTGCGCCGGCCTGCTGGCCACCTCGCTCGGGCTGGCGCGCCTGCACGACGGCGACGACCATGCGCTGCTGGCCGCCGGCCTGGTGGTCTACGACGCCTTGTACGCCTGGTGCGTGGCAGAAGAGCGGCGCAGCAACGAATCCCACAGCTGGAGGCCCGCGTGAGCGAGACCCGCAACGTGTCGTTCGGCGAGGCCTTTCGCTTCTGGCTCAAGCTCGGCTTCATCAGCTTCGGCGGGCCCGCGGGGCAGATTGCGGTGATGCACCGCGAACTCGTGGAGCAGCGCCGCTGGATCAGCGAGCGGCGTTTCCTGCACGCGCTCAACTACTGCATGCTGCTGCCTGGCCCCGAGGCGCAGCAGCTCGCCACCTACATCGGCTGGCTGCTGCACCGCGGCTGGGGTGGCATCGTGGCTGGCGCATTGTTCGTGCTGCCCTCGCTCTTGCTGCTCATCGCGCTGAGCTGGGTCTACCTGGTCTTCGGGCAGGTCGGCTGGGTGGCCGGTGTGCTCTATGGCATCAAGCCCGCGGTGGCTGCGATCGTGGTGCAGGCCGTCTGGCGCATCGGCGGCAAGGTGCTGCGCACACCGCGCGAGGCGCCCTGGCTCTGGGCCATGGCAATCGGCAGTTTCGTGGCCATTGCGTTGCTCAGGCTGCCGTTCCCGCTGGTCGTGTTGTCGGCGCTGGCGCTGGGTTGGCTGGGTGGCCGCCTTGCGCCCGCGCAGTTCGTGCCGCCCAACGCCCACGCGCGCACGGTCGCCGCGGGCGCGGAACACGCGCCTGCGCTGATCGACGACGACACACCCACGCCGGCGCACGCCCGTTTCTCGCGCGCGGGGCTGCTGCGCGTGCTGGTGGTGGGCGCACTGCTCTGGCTGCTGCCGATGGCCGCGCTGCTGGCGTGGCAGGGCCTGCACGGCGTGCTGCCCACCATGGGCCTGTTCTTCACCCAGGCGGCGCTGCTCACCTTCGGTGGCGCCTATGCGGTGCTGCCGTTCGTGTACCAGGGGGCGGTGGTGCAGCACGGCTGGCTCAGCGGGCCGCAAATGATCGACGGCCTGGCCCTGGGCGAGACCACGCCGGGGCCGCTGATCATGGTGGTGGCCTTCGTGGGCTTCCTGGGTGGCTGGCACACCGAGGTGCTGGGGCCCGAGGCGCGCTTCTGGGGCGCGGCGCTGGCGGCCACGGTGGTCACCTGGTTCACCTTCCTGCCCTCGTTCATCTTCATCCTCGCGGGCGGGCCGCTGGTGGAGCGCACCCACGGGCACCTGGGCTTCACCGCGCCGCTCACCGGCATCACCGCCGCGGTGGTGGGCGTGATCGCCAGCCTGGGTGTGTTTTTCCTGCACCACATCGCCTGGCCGGTGCCGGGTGGTCCGCTGGACGTGGCCGCGCTCGTGATCGCCGCCGCGGCCGCCATCGCCCTGGTGCGTTTCAAGGCCGGCGTGATCCCCGTGATCGCGGCGTGCGCGGCGCTTGGCGTGTTGCTCAAAACCACCGGTCTGGCGGCCTGACATCCGGCCGTTCCGGGCCCTGTGCTACATTGCTTGCCATGTTCTCGCGCCAGTACTTCGCTTTTTACTTTTGGTTCTCTGTCCCCGGCGGACGAGAGGCGAAGACGTAAGCGCGCCACGAATCTCGAATCAAACCGCCGGAGCTGACAGCCCGGCGGTTTTTTTTCGCCCCTTGCCTTTTTTCAGACCCCACCCAGGAGCCCGTGATGAACGCCAAAGCCACCTCTGCCGCCAGCGACACCTGGTATGCGCGACCCGTCGACAAGACCAGCGAGACCGACGACGAACGCATCCAGGACATCACCGTGCTGCCCCCGCCCGAACACCTCATTCGCTTCTTCCCGATTGCCGGTACGCCCACCGAGGCGCTGATCAGCCAGACGCGGCATCGCATCCACCGCATCCTGCATGGCAAGGACGACCGGCTGCTCGTGATCATCGGGCCTTGCTCGATTCACGACCCCGCCGCTGCGCTGGACTACGCGCGCCGCCTCAAGCCACTGCGCGACCAGTACGCCGACACGCTGGAAATCGTGATGCGGGTGTACTTCGAGAAGCCGCGCACCACCGTGGGCTGGAAGGGCCTCATCAACGATCCGTACCTCGACGAGAGCTTCCGCATCGACGAAGGCCTGCGCATTGCGCGCCAGTTGCTCATCGAGATCAACCGCCTGGGCCTGCCCGCGGGCAGCGAGTTCCTCGACGTGATTTCGCCCCAGTACATCGGCGACCTGATCAGCTGGGGCGCCATCGGCGCGCGCACCACCGAGAGCCAGGTGCACCGCGAACTGGCCTCCGGCCTGTCGGCCCCGATCGGCTTCAAGAACGGCACCGACGGCAACATCAAGATCGCGACCGACGCCATCCAGGCCGCGGCGCGCGGCCACCACTTCCTGTCGGTCCACAAGAACGGCCAGGTCGCCATCGTGCAGACCAAGGGCAACAAGGATTGCCACGTCATCCTGCGTGGCGGCAAGGCACCGAACTACGACGCCGCCAGTGTGGCCAGCGCCGTCAAGGACCTGGAGGCGGCCAGGCAGGTGCCGCGCCTCATGATCGACTGCAGCCACGCCAACAGCAGCAAGCAGCACGAGAAGCAGCTCGACGTGGCACGTGACATCGCGGCCCAGATCACCGCGGGCAGCAAGTCCGTCTTCGGGGTGATGATCGAAAGTCACATCGAGGCCGGCGCCCAGAAGTTCACCCCGGGCAAGGACGATGCGTCCGCGCTGCGCTATGGCCAGAGCATCACCGACGCCTGCCTGGGCTGGGGCGATTCGCTGCAGGCGCTGGAGGTGCTGTCGCAAGCGGTGAAGTCCGCACGCCGCTGAACGCGGTGGGGGTTTTCCGGTGTGAAGCACGCCGGGTGCGGGGCACAATGCCCGCACCGCCGAAGCCGAGCCGAGGAGACACCATGCGCAGCCAAGTCACCGTCACCTGGGGCGAGCCCGCCGCCTACCGCATCGACCTCGAAGAGGTGCAGCCCATGCCGCACGACCAGGCGCGGCACTGGCTGGACGAGCAGTTCGTGCAGATGGGTTGCGAGCCCCTGCGGGCCACAGGCAAGGTGCTCACGGTGGACAAGATCCTGTGCATTGCCCAGGCCGCAGGCCAGGGGCACTTCAGCGACCCGGGCCACCGCGAATGGGCGCTGGCGTTTGCCCGCGCCACCAGCGCCGCGCTGGCCAAACCGGTGGTGACGGTCGACGTGCCGGCGCAGGCCCTCGCTTATTGAGTCAGGCCGCGAGCGCCTTCAGCAGGCGCTCGTGGATGCCGCCGAAGCCGCCGTTGCTCATGCAGACGATGTGATCGCCAGGGCGGGCGGCCTGCACCACCTGCTGTACCAGCGTGTCGACGTTGCCGGCCACGCTGGCGCGTGCGCCCATGGGGGCCAGCGCCTCGGTCGCGTCCCAGTCGAGCCCACCCGAATGGCAGAAGGCCAGGTCGGCGTTCTCCAGGCTCCAGGGCAGCTGGGACTTCATGGTGCCCAGCTTCATGGTGTTGCTGCGCGGCTCGAACACCGCGAGGATGCGTCCGCGCGGGGCGCCAAGCCGGCGCGCCAGCCCGTCCAGCGTCGTGCGGATGGCGGTGGGGTGGTGTGCGAAGTCGTCGTAGACCGTGATGTCGCCACCGGCGCGCGCCACGCTGCCACGGATTTCCATGCGGCGACGCACGTTCTCGAAGCGCGCCAGGGCCGCCGCCGCGTCGGCCGTCGCCACGCCGAGGTGCTGCGCCGCGGCGATGGCAGCGAGCGCGTTGAGCTGGTTGTGCACGCCCGAGAGCGACCAGCGCACCTGGCCCACGCGACGGTTGCCCTGCAGCACCGCGAAGTCGTGCGGCTCGCCGTCGGCCACGAAATCGCTCACCGCAGCGCCGAAGCTGCAGACTTCGCTCCAGCAGCCCTGGTGCAGCACGCGTGCCAGGCTTTCCTCCAGACCATTGACCACCACGCGGCCGCTGGCGGGCACGGTGCGCACCAGGTGGTGGAACTGGCGCTCGATGGCCTTGAGGTCATCGAAGATGTCGGCGTGGTCGAACTCAAGGTTGTTGAGCACCGCCGTGCGCGGGCGGTAATGCACGAACTTGCTGCGTTTGTCGAAGAAGGCGGTGTCGTATTCGTCGGCTTCGATCACGAAGCCCGGCCCTTGCCCCAGCCGCGCCGACACCCCGAAGTTCATGGGCACGCCACCCACCAGGAAGCCCGGTCGATGGCCGCAGGCCTCCAGGATCCAGGCCAGCATGGAGGTGGTGGTGGTCTTGCCGTGTGTGCCAGCCACCGCGAGCACGTGTCGACCCTGCAGCACGTGCTCGGCCAGCCATTGCGGCCCGCTGGTGTAGGGCGCGCCGGCGTCGAGGATGCCTTCCATCAACGGGAACTTCGGACTCCCGTCGGGCAGGCGCGCGCGGCTCACCACGTTGCCGATCACCCAGACATCGGGCTTGAAGGCCATCTGGTCGGCACCGAAACCCTCGATGAGGTCGATACCCAGCGCGCGCAACTGGTCGCTCATGGGTGGGTAGACGCCGGCGTCGCAGCCGGTGACGCGGTGGCCCGCTTCGCGAGCCAGGGCCGCGACACCGCCCATGAAGGTGCCGCAGATGCCCAGGATATGAATGTGCATGCGGGGATTCTAGGGACTGGCCCGGGGCACAATCGCGCAATGCTTTCCCGAGACGACACCGCTGCCGAAATCGCCGCCGTGGCTGCGCGACTGGTGGTCGACGAAGGCCAGGATTACGGCGCGGCCAAGCGCGGTGCCCTGCGCCAGCTCGGCCTGCCGCCGCGCACGCCCCTGCCCGACAACGACGCCCTGGAGGCTGCGGTGCGCGAACACATCGCCGTTTTTTGTGCCGACACCCAGCCCGCCGAACTGCGCGCGCTGCGGGAACTGGCCCTGCTGTGGATGGATCGACTCCAGGCTTTCCGCCCGCACCTGGGCGGCGCCGTCTGGCACGGCACGGCCACCCGCCACAGCGACATCCACATGCACCTCTTTTGCGACGACCCCAAGCAGGCCGAATGGGCCTTGATCGACCACCGCGTGGACTATCACCCCGGCAGCGCGCAAGGCTGGCGGGGCGAGGCGGTGGAGGCACTGACGGTACGCACCCGCAGCGAGGCACTGGGCCAGTGGGTGCTGCTGCACCTGCTGGTGCATGACCACGACGCGCTGCGTGGCGCACTCAAGCCCGACGCCCAGGGCCGCAGGCCGCGTGGCGATGCGCAGGCACTGCGTGACCTGATGGCGCAGGAGGCCGGCGCATGAAGCTGCAGCGACGCCACATGCTGGGAGCCGGCGTGGCCGTGGCAGCCGCGGGCGCCGGGGTCTGGTGGGCCGAGCGCCGGTTGCGGCCGCAACCCGTTCTGGACGGTGCCGAGGCCACGTTCTGGCAAAGCAGTTTCGACTCGCCCGAAGGCAAACCGCTGGCCATGGCGCCTTGGCGCGGGCGCCCGCTGCTGGTGAATTTCTGGGCCACCTGGTGCCCGCCCTGTATTGAAGAACTGCCCCTGCTCAACGCCTTTCACCGCGAGCAGTCGCTCCGAGGCTGGCAATTGCTCGGCCTGGCGGTCGATCGGGTGGACGCGGTGCAGACCTTCCTGAAGAAGCTGCCCATCGACTTTCCGGTCGCCATGACCGGTTTCGCCGGTGCCGACCTCAGCCGCAGCCTGGGCAACCCGTCGGGCGGCTTGCCGTTCACCGTGGTGTTCGGGCCCGAGGGAGCGGTGATCCATCGAAAGATCGGCCAGGTCAAGCCCGATGACCTTGCCCAGTGGGCGCAACTGGCCTGACGCAACAACAGCTTCCAACGTCGTCGAATACCCCCACAAGTCTCCCCCGGACCGACGGGCTGGCGTGGCCCACCCCTTCGTGTACACTGCGGCACCCTCGCGCCGGCGGGTGCATCGCGGCTCCATGAAGTTGCGAGCAAAAGACCTCGTTTGGCGCGTAAATCGTTGGAGATAACATGGATTTGCGCAAACTCAAGACTCTGATCGACCTCGTCTCGGAGTCCAACGTCTCGGAACTCGAGATCACCGAGGCCGAGGGCAAGGTCCGCATCGTCAAGGCCAGCCCGGCGGTGATGCCGGCGCCGGTGACCTACAGCATGGCCCCCGCACCGGCCGCCGTGGTGGCCACCCCGGCCGTCGAGGTGGCACCGGCTGCGCCGGCCGCACCTGCCGTGCCGGCCGCGCCCGCAGGGCACACGGTCAAATCGCCCATGGTGGGCACCTTCTACCGCGCCTCGGCGCCCGGCGCAAAGGCGTTTGTCGAGGTGGGCGACAGCATCAAGGAAGGCGACACCATCTGCATCGTGGAGGCCATGAAGATCCTCAACGAGATCGAGGCCGACAAGAGCGGCACCGTGACCCAGATCCTGGTCCAGAACGGGCAGGCGGTCGAGTACGGCCAGCCGCTGTTCGTGATCGAGTAAGGGCGCTCCACCCATGTTCAAGAAGATCCTGATCGCCAACCGGGGCGAGATCGCGTTGCGCATCCAGCGGGCCTGCCGCGAGATGGGCATCAAGGCCGTGGTGGTCTATTCCGAGGCCGACCGCGACGCCAAGTACGTGAAGCTGGCCGAAGAGGCGGTGTGCATCGGGCCGGCGCCTTCGGGTCAGAGCTACCTGAACATGCCGGCCATCATCTCGGCTGCCGAGGTGACCGATGCCGAGGCCATCCACCCGGGCTACGGCTTCCTGTCCGAGAACGCCGACTTCGCCGAACGCGTCGAGAAAAGCGGCTTCACTTTCATCGGCCCCACGCCCGAGTCGATCCGCCTGATGGGCGACAAGGTGTCGGCCAAGCAGGCCATGATTCGCGCCGGGGTGCCCTGCGTGCCCGGCTCCGATGGCGCGCTGCCCGATGATCCGGTGGTGATCAAGCGCACCGCCAAGGCGGTCGGCTATCCGGTGATCATCAAGGCCGCGGGCGGCGGTGGCGGGCGCGGCATGCGCGTGGTGCACACCGAGGCCGCGCTGCTGCACGCGGTGCAGACCACCAAGGCCGAGGCCGGTGCGGCCTTCGGCAATGCCGAGGTCTACATGGAGAAGTTTCTCCAGAACCCGCGCCACATCGAGATCCAGGTGCTGGCCGACCAGCACCGCAACGCCGTCTACCTCGGCGAGCGCGACTGCTCCATGCAGCGTCGCCACCAGAAAGTGATCGAGGAGGCGCCGGCGCCGGGCATCCCGCGCCGCCTGATCGAGAAGATTGGCGAGCGCTGCGCGGCGGCCTGCAAGAAGATCGGCTACCGCGGCGCCGGCACGTTCGAGTTCCTGTTCGAGAACGGCGAGTTCTATTTCATCGAAATGAACACGCGCGTGCAGGTGGAGCACCCGGTCACCGAGTGGATCACCGGCATCGACATCGTGAAAACCCAGATCGCGGTGGCGGCGGGCGAGAAGCTGCCGTTCACGCAGCGCCAGGTGCAGCTCAAGGGCCACGCGATCGAGTGCCGCGTGAACGCCGAGGACGCCTACAAGTTCACGCCGTCGCCGGGCCGCATCACCATGTGGCACCCGCCCGGCGGGCCCGGCGTGCGCGTGGATTCACACGCCTACACCAACTATTTCGTCCCCTCCAACTACGACTCCATGATCGGCAAGATCATCGTGCACGGCGATACGCGCGAACAGGCACTGGCCCGCATGCGCACCGCGTTGGCCGAGACGGTGGTCGAAGGCATCAAGACCAACATCCCGCTGCACCGCGAGATCATGGTGGACGCCAGCTTCGTGGCCGGTGGCACCAACATCCACTACCTCGAAGAGTGGCTCTCGCAACGTGAGCGCTGATCACGTCGCCGACGAGACCGGGCCGCAGGCCGGGTCTCTGTTCGAACTGGTGCTGTTGGTGCCCGAAGCGGCCGTGGAGCCGGTGGGCGAGGCGCTGGACGCCCTTGATGCGCTGAGCACCTCGGTGGAAGACGCCGATGCCATGACCGAGGCCGAGCAGGCCCTGTTCGGCGAGCCGGGCATGCCACCTCCCAAGGAGGGCTGGCAGCGCTCTCGCGTGGTGGCGCTGTTCGGTACCGAGGCGGCGGCCCGCGAGGCGGCGGTGCTGCTGCGGGCGCAGGACTTCTTCGAAGGCTGCGTGGTGCACGGCGTGCGCGCCGTGGCCGAGCAGGACTGGGTGCGCCTGACGCAGTCGCAGTTCGATCCGGTGGAGATCACGCCGAGCTTCTGGATCGTGCCGTCGTGGCACGAACCGCCGGCGCAGGCGGTGCAGGTGATCCGCCTCGACCCCGGCCTGGCGTTCGGCACCGGCACGCACCCGACCACGCGCATGTGTCTGCGCTGGACCGCGCGCCATGCGCCCGTGGGCCCGCGCGTGCTTGACTACGGCTGCGGCTCGGGGATCCTGGCGATCGGTGCCGCCAAACACGGCGCCACGACGGTGCTGGCGGTCGATATCGATCCAGCAGCGGTCGAGGCCACGCGGCTCAACGCCGAGGCCAACCATGTGCAGCTTGTGGCGGGCTTGCCCGACGCCGCGGTGGGCGAGCACGATCTCGTGCTGGCCAACATCCTGGCCACGCCGCTCAAGGTGCTGGCGCCGCTGCTGTGTGCCCATGTGCGTTCCGGAGGGCATCTCGTGCTCGCGGGCATCCTGGCACGCCAGGCCGACGAACTCAAGGCCGCCTACGCGCCATGGCTTGCACTCGAGGTCAGCGACGAAGAGGATGGCTGGATCCTCATGACCGCGCGCAAATCCTGAGGCGGCACGGCCCTTTGCGCGCGTGTGCCCCGCCATAATCCGCGCATGAGTTTCACCACCCGCTGTCCGGCCTGCGGCACCGTGTTCCGCGTGGTGGCCGATCAGCTCAAGATCTCTGACGGTTGGGTGCGCTGCGGGCACTGCTCCGACGTCTTCGACGCCACCATTCACCTGCAGGCCTGGGTGCCCGCGGCCAAATCACCGGGGCCGGATCGCGAACCTGCCGCGCCAACGACGCCGGCAGGCGCTGTGCCCGCGCCCGCGCCCGAGGCCACGCCTGGCCCCTCGCCGGTGTCAACGCCCCTGCCCACCGACCCGCCACCGCAGGACGTACCGGACGACGACGACTTGCGCGCCTGGTTTGGCGACGGCCCGCTGGATCCCCCATCGGCTGGCCAGTCACCCGCGCAGCTTGTGCCCGACGAGACGCCTTCCGCGCTGCCCCGGTCATCCGGGGCGCAGACCTTGCAAGAGGCCGCGGGCGCGTCCGAACCTGAAACCCTGCACGAAGCCGACCCCGCGCAGGCATCGTCTGCGCAGGAGGCTGCGGCGTCCGCAGAACCGGTACCGGCGCCCGATTTCCAGGCCGAACTCGAACGTTTCGCGCAGACGGTCCGCGCGAGCACGCCGGTGGCGGCACTGCCAGCCACGGCGCGCGAAGATCGCGCAAGCGAAACACAACCGACACCCGTGGCGCAGCCGCCGGCAGAGGATGTCGCGCAGGACGCGTCGGCAGACGCAGCGATGCCCGGCTTCATTCGGCAAGCCAGGCGGCGGGCGTTCTGGTCATCGGCGGGCGTTCGGGCCGCGCTGGGCGTCGTTGCGTTGTTGCTAGGGGCCTTGCTCGCAGCGCAATGGGCCGTCCAGCAGCGGCATCAACTCGTGGCGACCTACCCGCAGGCGCGTCCCTGGATGGCGCAGGTCTGTGGCTGGCTTGGTTGCGACCTGGCACCCCTGCGCCGCATCGAAGCGGTGGAGATTGAAAGTGCGGAGCTCGTGCGGCGGCTCGGGAACTTCTATTCGTTCGATTTCGTTTTGCGCAACCGGTCCTCGCTCGAGGTGGCCACGCCCGCGCTGGAGCTCACGCTCACCGGTCTGGGCACCCAGCCGATCGCACGGCGTGTGTTCCTGCCGCAGGACTGGCCCGATGCGCCCGCCGCCCTGCCGCCCGGTGGCACGGTGTCCGTCAGCCTTCGACTGGCGCTCATGCTGGGTGACGATGCGCCCACGGCGGGTTACCGCGCTCTTGCCTTCTATCCCTGAACCTTCTTCAATCAATCACTGCCATGCCCATTCTTGTCTGCGGATCGCTTGCCTTCGACACCATCATGACCTTCGAGGGCCGGTTTGCCGACCAGATCCTGCCCGATCAGTTGCACATCCTGAACGTGTCCTTCCTGGTGCCGGGTTTGCGGCGCGACTACGGCGGTTGCGCCGGCAACATTGCTTACGGCCTGCGCCTGCTCGGCAGTGACGTGGTTCCGCTGGCGGCCATTGGCAGCGATGGCGCCGACTATCTGGAGCGCATGCGCGGCCTGGGCGTGGACACCCGGCACATCGTGACCGTGCCCGATGCCTACACGGCCCAGGCGATGATCATGACCGACCGCGACAACAACCAGATCACCGCTTTCCACCCCGGTGCGATGTCGTTTGCGCACCAGAACCCGGTGCCCGCCCGTGCGGACCTGAGCCTGGGCATCGTCGCGCCCGACGGCCGTGAGGCCATGATCTCGCACGCTGCGCAGTTGCATGCGGCGGGCATACCCTTCGTGTTCGACCCAGGGCAGGGTCTGCCCATGTTCAATGGCGACGAGTTGCGCCGTTTCATCGCGCAGGCCAGTTGGGTGGCCGTCAACGACTACGAGGGACGCATGCTGTGCGACCGCACCGGCCTGTCGCTGGCGGACATCTCGGCGCAGGTGCGCGGCCTCATCGTCACGCTCGGCGAACATGGCTGCGATGTGTGGGAAGGCGGTGCCGCGGCACGTGTTGCCGGCACCGCGGCCACCGCCGTGGTCGACCCCACCGGCTGCGGCGATGCGTTCCGCGCGGCCTTGCTGCACGGTCTGTCCCAGGGTTGGCCGCTTCAGCGGTGTGCGCAACTGGGCAACCGCATGGGCGCGCTCAAGATCGCGGTGCGTGGGCCACAGAACTACCAACTCGGTGACCTGCTGTCCTGACGACTGCCGCGGGGGATCGGGGCGGCGCGCCCCGATCACGCAGGCACCATGAAAAAAGCCCGGTGCTTTCACACCGGGCTTTCAGATCCACCCAATGGACCTCAGGGTTTGCTGGACGTGGGGAACGGCCAGGCAGCCTGGGGGTTGAGCTTGGTCTGAGCGGCGGGAGCGGCCGCGGGCGCAGGGGCAGCCGGCTTCTTGGCCGGCTCAGCTTTTTTTGCGGGGGCTGCCTTCTTCGCGGCGGCCTTCTTCGCAGGGGCCTTTTTGGCAGGAGCCTTCTTCGCAGCGGCTTTCTTCGCCGGTGCCTTTTTCGCCGGCGCCTTCTTCGCAGCGGCCTTCTTGGCCGGCGCCTTCTTGGCAGCGGCTTTCTTCGCCGGTGCCTTCTTCACCGCGGCCTTCTTGGCCGGGGCTTTCTTGGCGGCGACTTTCTTCGCCGGTGCCTTCTTGGCCGCGACCTTCTTCTTGGCCGGGGCCTTCTTGGCGGCGACTTTCTTCGCCGGTGCCTTCTTCACCGCGACCTTTTTGGCCGGGGCTTTCTTGGCGGCGACTTTCTTCGCCGGTGCCTTCTTCGCCGCGGCTTTCTTCGCCGGGGCTTTCTTCGCCGCAGCCTTCTTGGCCGGGGCTTTTTTCGCAGTTGCCATTGCTTTCTCCTTGATCAAGTTGCAAAGAGCACTTCAGCCGGTCAGATGGCCGGTGAAGTGATTCAGCGCCTTGCGGTTGCGCGGCGGTGCCGCGGCAAACCCCAGGGGGCTGAACCCGGGTTTCAGGTCAGCAAGAGCGTCTGCGCGCCTTGTGGGCTGGCCTGAAGAAACGATGCCGAAAACTTTCAGATCTTTCGTGTGCTGGCAATGCGGTCGAACCCTCGGCCGGGACATCAGTCCCAGGACAGCGCTCCGCCGGATTGGTACTCGATCACCCGCGTTTCAAAGAAATTGCGTTCCTTCTTGAGATCGATCATCTCGCTCATCCAGGGGAACGGGTTCTCTTCGTTCGGGAACATGGGTTCGAGGCCGATCTGCGTGGCGCGCCGGTTGGCGATGTAGCGCAGGTAGCCCTTGAACATGGAGGCGTTGAGGCCGAGCACGCCGCGAGGCATCGTGTCCTCGGCGTAGCGGTACTCGAGTTCGACGGCCTTGAGGAACAGCTCCTTGATCTCGGCCTTGAACTCCGCCGTCCACAGCAGCGGGTTCTCCATCTTGATGGCGTTGATCAGGTCGATGCCGAAGTTGCAGTGCATCGACTCGTCGCGCAGGATGTACTGGTACTGCTCGGCGGCGCCGGTCATCTTGTTCTGGCGGCCCAGCGCCAGGATCTGGGTGAAGCCGACGTAGAAGAACAGGCCTTCCATCAGGCAGGCGAAGACGATCAGGCTCTTGAGCAGCGTCTGGTCGTTCTCGGGGGTGCCGGTCTTGAAGTTCGGATCCATGATCGCGTCGATGAACGGGATCAGGAACTCGTCCTTGTCGCGGATGGAGGTGACTTCGTTGTAGGCGTTGAAGATCTCACCCTCGTCCAGACCCAGGGACTCGACGATGTACTGATAGGCGTGCGTGTGGATCGCTTCTTCGAAGGCCTGGCGCAGCAGGAACTGGCGGCACTCGGGCGCGGTGATGTGGCGGTAGGTGCCCAGCGTGATGTTGTTCGCCGCCAGCGAGTCGGCGGTGACGAAGAAGCCGAGGTTGCGCTTGACGATGCGGCGCTCGTCTTCCGTCAGGCCGTTCGGGTCTTTCCAGAGCGCGATGTCGCGGCTCATGTTCACTTCCTGCGGCATCCAGTGGTTGGCGCAGGTGGCCAGGTACTTCTCCCAGGCCCACTTGTACTTGAAGGGAACGAGCTGGTTGACGTCGGTCTGGCCGTTGATGATGCGCTTGTCGGCCACGTTGATGCGGCGCTGCTGCGAGGCAGCGAGCTTGCTCGCGTGCGCGGCGGCGTTGGCAACGTGAGAGGTGACAGCGGCGGTGGTCTCATCGATGGATGAGACTTGCAAGCCCGGCTGGCCGGAGAGGCGGGGGCTGTGCGTCGACGTCGAAGATGGTGTTGCGGGTTCGTCCCAGTTCAACATAGGGGTCTGTCCGATTCAGCGAATTATCAAAGTGTCTGTGCGAATTGCAAAGCAATCAGAGCGCGCGTTGGCGAAATTTGTTGCAGTGGTGCATCGAATGATTCAACGCAATGCACCTTCAACACATCGCTGACGCGCGTTCGAACTCACTGGCAAGCCTCACAGCCGGGATCGTCGATGGCGCAGAACTTGATGTCGGTGGCGGGCTCGGCTGCCACGGCAGCGTTGCTGATCGCCGCCGCCACCGGCGCACTCGCGGTGGCCGACACCGCGTTGAGCTGGCCCGTACGGCCAGTGGATTTCTCGACCTGTGTGGCCGAGGTGGTGCGCAGGTAATAGGTGGTCTTGAGGCCACGCAACCAGGCGAGCTTGTAGGTCTCGTCGAGCTTCTTGCCCGATGCGCCAGCCATGTAGATGTTCAGGCTCTGCGCCTGGTCGATCCACTTCTGGCGGCGGGCGGCGGCTTCGACGAGCCACACCGGCTCGACTTCGAACGCGGTGGCATACAGCGCCTTGACGTCCTGCGGCACCCGGTCGATCGGGCGCAGCGAGCCATCGAAGTGCTTGAGGTCCATCACCATCACGTCGTCCCACAGGCCCAGGCGCTTCAAGTCCTTCACCAGGTAGCTGTTGATGACGGTGAACTCGCCCGACAGGTTGGACTTGACCGAGAGGTTGCCGAAGCAGGGCTCGATGGAGGCGTCCACGCCGATGATGTTGGAGATGGTGGCCGTGGGTGCGATGGCCACGCAGTTGGAGTTGCGCATGCCGTCCTGGGCGATCTTGGCGCGCAGTGCGTCCCAGTCCAGCGAGCTGGAGCGGTCCACGTCGACGTAGCCACCGCGCTCGCGGGCCAGCAGGTCCAGCGTGTCGGGCGGCAGGATGCCCTTGTCCCACAGCGAGCCCTTGAAGCTGCTGTAGCGGCCGCGCTCCCTGGCAAGTTCGGTCGAGGCCCAGTAGGCGTGGTAGCAGACGGCTTCCATCGAGCGGTCGGCGAACTCGACCGCCTCGTTGGAGGCATAGGGGATGCGCAGTTCGTAGAGCGCGTCCTGGAACCCCATGATGCCCAGGCCCACCGGGCGGTGACGCAGGTTGGAGTCGCGCGCCTTCTTGACGGCGTAGTAGTTGATGTCGATCACGTTGTCGAGCATGCGCATCGCCGTGGCGATGGTCCGCTTGAGTTTGTCGTGGTCCAGCTCCTTGCCGTTCTCGCCGTCCTTCAGGTGGCGCAGCAGGTTGACCGAGCCGAGGTTGCAGACCGCGGTTTCGGTGTCGCTGGTGTTGAGCGTGATCTCCGTGCACAGGTTGGAGCTGTGCACCACGCCGGCGTGCTGCTGGGGCGAGCGCACGTTGCAGGCGTCCTTGAAGGTGATCCAGGGGTGACCGGTCTCGAACAGCATCGAGAGCATCTTGCGCCACAGGTCGGCGGCCGGCACCTTCTTGTACGGCTTGATCTCGCCGCGTGCGGCCTTTTCTTCGTAGGCCAGGTAGGCGCGCTCGAAGTCGGCGCCGAACTTGTCGTGCAGGTCAGGCACGTTGGACGGCGAGAACAGGCTCCATTCGCCTTTTTCCAGCACGCGCTTCATGAACAGGTCGGGAATCCAGTTCGCCGTGTTCATGTCGTGGGTGCGGCGGCGGTCGTCGCCGGTGTTCTTGCGCAGCTCCAGGAACTCCTCGATGTCGAGGTGCCAGGTTTCGAGATAGGTGCAGACCGCGCCTTTGCGCTTGCCACCCTGGTTCACGGCCACCGCGGTGTCGTTGACAACCTTCAGGAAAGGCACCACGCCTTGAGATTCGCCGTTGGTGCCCTTGATGTGGCTGCCCAGGGCACGCACGCGGGTCCAGTCGTTGCCCAGGCCACCGGCGAACTTGGACAGCAGTGCGTTTTCCTTGATCGACTCGTAGATGCCGTCGAGGTCGTCGGGCACCGTGGTGAGGTAGCAGCTGGAGAGCTGCGAGCGCAGCGTGCCGCTGTTGAACAGCGTGGGCGTGCTGCTCATGAAGTCGAAGGTGGAGAGGATCTCGTAGAACTCGATCGCACGCGCCTCGCGGTCGATCTCGCCCAGCGACAGGCCCATGGCCACGCGCATGAAGAAGGCCTGGGGCAGCTCGATGCGCGACTTGCGCACGTGCAGGAAGTAACGGTCGTACAGGGTCTGCAGGCCGAGGTAGTCGAACTGCAGGTCGCGCTCGGGCTTGAGCGCGGCGCCCAGACGGGCCAGATCGAACTGCAGCAGGTCGGGGTTGAGCAGTTCGGCGTCGACACCCTTCTTGATGAAGCCGGGGAAGTAATCGGCGTAGCGCTGGCCCATCTGCGCCTGCGGCACTTCCTCGCCCAGGATTTCCTTCACGATGGTGTGCAGCAGCAGGCGCGCCGTGGCGTAGGTGTAGTCGGGGTCTTTCTCGATCAGGGTGCGCGCGGCCAGGATGGCGGCCTTGTAGACCTCTTCCATCGGCACGCCGTCGTACAGGTTGCGCTTGGTCTCGGCCACGATCGGATCGGCCTTCACGTCAGCGCCCAGGCCGGCGCAGGCGTCGGTGATCAGCCGCGTCAGGTGCTCGATGTCGAGCGGCACGCGCTGGCCGTTGTCAAGCACGTGCAGCGTGGGCTCGGCCGAGCGCGCGGCGGCGGCCTGGCTGGCGCGCTCGGCGGCGCGGCGCTCGCGGTAGAGCACGTAGGCACGGGCCACTTCGTGGTGACCGCTGCGCATCAGGCCGAGTTCGGCCTGGTCCTGCACGTCCTCGATGTGGAAGGTGCCGCCGCCCGGGCGCGAGCGCATCAGCGCGCGCACCACGTTCTGCGTCAGTTCGTCCACCGTCTCGCGAACGCTGGCCGAGGCCGCGCCCTGGGTGCCGTGCACCGCCAGGAAGGCCTTCATCATGGCCACGGCGATCTTGCTGGGCTCGAACGGCACCACCGCACCGTTGCGGCGGATGATCTGGTACTGCGCGTAGATCGATGCGCTGCCGCTGCCACCGCTGGCGGAGGGGGTGGCCTGCCAGGCGGGCGATTGCGGGGAGGTCTGGGGGGTGGTGGCGGTCAGCATGGTTCCTCTTGCGGTCCGGTCGGTTTCTTTATGGGGTGGCAGTTGCCGATGTCCGAGGCCAGCAGGCGCTGGGCTGGCATCGATGAGGGCACACTATATCTGGTGTGTAGAGGGGGTTCAAGGCACTAGGGGTAGTGTTTTTCATAGGGCGCGATTCGACGGGCGGTGCCACGCGCCAGAGGCGCCCAAGGGGCTTGAAATTCGCGGGTGAGATGCAGTGAACTGGCGCTTTGCAGCGCGATTTCGCTCGCCAGACCGCATGGCAGCAGTGTTCGCTGCCTAGACTGGTTGCGCGGGTGTGGCGTGCGCAAAACACGCACGCGACCAACCGAGCGCGTTGCGCAGGCGCTCCCAGTCGAACCCCGGGCCGGGGTCGATCTTGCGACCGGGCGCGATGTGCTCGTGCCCGGCCACGTGCACCAGCGGATGCTCGGTGGCGAGGGCGGTGCACAGCGCCGCCAGGGCTTCGTACTGTGCGTCCTCGAAGCGCTCGCCCTCCAGGCCTTCGAGCTCGATGCCGATCGAGAAATCGTTGCAGTTATCGCGGCCGCGCCAGCACGAGCGGCCGGCGTGCCACGCGCGATCACGTGTCGAGACGAATTGCTGCACGCGCCCGTCGCGCCGCACCACGAAGTGCGACGAGACCTCCAGGCCGCGGATCGACTGGAAATAGGGGTGCGCGTCCCAGTCGAGGCGGTTGGTGAACAGCCGCTCGATCGCATCGCTGCCGTACTCGCCTGGGGGCAGGCTGATCGAGTGGATCACCACGAGGTCGATGGCCGTGTGCGGCGGCCGCGGCCCGTGGTTGGGTGAGGCGATGGCGCTGGCGCCGGTCCACCAGCCCTCACGCCACGCTTCAGCCGGCATCGTTGCTGTCGCCTTCGGCTGCACCCGATGCACCGGGCATCACGATGCCCAGGCGCTGGATGCGGTAGCGGATCTGGCGCAGGTTCAAACCCAGGCGCGCGGCCGCAGCGGTGCGGTTGTAGCCGCATTCCTGCAGTGCCTGCAGCAGCACGCGGCGCTCCTGCTCGTCCAGGTAGCTTTGCAGGTCGGCAGGCAACGCGGCCTCGGCATCGATGGGTTCGCCAGACATCGTGTCCGGTGGCGACAGCGTGTCGCGCAAGGTGTCGGGTAGCGTGTCCCCGCTCTCGCCGAAGTCGGCCGGGTACAGCACCGGCCCGTTGGACAGCGCGAGCGCGCGCTGCAGGAGGTTCTCGAGCTCGCGCACGTTGCCGGGCAGCTCGCGTGACTGCAGCCACGCCAGTGCCTCGACCGAGAGTTCGGGCACCGCCTGGCCGGCTTCTTCGCACAGCCGCGCCAGCAATGCCTGCGCGAGCTCGGGCAGGTCTTCGCTGCGATCGCGCAGGGCCGGCGTTCGCAGGCCGATGACGTTGAGGCGGTAGAACAGGTCCTGGCGGAAATGGCCGGACTGCACCAGCGCGGGCAGGTCGCGGTGGGTGGCGCTCACCAGCCGCACATCGACGGCTTCTTCCTGCACCGCGCCCAGCGCGCGCACGCGCCGCTCCTGGATGACGCGCAGCAGCTTGGCCTGCATGGCCAGCGGCAGATCACCGATCTCGTCGAGGAACAGGGTGCCGCCATGCGCAGCCTGGAAGTAGCCCTCGCGATCGGCACTGGCACCGGTGTAGGCGCCCTTGCGCGCGCCGAAGAACTCAGCCTCGATGAGGTTTTCCGGGATGGCGCCGCAGTTGACCGCCACGAACGGGCCGCTGGCGCGGTGGCTGCACTCGTGCACGGCACGCGCCACCAGCTCCTTGCCGGTGCCCGACTCGCCGAGGATGAGCACCGGCGCCATGCTGGTGGACACTTTCTCGATGCGGGACTTGATCTGCACGATGCTGGGCGCATGGCCGACGATGCGTTCCAGCGCCCGCACACCGGACGGTGGCGGCGGCGCGCTGCGCACCGGCTCCGCGGGACCCGGGCGTTCGCCCAGCGTGGCGGCCAGGGGCGCTCGCTGGCTGCGCAAGGCGGCACTGACGGCGCCGCGCAACTGGCGCAGGTCCACCGGTTTGGTGAGGTAGTCGAAGGCGCCGGCCTTGAGCGATTCGACCGCGTTCTCGGCCGAACCGTGCGCGGTGATCACGATGCATTTCTCGCTGCGCTGGCTCTCCGCGATCTCGCGCAGCAGCGCCAGGCCCAGGCCGTCGGGCAACTGCATGTCGGAGATCAGCACGTCGAAGCGGTGGTGCGCAAGTTGATCGCGCGCCTGCTGCAGATCGGCCGCCGTGGTGACGGCGTGGCCCTCGCGCAGCAGCGTCAGTTCGTAGAGCGTGCGCAGATCGGGTTCGTCGTCGACGACCAGCACGGAGGCGCTCGGTGTGGGGTGTGTCATGCGGCTGCGTGCGGTGGCCTCAGCTGGGCGCCAGCGGTGGCCGCCCCGAGCGCAACGGGTCGACGATGGTGCGCTCCTCGCCGGGCTGCGACGGGTAGGACAGGCTGCTGCGATGGCCGCCCTCGCGGGGCGCGGGTGCCGGCGTTGCGCCTTGCACCGCCGGGATCAGCACGTAGAACTCGTTGCCTTCGCGTTGGTCCAGGCGCGAGCGCTGGTAGGCGATCTGGGCGCCGTAGCGCTCGCACAGCTCGCGGCAGATGTACAGGCCCAGCCCGGTGGAGCGGCTCTCGGAGGAGAAGAATGGCTCGAACAGGTGCTTGTGCACCGAGGCCTCCAGCGGCCCGCCGTCACTCCAGACGGAGATGCGCAGGTGGCCGCCGCTGCCACTGGGTTGGGTGATCACGCGGATCGATGCGGGTTTGCCGCTGGCATGGCGCAGTGCGTTGTCGAGCAGGTTTACCAGCAGGCGGCGCAGGTGTTCGGGATCGAACCCCACCTGCCCCTGGCCGGCATGCAGGTGCACGCCGAGTGCCTGCGTCACCTGGTTTTGCCGCATCCATTCTGCGGTGATGCGGCGCAGCGCGGTGTCCAGCGCCAGCGGCGGCAACTGCTCGTCGCTGCGGTTGGGCTGCGGTCGAGCGACGTTGAGGATGTCGTCGACGATGCGTGAGAGGCGCTGCGCGTTCTGCTCGATCATGTGCGTCAAGCGCTTCTGCGACGGCTCCTTCACTTCCTCGTCGAGCAGCGCATTGGCCTGCGTGATGGCCGACAGGGGGTTGCGGATCTCGTGGGCCACCGCGGCCGACATGCGGCCCATCGAAGCCAGCTTCTCGGTGCGCACACGCGCCTCGACCTCGCGCAGGTCTTCGAGGAACAGCACGCACAGCGAGCCGCGCTCGCCCACCACGGGCGTGAGCTGGGTGCGCGCATGCAGTCGCTGGCTCGGCCGGTCAGGGTGATTGATGGTGGTCTCGGTCTCGAGCGCGGCATCGACCGCAAAACTTTCCTGCACCAGCGCGGCCAGGTGCGACCAGCTCGGCCGCGCCGACAGCAGCAGCTTGGCCCCGGCCGGAAAGCCCTCGCCCATGAGCATGGCGCGCGCGGCGGGGTTGGCGTTGCGCACCACGCCGTGCGGATCGATCACCAGCACGCCCACACCCAGGGTGTCGATGATGACCTCGTTGACCGCGGCCTGCGCGCGCGCGGCAGCCTGGTTGCTGGCCGAGACCGCCTCTTCGCGCGCCAGGCGGATCGCCAGCTGGTTGGCGAGGACCGCGATGACGAAGAAACCCGTGCCCGCCAGCCCGGCCTGCAGGAAGCGCGCGGCATCGATCTGGCCTGCCAGCGGTGTGGACAGCGAGGCCTCGGCAAGCATCAGCAGGGTGACGGCCGCGGCCGTGCCCAGCCCGAGGGTCAGTGGTCCGAGGATGGCGCCCAGCAACACGGGCAGGGCAAACAGCGGCGTGAGGTTGATGCTGCTGCGGTCGAAGTACTGCATCAGCGCAAACACCGCAATGTCCACGCCCAGGGTGATCAGCCATTGCAGCGCGGGCGCCTGCCGGTGTTCGGCCGGTGGCCAGTACAGCATGACCAGCGCGCAGGCCAGCAGGTACAAGGACGCGAGTCCGGTGAGCCAGATCGATCCGTTGCCGCCGGTGGTCAGCAGGAACACCTGCAGGCCGAGCAGGACCAGGGCCACGACCAGACGCGCGTGCATGAACGCACGCCACAGGCGAACGAAGGCTCGCTGGCGCTGCGCGAGGGTATGGTCGACCGGGCTTTCGAAGGCCGAGTACCACGAGGTGGCAAAGCTGGAGCTGTCGGCTTTGGGCATGTCGGGCTCAGGCGGACGGGCCTTCCAGGCGCTGTCGGTGCTCGGCGCTGCAATAGACGCCCTGGTTGCCTGGCACGGCTTCGTTCTGCGGAAGGTGGGTGCCGCACACACGGCAAGCCACCATCGTCACCGGTTTGGCCGGCGGCGGCGACGGGGGGCGCTGCACGGCGCGATCGGCCGCCTCGGCGCGCCGGTTGTTGCGCCAGATCCAGAACGCGACCCCCACCACGGCGAGCACGAGCAGGTATTTCATGGATTCAGGGGATTGAGAGGCGCTACGTGCGTTGCAGCAGCACTTCGAGCACGAAGCGCGAGCCCACGTAGCCGAGCAGCAGGAAGCCGGCGCCGAGGTAGAGGGTGCGCACGGCTGTGCGGCCTCGCCAGCCCAGGCGCCAGCGGCCCCAGAGCAGCACGCCCATGGTGAGCCAGGCCAGCACCGAGAACACGGTCTTGTGGTTCCACACCATGCGCTGGTTCAGCAGTTCGGAGAAATACCAGCCGGCCATCAGCGTGAGACTGAGCAGCACGAAGCCGGCGGCCACGAAGCGAAACGTGAGGCGCTCCAGCGTGAGCACCGGCATGGCCGCTTCGGGCGTGAGGCCGCTGCGCATGGCGCGCTCGGCGCGTTGCAGCAAGAAGGCGTGCAGCACCGCGGCGGCAATCAGGCCATAAGAGGCGATGCCCAGTGCCCAGTGCAGCGGCATCCATGCCGAGGGCAGCGTCGGGTGGTGAGCCCCCGGGAACAGCAAGGCGAGCGACATCACCGCGGTGCCGATGATGGCCAGCGTCCAGCGTGCCTGCAGCTGGGGGTAGAGACGGCTTTCCAGCAGGTACACCGTGAGCACCAGCCAGGCCGTCACCGACAGCGCCGGGGCGAAGCCGAAGCGCACCGGATCGCCGACCAGGCCGGCGAGCAGGGCGAGCAGGTGCAAGCCCCAAGTGAACGCCAGCAGCGCACGGGCCTGCATCGGGCTCAACCGGGGGCAAGCCCAGGGCACGACTGCGTAGGCCAGGGCGGTGAGCGCCGACAGCGTCGCCGCCGGCACGTTCAAGGCCAGTTGGGGCAGCAGGTTCATGGCCGCGGTGTGGGGCGGGGCACTAAAATCACCTGCACATCTTAACGGTGCCCCCGGCCGCGAAGCCCCGGCCCTGCCGGCGCCCTGCGCTCGGCGCGCCCCGTGCGCCGCCGCCAGACCACCCCACACCGCAGAGCAACATCCCCATGGCTTCCGCCCTGTCCGAACGACTGTCTCGCATCGTCAAGGAGATGCGCGGCCAGGCACGCATCACCGAAAGCAACGTCAGCGACATGTTGCGCGAGGTGCGCATGGCGTTGCTGGAGGCCGACGTCGCCCTGCCCGTGGTGCGCGATTTCATCGCGCGTGTGAAGGACAAGGCGCTTGGCGCCGACGTGGTGGGTTCGCTCACGCCCGGGCAGGCGCTGGTGGGCATCGTCAACCGCGAGCTCGCGGCAACGATGGGCGAGGGTGTGTCGGACATCAACCTCGCTGCTCAGCCACCGGCAGTGATCCTCATGGCTGGCCTGCAGGGCGCCGGCAAGACGACCACCACCGCCAAGCTGGCGCGCCACCTGATCGAGAAGCGCAAGAAGAAGGTGCTCACCGTCTCGGGCGACGTCTACCGGCCCGCGGCCATCGAACAGCTCAAGACCGTGACGGCCCAGGCCGGTGCCGAGTGGTTCCCGAGCACGCCCGAGCAAAAGCCGGCCGACATCGCCCGCGCCGCGCTCGACCACGCGCGGCGCCACCATTTCGATGTGCTGCTGGTCGACACCGCGGGCCGCCTGGCCATCGACGAGGCGCTGATGCGCGAGATCCAGGAACTGCACACCGTGCTCAAGCCGGTGGAGACGCTGTTCGTGGTCGATGCCATGCAGGGCCAGGACGCGGTCAACACCGCCAAGGCCTTCAAGGAAGCATTGCCGCTCACCGGCATCGTGCTCACCAAGCTCGACGGCGATGCGCGCGGCGGTGCGGCGCTGTCGGTGCGTGCGGTCACGGGCGTGCCGATCAAGTTCGCCGGTGTGTCCGAGAAGCTCGACGGCCTGGAGGTGTTCGATGCCGATCGCCACGCGCAGCGGGTGCTGGGTATGGGCGACATCGTGGCCCTGGTCGAGCAGGTCACGGCCGGCGTGGACATGGCCGCGGCGCAGAAGCTGGCGGCCAAGGTCAAGAGCGGCGAGGGCTTCGATCTCGAGGATTTCCTGGATCAGCTGCGCCAGATGAAGCAGATGGGCGGTCTCTCCAGCTTCATCGACAAGCTGCCCGCCCAACTCGCCGCCAAGGCCGGCGCCACCGATCTGTCGCGTGCCGAGAAGGACATCAAGCGCAAAGAGGGAATCATCTGCAGCATGACGCCTGCCGAGCGCCGCAAGCCCGAGCTCATCAAGGCCACGCGCAAGCGCCGCATCGCCGCCGGCGCCGGCGTGCACGTTCAGGAAGTGAACCGCCTGCTCAAGGAGTTCGAGCAGATGCGCGACATGATGAAGAAGATGAAGGGCGGTGGCCTCATGAAGATGATGAAGCGCATGGGCGGCATGAAAGGCATGCCGAGGCTGGGGTAGCACCCCTGCCGCGCTGCGCGCGACCCCCTCAAGGGGGCGATGCCGACGGCCCGGCAAAGCCGGTTCCGTGGCATCTCTTGATAACAAAAGGCCCGGCGGGCAACCGCCGGGCCTTTTTCCTGGTGGGCGCAGTCAAGCGGCCTTGAGCGCCAGCCGGCTCGCGTGGCGCCAGGCGCTGCGCAGCACGGCCGGCGACCACGACTCTTCGGGAATCAGCAGCACGCCGCGCGCGCGCATCCAGCCCCCCAGGTCGACGTGGCTGGTGGCCACGGTGAGCGGGATGGCCAGCAGCAGCGGGAGCGCGACGGGTGCCAGCCACAGCAAGGCGTCGGCGTTGATCAGGGCCACACCCCCGCCCAGCAGCACGATCACCGCGCTCATGGGCGCCAGGCGTTGTGCCGCATCGGCCCAGGCGATGCCGGCGGCTTCGCGCGGGGGCGACTTCCATTCGAGCTTGAGACCGGTCAGCGCCACGCCCACGAACAACGAGTGCGCGAGCATGCGGATCGGCGCCTGCAGCACGGCCAGCACGGTCTCCACGACCGCGCTCATCAGCAACGCGGGCGCACCGCCGAACTGGCGTTGCTCGCGCTTGAGGAACACGGCCACCAGGCCCAGCACGCGCGGCATGAACAGCAGGCACAGCGTCCACAGCCACAGGCCGCGCAGCTCTGCGGGCACGGCGTCCCAGCTGGGCACGGCGGTCTGGTCGGTCACCCACAACGCGGTGCCGAAGGCCAGGAAGGCCAGCCACAGCGGCGCCGACAGGTAGGACATGGCGCCGATGGCGAACATGCTGCGGTGCACGCGGTGGATGCCGGGTTCGGCCATCAGGCGCGCGTTCTGCAGGTTGCCCTGGCACCAACGGCGGTCGCGCTGCAATTCGCTCAGCAGGTCGGGCGGTTGTTGCTCGTAGCTGCCCTGCAAGTCTGACACCAGCCACACGTGGTAGCCGGCGCGGCGCATGAGCGCGGCCTCGACGAAGTCGTGCGACATGATGCCGCCGGCCATGCCGCCCTTGCCCGGGATCGGCGCCAGCGCGCAGTGCTGCATGAAGGGCTCGACGCGGATGATGGCGTTGTGGCCCCAGTAGTGCGACTCGCCAAGCTGCCAGAACTGCATGCCCAGCGTGAACAGGCGGCCCGTCACGCGCGAGGCGAACTGCTGGGCACGCGCGTGCAGCGTGGCGTGGCCCACGGCCTGGGTGGCGGTCTGGATGATGCCGGCGCGCGGGTGGGCTTCCATCAGCCGCACCATGTCGGTCAGGCAACGCCCGCTCATCACGCTGTCGGCATCGAGCACCACCATGTAGCGGTAGTCCTTGCCCCAGCGGCGGCAGAAGTCGGCCACGTTGCCGGCCTTGCGGTGCGTGCGGCGCGTGCGCAGGCGGTAGTACACCTCGACCGCAGCACGGCCGCCCTGCGCGGCGAGTTCGGTGCGCAGGTTCTCCCAGGCGGCGCGCTCGGCGCGCTGGATCGCGGGGTCGTAGGAGTCGGAGAGCACGAAGACGTCGAACACGCCGGCCTCGCCGGTGGCGGCCAGCGAATCGCAGGTGGCGCGCAGGCCGGCGAACACGGTGGCCACGTCCTCGTTGCAGATCGGCATGATGATCGCGGTGCGCGCCTCGGGGCTGATCGCATGGTCGCGCACGTCGGCCGCGCGCAGGGTGTGCCGGTCACCGAAGAGCGAGACCCAGAAGCCCATGAGCGCCGTGACGAAGCCGGTGAGCACCCAGGCCGAGAGCACGACGAACAGCACCAGCTGGCTGGCCTGCAGCCAGGGGTTGCCGTCCTCGGGCTGCAGGTGCGCGAACAGGGCGCCGGCCATCAACGTCCACAACACCGTGAGCACCACGAACACGGCGCGGCGACGATTGCCCGCAGCCTGCCAGGGCTCCTGCGGCTCGGCCGCGCGAGCCACCCGCTGGCCATAGGGCGGCAGCAGGTCGCTCGCGGTGCTCAGCAGGGCGGTGCCCACGCTGTTCCAGAAGCCGCGCCAGGGGCGCGGCACCATCGATCCGCGGTTGAGTGGGGGCGCCGTCACCGCGTTGGGGTGGCGCTCCTCGCGCAGCCGGCTGCGGGCAGTCATTCGGGCAGTAGCAGGTGCGTCCATGTTTCGCTCACGGTGTGTTGTTGGTGTTGCAGGAAGGCGCGCAGTTCGACCGGCTGTGTCGGGTCGTTGCGCGCGACGCGCAGGCTCACGCGCCAGCTGCGCGTCGCCGGGTTGGGGTAGGCGATGGCCTCGAGCACGCGGCCGTTGGCGTTGGTGCTGACAACGGCACGCAGCTCGGCCCCGGGCGGCAGGGCGTCGAGGGCGGGGCCGGCGAAATCGAGCACGAACTTGGGTTGCTTGGCCTGCTCGGCAGCGCTGAGGCGGCTGTAGCCATAGCCGCGGCGGCTCTGCGTGACCCAGCTGGCTGGCGGGCGCTGCTGCTCATCGCCTTGCCAGGCGATGTCGTAGGCCAGCTCCAGCGGTTGCCCCGGCTGCAGCGCTTGCGCCGGCACCCAGTAGGCCACGATGTTGTCGTGCGTCTCGTCCGGCGTGGGCAGTTGCACCAGCTCCACGCGGCCCGCGCCCCAGGCGCCGCGCGGCGTGACCCAGGCGCTGGGCCGGCGTTCGTAGCGCGCTTCCAAGTCTTCGTAGCTGGCGAAGCGGCGGTCGCGCTGCATCAGCCCGAAGCCACGCGGATCGGTGGTGCCGAACGAGCTCACCGTGATGGCCTTCGGCCGCTGCAGCGGACGCCACAGCCACTCGCCTTCGCCGCTGGCCAGCATCAGGCCGTCGGAGTCGTGCACCTCGGGGCGGAAGTCGCCGGGCAGGGGCTGGTTCTCGCCCGACAGGAACATGCTGGTGAGTGGCGCGATACCCAGCGTGTTGATCGGTGCCGCGCCCTCGCGCGCGAACAACCGCAGGCGCACGCCCATCGTGGTGTTGAAGCCGGGGCTGATGTCGAAGCGGTAGGCACCGGTGACGCGGGGCGATTCGAGCAGCGCGTAGATGGTGACTTCCTTGGCGTCGGGCGCCGGGCGCTGGATCCAGAAGCCGGTGAAGCGCGGAAACTCCTCGCCGCCGCCCCCCACCGTATCGATGGCCAGGCCGCGCGCCGACAGGCCGTACTGCTGTTGGGCGCCGAGTGCGCGAAAGTAGCTCGCGCCCAGGAAGACCACCAGCTCGTCCTTGTAGGCGACGTTGTTGAGGGGGTAGTGCAGGCGAAACCCGGCGTGGCCGAGGTCGCCCCAGGCGCTGGTGTCGAAGCGGTTGGCGCCGAAGTGGAAGTCCTCGCTGCGGTAGGGAATGTCGCGCACCTCACCCTGGGGCGTGATCTCGTGGATGCGCACCGGCTGCGTCTGGTACAGCCCGAGGTGGAAATACTGCGCCTCGAAGGGCAGGCCGGCGTTGCGCCAGGTGGCGCGCTCGGGGCGGAAACGGATGTCGCGCAGCTGGTCGTAAGTGATGCTGGCGAGCGGTTCGGGCAGCTTGTCGCTGCTTTCGCGCCAGGGCTCGGCCGAACGCACCTGCGCGAGGTGCACGAGCTGGTCCCAGCCGAAGGCGTGCGCGGGGCCCCAGGCCAGCAACGGCGCGGCCGTCAGGGCGATGGACAGGTGGCGAAGGCGTCGGGCGATTCGGGTCGGGCTCCAAGGCATGCGCTCTATAGCGCAAGCGCTGTGCCAGTCCTGAAAAACGCTTTCGAATCAAAGGCTTGCGTATGCCGGGCTGGGGCAGTCCGGTTCGCAGCGCCTTCAACCCCGGGAAAACCCTTGATTTTGTCGCCATCTGGCGACCGCCAGGGGTCGGGAGCGCCGCAAAGCCTTGCGCGTCAGGGGCTCGAGGCTGTCACGAATCGGCGACAGCGGGGTCGTCGGGCAGATCGCCGCCCGTGCTGTCGCTCTTGAACAGGCCGGGGGTGAGGGCGTGCTTCTGCAGCAGGCGGTAGAACTCGGTGCGGTTGCGCTGCGCCAGGCGCGCCGCGTCGGCCACGTGGCCATCGGTCATCTTGAGCAGGTCTACGAGGTAGGCGCGCTCGAAACGCTGGCGGGCCTCGGCGAAGCTCAGCACTTCCACCGACGGCGTGCGCAGCGCGCGCTGCACCAGCGCCAGCGGCACCAGCGGCGTGGTGTTGAGCGCGCACACCT
>VFQM010000468.1_pt1 | contig 44904 bp, 35 predicted proteins | sample 3512391 | NCBI WGS metagenome assembly VFQM01 (sample SAMN10412369, study PRJNA504923) | tailings metagenome | isolation source: Replicate 1 from Balatoc abandoned mine | place: Philippines
ACCTGCGCCTGCAGATCAAGCTCAACAGCCAGCGCGCAAAGACCCTCGATCTCGCGGCCGGCACGGAGCACCTCACCATTGTCTGACCCCCCTGCGCCGCGCCTGCGGCGCGTCACCCCTCCGAGGGGGCGGCACCAGAGGCCCGGCAAAGCCGGTTCCGCGGTGTCTCTGGGTACCATCGCGGCGTTTCATCCAAAGGAGACCCGCTGTGAATCCCAAGAACTACGAACCCACCCCGGCGCGCCGCGTCGCTTTCCTCGGCCTCGGCGTCATGGGCGCCCCGATGGCGGGCCACCTGGCCAGGGCCGGCCACCAGGTCACCGTCTACAACCGCACCACCGCCAAGGCCGAGGCCTGGGCGAAAGAACACGGCGGCGCGTTCAAGGCGACCCCGCGCGAGGCCGCCAGCGGTGCCGACATCGTGTTCGCCTGCGTGGGCAACGATGCCGACCTTCGCGCCATCACGCTGGGTGCCGACGGCGCCTTTGCCGGCATGAAGCCCGGCACCCTCTTCGTGGACCACACCACCGCGTCGGCCGACGTCGCGCGTGAGCTCTACGCCGCCGCCAAGGCACTGGGCATCGCCTTCGTGGACGCCCCCGTCTCGGGCGGTCAGGCTGGCGCCGAAAACGGCCTGCTCACCGTCATGTGCGGCGGCGATCAGCCCGCGTTCGACACCGTCAAACCCGTGGCCATGGCGTTTTCACGCGCCTTCACGCTGATGGGCGCCAGCGGTGCCGGCCAGCTCACCAAGATGGTCAACCAGATCTGCATTGCCGGGCTGGTGCAAGGCCTGTCGGAGGCCATCGCCTTCGGCCAGAAGGCGGGGCTGGACATGAACCTCGTGCTCGACGTGATCGGCAAGGGCGCGGCCCAGAGCTGGCAGATGGACAACCGCGGCAAGACCATGGTGGCCGATCAGTTCAACTTCGGCTTCGCGGTGGACTGGATGCGCAAGGACCTGGGCCTGGTGCTGGACGAGGCCAAGCGCAACGGCGCCCGCCTGCCCGTGACGGCCCTGGTGGACCAGTTCTACGCCGACGTGCAGGCCATGGGTGGCAGCCGGTTCGACACCTCGAGCCTGATCAAGCGGCTGAGGTGATCGACCTCACTGGCGCGGCGCGGTGGCGGGCGAGGTGCCCGCCGCCGGTGCGGGCTGAGCGGCCGGCGCCGGCGCCAGGCGCTGCAGTTCTTCCTCGGTGAGGATCTCGAAGATGCGCACCACGCGCTGCACGCCATCGACGTTGCGCGCGATCTCGGTGGCCCGATCGGCCTCACGCTGCGTCACGCGGCCCATGAGGTAGACGATGCCGTGCGTCGTGGTCACCTTGATGGCGGTGACCGGCAGGTCGCGCGCGTCGACAAAGCCGGCCTTGACGCGCCCGGTGATCAGGGTGTCGGACGTGCGCTGCGACAGGCCGGGCGAATTCATCACCTTGACCTCGTTGACGGTGCTGCGCACGTTGTCCACGCCCGCCACGATCTTCTCGACCTCGGCACGGGTCGCTTCGCTGTTCGCTTCACCGGTCAGCAGCACCTGGCGGTTGTAGCTGGTGACCGATACATTGGCGCGGCCGCCCACCTGGTCGCGCAAGCGGTTGCCGGCACGCAGTTCGATGGATTGGTCGTCAAGCTGCGCACCGGAGCTGCGGCGGTCGGTGGCAACGAGTGCGGTGCCCACGGCAGCGCCGCCCAGCACCAGGGGCGCGCAGGCGCCAAGCACGGCGGACAGGGAAACCACAGCCAGCGCAGCAGCGCCCAGGCGAGGCAGTTGTTTGAGGTTCATGCGGAGTTCTCCGTTTCGGTCGAAGGGGTTTCGGGCAGGCCCAGCAGCTGGGCATCGAGCCCGTCGGCCAGGCAATGCAGCACCAGCAGATGCAGTTCGGTCACGCGCGCGGCCTGATCGTGCGGCACACACACATGCACATCGGTGTCGCGGAGTTGGGCGGCCAGGCGGCCGCCACGCGCGCCGGTCAGCGCCACCACGGTCATTTCCCGTTCGTGGGCCGCGTCGACAGCGGCGATCAGGTTGCCAGCCTGTCCGTCGGGGCTGAAGACCAGCAGAACGTCACCGGCCTGGCCCAGGGCATGCACCTGGCGCGCGAACACCTGACGCCCGTCGAAATCGTTGGCGATGGCGGACATTGCCGCGGCGTTGCCCGAGAGCGAGAAGGCGGACAGACCGGGGCGCTCCCGCTCGTAACGGCCCAGGATGTGGGCCGAGAAAAGTTGCGCCAGCGCCGAGCCTGCGCCGTTGCCGCAGGTGAGTACCTTGCCGCCACCGGTGAGGCCGGCCAGCAACGCCGCCACGGCCGCCTCCACCAGCGGTGCCAGCAGGGGTGCGCTCTGGTATTTGAGATCGGCGCTGTCGATGAATTGCTGCTGGATGCGCTGCAGGAGCATGGGGCGATGATAGCGGCCGGCCCGGGCTGAATTGGCATCAAAACGCTTCACCGGCGTCGAAGGCCGCGGGCAGCCATTGGGGTGAGCTTTCGCCGTCGATGAGCACCGCATCGAAGCGGCACCGTGGCATGGAACGCAGGCGCGTCAGAAAGTGCCGCGCCGCCAGCACGATGCGCCGGCGTTTGATGGCCCCGATGCTCGCTGCGGCGCCGCCATGATCGCCCGATCGACGCTGGCGCACCTCCACGAACACCAGGGTGCCGTCGGGCTCCCGCATAATCAGATCGATCTCGCCGCCGCCGCGCCCGGGCGTGCGGAAGTTGCGCATCACGAGCCGCATGCCCTGCGCGAGCAGCAAGGCCAGCGCCAGGTCTTCGGCCCCTCGGCCCGCCGCCGTTGGCGTGGCCCGTTTCTCATCGCCCCACACGTGTCCCTCCCAACCATCGAACTGCTTGCCGCCGCGCGCCTGGCCGCGGGGGCCCAGCATTTTCCGCAGGGCGCGCTCTACATACTGGCCACCCCTATCGGCAACCGCGCGGACATCACCCTGCGTGCCCTGCACGTGCTCGACATCGCCGACGCCGTGGCCTGCGAGGACACGCGCCACACCGCCGCCCTGCTGCAGGGCTACGGCCTGCACAAGCCGCTGATCGCAGCGCACGAGCACAACGAACGCGAGGCCGCACAGGCGGTGATCGAGCGCTTGCGTCAGGGGCAGCGCGTGGTCTATGTGAGCGACGCCGGCACACCCGGCGTGAGCGACCCCGGCGCGCGCCTGGTGGCCGAGGCGCGCGCGGCCGGGCTGCGCTGCGTGCCGCTGCCTGGTGCGAGCAGCGTCACCACCCTGCTCAGCGTGGCCGCAGAAGTGCATGGCGAGGGCCGGTGGCGATTTGCGGGCTTCCTGCCGCCCAAGGGCGCCGAGCGCGAGCGCGCGCTGCGGGCGCTGGCGGCGTCGCCCGACGCCTGCGTGCTGCTGGAAGCGCCGCACCGCATCGAGGCGCTGGCTCAGGGGCTCGCGGACCAACTGGGGGAGCGACGGGTCACCGTCGGGCGCGAGCTGACCAAGCAGTTTGAAGAGGTGGACACCCTGCCCGCCGCGCAGTTGCCCGCCTGGCTGGGCGCGCACGCGCAGCGCACGCGCGGCGAGTTCGCGCTGCTGGTGCACGCGGTGGCGCCGGTGGCGGCAATGGAAGCCGAGGTGGATGCCGAGGCGCTGCGCGTGCTGGACGCGCTGCTGGGTGAACTGCCCTTGAAGACAGCAGTGAAACTCGCGGCGCAGATCTCGGGCGCGCCGCGCAATGCGCTCTACGAGGCCGCGCTCGCGCGCAAGCCAGCGGGCTGACTCAGGAGCGGCGCGGGCCGCCGGCGTCCTCGATCTCGCGCGCCTCGACGTCGACCACATCGCCACGCGCCGCTGCGCTGCCGGTCTGGGCATCGCCGCGCCAGCCGCCCTGGGCATAGCGCTGCGAGCGCTCGCGCATGCGCGCAAACATCACCACGGGCGCCGGCTTGCGCCCGGTGATCAGCGACCACAGCGACACACCCAGCACCACCACCAAGGAGGCGAGCAGCAGGCTCAGGAGGAAGACCGCCGCGGCCAGGGCCAGTGTCAGGCGCAGCACGGTGCGGCCCAGACGGCCCAGCAGATCGGCAAAAGCATTCATGGGTGACAGAGCGGATGCGCTCATGTGAGTTCCGGCAGAGATGGACACCCGGCGCACCTGCGGCCGGGGGCCGCGCTTGCAAGGACCGCCCGTCGGGACACGTCGGCAGCCACAACCGGCTGCTATTCTCGCTGCGCCCATGAAATCGCGAATCACCCAGTACTTCCTGCGCGGCCTGATCACTTTCCTGCCGCTGGCGCTCACCATCTACACCTTCTACCTGCTGGTGGTGTGGACGGAATCGCTGGCGCTGCGGCTGATCCGCCCTTTCATCGGCGATTTCTACCTGCCGGGCCTGGGCATCGTGATCGTGGCCGCGCTGATTCTCGGCCTGGGCATGATGGTTTCGCAGCCTGCCTTCGCCCGGTTGCTCTCGTGGGTGGAATTGCCGTTCACCAACCTGCCGGTTGTCAAGAGCATCTACACCTCGCTCAAGAACTTCGCCGACTACTTCGCGCCGCACGACAAGGACCAGCCGCAGCAGCAGGTGGTGCTCCTGCGTGCGCCGGGGCAGGACATGTCCATCGTCGGCCTCGTCACGCGCCAGTCGTTCGGTGATCTTCCGGGCGCGCTCGGCACGCTCGACCAGGTCGCCGTCTACCTCCCGATGGGCTACATGATCGGCGGCTACACGGTGTTCGTGCCGCGCGAATGGATCACCCCGATCGACATGTCGGTCGAGGAAGCGATGCGCTCGTCGCTGATCGCCTGGATGTCGTCCAGCCGCGAGTCGGGCTGAGCCTGCCCGGGCGGAACTCCGGCGCCGCTGCGGCTTCGAAGGGCCCATGTCACACACCACGCACCCGCGCACGCCATTACGCCGCTCCTTGCTGGTGGGCGCTGCCGCCGCGCTGGCGGCACCCGTCTGGCTGCGCCCGGCCATCGCGCAAGGCAAGGCATTTCGGCGCACCCCGAGCCAGACCGAAGGCCCGTTCTACCCGGTGGAGATCCCGACCGACCACGACGCCGACCTGCTGCGCCATGGCCAGGCGCGCTACGCCCGCGGGCAGGCCTGCCGGGTGGAGGGCACCGTGGTCGATCTCGATGGCCGGGCCATCGATGGCGCCGCGGTCGAGATCTGGCAATGCGACGAAGCCGGCCGCTACCACCACCCCGGCGACGGCAACCGCGCCGACCCCGCCTTCCAGGGCTTCGGCCGTGTGCACGTGGACCGCGAGGGCCGCTACCGCTTCCGCACCATCCGCCCGGTGCGCTATGGTGGGCGCACGCCGCACATCCACGTCAAGGTCAGGCTCGATCGCATGGAGCTGCTCACCACGCAGCTTTACGTGCAGGGCGATCCGGGCAACGAGCGCGATTTCCTCTGGCGCCGCCTGAGCGAGGCCGACCGCGCGCTCATCACCGTGCCGTTCAAGCCCACGGCGGACGGCCTGCTGGCCACATTCCCCATCGTCGTGCAGGCCTGAAGCGCCGCGGCTACGCTCGCGGCCCATGGATTCCCTGACACAGATCGCCCTGGGCTCGGCCGTGGCCGTGGCCACCATGGGCCGGCGCACCGCGGTGTGGAAGTCGGCGCTGTGGGGCGCCGTGGCCGGCACCCTGCCCGACCTGGACGCCTTCATCGACCACGGCGACGCGGTGCTCAACATGGTGCTGCACCGCGCCGAGTCGCACGCGCTGTTCTACCTCACGCTGTTTGCGCCCTTGCTGGCCTGGGGCGTGTCGCGCCTGCACGGTGAAGGGGCGTTGTTCAGGCGCTGGTGGCTCGCGCTGTGGCTGGTGCTGGTCACCCATCCGTTGCTCGACACCATGACGGTGTACGGCACGCAGTTGCTGCTGCCGTTCACCAACCACCCTTTCGGCGTCGGCAGCCTGTTCATCATCGATCCGGCCTACACCGTGCCGCTGCTGCTGGGCGTGGTCGTGGCGCTCGCCGCGTCGACACGCGTGGGCCTCAAGGCCAACGCGATGGGCCTTGTGCTCAGCAGCGCCTACCTGGTGTGGAGCGTGCTGGCGCAGCAGCACGTCACCGACGTGGCGCGCGAATCGCTGCGTGAGCAAGGCATTCCGGCCGACCGGCTGCTGGTCACGCCGGCGCCGTTCAACACCGTGCTCTGGCGCATCGTGGCGGTGGGGCCGGATGCGTACGTCGAGGGGCACCATTCCTTGCTCGACGATTCGCCCGCGATCACCTGGCGCCGCTACGACAGCGGCGCAGCGCTCGCGCAGCGGCATGGCGAAATCGATGGTCTGCGCCGCGTGGCTGCGTTCAGCCACGGCTTCTACAAGGTGGACGAACGCGACGGGCGCCTGTTCGTGACCGATCTGCGCATGGGGCAGGAGCCGGCCTACTTCTTCCGTTTCGACCTCGGCCCGATTGCCGGGCGCGACGACGAGCCCCAACCCGCGCAACGCGTGGGCGACCGGCCCGACACCGCGCAGGCCCTGCCCTGGCTGTGGCGGCGCCTGCTGGGCGATCCGCTGGCGCCGCCGGGTGTGGCGGCGCGCTGATTCAGACGTCCACCGTCTCCCGGCCCTGGCGGCGCTGCAGCCGGTAGGGCGGCAGCCCCTGCAGCATCCGCCGGCCATAGGCCTGGCGCAGCAAACGCGCGTCGTAGCAAACCACGGTGGCTTCGTCGGTTTCGGTGCGCAAGGCGCGCCCGGTCCATTGCAGCAGGCGCGCGCCGGTGGCGGGCACCACCAGCTCGCTGAACGGGTCGCGGCCCTGCGCCTTGAGCCAGTCGGCCCGCGCCTGGCCCACCGGGTCGCTCGGCGAGGCGAAGGGCAGCTTGGTGATGAACACCCACTCGCAGAGTTCACCCGGCAGGTCCAGCCCTTCGCCGAACGACTGCAGACCGAACAGGATGGATGCTTCGTCTTCGCCCACGCGTTGCGCGTGGCGCCTGAGCAGTGCCGTGCGCGAGGCCTCGCCCTGCACCAGCACGCGCTCACGCAGATCGGTGTTGGCGCCCCGCTCCAGCAGGGCGGTGGCGGCGCGCATCTGCACGCGCGAGGTGAACAGCACCAGCGCGCCGCGCCTGACCTGTCGCAGATCGGCCATCAGGAGGTCGAGCATCTCGCGCGTGTAGCCGTCCACGTCCTTCGGGTCCGCGGCGGTCTGCACCACCACGAGACGGCCCTGCTTCGCGTGGTCAAACGGGCTTTGCACGGCGCGCGTGGTGGCGGCGGCGTCCCAGGCCAGGCCGGCCTCGTGCAGGAAGTGATCAAAGCCGCCGCAAGTGACCAGCGAAGCGGACGTGACCACCGCGCCGCGCACGTGCCGCCACAGGTGGTGGTGCAGCAAGCTGCCGGGCTGCAACGGACAGGCGTGCGCACTCAAGGTGACCATGCCGTGCATCACACCGGCCTGCAGCCATTTGGCCAACGGCGGCGCGCCGGGCTCGGCCGCCTGCATCCACAGGCTGGCGGTCTCGTGCAGGCTCTGCAGGCGTGGCGCAAAGCGGCCGATGCGCGCGTAGTGCTCGGCACTGCGCGTGGCCTCGCCGGGGTTCTCCCGCGCGTTGGCGCGCAGTTGCACGGCCAGCGCCTCGGCCAGCTTGAGCAGCACGCCGGCGTGCGCCTGCAGCGCGGCCAGCGGCTCGTGCCATTCGGCGGGCAGCGCGCCGCCCTCGAATCGGTGGGTGAGCGGGGGCGACTCGCTCGCCAGATCGCGCACCGCCGGCCCCACCGCGGCCATGCCCAGACGCGCGAGGTCGGCCAGGGCGGTCCGCGCGCCGCGCGCGTGTTCGTTCAGGTCCACGCCGTGCGCGTGCGAGATGGCTCTGGCCACCTCGTCGAAGGCCTTGGGCAGGCGCTCCAGCCAGGTGCTGTGCATCAGGTCCATGTGCGCGGTGAACTGGCCCTGCGCCACGTCGGGCAGGTGGTGCGCTTCGTCGAGCACGAGGTAGCAGTCCTGCGGCTTGGGCAGCGCGTGCAGGCCCAGCGTGGAGAGCAGTAGGTCGTGGTTGACCACGATCACCTGTGCGTGCGCGAGCCGGTTGCGCGCCTGGTAGTAGCTGCACCCGTTGTAGGCCGGGCAATGGCGCGCGGTGCAGGTGTGGCGCTCGGCGGCCACGGGTGCCCACAGTGCGGCCTCGGGCGGTTCGCCCAGGCGGTCGCGGTCGCCGTCCCAATCGCCCTGGTCGAGCGCAATGGCCCACTGTGCGTACTGCTGGGTGCGCTGCGCCGCGTCACCCGGGGGCTTGCTGCCGCCCTCGCCATCGAACAGGTCAGCGCCGGCGTCCTCACCGGCCGCCAGTTGATCGAGCTTGAGGCGGCACACGTAGCGCCCGCGGCCCTTGGCCAGGGCAAAGTTGAACGGCTGCGGCAGCAACGCCGCAAGCGCCGGAAGATCCTTGGCGATGAGCTGTTCCTGCAACGCCACGGTGGCGGTGCTGATGAGCACACGCTTGTCCTGCGCCAGCGCGAGCGGTATCACCGTGGCCGCGTAAGCCGCCGACTTGCCCACGCCGGTGCCGGCCTGCACCACCGCGATGCCGCGCTGCGGCCGCCCGGCCTCACTGGAAACACTGTCGTCGCCGAGCTGCACGCCGGACAGCGTCTCGGCAATGAAGGCCGCCATCTCGCGCTGGCCCTCGCGGGCACGGAAACCCGGTGCGCGGGCCACCACATGATCGAAAGCGGCCAGGGCCAGCGCCTCGCGCGCAAGCGCGCCTTCGGGGGCTCGCTCGGCGGCGGTCTGGTCGGGAGAAACGGGGTGCTCGTCGCGCATGGAGCCCGCGATTGTCGCCGCTGACGGGGGGCTGGCGGTTTGTCATGCTGCGATGCAACAATGGCCCATGGCCACCCGAAAGTCCCCGATCCAACGCATCGACCTTGCGCTGCAGGGCGGTGGCTCACACGGCGCCTTCACCTGGGGCGTGCTGGACCGCCTGCTCGAGGACGAGCGCCTGGAGCTCGCCGGCATCAGCGGCACGAGCGCGGGCGCGATGAACGCGGTGGCGCTGGCCGCCGGCCTGATGGAGGGCGGGCGCGAGGGCGCACGTGCCGCGCTGCGCCGCTTCTGGACACGTGTGGGCGAGCTCTCGCCCTTCGCCAGCGTGGCCGCCACGCCCGTCGTGCCCTGGCTCGACCCGGCCAGCCCCTGGGCCGCACCCTGGCTGGCCCCGCTGCGGGCCACCCAGCAATGGCTGGGCGCGCAGGCATCGCCCTACCAGCTCAACCCCCTCAACCTCAACCCGCTGCGGCGCATCCTGCTCGACACGGTGGATTTCGAGCGCGTGCGCGGCTGCAACCGCACGCGCCTGTTCATCGCGGCCACGCGGGTGCGCACCGGTGAGTTGCGGGTGTTCGATCAGCACGAACTCAGCGCCGACGTGGTGCTGGCCTCGGCCTGTCTGCCGCTGCTCTTTCAGGCGGTGGACATCGATGGCGAGGCCTACTGGGACGGCGGCTACGCGGGCAATCCGTCGCTGTTGCCGCTGGTGATCGACAGCCCGGCCGACGACCTGCTGATCGTGCAGATCAACCCCCCCGAGCGCGAGGCACTGCCCACGCGCGCCAGCGACATCCTCGACCGCATCAACGAAGTGACCTTCAACGCCAGCCTGCTCAAGGAGCTGCGCTCCATCGGCCTGCTCAAGCACCTGCTGGCCGCTGAGGGCTGGGCGGCGCGTCGCCTGCGAAACCCCGTGCTGCGGAGGATCGCGAGGCTTCGGTTGCACCGGGTGGACGGCGGTGACGAACTCGCTGCCCTGGGCGCGGGCAGCAAGCTGCGCACCGACCCGGCATTCCTGCAGCGGCTCTTCGAGCAGGGTCGCGGTGCGGCCGATGCCTGGCTGGGCGCACACCGCAATGACATCGGCGCGCGCAGCAGCTTCGACCCCGGCACCGAGCTCGGCGCGCTGATGCGGGGCTGAGCGCGCGGCCCTTCAGTCGGGTGACGGCAGACCGAAGCGCAGGCGCGCGCCGCGCCCGGGCTCGCCTTCACCGCGGATCCAGCCGCCGTGGCGCTCGATCACGCGCTGCACCGTGGCCAGCCCCACGCCCGTGCCCTCGAACTCGCTCGGCGCGTGCAGGCGCTTGAAAGGCTCGAACAACTGGGCCGCGAACTGCATGTCGAAGCCGGCACCGTTGTCGCTCACGCTAAAGGCCACGCCGCCCTCGGGCGCGGGAATGGCCTCGAAGCGGATCAGGGCGCGCTCGGTGCGTCGCGTGTATTTCCAGGCATTGCCCAGCAGGTTCTGCAGCACGATCTGCAGCAGCGCCACGTCGCCCCATGCGCGCAAGCCGTCGGCAATCTCCCATTGCACCGAGCGCTGGGGTTCGCCGCTGCTCAGGTCATTGGCGATGCCGCGCGCCAGGGACGAGAGGTCCACCCACTCGGGGTGCAGTTCGGCGCGGTTCACACGCGAGAGCGCGAGCAGCGCGTCGATCAGCTGGCCCATGCGGTTGGCTGCCTGGCGGATGCGATCGAGGTGCCCACTGGTGACCGGGTCCAGCCGCTCCTGCAGGTCCTCTGCCAGCAAGCTGGCGTAGCCGTTGATGCTGCGCAGCGGCGTGCGCAGGTCGTGCGAGACGCTGTAGGCGAAGGATTCGAGTTCGCGGTTGAGCATCGAGAGCTCGCGCGTGCGCTCGGCCACGCGGTCCTCCAGCGCTTCGTTGAGCTGGCGCAGCGCCTCCTCGGCCTCGTGCATGGCGGTGATGTCCTGCACCGTGCCCACGCTGCGCACCGCGGTGTCGCCGTCGAATTCGGTGACCCCGCCGTGACGCACGTGCTTCGTTCGACCATCCGGCATCACCAGACGGTGCACCACCTGGTGCGGCACCTGGGCATCCACCGCGATGCGGTACGCGCGGTTGACGGCGGCGCGGTCGTCGGGGTGCACGCGTTCGATGAAGGCCTGGTAGGAGGCCGGCTGCGTGGCGGGGTCGAACTCGAAGATGCGGTAGAGCTCGTCGGTCCAGGTGGTGGTGTTGCTGCGCAGGTCGATCTCCCAGCTGCCCACCGACGCGATGCGCTGCGCGTCCTTCAGCCGCGCCTCGCTGGCCTTGAGGGCCGCCTCGGCGCGCCGGCGCGCCGTGATGTCGAGCAGCGTGAACTGCAACAACTGGCGCCCGTCGGAATCGAAGCCCATCAGATGCACCTCGGCATCCCACTGCGCACCGTCGGGCCGCTGGTGCAGCCATTCGAACACCACAGAGCCGTCCTTGAGCGCACGCGCCACCCAGTCACGGCCCGCGTCGATGGAGCGCCTGCCGTCGCGCTGCACCGGAGCGGAGACCTCCATCGCATTGCGCCCCAGTGTGCTGGCACGGTCGCGAAACCCGTAGGCGCGCACCGCGGCATCGTTGCATTCGACGAGCTGGAAGGAGGTCGGGTCGAGCACCACCATCGCCACCTGTGCGTGATCGAACAGCCGCTGGCGCATCGACTGCGCGGCCGCGTTCTGCGCCTCGCTGCGCGCCACACGCGCCAGCAGCCACGCGAGCCCCGCGCCACCCAGCAGCAGCATCAGCGAGAACACCGCGGTGAGCGTGCGCCCACGCGCGATGGCCGGCTCCAGCGGCGCCAGCACCCCCGCGTCGGCCAGCCCCACCGCCACCACCAGACCGCGCTCGCCCACGCGGTGCCAGCCGTAGGCACGCGGCGTGCCATCCACCTGGCCGCTCACATGGAAGTTGCCTTTGCGCTGCGCCGGCTGCAGCAGGAAGGGCCGGTCCGCCGGCAACACCTGGCCCATCGCGGCCGCATTGCCCAGGCTGCGCGCCAGGAACGCGCCGGTCGGATCGACCAGCGCCACCACATCCAGCGAGGTCAGGCTCAAGGCGGCCAGGCGGCGCGCCAGAAACTCGGTGGACACCGCCAACTGCACGGTGCCGGCGAAGGCGCCGTTCACGAGCAAGGGGCGCGCGACCATGACCACCCACTGGTCGACCAGGCGCGAGCGCACCGGCTGGCCGATGTAGAGGCGGTCCTTGCCGTCGCGCAGCGCCTGGTGGTGCGCCCGGTCCTCGATGTCGGGGGCTTCTGTGCGGTCGGCGCTGTGGTAGACGATGCGGCCCCGTGCATCGGCAATCGACACATGGGTCACCAGCTCGGGCGGCATCACCGCCAGCGCGTTGCGCGCCGCCGGGGCGAAGCCCTGCGGGCTCTGCAGCCATTCCCGGCGCAGGTAGAGCAACTCCAGGTCGAGCAGGCTCACCAGCCCTTCCATCTGCCCCGCCATGGCGTCGGCCAGATGCACCGCGCTGCGTTCGGACTCGATCAGCACCTGATCGCGCAACTGCGCCTGCGCACGCCCGGCCTGCCACCACAGCAGCGCGGCGGCCAGCACCGACAGGCACAGCACCAGCAACGGAAGCAGGCGCGTGCGCGAGGTCATGAAGCGCCGGGGCGGGAAACGGCGAAATACATGCCCCGAGTATCGGGCCTGACGCGCCGCCCCGGTGCCGAAACCCCTCAACCCAGGGGCAGGCTGCGCAGCAACTCGCTCACGCCGTCCCACACGATCTGCACGCCGAGGCACAGCAGGATGAAGGCCGACAGGCGCAGGAAGATGATGGCCCCGGCCTCACCCAGCGGGCGCAACAGGTGCTCCGCGTAGCGAAAGGCCAGGTACAGCAGCACGCCGATGGCCAGCAGCGCCAGCACGCCGCCGCCGATGTTGGCGAGCGCCAGCGTGACGCGCTCATGGCTCAGCGACACACCCACCGTGATGGCGGCCGCAATCGAGCCCGGCCCGCAACTGATGGGAAAAGTCAGCGGATAGAACGCCTGGCGGCGCGCCATCTCGGGCGTGAAGGCCTCGGCCAGTTCGGTGCGGCTGTCGGCCGTGGACTGCGTGGCCGTGAGCAGGCGCCAGGCGGTGGCCGCCAGGATGAGCCCACCGCCCACGCGCACGATCGGCAACGAAATGCCGAAGAAGGCCAGCACATGCGAACCCACCAGCATGCTGCCCAGCATGAGCGCGAACATGTTGCGCGCGATCTTGCGCGCCAGCATCGCCCGCGTGCGCGCCGATGCGCCCTCGGTGAGGCCCAGGAAGATGGGCGCCGTGGCCGCAGGATTGAGGATGGGCAGCAGCGCGGCGAAGACGAACAGGAAGCTCTTGCCGAAGGCGAGCACGATCTCCGCTGTCATCAACGCCGCCTTGCGTCAGGACCTGGGCGTGTCAACCATCTCTCGCATGCGCCGGCGCAGCGCGCGTTCGCGGCGGTTCTCCTCGTTCCAGTCGTCGCGCACGCCGCGCCACAGCGCCACGGCCATGAGCACGATCACCAGCGCGAACGGCAGCGCGAACACAATGGTGGCCGTCTGCACCGCTTTCAGGCCGCCAGCCAGCAGCAGCGAGATGGCGATGCCCGAGATCAGCACGCCCCAGACGATCTTGACGCGCGCGCCCGGGTTCTCATTGCCCTGGCTGCTCATCATGCCGAGCACCAGCACGGCCGAGTCGCCCGACGTGACGAAGAACACCAGCACCAGCACCGTGGCCACGCCGGCCATGATGGCGCCCATCGGCAGCGCTTCGAACATCGCGAACAGCGCGGTCGACACGTCGGCGGACACCGCCTCGGCAATCGGCACGCCCTGCATGATCTCCAGCGTCAACGCCGTGCCACCGAAGACCGAGAACCACACGAAGGCCGCCAGCGTGGGCGCCAGCACCGTGCCCAGGATGAATTCGCGGATGGTGCGCCCGCGCGAGACACGCGCAATGAACAGGCCCACGAACGGCGACCAGCTCACCCACCAGGCCCAGTAGAAGACCGTCCAGCCACCCACCCAGCCACTGTCGCGGAACGGTGTCATGCGCAGACTCATGCGCACGAACTCGCTCACGTAGCTGCCCAAGGTGGAGGTGAAGGTGTCGATGATGGCCACCGTGGGGCCGAGCACGAAGATCGCCAGCGCCAGCAAGGCGGCGACGATCAGATTGAAAGTGGAGAGCCACTTGATGCCCCGCGTGACGCCGGAGACGGCAGACACCAGGAACAACAGCGTGGTGACGACGATGATGCCGACCTGCCAGGCGTTGCCCACGGGCACGCCGGCCACGGCCGCGAGGCCGCTGTTGATCTGCAGCGCCCCCATGCCGAGCGACGCCGCGACACCGAATGCGGTGGCGATGACCGCGAGCACGTTGACCACCGGCCCCAGGCCGCGCGCCCACGCCCACGGCAGCGACTGCACTGCCGTGCTCACAAGCGCCGAGCCGCCCTTGCGGAACTGGAAGAAGGCAATCGCCAGCGCGACGATGCTGTACACCGCCCAGGGGTGCAGACCCCAGTGGAAGAAGCTGTAGCGCATGGCCGCGTTTGCGGCTTCGGGGGTGTTGGCCGTGATGCCCGGCGGCGGTGCGCCGTAATGCGAGATCGGTTCGGCCACGCCCCAGAACACCAGACCGATGCCCATGCCCGCCGCAAACAGCATCGCGAACCAGGCGCCGATCGAGAACTCCGGCTCGTCGTCCTCCGCGCCGAGTTTGAGGTCCCCGTAGCGGCTGAAGGCCAGCAGAAGGGCCATGATGACCAGGCCCAGCACCACCCACAGGTAGAACCAGCCGAAGTCGCGCGTGATGACGGCGAGCAAGGTGTCGAACACCGAGCCGAGCGAGGCCGGTGAGACAACGCCCCACAGGACGATGGCCAGGATGAGCCCGGCCGAGACAAAGAGTTGCATGGTTGTTCTCCTCCAGAGCGGACCGCTCGCGCAAGCGCGCAAGGTAACGCAGCCTAGGCGGCGGCGCCAGCGGGTTGACGCGCAGGGCGCGGGAGTGTCCGGATCGGTCAGCGAATGTCCGGCGTTGCGTGGCCCGATGTGACAGAGGCGCCCGGGTGAGGTCGCCGTCCGGGAGAGCGGCGTCGGGGCTGTCAGCAAGGGCCGGCAGGTGTGGTTGCGTGCGCAACCAGTTGCCGGGGCAGCCTGCCATTATGGGCATGAAAAAGTCTTTTCCAGGGAGCCAATTTCGCGCCATCGGCTCCCAGTTGGCGGTCCAATCCGGTCAACCATCGCCCAATGCATGCAGGAGATCACGTGAAGGATTTGCAGGAAGCACAGCGCCAGGGCGCAACCCTCGAGGTCGACGTCCTGATCGCCGGCGCCGGCCCGTGCGGCCTGATGCTGGCCAACGAACTGGGCCTGCGTGGCATCGGCTGCCTGCTCGTGGACCCGAAGGCCACCACCGCCTTCAACCCGCAGGCCAACGCCACGCAGGCGCGCACCATGGAGCACTTCCGGCGCATCGGCATCGCAAACCAGATCCGCGCGCTCGGCCTGCCGGCCGACCACCCCACCGACATCGCGTACTTCACCCGCTTCGCCACCCACGAACTGGCCCGCCTGCGCCTGCCCACCGCCGCGCAGGCCACCGAACACGTGCGCGGCCTGCGTGGTGCGTGGAACGCGGCCGAACTGCCGCACCGCGTGTCGCAGAAGTTCGTGGAGGCCGTGCTGCGCGAGCACGCCGAAGCACGCACCGGCCGCCCCGTGGCCTTTGGCTGGAAGCTGCTCGCCTTCGAGCAGGACGAGGACGGCGTGATGGCGCGCGTGGTGCCGGCCGATGACAGCGGTGCACCGGCGCACACGCCGGTGAATGTGCGTGCGCGCTTCCTGGTGGGTGCCGACGGCGCGCGCAGCACCGTGCGCCAGTCGATGGGCATCGCGTACAGCGGCGCCACCGGTGTGCAGCGCCAGTTCATGGGCGGACGCATGTTCGCGGTGTACCTGCGCGCACCCACCTTCTACGAACAGTTGCCGCACGACCGCGCCTGGATGTACGTGAGCGTGAACCCCGAACGCCGCGTGTTCATGGCCTCGGTGGACGGGCGCGGCGAGTTCGCCTTCCATGCCGCAGTGCACCCCGACGAAGACCCGAGCGGCTGGACGCACGCCGACGCGAAGCGCCTGTTCGCGCAAGCCAGCGGCATGACGATCCCGATCGAGGTGCTATCGACCGGCACCTGGATCGCCGGCCACTCGCTGGTGGCCGAGCGCTACCAGCAAGGCCGCGTGTTCATCGCCGGCGACGCGGCGCACCTGTTCACCCCCACCGGTGGCCTGGGCTACAACACCGCCGTGGGCGACGCGGTCAACCTGGGCTGGAAACTCGCGAGCGTGCTGCACGGCCACGCACACCGCGACCTGCTCGACAGCTACGACGCCGAACGACGCCCGATCGGCGTGCGCAACACCGGCTATGCACGCGGCTTTGCGGATTCGATCGGCGGGTTCCAGACCACCCCTGCGCTGGAAGCCGACGGGCCCGAGGGTGACGCACTGCGTGCGCACGCCAGCACCGTGCTCGACGACCACGTGCGCCGCGAATTCAACATCCCCGGTGTGACCTTCGGCGAGCGCTACGACGGCTCCCCGGTGATCACCGGCGACGGCAGCACGCCCCCACCCGACAGCGCCAACGACTACCGGCCCACCACCTGCCCGGGCGGACGCCTGCCTCACGCGTGGCTCGGCGGCGAGCGTTCGCTCTACGACGAACTGGGCTTCGAATGGACCGTGCTGGCACCCGGCGCACGGCGCGACGCGGCGCAGGCGCTCGTGACGGCCGGCACCGCGGCCGGGCTCGACGTGACGCTGCGCCTGTGCGACGAGCCCGAGGCGCGCGAAGCCCTGGGCGATGCCGTTCTGCTGGTGCGACCGGACCAGGTGGTGGCCTGGCGCGGCAGCGCAGTGCAAGCGCCGCACGCGATCTGGCGCCAAGTGGCCTGTACGCGCTGAGCCCTGGCGGCCCGCGCGGGCTTGGGCGTGCGGCCCGGCTGTGGCAGGATCATCCGACCCTTCCACCGCTCACGCCCGAACCATGACCCTTCTGCTCTTTGTTGCCGGCCTTGCCGGCCTCATCGCCGGTGCCGAACTGCTGGTGCGTGGCGCCTCGAAGCTCGCGCTGTCCTTCGGTCTTTCGCCGCTGGTGGTGGGCCTCACCATCGTCGCTTTCGGCACCAGCTCGCCCGAACTGGCGGTCTCGGTGGGCGCCGTCTCCAGCGGCCAGACCGACATCGCCATCGGCAACGTGGTGGGCAGCAACGTGCTCAACGTGCTGTTCATCCTGGGCATTTCGGCCCTCATCACGCCGCTGGTGGTGAACGTGCAACTCATCCGCCAGGAGGTGCCCATCATGATCGGTGCCGCGCTGCTGCTGGTGCTGTTCGCGCTGGACGGCCGCGTGAGCTGGTACGAGGCCGCCATGCTCACCGCGGCCATGGTGGCCTACACCGTGTTCCTGGTGGTGCAATCGCGCCGCGAAAGCCGCGAGACCCAGGGCGACTACGAAGCCGAGGTGCAGCCGGCAGCGGCCGGCGCCTGGGACGCGAAGCTGCCCGCGCAGATCGCCCTCATCGTGGTGGGCCTGGTGCTGCTGGTGCTGGGCGCCGAAGGCCTGGTGCGCTCGGCGGTGGTGTTTGCACAGCACCTGGGCCTGTCCGAGCTGGTGATCGGCCTGACCGTGGTGGCGCTGGGCACCTCCATGCCCGAGGTGGCCACCTCGATCATGGCCGCGATCAAGGGCGAGCGCGATCTGGCCGTGGGCAACGTGGTCGGCAGCAACACCTTCAACATCCTGGGCTGTCTGGGCATCTCCGGCCTGGTGGCCGGCGGCGCCGGCCTGCAGGTGCCCACGTCGGTGATGGCGTTCGACATCTGGGTCATGCTGGCCGTGGCCCTGGCCTGTCTGCCGGTCTTCATGACCGGGCGCGAAATCGCACGCTGGGAGGGTGCCATTTTCCTGGGCTACTACATCGCCTACGTGGCCTACCTTGTTCTTGCCGCACAACAACACGCCGCGCTGGGCGCCTTCAGCACCGCCATGCTCAGCTTCGTGGTGCCGATCACCGTGGTCACGCTGGTGGCGGTGATGGTGCGGCACACGCCCAGGCGCTGACGGCCCGGGAACCGCGGGCCGCCGCGCAGGATCGACAGCGTGTATCAACAACCGTCGGGAGATCGATCTTGAAACTTGCGCTTTGGGGAGTGTTCGTTCTGGTGGCCGCGCTGTGGACAGGAGGCGCCGCGCTGACGGCCCAGCTCGTCGAGTGGTCCGCGCAAGGCCTTGCCTCGGGGGCCGCCGGCAACATCGGCGCCGCCGCTGCAACGATGGCCATGCCGGTGTGGCTGGCGCCCTGGATCGACCCTGCCGCCTGGGCCGCCCTGCAGCAGGCCGTCAGCGCCACGCTGGGCAGCTTTGCCGCGCTGCTGCCCGACCTGGGGGGCCTCGTGTCCTGGCTGTCCCCACTGATCTGGGTGTTCTGGGGCCTCGGCCTGGTGCTGCTGCTGGCCCTCACCCTGGCGGGCAACTGGCTGATTCAGCGGCTGAACAAACCGATGCGCACGAACCCGCAGGGCATCTGAGCCAACGCGCAGCTGCCGCATCAGGGCGCGAGATGGCACGCACCGACGGCCATGGCCGGGTGGCCGTCGATCACTCGCCCGGCCGGCCTCCATTGGATGCCTGAGCCGTGCCGCCATCGAGCCCGCGCTGGCGCCAGTCGTCCCACAACGGCACCAGCGCCACCACCGTCAGCACCACCGCCAGCGGCACGGTGAAACCATAGCCCAACCGGTTGAAGCCATAGGCACCCACCACGCCGCCACTCACGAAGGCGCCCAGCAGGCCGGCGAGCACGCGCATGCGGTCGCGGTCGGCCATCACGCGCGGCACACTGCTGTCGACGCGGTTCCAATACAGCAGCTTGCCCAGTTCGATGCCCAGGTCGGTGACGATGCCGGTCATGTGCGTGGTGCGGATCACCGCGTTCGACAGCTTGGTCACCACCGCGTTCTGCAAGCCCATGATGAAGCACAGCAGCGCCACGGTGGCCGGAATGAACAGGCCTTCGAAGTGCGCGAGCCACGCACCCATCAGCCCGAAGCACAGGATGAGCAGCGCCTCGACCAGCAGCGGCAAGGCGTACTCGCTGGCCATCGCGCGGCGGCGCGCGAAGTTGACCAGCACCGCACAGCACATCGCCCCGAGCAGGAAGGCCAGCACCGCGGCCAGCGCCGACGCCACCAGCGCACCGTCGCCCAGCACCAGGTTGTCGGCCATCGACGAGACCAGGCCGGTGACGTGCGAGGTGTACTGGCGCACCGCCAGGAAGCCGCCGGCGTTGATGGCACCGGCGACGAAGGCCAGCAGCAGGCCGACCTGGCGGTTGGCGGCGACCGTGCGCTCACGGCCCACAAGAAAACGTGCGTATGCGATGGGCATGGAAAGACCTTGCGCCCGCGACTGGGTGTCAGGGCTCGTCGTCGGGATTGTCCCGCGCCAGCGGCGGCGCGCCCGCCAGCATCGCATCGGCGCTGCGCTGGATCGCGCCGACGATGCGGTCCAGCGCCGCGCGCTCGGGTGCCGACAGGTCTGCCACCAGCGCCTGGTTGATCGCACGGATGCGCGGGAACAGGTCGTCGTGCACGCGGCGGCCTTCCTCGCTCAGGTACATCTGCACCTCGCGCCGGTCGTTGGGTTTGGGGCGGCGTTCGATCAGCTTCTTGTCGGCCAGCAGCGTGAGGGTGCGCGAGGTGCGCGCACGGTCGAGCATGGCGCGCTCGGCAAGCTCGGACGACAACACGCCCTCGTTCTCGGCCAGGAAGGACAGCACGCGCCACTCGCGGCGTGTCATGCCGTGCAGGCTCTCGCACAACTGCACCACCTGTCGGCCGGCGGTGATGTGGATGCGGTAGAGCCGGTAGAGCAGGAACTCGGCCTGCTGCCCGGGATGGAGCAGGGTGTCGCGCGGCGCGCGCGCATCGGTGTCGGCAGGCATCAGGGTTATCCCCCGCAATGATTGATTTCTGCAATCCATTGTGAATGCCTAGCATGGCCGCTTCCAAGGGGGACGCACCCCATCGCAACCCGACGGAGACACACCATGGCCCTCACCCGACGCCTGATCCACGCCGCCCTGCTGGGTGCTTTTGCCCTCGGCGCGCACGCGCAGGACAAGACCCCGCTCAAGATCGTCGTGGGCTTTCCGCCCGGCGGCTCGGCCGACACGCTGGCGCGCCTGATCGGCGAGCAGATGCGCGCCACGCACGACCCGGTGGTGGTGGAGAACCGGCCCGGCGCGGGCGGGCGCATCGCGCTGCAGCAGGTCAAGCGCGCGGCACCCGACGGGCAGACCGTGATCGTGCTGCCCAGCGGGCCGATGGTGCTGTTCCCGCACGTCTACAAGAAGCTCGACTACGACGCCGTGACCGACTTCACCCCGGTCTCGCTGATCGCCAACTTCCAGTTCGGTGTCGTGGCCGGGCCCGCCAGCAAAGCAAAGAACGTGGCCGACATGGTGGCCGCGGCCAAGGCCCAGCCGGGCGTGGCCTCGTACGGCACGCCGGGCCTGGGCACGTTGCCGCACTTCATGGGCGTGCTGTTCGAGCAGCAGGTGGGCGCCAGGCTGAACCACGTGCCCTTCCAGGGCGGCGGGCCGGCCAACAACGCGCTGCTGGGCGGCCACATCGACTACAAGTTCGACGTCGTCTCTGAAACCGCCGAGCTGCACCGCGCCGGCAAGGTGCGCATCATTGCCGTCACCGGCACCGCGCGCGACCCGCAGGTGCCCGAAGTGCCCACGCTCAAGGAGAGCGGCATCGACATGGTGGCCACCGCCTGGTTTGCGATGTACGGCCCCGCGAACATGAATGCTGCCACGCGCGATCGCCTCCAGCAGGCGGTGAGTGCGGCGGTGAAATCGCCCGCCCTGAGCGAACGCCTCAAGGGACTGGGCTACGAACCGGTGGGCTCCACCGCGGCCGAGCTGGCCGCGGCGCAGGCCGCCGACCTCAAGCGCTGGGAGGCCCCCATCAAGGCCACCGGCGTACAGCTCGACTGAGCGAGCGCGCTTTCCTTTCTTGTTTTTTCCGGAGATCCCGACATGACCGCACGCCGCCGCGCGCTGCTGGGCCTTGCCCTGGCCGCTGCCTTTGCCGCCCCCACCCTGCACGCGCAGAACACCTGGCCCACGCAGACCGTGCGCTTCGTCAACAACTTCCCCGCGGGTGGACCGTCCGACATTCTGGCGCGCTCGGTCTCGCAGGTGCTGCAGGAGTCGCTCAAGCAAGGCTTCGTGGTCGAGAACAAGCCCGGTGCGGCCGGCAACATCGGCGCGGCCGACGTGGCCCGGGCTGCGGGCGACGGCAACACGCTGCTGTTCGGCATCGACACCACCTTCACCATCAACCCGCACCTCTACCCCAACCAGGGCTTCAAGGTCTCGGACCTCAAGCCGGTGATCGTGATGGCCTCGTCCGGCATGCTGATCGGTGTGAACCCGGCCACCGGGCTCAAGACGCTCGCGCAGCTGGTGGAGCAGAGCAAGGGCAAGGCGTTCAACTTCAGCTCGGCCGGCAGCGGCAGCCCTGGCCACCTGGCGGTGGAGGTGTTCGCCGAGGCCACGAAGCACAAGCTCAACCACGTGCCCTACCGCGGCAACACGCCGGCCGTGACGGCCGTGCTCTCGGGCGAAGTCGACGGCGGCACGCTGGCCACGCCGGGCATGCTGCCGCACGTCAAGAGCGGCAAGATCACCGCGCTGGCCGTCACCAGCCGGCAGCGCTCGGGCCTGGCGCCCGAGATCCCCACCGTGAGCGAGCTGGGCCTGAAGTCGCTCGAACAGGAGGTGCTGTATGTGGTGATGGCGCCTGCGAGCACGCCCGATGCCCTGGTGCAGCAGATGGCCAAGGCGATCGGCGACGCGCTGCAGCGCCCCGACGTGAAGGCGCGCCTGGCCAACCTCGACCTGTTCCACGAAGGCCTGGCCGGCGCCGCCGCGGCCAGGCGCCTGAGCGAACTCAACGCACGCTACGGCCAGTTGGTGAAGGCCACCGGCATGAAGGTCGAGTGAGCAAGGCCATGACCCGACCGAACATCGTCTACATCGTCTGCGACGACCTGGGCTACGCCGACCTGGGTTGCTACGGCGGACGCGAAGCCGGCTTCGGCCGCGTCTCGCCCCACATCGACGCGCTGGCCGCGGGTGGCCTGAAGTTCACCGAGGGCTATTCGAACTCGCCGGTGTGCTCGCCCACGCGCTTTGCGTTGATGACCATGCGCTACCAGTACCGGCTGCGCGGCGCGGCCGAAGAGCCCATCAACAGCAAGGCCCGCCACAGCCAGACACTGGGCCTGCCGCCCGAGCACCCCACGCTGCCCTCGCTGCTGCGTGGTGCGGGCTACCGCACGGCGCTGATCGGCAAGTGGCACCTGGGCTACCCGCCGGCCTTCGGCCCGCTGCGCTCGGGCTACGAGGAGTTCTTCGGCCCCATGGCCGGTGGGGTGGACTACTTCACCCACTGCGCCAGCACCGGCGACCACGACCTGTGGTTCGGCGAGAACGAACACCCCGAGGTGGGCTACCTGACCGACCTGCTGAGCCGGCGCGCGGTGGACTACGTGAACCGCATGGCCGACGGCGCAAAGGCCGGCACGCCGTTCATGCTGAGCCTGCACTACACCGCGCCGCACTGGCCGTGGGAGACGCGCGACGACGCGCACGTGGCGCCCGAGGTGGCGAAGAACCTGTTCCACCTGGACGGCGGCAACGTGGAGAGCTACCGCCGCATGATCCACCACATGGACGAGGGCATCGGCTGGATCATGGACGCGCTCAAGACGCACGGCCTGGCGGAGAACACCATCGTCGTCTTCACCAGCGACAACGGCGGCGAGCGCTTCTCCGACAGCTGGCCGCTGGTGGGCGGCAAGATGGATCTCACCGAGGGCGGCATCCGCGTGCCCTGGATCGTGCACTGGCCGGCCCGGGTGCCGGCGGGCAGCACCACCGCGCAGCACGGCATGAGCATGGACTTCTCGCGCACGCTGCTCGACGCCGCCGGTGTGGCGCCGGCCGACACGCACGCGCCCGATGGCGTGTCGCTGCTGCCGGTGTGGCACAACCCGGCGGCCACCTTCGCGCGGCCCATGCACTGGCGCATGAACCACCGCGGCCAGCGCGCGCTGCGCGAAGGCGAATGGAAGTACCTGCGCGTGGACGGCCACGACTACCTGTTCAACATCGCCCGCGACGCGCGCGAACGCGCCAACCTGGCGCAGCGCCATGCGGACCACCTGGCGGCCATGCGCGCGCGCTGGGAAGCCTGGAACGCCGCCATGCCGCCGATCCCGGACGACGCCACGGTGAGCCTGGGCTATTCGGTCAAGGACATGCCCCAGCGATGAACCACGCGCTGGTTAGCATCGCGGCATGACCCGCTGGCAGCGCCTGTTCCCCTTCCTGCAATGGCCGCGCGCGGACGCGGCCTTGTTGCGTGGCGAGGCGCTGGCCGGCCTCACGGTGGGCCTGATGGTGATTCCGCAGGGCGTGGCCTACGCCGCGCTCGCGGGCATGCCGCTCATCGCCGGCATCTACGCGGCGCTGCTGCCGGCCTTGGTGGCGGTGCTGTTCTCTGCGTCACCGCGCCTGTCGGTGGGGCCCACGGCGCTGACCTGCCTGCTGGTGAGCGCCTCGCTCACGCCGCTGGCCACGCCCGGCAGCGCCGAGTGGGTGCAGCTCGCGGTGTGGCTGGCGCTGCTGTCGGGTGCGTTGCAGGTGTTGCTGGGCGCGGTGCGCTTCGGCTGGCTGCTCAACCTCGTCAACGCGCCGGTGCTGATGGCCTTCACGCAGGCGGCGGCGGTGCTCATCATCGCCTCGCAGGTGCCGGCGCTCACGGGGTTTCGCAGCTGGCACGCCATCGCCGAGGGCGCAGGCTGGCACGCGCCGGGCCTGGGCTTCGGCCTCGCGGCGCTGGCCGCGCTGCTGGCGGCGCGCCGGCTGCGCCCGGGCCTGCCCTCGGTGCTGGCGGTGGTGCTGGCCAGTGCGGCCGTGAGCCGCGCCATCGGCTTCGAGGCCGGGGGCGGCGCCGTCATCGGCGCGCTGCCGCAAGGCCTGCCCACGGCCTACCTGCCCGCGTGGCCGGGCTGGGAGCGTTTCAGCGCGCTGCTGCTGCCCACGCTGATGATCACCCTGGTGAGCTTTCTGGAGACCGCGAGCAGCGCCAAGGTGGACAACGGGCGGCGCGGCGTGCGCTGGGACCAGGACCAGGACCTGATCGGCCAGGGCCTGGCCAAGCTGGCTGCGGGCTTCACCGGCGCCATGCCCACGAGCTCGTCGTTCTCGCGCTCGGCGCTCAACCTGTACGCGGGCGCGCGCACCGGCTGGGCCACGGTGTTTTCGGTGGCGGTGGTGCTGGTCGCGCTGCTCGTGGCCATGCCGCTGCTGCACCATGTGCCGCTGGCGGTGCTGGCCGCCATCGTGGTGCTGCCGATCTGGGGGCTGCTGCAACCGCGCAGCTTCACGCGGCTGTGGCGCCTGTCGCGTGTGGAGGCGGTCATTGCGGCCAGCACCTTCGTCATCACGCTGCTGGCCGCGCCGCGGCTGTACTGGGGCGTGCTCGCCGGCGTGGTGATGGCGCTGAGCCACTTCCTCTACCTGCGGCTGCACCCGCGCATCATCGAGGTCGGCCTGCACCCCGACGGCAGCCTGCGCGACCGGCACCTGTGGCAACTGGCGCCGATCGCGCCGAGGCTCTACGCCCTGCGCATGGACGCCGCGCTGGACTTCGCCACCGCCAACGGCTTCGAGCGCGCCATCGCCGAGCATCTTCAGGCCCACCCCGACACCGAAGCCGTGATGCTGATCGCCCACCCGATCAACTGGATCGACGCCACCGGCGCCGAAGCCTTCGGCCGGGTGCGCGAGCAACTCGACGACCGGCGCATTCAGCTGCACCTGGTCGGCATCAAGCTGCCGGTGGAGACGGTGCTGCGCCAGGCGGGGCACCTGGGTGAAAGTGAGCGTTTGCACCTGTACCGAACCGAGGCCGAAGCCCTGCAGGCGCTGAGCCGCGCCGATTGAGCGCCGCTCCTCGGGATCTACCCGCAGCGGCCTCAAGCGGGGTCGCCAACGGACGAAACAAACCCCACGACGCCGCCCGACCCGGGCGGGCGTCCTCGAACCCGGGCAGACCATGAATCTCAACCGCTTCAGCATCCGTACCCGCATCTCCGCGGGCCTGGCGCAAATCTTCGCGCTGGCCGTGCTCAGCACCGCGCAGGAGGCACCGCAGGGCGGCGCCGATGGCGCGCACGGCGCGGCGTAAGTCACGCCCGGGCGACAGGAAAACCCGCGCGACACCCTGGCAAGGTTCCCCTGTGTCGGCACAAGGTCTACATTTGCCCTCCCGCCCGGCCCCGCCGGTCGCGCCGGAGCAACGGTTGGATGCACCGCGAAACCCCGTGATCACCCCGCAGGAACGCGCCGAGCTGGACGCGCTGGCGGCGCTTGTGCTGGGTGCACTCATGGCCTACGACGTGACGCCCGCGGGGCATGGGGAGCTGGTCTATGTCAGCGACGGCTGCATCGACCTCTGGGGCCTGGACGCCACCACCATCCTGGCCGACGAGGGCGCGATCTGGCTGATGGCGCCGCGCGAGGAACGGCGGCTGCTGCGCCACAGCTTCATCGACGCTGTACGCAACACCTTGCCATGGGCGCACGAGTGGCGCATCACCGATGCCCGCGACCAGACGCGCTGGCTGCGCGGCATGGGCAAGCCATGCACGATGACCGACGGGCGCACGCGCTGGACCGTGTTCGTCAACGACGTGACCGACAGCGTGCGCGCCCGCGCGCTCGACATGGCCAGTGACGACCGCTTTCGCCGCATCTTCGACAGCATTCCCAGCATCGCGGTGCAGGCCTACGGGCCGGACATGATCGTGCGCTACTGGAACCGGGGCTCGGAGCAGCTCTACGGCTACAGCGCGGAAGAAGCGATCGGGCGCAGCATGCTTGAACTGGTGATCCCGCCTGCGCTGCGCAGCAGCTTCGACCGCAACTTCGTGCGCTCGCCCGACGGCAACACCACACTCAACTCGGGTGTGCACTGGCTGCAGCGCAAGGACGGGCGCGCGATCGAGGTGCAGTGCAACGAGATCATCACCGAGCACCCCGAACGCGGCGTCGAGATCTACTGCATCGACTTCGACCTGACGCCACGCCGCGAGGCCGAGGACCGGCGCCTGGTGCTGGAAGCGCAACTGCGCGAGTCGCAAAAGCTCGAAGCCCTGGGCACACTGGCCGGTGGCATCGCGCATGATTTCAACAACATCCTGGCCGCCATCCTGGGCAACGCCCGGCTGGCGATGGAGGACGCGCAGGGGCAGCCGCTCATCACGGAGAGCGTGGGCGAGATCCTCAAGGCCGGCTCGCGCGCCAAGGACCTGGTGCAGCGCATCCTGGCCTTCAGCCGGCGCCAGCCGCTGCAACGGCGGCTGATCTCGCTGCAGTCGGTGGTGGACGAATCGGTGCGGCTGCTGCGCGCCACCATCCCCAAGGGCGTGGAACTGCGCGTGGCGTGCGACCCGGACACGCCCGCCGTGCTGGCCGACCCGACGCAGCTGCAGCAGGTGCTGCTCAACCTGTGCACCAACGCCTGGCAGGCCATGGCCGATCGCTCGCGCGGGCAGCTCGGCATACGGCTGCAGCCGCACACCGGCGCCCCGCCGGTGGAACCGGCCGGTGTGGTGCTGGAATCGGGCGCGCGCGAGGACTGGCCCGAGACCAACGTGCGCCTGACCGTGACCGACAACGGTGTCGGCATGGACGAGGAGACCATCGCGCGCCTGTTCGAACCCTTCTTCACGACCAAGGCGCCGGGCGAAGGCACTGGGCTGGGCCTGGCGGTGGTGCACGGCATCGTGCGCGACCACGAGGCCACGGTGCATGTGCAAAGCCGCCAAGGCGAGGGCACGGCGTTCGACCTGTACTTCCGTGCCGCCACCTCCTTGCCCGGCGATGGCGCGGCCGACGACGACACCGGCGAGGCAGCGGTGCGCGCGCGCAGCGAGGGCGAGGCGCGCATCCTGTACGTCGACGACGACGAGCTGATCGCCGATCTGATGCTGCGGCTGCTGCGCCGCGCGGGCTACACCGCGCACGTGTTCACCAGCCCGGTGGAAGCCCTGCGCGCCGTGCGCGACCAGGGGCTGACCTACGACCTGGCCATCACCGACTACTCGATGCCCGGCATGAGCGGCATCGAGCTGGCGCGCGCGCTGCGAGCGCTGCACCCGCAGCGCGAGGTGGCGGTCACCACCGGCTACATCAGCGCCGAGTTGCGCCAGCAGGCACCGGGCGCGGGCGTGAGCGAGCTCATCTACAAACCCAACACCGGCGACGAACTGCTCGACGCGATCGAGCGGCTGGCCAGCCGCGTGCAGCGCGGGCGAACGGGCGACTGAGTCCGTCGAAGCGACTCAGCGCGGATCGACGGCGCGTTCAGGTCGCCGATTCACCGGCGGTCTCGTCGAGCGCGCTGTCCAGCCACTGGCGCGCGACCGCGAAGTTCAGATCGGCGATCGCCGTGGCCATGGCCTGCAGCGCGTTGCTGTCCAGACGTCGGGCGAGCACGGGCCGCAGCATTTCGAAGTGGTCACCTGCCGCCAGATTGTTGTCGTCGAGCTGTTCCGCCAGGCGCCGCAAGGCCGCGCGCACGGCGGACGGATCCAGGGCGGGTGCCTCCGACGGCGGTGGGCTGTCCACCGGGTCTGGCTCGGGGGCGGCGTGCAGTTCGGCAAAGTGCCGCTGCACAGTCCGCAGCGCCTGCGCGGCGGCCGGCGCGTCGGGCTGCCCTGGCGATGCAGCCCCGAGCAAGGTCTCGAGCGCGGTGGCCGCCTGCGACAAGGCCATCGCCCCCACCATGGCCGCGCTGCCGCGCAAGCGGTGTGCGCGCGCACGCCAGGCATCCGCCTGTGCGGCATCGGCACACCACTGCCGCGGTGCATCGGGTGCCAGCGCGGTCCAATCGTTGCGCTCGGCCAGCAAACGCGTCAGCACGCGCCGGAACAACGCCGCATCGCCCCCCAGCTGGCGGTGCGCGCTGGCGGGGTCCACCCCCGGCACGCGCGGCCAGTCCGCCGGCAGATCGCTGTTGGAGGCGGGAACGCGCGGTATCGGCGCGGCCTCTGGCAGCGCCTGCAGCTGCCGCCCCCGCCGGGCACGGTACAGGGCCCGGTTCAGTTCGGGCGGATCGATCGGCTTGGCGACGAAATCGTCGAAACCCGCATCCAGTGCGCGCTGGCGCTCGTCGGACAAGGCACCTGCGGTCAGCGCGATGACCGGCAGGCGCGCGAAGGCGGCATCGGCGCGCAAGCGGCGCGTGGCGTCGAGGCCATCCATCACCGGCATCTGCACGTCCATGAGCACCACGTCCACCGCGGCGGGCGTGCGGTACAGCCAGGCCAGGGCCTGTGCGCCGTCGCCGCAGGTGTGCACCCGCGCACCTTCACGTTCGATCATGCGGCGCGCAATTTCCAGATTGACCTCGCTGTCGTCGACCAGCAGCACGCGCAGACCCGCAAGGCCCTGTGCCGACAGTGGCACGCTGGCCGAGGTCGGCAGCCGAGCGGGGTCCGCCACGCGCAGCGGCAAGTCGACGCGGAACTCGCTGCCCTGCCCGGGTTCGCTCTGCACGCTGACCACGCCCTGCATCAGCCCGACCAGACGGTGCACGATGGACAGGCCCAGCCCGGTGCCACCGAAGCGGCGCGTGGTCGTTTCGTCGGCCTGTGAAAACGGCTGGAACAGACGCGCCTGCTGCTCGGGCGTGATGCCGATGCCGCTGTCGCGCACCGCGAGGCACAGGCGGGGCGCGGCGGCGCTGCCCTGCCGGGTGGCCGAGATGTGCACCGCACCTGCATGGGTGAACTTCAGTGCATTGCCCACGAGGTTGACCAGCACCTGGCGCAAGCGCAGCGCGTCACCCATCAGGGCCGGCGGGAGGTTCTCATCGATGTGCAGCGTCAGTACCAGGCCCTTGTCGTTGGCCTGCACCGCGTACACCGATTCCACCTCGCGCAGCAATTCGCACAGTGCAAAAGGCTCGTCGCTCAGGTGCATCTCCCCGGCCTCGATCTTGGCGAGATCGAGCACGTCGTTGACGATGCCCAGCAACGAACGCCCGGCAGCGCGCGCTTTGTCGAGCAAGTCGCGCTGGTCGTCATCAAGCGCGCTGTCGGCCAGCAGGTGCGTCACCCCCAGCACCGCGTTGAGCGGTGTGCGGATCTCGTGGCTCATATTGGCCAGGAACGCGCTCTTGCTCTGGCTGGCGGCCTCGGCCGCGCGCTTGGCTTCGCGCAGATCGTGTTCGATGGCCTTGCTCGCGCTGATGTCGAGCTGCGTGCCGTACATCCACTCGGGCTGGCCATACGCGGTGCGCGTGCGCAGCTGGCCGCGGTTGAGTACCCACACCCAATGGCCGTCCGCGTGGCGCATGCGCACCTCGCATTCGTAGAAGGCCAGCTCGCCGGCGATGTGACGCAGCAACTGCGAATTCGAGCGCTCCAGGTCCTCGGGGTGGACGTTGTTCACCCAGGCCTGCGAGGTCACCGGGCGCAACACGTCGTAGTCGTGTCCGATCATCTCGGCCCAGCGCTCATTGAAGCGGCACTCGCCGGTCTGGATGTTCCATTCCCAGGTACCGACGTTGGTTCCCTGCATGATGCTCTGCAGCCGCGCGCGTTCGGTGGCCTGCACGTCGAGCATGGCCTCCAGGGCGCGCCGGCTGCGGTTGATCTCGGTCACGTCGTCGAGCACCGCGTAGTAGCCCTGCACCTGGCCGTCGCGCAGGTCGGGCAGGTAGCGCATGTGCAACTCGCGCGCTTCGCCCGTGGAGGGGTTGGGCATGGTGAGCTCAAAGGACCTCGGCTCGCCACGCAGCACTGCCTCGATGTGCGGGCGCAGCAGGGCGTAGGTGGCCTCACCCACCACCTCGCGCGCGCTGCGGCCCACCAGCGTGCCGCCTTGCGGCAGCCGCCAGGCCAGGTTGGCGCGGTTGGCGGTGCGGTTGATCTGTGCGCGGTCCCAGTAGCTGATCATCGAGGGCACCGCGTCGAGCACGGTGCGCAGGAATCGCTCCACATCGGCCAGCGACCGGGTGCGCTCGCGCACACGCTCCTCCAGTCCGGCGTTGAGCTCGAGCAAACGCCGCTCATGGTCTTCGCGCTCGGCCGCCTGCCGCCGGGCCGCCTGCCGCTGCCGCCAGCGCAGCGCCAGCCACACCCAATGCAGCGCGGCGAGCAGTGCCGTGACGAGCGCGCCGGTCCAGGCCACCACGCCGGGAGCCAGCAGACCGAACTGCGCCGCGTAGCCCGGCCGCGCTTCGGTCTGTATGGACCACGTGCGTCCGAAAGGAACGCGCAGCAAGGCCTGTCGCAGGGCGTCGGCATTCGGTGCCTCGCCCAGCGCCAGCGTGCTGAAGAACTCGGTGGCGTGTTCCGTCTCGGTGATGTCGGTCAGCGTGAGGGCGATGTGGGTCACGCGCAATGGCAGGCCCGCCAGCACTTCGTCGGTGACCAGCGGCGCATAGGCCCAACCGAAAGCCGCAGTCTCGCGAGCCGCCGGGGTGTCGGTCGGCAGGTCGGGCCGGAACACCGGCAACAGCGCAAGAAAGCCGCGCTGATGGGCCCGCTGCGCCTGCACCAGGGTGATCGGCGCCGTCATCGTGGCACGGCCGCTGCGCACCGCCGCCAGCGCGGCCATGCGCCGCGAGGGTTCGCTCGCGATGTCCAGGCCCACCGCTTCGCGGTTGGTCTCGATCGGTTCGACCAACTCGATGACGAAGCGCTCGCCATCGTGCGGCGCGATCTCGCGCACGTCGCCGCGTGACGCGCCGGCGGGCCAGCGGTGGATGAAGCCGAAGCCGCGTGCGCCCGGGAACTCGCGCGCCAGGTCGCGCGAGAGCAGGTAGCGGCGAAACGCAGGCACCGACACGCCACGCTCGCCGGCGTTCTGGATCACGCCGCGCGCGCCGCGCAAGCCGTACTCGTACAGGCCGAAGCGGGCGACGATGGCGTCGGCCAGCTCGCGCGACTCGGCCTCGAAGCGCGCCTGCACGAACGCGGCGTTGTCGCGTTCGCGCTGCAGCACGGCAAGCGTGGTCAGCAAGGCGCCGAGCAGCAGCGTGCCCAGCACCCACAAACCATGCAGCCGACCGAGGCGCCAGGCCATGACGTCAGAGCTTGAAGACGCGAACCGACTCGGTGACCGTGCCGGCCTGCGTGGACAGCGAGGCCGCCGACGCCGAGAGTTGCTCGACCATGGCCGCGTTCTGCTGCGTGAGGCTGTCGAGCTGCGCCACGGCGGCGTTCACCTGCGCCACGCCCGAGGACTGCTCGGCCGAGGCAGCGCTGATCTCGGCCACCAGCGCACTCACACGGCCGATCGAACCCGCCGTCTCCTGCACCGTGGCCTGGGTGTCGCTCACCAGCTTTGCACCGGCCAGCACCTGCTGCTCCGAGGCCGTGATGAGCGTCTTGATCTCCTTGGCCGATTCGCGTGCGCGTGCTGCCAGCGAGCGCACCTCGCCGGCCACCACCGCGAAGCCGCGGCCGTGCTCGCCGGCACGCGCGGCCTCCACCGCCGCGTTGAGCGCCAGCAGGTTGGTCTGGAAGGAGATGCCGTCGATCACCCCCACGATGTCGTTGATGCGCTGGCTGGCGGCCTGGATGTCGGCCATCCGCTGGGCCACCGATTGCACCGCCGCGCCGCCTCGCTCGGCGAGTTCGCGCGCCGACGCGGCGAGTGTGGCCGCGCGTTGCGCAGCGTCCGCGTTGGCCTTGATGGTGGCGGTGATCTGCTCCAGCGAGGCCGCCGTCTGCTGCAGGTTGCCGGCCTGCGCTTCGGTGCGTGCGCTCAGGTCGGCGCTGCCGGCACTGATCTCGCGCGACGCGTTGTGGATGCCATCGACCTGGGTGCGCACGTCGCTCACCACGGCCTGCAGGTTCACGTTGAGCTGCGTGAGGCCACGGTGGATCCGCCCCACCATGCCGGCACCGGACTCGGTGCGGCGGGTGGCCAGGTCGCCCGCGGCCAGGCGGTTGGCAGAGTCGAGCACGCGGCCCAGCGGCGCTGCACCGCGACGTTGCAACAGCCAGCCGGCAGTCAGCGCCACCGCACTCGTCAGGCCGATGGCCAGCGCATGGCTGGGCAGGTAGGACCCCAGCACCGCACCCCCGGCGCCCATGGCCAGCAGCCACAACAAGGTGTGCTGTGCAAACAGTGCGCGTACCGCACGGGCCGCGCGCGCCAGCGGCGTCAGGCGCAGCAGCGTGCCGGCGGCCAGCACGTGCTCGCGCCGGCCGGCGCCAGCCTCCTCGCGCATGCGGGCATACAGCGCCTCGGCCTGTTGCACCTGCTCGCGCGTGGGCACGGTGCGCACCGACATGAAGCCCGTGATGCGTCCGCCGTCCAGCACCGGCGTCACGTTGGCCTGAACCCAGTAGTGATCGCCGTTCTTGCGCCGGTTCTTCACCAGCCCCGACCAGGGCTGGCCCGACTGGATGGTGGCCCACATGTCGCGAAACGCCTCCTGCGGCATGTCGGGGTGACGGATCATGTTGTGCGGCTGGCCGATGAGCTCTTCACGCTCATAGCCGCTGACCTCGATGAACGAGGGATTGCAGTAGACGATGCGGCTCTTGAGGTCGGTGGTCGAGACCAGCGTCTGGCCGGGCTGCAAGGGGTATTCGCGTTGGGTGACGGGTCCGTTGTTGCGCATGGAGGGCTCCGGCGTTGAGGTGGCTGTTGAGGCTTTCGGCGATGCCGTGGGTCACTTGTGCGGGGAAAGCTGGATCGCAGACGACGGGGCGTCCCGATCAACCGGATGGCCCGGGCCCGGCCAGCGACTGGCGCACATGTGCCAGCGCCGCGTCCAAGACCGGGAGATGCGCGGCCAGATGCTCGCCCTGCGCGCCGGTGCCGACCGCGCGCGCCGCGCGCTCGAAGGCATCGAGCAAGCGGCCCAGGCCGTGGGCGCCGACCGCGTGCGAGGACGATTTGACGCGGTGCGCGGCCAACCCGGCGCGCTGCCAGTCCCCCTGGTCCAGGGCGTCGCGCCATTCGCGCTCGGCCAGCGACAGCGTGTGCAGGTAGGTGCGGCGCACCTCGGCCTGGTCCTCGGGGTCGTGGCCGATCGCGCGGGCCAGGGCCCCGGGGTCGAAGTCGTCCTGGTCCGGCAACGGCTCGTCCGCGGCCAGGGGCGCCAGCGGCAGCCAGCGTTGCAGCGCGGCGGCCAGGCGCTGCAACGGCACCGGCTTGGTGAGGTAGTCGTCCATGCCGGCGGCGATGGCGCGCTCGACCTCGCCGCGCACCGCGTTGGCGGTGAGCGCGATGATGGGCAGGCGCCGTCCGGCCATTTCTTCGGCGCGGATTGCGGCACACAGGGCCTCGCCGTCGAGTCCGGGCATGTGCAGATCCGTCAGCAGCAGGCTGAAACGCGCTTCGGCACCGCGCCAGCGCGCCAGCGCGGCGTCACCGTCGTCGACGATGACCGCGGGCACACCCAGGCGCTGCAACTGGCGGCCGATCACCAACCGGTTGACGGGGTTGTCCTCGGCCACGAGCACGGGCGCCATCGCCGACGGCCGGCCCCAGGGCGCGGGCGCCGGCTCAGGCAGCGCAACGGCGGTGCCGCTGGTGGGTTCGAGCGCGCGGCACAGGGCTTGCAGCAGGGCACTGCGGTGCAGCGCGTCGGCGTCGAGCCAGAGCAGGCCGCGCTCGTCGGTGCGTGCACCGCGCTGCGGGCCGGGCCGCAGCGCCACACGGCCGCGCGCCGCGCCGCGTTCGACATGCCATTGCCCCAGCGTGCCGGGCTCCTCGGGCACGGCTTCGCACACGCGCACCTCGGCACCGGCGGCCAGCAGATAGCTGCGCCAGTCGCCCAGGCCGACGGGGTGCTGGCCGCGCCAGGTGCATACCGCCCCCACCAGACCATCGGCCTCGGGGCCAACCGGCTCTGCGTGAACCGCGGATGCGGGCCGCAGCGGCAGGTGCAGCGTGAAACAGGCGCCGGCCTGTGGCGCCGACGTCACGTCGATGCGCCCGTCCATGGCCTGTACCAGGCGGTAGGAGATCGCCAGCCCGAGCCCGGTGCCACCAAAGCGGCGTGTGGTACTCGCCTCGGCCTGCTCGAAGGGACGGAACAGACGCCCGATGGCCTCCTGCGACATGCCCACGCCGTCGTCGCGCACCTCAATGGCCAGTGCGCCCTGATGTGAGAAGGCGCGAAGCGAAACCTGTCCGCCCGCCGCGCGCCCGCCGCTGAACTTGATCGCGTTGCCGAGCAGGTTGGCCACCACCTGACGCAGCCGCGCCGCATCGCCCAACACCGCCTGGGGCAGGCCGGGCGCAACGAACACATGCAGCGACACACGCTGCTGGCAGGCGCTGCCGAGCCAGGCGTCGACCGTGCTTTCGACAAGGCGACGCAGGTCGAACGGCTTGTCCTCCAGTTGCAAGTGGCCCGATTCGATCTTGGAGAAATCCAGGATGTCATCGATCAGGCCGAGCAGGGTGTGTGCCGACTCGCGCGCGGCGTGCATGAGTTCCTGTTGCTGTGCAGGCAGTCCACTGCGATCCATGAGTTCGATCAGACCGACCACGCCGTTCATGGGTGTGCGGATCTCGTGGCTCATGGTGGCCAGAAAGGCGCTCTTGGCGGCGCTGGCGGCTTCGGCCGCTTCGCGCGCGCGCTCCAGCTCGGCGGTGCGCAGCGCCACCAGCGCGTGCAGCCGCTCGCGCTGACGCGCCTCCAGCTCGATGCGATCGAGCCGCTCGCGCCGGTTCGCAAGCCAGTGCGAGGCCATGCGGGCCAGGTCCTCCAGCGCCTCGCGGGCCGCGCTGTCGATGTCGCGCGGCGCGGTGTCGAGCACACACAGCGTGCCCAGCGTGTGGTCGGCATCGCCGATCGGCAGGCCGGCGTAGAAGCGGATGTGGGGCTCGCCGGCCACGAGCGGGTGGCGCGCGAAACGCGCATCGCTGCGCAAATCGTGCACCACGAGTGCACGGCGCTGGTCGGTGACGGTGGAACAGAACGCCACCTCGCGTGGCATCCAGGGTCGCTCGGTCTCGGTGCTGGCGATCGACCAGGCGCTGTCGGCACCCACCACGTTGACCATGGCGACAGGGCACCGCAGCGTGCGCGCCGCCAACCGCACCAAGCCTTCGAGCACCGGGTCATCCGGCAGGTTGGCCAGGCCCAGTTGTTCGATGGCACGCTGGCGCCGCGCCTCGATGGCCTGGGTGACGTCCACCACACCGGGCACCGCGCTCACCGGCCGCTCCCCGACGCAGGGGGCGTTTCTTCGCCGGGCAGGTGGCGCGTGGCCCACCAGCGCAGCACCGTCGGCAGCTCACGCCAATGCCAGACGCTGGGCGCGCCCGAGGGGCCATCGACCTGCGGGTCCTCGAATGCGAACACCTCCAGCTCGGGGCGCCAGCGCGCCAGTTGCCCGATCAGCGCACGGCCACCGGAGCGTTCCAGTCGGGCGTCCACGATCGCCAGCGACGGCGGCTCGGCCAGGGCCAGGCGCAGCGCGTCCATCGGGTCGCTGGTCCAGCGCACACGCACCTGCACCGGCCAACGCGAAAGCACCTCGCGCACAGTGGACACGCTGTGGCCGCGCGCGCTGACCACCAGCACGTCCACCGGGTCGATCCGGGGCTCGCTGTCGAAACGGGGGGGCATGAAGGTCTCCGCAAACATGGAGACCGATGGTGCGATCGCACGCACCGCGGCGATGCCGGGAAAGCTGGACCCGGGGTGTACGGGATCGGCGCCCGTTGCCGGCGTCTAGAGGTCGTCGGCGCTGATCAGGCCTTCGCGAATGGCCAGACGTACCAAAGCGGGCAGGTCACTCACGCCGAGTTTGGCCATCAGGCGGCTGCGATAACTCTCCACCGTCTTGGGCGACAGGTGCAACTGCTCGCCAATGGCCACACTGGTATGGCCCTGCACCACGAGCTGGATCACCTGGCGTTCGCGCACCGAAAGCGATTCGATGCCACCCGACTCGCCACCCTGGGTGAGCCCCTGCACCGCGAGTTCGGCCACCTCGCCGCCCAGGTGTTTGCGCCCCGCGACCACCGCTTCCACCGCCTGCAACACCTCGCGTGCGGGCGATCCCTTGAGCACGTAGCCGTGTGCGCCCAGGCGCATGGCCTCGGCCACGTGGCGCGGCTGAGCCGACATGGTGAGCATGACCACGCGCGTGGACAGCTTGCGCTTGACGAGTTGCTCCAGCAGCTCGAAGCCCGATCGCTGGCCGAGCTGCAGGTCCAGCAGCAACACCGCGGGCGCCAGGCGGGCGATGTCGGCCAGCGCCCCGGTGGGGTTGTCGGACTCGCCCACCACACGGTGGCCGGCGTCTTCGAGCACGGCACGCAGGCCGTCGCGCATCATGGCGTGGTCATCGACGAGGTAGATGTCGCTCATGGTCAGGGGGCTCCTTTCTTCTTCGTATCGGGGTGATCGTTCAGTACTGCGTGCTCGATTCGCCCGCCGCTTCGAGCGCGCCGAAGTGGCTGTCGGGCCGCGTGGCCCAGGTCAGCGTGATCAAAGCCCCGCCTTCGCTGCGGGTGCGCGCCTGCAGCCGCGCGCCGATGGCCAGCGCGCGCTCGCGCATGCCCACCATGCCCAGGTGGCCCGGGCGGCCGTGCAACGCGTCATCGGGCAAGCCGATGCCGTCGTCGCCGATGTCCAGCCGCAGTCGCTCGGCATCGCCCTGCACGCGCACACGCACCTGGCGGCAGTGCGCGTGTTCCAGCGCGTTGGCGATCGCTTCGCGCGCCACCATGAAGGCGGCGTACTCCACGTCCTCGGACCAGCGCTGTTCGCTGGTCCGGGCATCGCTCACGAGCTCGATGCGCACCGGATCGGCCTCCGGCGCGCGCTGGCGGATCTCGTTGTCCAGCGCGGCCACGAGGCCGGCCGATTCGAGCAGCGGCGGGCGCAGCCTGACGAGCGCCTGGCGCACCTCGGCAATGGCCTGGTCGATCTGCTGGCCCACGATGCGCGCGCGTTCCAGCGCCTTGGGCGGGATCTGATCGCGCGTCAGGTTGCCCAGGGCATCGAACGACAACCGGATGGCCCCGAGGGTCTGGCCGAGCTGGTCGTGCAGGGTCTGTGCCAGATCGCGCGTGGTGACCTGCTCCTGGTGCAGCAGGCGCTGCGTGAGCTCGGACAGCTCCACCTGGTAGCGCGCCAGCGCCTGCTCGGCGCGCACCCGCTCGCTCACGTCGCGCAGGATGGCGGTCAGCAGCTTGTGGCCGCGCACGGTGATCTGCGAAATCGAGGCCTCCAGTTCGAGCTCGGTGCCGTCGGCACGCACGCCCTTGACGCGGCCGAAGCCCATGCGACGGGTCGTGGTGCTCGAATCGGCGAAGCGCTGCATCATCCCGAGGTGCGCGCCGCGATGGCCCGGCGGCAGCAGCGCATCCAGCGGCTGGCCGACCATGCGCTCGGCGCTGTGCCCGAAGATGCGCGACGCCGCGGGGTTGAACAGCGTGATGCGCCCACCCATGTCCACGCTGATGACGACATCGCTGGCGGCGTTGATGACGGCAGACAGCACTTCGCCTTGCTCGCGCAGGCGCTGCTCACCCACACGCTCGGCCGTGAGATCGCGCACCTGCGCCAGCACACCCACCGGCTCACCGTCGGTGCCCAACAGCTTGCTCAGGCGCCACTCGCCCCAGACATCGCTGCCGTCGCGGCGCAGCATGTGCCCCTCGAAGCTGCGAGGGTTGTTGTCCAGCGCCATCTCGCGTCGAAGCGCCTGGCGCACACCGTCGGGCACCTTGTCCTGGAAGATCTCGTCGACATGGCGGCCTTCGACCTCGGCCGCGCCCCAGCCGAACATGGTCTCGGCCGCGCGGTTCCAGTACAAGACGCGATAACCCATGTCCACCAGATACACCGGTGCCGGCAGGTGATCGAGCACGGCCTGCAGGCGGCTCGCATCAAGCAGCACCTCCGCCAGCAGTTGCTCGCTGCGCGACCCACCGCCGCGCGCCGGCAGGCGGCGCATCTGTTCGGCAATCACGCGCAGCACGGCGCCGGGCGCCGTGTCGCGCTGGGCGTCGAGCTGTTCGGCCACGGCGTCCAGCACCTCACTGTAGGGGCGCGCCAGGCGCCGCGACAGCCAGAAGCCCGCCAGACCGAGCAGCAAGGCGGTGATGCCACCGGCCCACAGGATGCTGCGCTGCACGTCGCGCACGGGCGCCAGTGCCAGGGCCAGGGCCAGCGGCTGCCAGGCCACCACGTGCCAGTCGGTGCGCAGGCGTGAATCCGCGGGCACGACCGCGGTTCGCACCATGAGCAGGGTGTCACCGGCGGTGCTGTTGACGATGTGTGGCATGCCCGGGGCGGCCGCCATGAGCGCGCTCCATTGCTCGGGTGTCACCGGTGCGCGCTCGCCCAGCAACCGTTCGCCCCCGGCGCCGCCGAGCTCGATCTGCAGGCCCCGCTGCGTGGCGGGTGGCCCCACCACGCCGGCACGCAGCCCTTCGAAGAACGCCGCGTCCAGGTGCGCGGCCAACACACCCGCGGATTGCCCTTGCGGGTCGCGGTAAGGCATGGCGATGTCGGCCAGTTCGTCCGGCACCGGCAACTGCCGCTCACGCAAGGGCTCCACCAGGGCACGCGGCGGATGCAGGCTGCCGAACCACAGGCCTCGGCTGCCCTCCAGGAAGACCGGGCGCTGGGCGATGTTGCGCCCCTCGAGCATGCCGTCGCTGCCGGCCACGACACTGCCCTGCATGTCGGTGATGCCCACCCACACGTACGCGGGCGAGCTGCGCTTGAGGTTGTCAAGCTGCTGCCGCAGCGCAACAAGGTCCATGCCCAGCGCGGGCATGGCGGCGATGAGGCTCAGCTCGGCGGCGCGGCGGGCCAGCACACGCGAGACCTGATCCGCATAGACCGCCGATGCCTGCTCCACCCGCTGCTCGGCGCGGCGTTCGAGTTCATCACCGACGGTGCGCTCGACCAGCCAGATCACCAGCGCCAGCAGCAGCACGGCGGCAGCGGCCGGCAGCAGCGGTAGCCATAACCTCACCGAACGACCACGGTGTTGCGCCATGCCTGGCGAGCTCCTTCTCCCTGACCGGCGCCCCCTATCGGTCCGTTGCGGGCGCTCTCGACTGTAAGGGAGCAGCCGCAATGCCCACAACCACGATCGGGACAGGGGCAAGACACCATGGCGAGCAGCGTGCCGCAGTGCACACCCGCAGCGCCGCTTCGAACCCTGCGAGTGCGCGCAATCCCACGGGGTGCTGGCGCAATGCCGCCGGCAAGGCTAGAGTGCAGCGCACCGGGGACGCTGCCCCGGCAACACACCCGCCGCGCTCGTCGGGCGGTGCATCAGGGGGCAAGGCATGACCACAGCGACCCAGGGACCGGTTGGCGCGGGCGCCGACAACGGTGCAGACGAGGCGGTGCGCGCGCTCGGACAGAACGCGCCATGCGGTTTGCTCGCGCTGGACACCGGCTTGCGTGTGCGCGCCATCAACGACACGCTGCTCGACTGGCTCGGACGCGACCGGGCCGAGCTCGAACGCCTTGCCGGCCACGCCGGCTGGGCCGACTTTCCCACGCTGGCGCGCCTGGGCGAGGAGAGCGATCTGCAGTTGCTGCGCGATCACCTGCACGAGCTGCAATCCAGCGGGCGCGCGGCGCCACTGCACCTGCGCCTGTTCGGCAAGGACGGGGGCTTCTTCACCGTCGAGCTGATCTCCCATGCGGTGCGCGACGCCAGCGGGCGCTTCGTGCAATCGCGCAGTGTGGCGGTGGACGTGAGTGCGCGCGAGCAGGTCGAGCACCAGATCGTGGCACGGCTGCGCCTGCTGCAAAGCATCACCGACCGCACGCCCTCGCGCCTGGCCTACTACGACAAGGATCTGGTCTGCCGCTTCTGCAACAAGTCCTATGCCGAGGGCTACGGGCTCACGCCCGATGAGGTAATCGGTGTCGAACTCGGGCGCGTGCTGCTGCCCGAGGTGCTGCCAGAGGTGTTGCCGCGCGTGGCGCGCGCACTCAACGGCGAGACGATCAGCCACGAGGCCGAGCGCCCCGACGCCGATGGGCTGATGCGCTACCACGAGGTGCACTACCTGCCCGATCTGCAGGACGGTCAGACCCTGGGCTTCTTCATCGAGCTGATCGACATCACCGAGCGGCGCCGCACCGAGGACTTCGTCTTCAACGCCAACCTCGACCTCGAAGAGCGCGTGGCGCAACGCAGCGCCGAGCTCTACGCCAGCGAGCAGCGCTTCCGGCTCATGTCGCGCGCGATCCGCGACCACGGCATTTTCTTCATCGACGCCAACGGTGCCGTCAGCGACTGGACCGACAGCGCGCAACGCCTGTTCGGCTTCGAGCGCGGGCAGATCCTGGGCCGCGCGCTGGATGCGCTGTTCCAGGCCGACGGCGGCGCGAGCAACGAACCGGACACGCTGGACGCGCAGGTCCTGCTCGACCGCTGCTTCGAGACCGGCCACGCAGAACAGCAGGGCTGGAGCCGGCGCCGCGATGGCACGCGCTTCTGGTCGCAGGCCATGCTCACCGCGCTGCGCGACGAGCGCGAGCAGTTGCAGGGCGTGTCGATGATCGTGCGCGACCTCACCGAGAGCAAGCGCCTGGCCGATGTGACGGCACAGCTCAACCAGGCGCTGGAGCGCCAGGTGAAAGAGCGCACGGCCCAGCTCGACGAGGCGCACCGCGACCTCGACGCCTTCTCCTACACCGTGGCGCACGATCTGCGCGCGCCGCTGCGCCACATCAGCCAGTACGTGACGCTCACCCAGGAAGAACTCGAACCCGAGGCGCGCCACGAGTTGCTGCAATACCAGTCCGCGATCGCGACCGCGGCGCGGCGCATGGGACTCATGATCGACGGTCTGCTGGAGTTCACCCGCCTGGGCCGCGTGCGCATCGACCCGGTGCCGGTCTCGCTCGCGCCGCTGGTGCAGGGCCTGGTGAGCCACCTGCGCGCGGAGGTCACCCCGCGGGAGATCGAATGGGTGATCGACCCCGACCTGCCGATGGTCAGCGGCGACCCGATCCTGCTGGCCGAGGTGCTGGGCAAGCTGCTCGACAACGCCGCCAAGTTCACGCGCCGCGTGCCGCAGGCGCGCATCGAGATCGGCCAGTTGCCGACAGCGGGCGATCGCGTGACGCTGTTCGTGCGCGACAACGGCGTCGGCTTCGACCTTGCCAAGGCGCGCAACCTGTTCCTGATGTTCCAGCGCCAGCACCACTCGATGGACTACGAGGGCATCGGCATGGGCCTGGCCCTAGCGCACCGCATCGTGCAGCGCCACGACGGCCGTCTGTGGTGCGAAACCGCACCGGGCGAGGGCTGCACCTTCTTCCTGGAGTTGCCGAAGGCGGTGGACGCAGGGCCGTCCGCGTCGAACTAGGGCGCCGGGCAGCCGGGCGAACCGGTGTTGGCCAGCAGGCGCTGCCACAGCACAGGCTGCAGGGCGCCCGTTGCCGCGCTGTGCAAACCATGATCGGCACCGGGCCAGCGTTGCGTGCACAAGCGCAATGCGCGCCCGGTGGCCTCGCGCACGAAACGCGCCTGGGCCTCGGCCGGAATCAGCGCGTCGGCGTCGCCCCACCAGTGCCACACGGTCCATGCCTCCCGCGTGAGGTCATCGAACAGGCGCCAGGCCAGAAGGTCGCGCCAGTGGCCGAGGCTGCGGCCCTGTTCGACGTCGGTGTCGGGCCGGCCGCTTTGCGCAGCCTGCCGGATGGCGTCCCAGACATCGCTGCGCCCCAGGCGCTGCGCCTGCAGCCGCACGGTGTCGGCCGGGTCGAGCCCGCTGGCGGACAACAGGACCAGACCTTGCAGCGAGGCGCCGAGCGCGCGGCCCAGCGCGGGCAGCAGATCGGCGCCTTCGGAGATGCCCACCAGCCAGGTCGGGCGCTCGGGCTCGGCGCTGCGCAAGGCTGCCAGCGCGTGCAGGGCATCGGCCTGCCAGCGGCTGTGGCGATCCTCGCGCACGAAGCCGGCATCGCAATCGCCCGCGTCACGGCGCACCCAGGGCCGGGTGTGCGGTTTGTGCAGGACCCACACCTGAGCCCGTTCGAGCCCACGAAAGTAGTCGTTGGCCATGGGCCCCATGCCGGCACAGCCGGAGCCGACGATGACGACCACGCGGGGCTGTGCCTCGCCATGCGACTCGCCATGCGACTCGCTTTGTGCCGCGCTTTGTGCCTCGCGCCGCAGCACCGGCACCGGGCGCTCGGGTGTGGCACCGGCCACCAGTTGCTGGCGCCAGGGCTGCGCCGCCACAGCCGGCAGCGCAAGCGCCAGCGCGGCCGCTGCTGACAGCAGGCCGCGCCAGGGGTGGGCGGGCCAGCGGGCGCGCATACAGGCCTGCCCGCGGCCGCTCAACGCAGGATGGTGACTTCCGGCTGGGGGGCCGTCTGGCCACCGGCCGCACCCGCGCCACCGGCGGGCGACGCACCGCGCAATTGCGGCGCGAGCGATCGGTCGAGCGCGAGCTGCTCGCCCAGTTGGGCGAACACGTCGGCCGCCAGGCTCTGCGAGGTTTCGCGCATCACCTTGGCGCGGTTGGGCGGCATGACGTCGCCGCGGCGGGACAGCAGCTTGGTGTCGCTGTGGAGGGTGTGGTTCATGGCGTGCTCCGGGCTCAGCGCTTGCTGGTCTTGCGGATCTCTTTCTCGTCCGCCCAACGCCGCGGTGGAAGCCGCGCGCGCTGGCGAGCAAGGCCGCGGCTTCGCGGTGGTCGCGGGCGAGGTGCGCAACCTGGCGCAACGCAGCGCCGAGGCGGCCAAGGAGATCAAGGGCCTGATCGGCGCCAGCGTGGACAAGGTGGACGCCGGCTCACGCCTGGTGGGCGACGCACGCACCGCGATGGACGACATCGTCGGGCAGGTGCGCCGGGTGACCGACCTGATCGCCGAGATCGGCGCCGCCACCGCGGAGCAAACCAACGGCATCGGTCAGGTCAATACCGCCATCACGCAACTCGACTACGCCACCCAGCAGAACGCGGCCCTGGTGGAAGAAAGCGCAGCCGCTGCCGAGAGCCTGCGCACACAGGCCGCGCGGCTGGCCGAAGCGGTGGGCTTCTTCCGTCTTGGTGGCGAGGTGGCACGCACCTGAGCCGGGCTCGGACGGCTTTCTGTTTCAGGGCGAGATCGTCGACCTCGTCACCACCGGCTGACCCGGCGCCGCGAGCACGAAGATGCCCGGCAGGCCCGCCGTCTCGAACTGGCCGCTCGGGTTGCCTTGCAGCACCGAATCGGTGATGGACATCGTGCCGCTGCGGTCGTTGCTCACGTAGAACAAGGCGCCACCGCCTTCGTTGGCGGTGTTGCTCTGCATCCGCGTGCCGCACATGCTCAGGTTGAAGGTGTTGCCGTCCTGGTAGATGGCACCGCCGCTGCCGCCGCCCGGCGTGCCGGCGCGCGCCGGGTTGGCGCCGATGCCCACCGCCGTGTTGTGCGTGAACAGGCTGTTGTAGACGCTGAAGGAAGCACCCAGGCCGCTCAGCCCACCGCCGTTGCTGCAGGTGTTGCCATAGCCGGCGGCGCCGCCAAAGGTGCTGCCGCTCACGTACACGGGGCCCTCCGTGCCGAAGGCCCGCACGGCTGCGCCGCCCACGTCGGGCCCGGTGCCGTCACAGCGGTTGCGGAAGAAGCGGCTGTTGGCGATCTTGAACTGGCCACCGCGTACAAAAATGGCGCCGCCGCCGTACACCTCGTTGGGCAGGCCGTAGCTTTGCCCGATGGAATTGCCGTCGACCATGGTGATGTTCTGCACGGTGAGCCGCGGCGTGGTCTGCAGATGGCATTGCGCGCTGGTCCACACCTGGTTCGGGTCGCAGGTGTTCTGGTACAGGATGCGCACCGCGCCACCGCCACTCAGCGTCACCTTGCCACCGCCGTCGAGCACCACGTCGGGCCGGTTGTTGAACACCTTTGCGGTCTGCGCCATGGTGATCGTGACCGGATCTGCCCCGCAGTTGAAGGTGATGACCCCGCCCTGCGCCACCGCGTTCACCACCGCCGCCGATGTGCAACTGGCCGGCGTGCCATTGCCGATCACCGTGGTGGGCGACGCGACGCTGGCGGCCTGCCCGGCCGCTGGCACCGCGCAACCACCGGCGTGGCCCGCAGCGGGGCTGCCATCGGGCGGGGTGGGGGCCGGTGCAGGCGCCGGCGTGCCGGACGGTGGAGCGCCCGCCACGGGCGCCGCGCCTTCACCGCCGCCGCCACCGCCGCAGCCCGCGGCCACGGCGGCGAACAGCAGCAACAGAGCATGCGCACACGCGGTGCGAGAGCGTGAGGGGGCGGCAGGGACAGGCGCTGTGGGCGAAGGACGGCTGATGGACGGCATGGGGATCGACGAGGAAGCGGAGACCGCCGGGCAGCATATGCGCCCACCGCACGCACACATGTGAGCGCTTGTTGCCAGCGGTTACCGCCGCCCACCCAGCTGGTTGACCACCAACCCCAACAACACCGCTCCCGCCCCCACCCACTGCCACAGCACCGGCATCTCCCCGAACGCGGCCCACGCCGCCCACAGGCCGACCACCGGCACCAGCAGCGAGAACGGCGTGACGCGCGTGGCGGCGTGGCGTTGCAGCAGGCGCGTCCACAGGCTGTAGGCCAGCAGCGTGGCGCCGAGTGCGAGGTAGAGCACCGCAAACCACGCGCGCGCGTCCATGCCCGCGAGCTGATTCGCCACCTGTGTCGGGCCATCGAAGGCGAGCGCGATCAGCGCGAACGGCACGATGGGAAACAGGCTGCTCCAGACCACGAAGGGAAACGGTTCGTAGCGCGCGAGCTGGCTGGCGCGGCGCGCCACCAGGTTGGACACCGCCCACATGAACGCGGCCGAGAGCGTGAGCACGAAGCCGGCCAGCGTCATCTGCCCCGGGCCTTCGCCGTGCGCGGCGGCGATCAACACCAGCCCGACCAGCGCCACGCCCACACCCAGCCACTGGCGCGCCTGCGCGCGCTCACCCAGCAGCGGCAGCGCCAGCAGCAGCGTGAAGAAGGCCTGCGTCTGCATGACCACCGAGGCCATGCCGG
>VFQM010000469.1_pt1 | contig 44878 bp, 46 predicted proteins | sample 3512391 | NCBI WGS metagenome assembly VFQM01 (sample SAMN10412369, study PRJNA504923) | tailings metagenome | isolation source: Replicate 1 from Balatoc abandoned mine | place: Philippines
CGGCTCAAATTAGAGCTGAACAATTAAACCGTGACACACTTATTTGAACATTCCCAAAAATATAAGATAGGCAAGGATAACAGTAGTCTTAATACTTATAATAAAAATTAATTTCCTTCCATACCTGTCTGATAGATATCCCCCAACAGGAATAAAAAATGCTATCAAGCCGCTTATACAACTTGTGAGTAAGTAAGAATGAGAAGAGCTCGTTAGGTGATGCAGCACATGATATTGAGGTAAAAATATTAAAGACATATAAAAGCATACATTACCAAAAGCATAGACACATAGGGCTAGTATCATTTTTCTGTAAAATGAATACACAGAGGTTATACTTTCCATAAAAGAAAGTTTTGACTTTTCTTTCAAAAAACTACCAGTTTCAGTAAAGCTTTTTCGTAGCTTATAGACAAGAAAACATAAAATAATACTGCTTATAAATGGAATACGCCATCCCCACTTCATAAAAGTTATTTCATCGAGTGTGGTACTTAAAACCCAAGCATATAGATTTCCTAGAAGGACGCCTATAAGGCATCCAACATCCGTCCAACTACTGTAAAATGCTTTCCTGTCTTGTGGCGCATGTTCAACCAGAAATACCATTGAGTTTCCATACTCTCCACCCATTGCAAATCCTTGGAAAAGACGAATGAGAATTAAGGAAATAGGGGCAAGTATTCCTATTTGTTGATATGTTGGGAGGAAACCAATGGCTAAGGTAGGAATTGCCATTAATAAAAGAGAGGCGATCAAAACTGGCTTACGTCCAAGTCTATCTCCTAACCATCCTATACAAATTGCACCAAAAGGTCGCATAATAAAACCAGCGAGAAAAATACCATACGTCTTGATGAGATTAACAGTTGGATCATCAGGTGGAAAAAACAGATGACTTATTGTTGTAGCAAAGGCACCAAAAAGAGCGAAGTCATACCATTCAAAGATATTACCAAAAGCACAAGCTAGTAAATTCTTATGGCAATGAGTCTGTTTCTGAAGCGTCACAGCTAACTTCCCTATGCATAATAATGATCTTAGCAAATAATAGGAACTTATGAAATAGAGTATTAACTACGATATTGATTTCTTGTTGTTAAAAATTTTTTTTCTCAAGTGATACATGACAATACCATTTGAATAGCTCTTCTCTTCATACACTATATGAAAACCATTATGCAGATAGAACTCTAAAGAATTTTGGAAAGATAACGTCTCAAGCGCAATAAAGTTAGCTCCATGCTGGGAACCATATTCCTCAACTGTTTTGAGTAGCTCTTTTCCATAGCCTTGGTTTCTGATTTGTTCTTGAACAAAAAGACGATCTACTCTTATAGCACCAAGCCATAAATGGCCAACGGCTCCTCCTAATACTTCTCCTTGATTTTTAATAAAAAATCCCCATAAACGCGCATTTTTATAAGTTAGGAAAAGTTGCTTATTATTTTCACTCAACTGCTCAAATATACTTTCAGCATTTTCGGGAAGCGGTGGAATTTCTTCAACAATAAAATATCTTTTTATCGTCATCTAACTATTTAAAAATTTGTCATAGAAAGCTTAAGTATAGGATTAAATTCTTTACTACACTAGTCTTTTCATATGTTTGATGGGAATAAAAACTGAAATTTCTAATATTTATGTCTTTTATAAACCATTTGTTAACTATTTTCTGCAACTCTATCATGGGGAACGGGGAGAATAATAAATGTTAAACATGTTTAAGTACGAGTTAATGGTGCTCGCATTAGCGTTTGGTGCGCTTCAATATGGCCGTATTCAAAATGAATCTATCACGGCACAATCTTTTTTTCAAAGCGATCGTGGTGAGGAAGAAGCACAAGGTTCAGGTGATTGGACTGATGGCTCTGAAATTAAAGCATCGATTGATGAAACGAACATTACAGCAATGGAACAATTTTTAGGCGTTTCTGGAAGCTTAGACAATGATTTCATAGTGGCTGATGAACACATTAATATCTAAAAATTTTTATAAAAAAGAACCATAAGAAAACATGAAATATTTTTACTTTCTTATATTTTTCTGTGTTTTGAGTATGGCACCTTTTAGCGTTGCAACAGACAATCTCAAACAAGACTATTGTCCGCGCTCTTTAAACTTGAAAACTTACACGGAACAAGTCCCTGACCTCAAAGGAAAAGACTTTGATTACAAACTTCTTACTTTGAAAACAAAAAATTATACTTACGTTGGTACCATTAGTATGAAGACAAAGTATCCAAAATCCCTAAAGACTTTTCTAAGAGGACGTGTAAATGGACCAACCCTTACATTGACCTCCGGCCCTACCCCTTTAGGACGCAAGGTGATTTGCGAATATCAATGGGGTAAGCCAGAAGAACGTCTCATTACGCTTAAGTTAAGCACTCAAGCGCCTAAAACTACGAAAGGTCAAGGCGCTAAAGAATAGCTTTCCTTATTCCGGTATAGGTTTAGCATTTCGATAAGCTGTAATCAACCAGACATCTTTACGGCCATTAAGGGGATTATCAGCTCCCATATTAAAACCAACCTTTTCAAAACCATTTTTTTCTAAAAATTTCACGATATAAGGTAATTTTTCCATTATTCCAATATGCAAAGCTAAAGCAGCAGAAAAACTTCCATTAAAAACTTTTGTTAAAAATTCTTTTGGATCTTTTTTATAACGACCACTCTCATGAGTAAGCATTTCATCCAATTTTTCTGGTGGTATATCATACCAAATTATATGTTTATTTATAAGTGTTTGCACAATGGAATGAGTTCCCTGGGCAAAGTCTTTTTTAAATAAGGCTATAAACTTCCCTATGATCTCTTGAGAATAATTTAAACTTAAAAAGTCATCCCTAATTTTTTTAGTTATAGTTTCCATATATCTCAATTGCAGAGAGTTTAGATCCTCTGAGGATTTCGTGGTTCTCGCTTTTATGAACTCATGGTAAAAGTACAAATTATCTAAAAAATAAGGTGACATAACTTCTAAAAAAGGGTTTTTTTCTAAAAGCTCCTCTTTTTTTGGAAAATATTTATCAGCCCTCAAATATAAAATGAATGGTTGGTGTTCTATAATCAGCGGTGCACCAGCAGACATATAACGCGCCATATTCCTCAGCATTTCAGGAAATAATAGTAAATGGTTATCTTCTTCAAGTGGTTTTTCAACAGAAAGCCTAGAAGTTTCTTGATCTACTTGGTCATTGAAAGCAGGCGGAAGTTCAAAAAATATTGCTCTAACCGGCTTATCAGGTATAAAATATCTTAAATCTCTTTTAATGTGAGATAAACCAGATATATCTGTAGATCGAATATCAACTGTTGTAACTTTCCCTTTCCAAGTCTTACGATGAGAAAATTCACCTTTTGTTCCATACAGTCTTTTCATCCAGGGGTTAAGAATAGCTTGCTCTTTTCGAGCAGAACAAGCGACAATATAAAGGCCATCTTCAGAAGTATCAATGTTTGCAACATCAAAATAATTTTGTCTTAATTTATCAAACACTTGCTCCTCATCCCAATGTTCTGAAGAAAAAGCAGATACACAAGTAAATGCAACAACAATGCTTAACCAAAAATTCACAATTAAATTCATATGTAAGTCCTCTAATAGTATTCCAGATACTTAATCACAAAACTTAAAAATGTCAACAAAGATTGCCAATTAGAAATAAATTAAATCATAATTAATAAAATATAGTGTATAATAAAAATGTAAGAATAAACGGAGGATCCTATGAAATATAAAATGAATCCCCTTACCTTAGTTGTGGCTCTCAGCTTAATCTCTTTGAATGCTTGTACTACAAATGAAAAGAAACTGTCAGGAACATTGATTGGCGCAGCTGGTGGTGCAGCTATTGGCTCCATGTTCGGTGGTGGTAGCGGACGGGTTGTTGGTGCTGTCATTGGTGCTGGTGCTGGTGGTTTCCTAGGCCATGAAGTTGGCAAGCGGATGTAAAGGGATAGTCCATTAAAAACTTAAATGTTCTTTAAGCAGCCTGGTTGAAGAGGTTAGAGGAATTTTTTAATTCTTCTAAGGTAATTTCGTTTGCCACTGCTTAATAAGACTATAGATCACGGGAATCACAAATAAGGTGAGACAAGTCCCAAGGATCAACCCTCCCAACAAAACTGATCCTATCACATGGCGAGCTTCAGCCCCGGCACCAGATGAGAATATAAGGGGTAAAGCTCCAAACAGCATTGCCCCTGTCGTCATAAGAATTGGCCGCAATCTTAAACAGGCCGCATGAATTGCAGCACTTACGTAAGGTTGCCCTTCTTGAGACAACTGATTAGCAAATTCAACAATCAGAATGCCGTGCTTTGTAATCAGTCCAATAAGTGTAATCAGCCCAATTTGACTATAAATATTAAGGCTTTGCCCAGCACACCACAGCATGATAAGGCCGCCTGCACATGCAAATGGCACGGTCCCAATAATAATAATAGGATCAACAAAACTTTCAAATTGGATGGCTAAAACGCTGTAAATAAATAATAAAGCCGTTAAAAATAATAACATCATAAGCGAAGAAGATTCCTGGAATTGTTTTACTGCTCCGACAAAAGAAACTTTAATATTCTTAGGCAAAATCTCATCCGTCTTTTTTTCAAGATAAACCATTGCTTCATTAAACTTTTGCCCAGGTTTTAAGCTCACGTGAACACGAGTGGATCTTAATTGGTTATAGTGTGTGAGCTCATTAGGTTCGACTTTTGGGGTCAATTTTAAAACTGCACCTAAAGGAATCTTCTTTTGATCTTCTGTTAGGATAAAAGTATCATACAGATTGTGCGGCGATTTTAAGGCTTCAATAATAATATCATACCGCTGATTATCTTTAGAAAATTGTAAAGGATATGCCTCAGAATAGAGTGCCTGAAGAACTAGAGCTATATGCGAAGTTTTAAGACCATACTGGGCAACTTTTTGCGTATTAATCTCTCCTTTTAGCCCTGGATAATCAAGCCTTAAAGTTTGAGATACATCTTCGAATATTTTTTCCTTTTCAATCTGTTGGCATAACTTTTTAATGTGACTATTGAGTTGATGATAGCTTCCCGTAGTTTGCGCTTCAAAGGAAAGAGTCAATCCTTCTTTAGAGGAAAATTCAATATTTGGGAGCCCAATATTCCAACTCCATGGCGATATTTCAACCGTTGGAATCTGTTTAACTTCTTTCTGCAAAGCTTCAACGATTTTATCAGCTGATCGTTTTCGGTCAGACCACGGCGTTAAAGAAGCAACAACCTGAGCACCCCAATCCCCCTGCCACATCATATAGTTTTTCACTTCTGGCAATTGAGCTAATAATTTTTCAGCTTGTTGAACATAAGAATCAAACACTTGTATAGTCTTTCCGGCAAGAGGAGCAATCCATATGCCGATCAAACCACGATCTTCAGACGGTGCTATTTCTTTCGGAAGAATCTTATAAAACCAGGCTGTTAAGCCAATTACAATTCCAAGACAAAAAGTAAGTAACTTCAAATGATTAAATGTTTTATAGAGAAGCTTTTCATATCCCTGTTCAAGTTTCTGCAAAAAATCTTCAAAGAATTGTAAAGAAAATAAACTTGAGGGTGTAAGCAATCTGGTCGTCATAAGAGGGGATAAAGTAATGGCAGTGATCCCTGAAATAATGACGGCACCTGCAAGCGTAATTGCAAATTCACGGAATAATTCGCCGACGATCCCTTCAATAAAAAAGAGGGGCACATAAACACTAGCTAGTGTAAATGTCATCGCAATAATGGCGAAAGAAACTTCTTTTGCTCCAATTAGAGCTGCCTTTGGTAACGCATATCCTTTCTTATGATGACGGTAAATATTCTCGATAACAACAATGGCATCATCGACAACAAGACCAACCGCTAATACCATCGCAAGAAGCGTTAAAGTATTAATTGAAAGACCAAACATTCGCATAAAAATAAAGCTTCCAATAATTGAGATCGGGATCGTTACAAAAGGAATAAGCGTTGCCGTAATAGAGCGTAAAAAAACAAGGCAAACAAGAAAAACAAGAAGAAAAGATTCCCAAAATGAAAATTGAATATTTTTTAAAGAGGAACGAACAAAATCAGCATTATCTGTGTTAATAAGAAGATGAACACCTTGAGGTAAATTCTTTTGTAGTTGAGGGATAAGAGCCTGAGCCGCTTCGGAAATTTTTAAAACATTCCCATCAGACGCTTTATAAAGATTGATGCCTATCCCTGATTTGCCATTAACACGTACGCGCCAATTCTGGTCTTCGTCCTCTTGAACTTTGGCAATATCTTTGAGGAAAACAAGGCTGGATGCTTTCTTTTGAAGAATAATATTTTTGAAATCTTCGGGTGTTTTAAGGAAACTTTCAAGAGTAATAGGAAGCTCCTTTTTGAACCGCCCTGCTGGTAGGACCACATGATTTTCTCTAAGTTTTTCTATGACCTGGTTGATTCCTATTCCCAATGTAAACATCTTTAAAGGATCTAACTTCAGGCGCATAACAGGAGCTGGACCATTAATTTCCACTTTCGCCACCCCTGAGATGCTTTTAAGGCTATTTTTAAGATAAAGCTGAGCAAAATGCGTCAATTGCCCCAGCGTATAATCTTCTCCTTGAAGAGAGAGAGAAAGACAAGAAACATCATTCCTTTGATCTCGCCCAATAATGGGTTCTTTCACTGTATCGGGAAGTTGATAACGCGCTTGCGAAACTTTTTCTCGGATTTCAGTTAAAGCTTTAATAATATCTGTGCCTGGTAAAAAGCTAAGACGTATATGAGAATAATTGAAATGTGAGGCAGACGAAATTTCTTCAACCCCCTCAACACCTGCAACGGCTTCCTCTAAAGGAAAAGTAACTTCATTTTCAACGATTTCCGCACTCGCATTTGGATAAAAAGTTTGAACAGAGATGATAAGATTGGAAACCATTGGAAACTCGGCTACAGGCAATCCACGAAAAGATAAAAAACCAAGAAAAATTATAAGAAAATTAAGAACAATGGCAAAGACAGGACGCTTTAGAAAAAATGTAGACCAATTCATGGTCGATACACCTTTACAGCACGACCATCATAAAGAGAAATCTGCCCTCTTGAAACAACGACTTCACCTTCTTTAAGTCCTGAAATAATCTCTTTATAATCTTCATTTTCAAGACCGATTTTTACTTCCATCAGTTTAGCCTTTTGCCCTTGAATAATATAGACATAAGGCTTTTCGTTTTGATAAAATATGGCTTCTTTTGGAAGGGTTAAAGCATCTTCCTTGTGCGCTAACAGAAGTTCAACCTTAACACTTGCGCCAATAAATCCTTCTTGACCACTAAAGTCTATGCGCGCAAGCCCCATATGAGTTTCAGGATCAATGGTTTTTTGAAGAGAAGAAATCTGAGCCGATTTTCCTGCAATTTTCACCTGCTGCCCAACATGGATTAAAGGAAGCATCTCTTCTGGAATATGGAGATCAATCAGCAGATCTCCGGGATCGTAAACAGTAACCACTTCATCTCCTGCAGATACAAAGCTCCCTTCCCGAATTTTATAAACACCAACAATACCTTTAAAAGGCATTATAAATTGGGTTTGTTCGAGATCACGCTTTGTTCTGTGAGCTTCAATTTGAGCATTAAGCATTTCGCGTTGGATTTTTTCAAACTCTACTTTGCTTGAAAATCCAGTTTTTTTAAGCGTTTTCAAACGTTCAAGGCGCTCTTGAGCAAGGCGTGCAGAAACTTGTGCTAATTCAAAACTACGTTGAAGCGTATCACTTTTTAAATAAGCTAAGAGTTGGTTTTTATCAGCCGAACACCCGCTTTGCACACTGATTTTCTCAACTGTTCCTGAAGTTTCAGCATATAAAGTGGTCTCCTTTTTTGAATGGATAACACCAATGAAATAAGCATGCGACTCTATAGGAGCTTTCTGCGCCACGACGGTTTCAACAAGTTTAGGCTCTTCTTGAGCAAAGGTGAAAGAACAAGTAAACCCTGCTATTAATGTTATCATAACATATTGAAGTATATTAATTTTACCCCCCAAAAGCCTCTATAATTTTTATTTACCTAGTATACAACTATGCTTCACAAAACTAAACTTAATAATGAAAATTATTGGAAGTAAAGCTGAAGTTCTAAAACTCTCTCTTACATCATTAAAAACCGGCAAATAATGATCACTCACTATAACGGATGTAGAACTCAATAAAGCAGACAATTATTAGACGCCTATTCCTCTTTATTTGTTCATCTTCTCTATCATAAACGCAAAATCTTTTGCTTTTGAACCGCGCGATGAACCAAACTCAAAGGCATACGCATCTTTAAGACACGCTCCAAAAATTCCTGCTATTGTTGAGATGATGCCGACGGCTTCTCCCGGTAGTTCCGCTTGATAGAATCCTAGCGCCACAAGGCACGCAATCAATCCTAAAGCCGCCGCAAACACCATGACGTCTGCGCGATAATTATATCTTCCCGCGGTCGCTAAAAGAGAATCCCGCTGTCTCGCTCCCCCACGATCTTGAAGAAAAGCACGTTCCATATCATGATCAAGTTTTGCAATCATTTTTTGAAAGGTTAGCAGCAAGGCTGGATCTTCTTGCAGTTTCTTAACAGCCTCATTGGCCTCTTTAGTGCCTGAGACTTTTTTCGCCAAGTCCACCACTTTAGCAGCAACCATCTGCGTTGAGGCAAGAGAGTCATCAGGCTGCGTGAACCATCGCGCAATAGCAGGCGCCATTTCTGCCAACAACATCGCGGTTGCCGATAATGGAAGTGACATGGTTACCGCCTCTCTGCCGACAAGTTCGGCGTCAGCTGAAAGAAAATATGCTGTCCTAATTTAAGACGAGGCTGTGCTTTTTCACTCCAAACAGGCGGCTTTGAAAGACTCGTTGCATAGTAATGATCACTACCATGGGTTAAATCCGGCCATTGCTCTGTCACCACTTGATGAGCTACTTGCTGACACGTGTTAAACAAGGGATCTTCTTCAAGTTGAGACGATGTAATCAAGGCTCGATTAGGATCTTGCCGATTCCAACATGAGAACTGAAAAGGTTTTTGGCAAACTTCTTTCACTGTCATTCCATACCAAGTTTTTGCTTTTAGTCGGTTCATCACGACATTGGCGACCGCAATTAATGCCGCAATTCCGCCATCGGGACGTTTATATTCGCCCCGCGCTTCACCATAAATTGTTCGTGCTAAAACATTGATATCTTCAGAGCTTATGATTGTTTCCATTGCTTACTCTCCTATCGCGGCATGATCTGAAAACCGTCGCCACACTTTCCCATCCGCGTAGATAGGAAGTACTTTCTCATCAGCAATTAAAAGCCCCATCACTCCAGGTTCAGGAGAAGGTAAATCTGGTTGAATAAATAAGGGTAACTTTGATGAGACCCCTTCCATTTGAGGGGGCTGCCACAGCACTTGCCAATAATTATTTTCTTGTTCAAAAGAAGCGCTTTGATGAGCCTTCAAACATAAATATAAACTCGCTTCATGACGAATAAGATCATAGACATTGTAATGTTGTTGTGCTTCCCACTCGCCTCTTCCAAAAAACTGTGGCATTGGCAAGCGAACACGTCCCAAAGTACTATGATTTGTCCCTTGAATAACAAGCTCGTCTCCTTCTAACAAGATACGAGAAATCCCCCCAACCTCTAGCGTATGTTCTTCTATGGCTTCAAGCCGCGTATCAAGATCTTTAAAGTTTCCATCAATCTCTTCCATTGTGAGCGGCGCGCCTTTTTGCGCACGGTAAATAATCGTCATTCCTTTTATCCTTATGATAATGCTTTAAAAGTTATGGTGATGTGGTTGACATGAGGATCCGTTTGTTCATAAGCTATGGATGAATAAAGACAGGAATCAATTCCTTCAGCATCATAGACTTTAATTTTTGCGGCCCCCGAGACTAAAGCGCCGGCCAACGACATCATTGCATCTGACTTTAATGGCGTGCAGAAAACCCATTCTTCGCCTCCTTCTCTGCGAACACGTGGCGGAACAACGCCCATCTGACGAAGCTCTGATGCGCGTAACAATTGTAAGGCTGTTGTATCATTGTCACCTTGCTTAATCAGCGCAAAGACAGGCTCAATTGATTTTAAATCCATCCCTGATTTAAAATATCCGCCATAAGACAATAACGGATAAAGACGTTCTCCTGTGGCGCCATTTGGCCCGACAGTTAACCAGAAATCACCATGGGGAAATTCTTTTTGATGAAGAACGCCTTGAGGCTGCGTTGGAAACTCTTTCTTGAAGAGTATTTGGTCAGTCTCAAGATTAACTTTAAAGTTATCAAGTGTGGTTCCTTGGAAGAGATAAGTCTTCGTGTTCTTCGTGTAATGTCCAAACCCTTTATAAGTTATTTGAATTGCTTGATGATGAGCGTCTTCTCCTAAAAGTTGATCATCATTTAGCAATGTCTCAACATGATAGAAAGGTTGAGCTTTAAGCGTTTTCCCTGCAATCGTTAACGCAACTTGGGCGCTCCTTTCTTCAAGTGGAACCCCCGACAGTGTGGCATGCAGCGTAATATAATCTGGCCATGCTTGTTCATCTGTAAGTTGAAATGTCTCGAGTTGTTCATGATCACCTAAGGAAAGGATTCCTCTTTCGGTGACATCATCATCCCCTGTCATTAAGTATGGGGCCGATGGATATGGTGTGGCTATACGCGCACGTATTTCTTTATCAAAGTTCATTTTTTATACTCCCTGTTTATATGTTTTTGTTTGTGTGTTTATTCACACTTTTTTATGGATTAATAGGCTCCATTAAACCTTTTTATTTTTATCTTATGAGCCTAGCCGTTAGACCTTTTCTCATTTGTTGTGTTTTCATTCTTTACGTCATATTCCATTTCCTTTCTTTATATTTTCAACCTTTCCTAGCCCCCCGCCTCCGCGGGGATGACACTCAGAAGACATTTCTAACTTCCCCTCATTTTTTCACTAACACTCCTGTCACACACGATAGGAAGCTCAAACATCTCGCTCCTCTTTGGTCATCCTCACGAAAGCAGGGATCCATCAATGAACCAGACAGAAGTTCCTCAAATTTCTTACACCAGTTGCCTTCTGCTCTTATTTCTCTCCTTATCACCAGGCAAAGAGAGGATATTCACTTAAAAAGAGTGTTAAAAGGCTTATCTTGTCTAATAATTTAGGTTAGTAAGTCCCTGCCTTATTATTCTTTTTGTTAAGATAGTAGGAAAGATCTTTTGAAAGAATTATGACCCTTTTTTAAGGCTTCATAAGGAAGAAAAATCCCTCTTGACCATCTACAACCAGACTACCATAAACAGATACAAATATCAAGAAAAATCGCCTAAAATTTACACTAATTTTTAGTTATTAATCAATGACTTATTAAATAATTTTTAAGGCTATTTTTTCGCCCTCATCTATCTATGAGAAAGCAGGAATAATCTTTTTTAGTCCTCTCCCTCTTGTATTTATAATTCATATTCTTAATTGTATTTTTTCAGAATAGCACAATGTGAATTCAAGGATGATGGAAATTGCGCTATCATCCTTGCCTCACTTATTTAACGCATAAACTTTTATAATTCTCGCTTGACATTCCCAGGCTATCATCATCAGATATCGACTTATTGTTTTAAATAGTCGTGTCGTAAGTCAATGATAACAAAAAAAAGTCGACCTCTTTTCTACTTCTTGTTTTCATCAATCCTTTTATTTTCAAAGGTTTACTCCTCAGACACAGAATTTCCATCTCAAGAACTCAATAAAGGTCATTTGCAGGGTTTTCCTAAAGAACTTATAAAGCTTATAACAAACCATATGTCATTCCTAAGCATTGTCAGAGCCAGTATCGCGAGTAATGCATGCCACACGATTTTTGATCAAGAAATCAATTGGGAAGATATGGTTCAAACAATTCCCGGACATGAACGATACAAAGACTTTAAAATGCCTGCTAAACAAGTGTTTATTGCTCTTATGAAACCGGAATTTCATATTTCAAAAAGTACGAATAGAAAAGAACTTCCCGCGCATTATATGCAATCAATGCGATTGTGGAGCATCATGTATGGAAAAGAAATTGTGGATGAATTTGTTACTAAAGATGAACTCCGGCATCACGGTCCCTTTAGAATCTCGTTGACAGCCTTTAATGAAGTTGCATGCCATCAACTTATTGCGGGAAAAATTCTATTTGAATGTAAAAACCTTCCTTTCCTCTACCTAGAAAATCATAAAGTGGAATTATGGGAAAATATTCTTTTACAAGCTCATATCTTGCCACCAGCGTATACCGTTCAAGAAATTTTAACAATCAGTGAGGATGGTAATACTTTTGCTGGTGTTGGCTCTAAAACTACTGAATGGGCAGTTCATTTCCCTGATCCCAAAAGTTTTCAACCCTATGGGATTGACGTCTTTGATTATCGTCAACTTTTAACGAATTCTAAAGGCTTTAAACTTTCAATCCAGCCTGAGGAGCAGCAGCCAAATCAATTTGTTTCGGGGCAGACCAAACATATGGCATTGTCACATGAATATCGTGCGTTGCTGTCCCAAGAGATTGCAGATCTGCTAGAATAATACGAATATCTGTTTGATTTTCTTTTAAAATACTTTTTATGTTATGACGTTTAGGATATTGAGCCTTTTGCAACGCTTGGTTTTGGTCCTCTGCGCGATTGTACACAACAATATCTTCGACAATATCTTGAGCTCTTAAAGTTTCAGGATAAAGGTACCCGTGAGGTGGCACTTGCTCACCCCATCCTTCATATACAAAACCTGAAGGAGACACTTGTTGTGTTTTGGACTCAAGGTGATATAAGCCTGGCTCGATATACGCCTTTTCAACATACTCAAGAAACGGGTTAGAAGAGAGATTTGTCTGTTCATTTGGCTCCCCGACTGAAATGCCCAGCGTAACTTCAGCCCATCTTCGTCCAGTTTTTCCTTCGACTTTAAAACAATAACGGATAACTTTTCCTCGAACTTTTCCTCCTGGAAGTCGAGGATCTTCAATCTCTACTGTATGATCGCAAGTCACATTCCATAATGCTTCTAGTGGTGCTGAAACCTTTAAAGTGACCGCGCGTGTCGTTGCTGCTAAATGCGCTCGAGCAATTTCAAGCCCATGCTCAAAAGCTTGGCGACCTCGATCGGTTAAAAAGAAACTTCCCCGCTTTCTGTCAAGAGGAACATCTGGCTGCTTCCCGAGCAACCGCCAATCTGCTTGGTCCTCAGAAAATGATAACTTTGAATGATGTGCTCTCACGCACTGATAAACAGTGCCATTTTGGACAACGCGATAGCCACGGCTATAGATCCAATCAGGTTTCCAAGGATGTAAATTTTCGGCTAAAATAAGGTTTTGTAAATGAAGATGCAGCTTCCTTGTTTGTGGCGTTTCATACCCAACTGTTTGTGCTTTTTGCGCAAGCTTAAAATGGAGATTTTCACGACGGCGTTGACGATAACTCCACCCTACCACTAATTTCGGTCGATACCATGATCGTTTGAGCGTTTTAAGTTGTGGTTTTTGACTCGTATTGAGAGGATCCTGCGGAGACATCCAAAAAGGTTTAGAACGCGCAGGATAAAGATTCAGGGCGCCTGTATACTTTGGCGTAATTTCTTGAAGCTTGCTATAGGCTACCCAATAACCAGAACGTCCAAGTTGCTGCCCTTCTCGCCACCACCCTTTTTCAAGATTTTCGCCTGTTAAGGTATTGATAAGACCTTCTGGAAATTTAGTCCGCAAGAGACGAGAGATATCCGTCCGACCTTCATAACGCTGAATCCACTCTGCTGTAAGTGTCACATCAATAGCAGATAAAGGTGTTGCTGTCTGAGAGATTTTTAAACTATCACGAAAGAAATTCTCCTTTAAGTTAAGGCGCTCTCGTCCTTCAAAATAATCAGATAATACGACTTTTCCGTTCGTTCGTGACCAACAATAGAGAGAGGCTCTAGATTCAAGACTTTCAAAAGGATCTTCTTGTTTTTCTGAGGGTACAAACAGAGAGTCCCAAAAAGGTGCACCTTTTAAAGTTTTGTGAAGATCAGCAAGCTTATCTTTAGCATCAGTCGGTTTAGCGATTAATAAAATTTTCAATGTCTGCCCCTCAATCTTCTCAGGAACACCAAGAACTCGACCATGGAACAAAAGATCAACGCCTTGTCCTCGATCACCTGCAATAAAAGCCCATTGGGCGCGCTGAGGGTTTAGAAGACCACATTGTGGGTTAACAATTTGAACACAAGAAATAGGGTATTTTGCTTCTTCTCCAAAAATTTCTAAGCTGAATACCTGCTCATCCGTGCGCGCATGAAGATGAGGAGAAAATTGTTCCTCTTCCGAACACCATGCAAAATAAAACTTCATTCTTACTCCTTTTATAAATTTTTACTTCTTGGACAGTCACTTCCTTACCTACTGCTCTTTTCCCGTACCTTTCACGCACGGTTTAGGACCTTCTGGCGCCTAGTTACATCACCAGGTTGCCTGAGATCCTCGATACAGGAACGAGGATGACGAAGGAGTTAATCGAGGATAACAATGAAGAGGTTGACCCCATTCTCATCACTGCTGCCCTACTGTGCCTGTCACGCACAGGGATCATTACTTTTCCCACCTTCCTTCCCCCTCTTTTCGTCAGGCAAAGAGAGGGCATTCACTCAAAAAGAGTGTTTAAGTCCTTGTTTTTTAATAATCTAGGTTTTTAAATCCCTGTCTTATTATTCTTTTTTTCTTTAGATGATCCTTGAGAGGGAGGTGAAAGAATTATTGGGGTTTCTAGAATATCCAATAAGGAAAGAACTCCCTTTCTGACCATCTACAACCACACTACCATAAACCGCTACAAATATCAAGAAAATTCGCCTTAAAAATAAAAGAAATTGTCAAATAATATCAGTTATTTATATAATAATTTTTAGGATTTATTTTGCCCCTTCAAACTTCCTTCAAAGGCATAAAATATCCTATACTTTTAGAAAAGTTTGCAGTTAGTTGGGAGATACTTTAGGATAAAGACAAGAAGAGATGAGAAGCGGTCTCTCACTGTAAAAACAAAAAATAAAACTCTCGACATCCACATCGATTTTAGGGCATACAGAAAAAAACAATTCTTTTAAGGAACGAGTTTATTATGAATACGCTTGATCAAACTCTTTCATCCTCTGGCTTAACCATGAATTGGTTTGCACGCAAAGGATACCTTCAAGGTGTCTTCTGGATTGTTTTAGTCTGCCTCATAAGCAATCTAAACGACATTCTTATGCGTTTAGCAGGAACAAGGCTTCCCAGCATGCAGATCTCCTTTTTCCGTTTCTTTTTTGCTTTTCTTACGCTCATTCCTTTTATGGTTGTCCGTGGTAAAGAAGCTTTCGTAACAGCCCAACCAGGTTTCCATTTCTTACGCGCAGTTCTTGGCTTTGGTGCAGTTGCCTTTTGGTGCACAGGCGTTACCAAGGCACCCCTTGCAGTTGTCAGCACCATTGCCCTCACTGTTCCCATCTTTGTTTTGCCGATGGCTTCTCTTTTCCTAAAAGAGCATGTGGGTTGGCAGAGAACAGCTGCAACGCTTGCTGGGTTTGCAGGGATTCTTGTCATCATCAAAGGAACCGCGGGTGAAACTTCCTTATTAAACTCCCTTTACCATCTCGATAATGGCTCTATTTTCCTCATAGCAGCTGCCATCTTGTTTGCTTTAAGTGATATTTTAAATAAGAAAATGGTCCATCAAGAATCACCTCTCACTATGCTCTTTTATTTTGCTGCAGGCACATCTTTGTTTGGTATCATTCCTGCTATCTTTGTTTGGATAACACCTACATTGACTGAGCTTTTTTACCTTTTTTGTCTTGGCGCTGGTGGTAATCTTATACTCTATTTCCTTCTGAAAGCTTTTGCGGCGACAGATGTATCAGCACTTGCCCCTTATCGTTATGTTGAGCTTATATTTGCAACCTTCTTTGGATATATTCTTTTTCAAGAAATTCCGACTGAAATGACTCTTATAGGGGCCGCTATTATTATTCCAAGTACATTTGCTATCGCTTACTACGAAACACGGCAACAAACGAAACAAGCTTAAAAACTTTACAAAAGAAATGATTGCCTTTTTCTTGCAACGCTTTTTTAAGCTTAAGTTCCTGAATAAGCCTTAAATGTAGGTAATATAAAGACACTTACTATCACTAGTTGATGTTTTTCAGCAGCATGGTTCACCTCAGACACCTTTAAATACCTCTTCGCACCTAGCCACTATCATCAGGTTGGCTAAGATACTAAAGACCCATCTATTTTTTCCGTAGTAAGAATAAAATAGCACTTGATTACCAAATTCATTTATGAAATGCTCTTTTTGTCTTTGAGGAATTAAAAAAGGTATTATTTATGCAAAAATTTTCAAGAAAAGTTCTAATCCTATTGTCTCTTCTTTTAGTAGGTACTAATCAAATTGCACAAGCTTCGAATGCCCCTGCGTCAATTACAGAAGAATCCGCCCAAGATGGGAAGCCTGCAACTTATAAAGAGTTTTCCTCTGCAGAGTTGGTCACTTCATTCATTACAACACTTTTCGAACCCTTTATTGATGAAGGAGCTCAATCTTTTTATCGTGATCAAATTCAGCAAATTAAGCAAGATGGGACAGGATACCTATGGGATAAAATAAAAAGAAGCTATCAGGCCATAAAAAGTCATCCGCTTGACGCTGCTTCTTTAGCAACAGGCGTAATTTTTGGTCACTACCCTGATCTAGCCGAATTTGCGCCTATCATTCCAACGATAATAGGAACTTTAAACAATACAAGAACATCTTTCTCATGGCTTTCATTTGCAAAATCAATAGACGGTACAACGATTACTAATAAAGGTATAAAATTGGTTGTGGCTGGTGGAGCAGTCTACTTAGCAGCATCTATTCCTGTTGCTTCTGCATTAGAATGGAATAACTTAGCAGCTGCAAAAGCCCATTATAACGGAGGAGCATGTCCAAAAAAACCTTGGGACACAGTTATGACGCCAGCTTCTTCTTGTTTAAAAGAAGGAAAAGGACTAGAGGTATGTCGTATTCTAATTCCAGCTGATGTTAAACAAGATCTATATGTCTTTACAAGGCATCCTTCAAGTAATGCTGGTATTGATCCTGTTTCAATTGTGAGACTTGATGATGGTAAAACATGTATTCAAACCGCATTAACACAAGATTCAGCTGTTACTGAAATTTGCTTTCCTAATTTACAAGATCCAAGCACAAGGACAGTCAAAATTATTGAAAACTTAAAACTTAGCAAAGCTCATGAAGGTCTTAAGCCGGGAGAAAGCGTGCAGCATATAGGACTGCATTTGAAAGGGACTGGTTTTGGAGGAGAGGAAAGAAGCTGTGGAACCTTTCATGACGCCTCAGCTGATTATAACTTAGGAGAGCAGCCTATATGCTTACTCACGGCTCAAAACCCAGGAGAAGATGTGACTCAAGTATGTTTTAATCCAAAACATCCTGAAGCCATCACCGTAAAAAAGGCTGAAGAGGGTATTTCACTTGAATTTACAGCGGACGGTAAACCTGTTTCTCTTTTAATAAAAAATCCGAAGAAAATGGGCATTGACATTAATCCTGATCGTCCTGAAGGCTCCGCAGCTTGCCCTACAAAACCTGGTTTTAGCCTTTGGGAAGCACTTGGATGGTGGTGGAATCAAAAAACACCTTGTGCCGAGATTCAACCGGAACAAAAGAAAGAGCTATAATTCTTTTAAGGATTTACCTCATATAAAAAGGGGTTTTATGCCCCTTTTTCATTTAGACCTAGCAGTTTAATCTTTGTCATTTTTGAAATTCTAAGCAGTAGACATTTAAAAATATTTTCTCGTTCACTTAAGAAAAAATTAATCCGAGTGAAATAAAATTAAAAAGTATAAAACTTTAATTTTATTAGAGAAAGAAATTATTATGAAGAAAACATCATTATTACTGTTAACAACCGTTATTGCTATTTGCTCAACATCCTATTCTACCTTTGCGAGTCAACAGCAAGAGAGAAATACAGTCTATTGTCAGAGTTTAAAAAAATTTATGGAAGGAAGTTGTAAAATGAAGCAAGTTCCTATTCCTTCAAATACAGGAAGCGTCATAATTGCCGGTACGTGCCTCGGAGCCCAAAAGAAATATTATGAACAATGTATTATCAGAACAAATCCTTATAAATTTCAAAAACATCAGGAATCAAACTCTTCTAACTCTACGAAGGAAGATAATTAATCCTTTCTTTGTGAGGATAGTCTAAAATAATAAAAGGGTAAGTGCGATGTCTTCAAACTTACCCTTTTGGTTATTTTTAGATGCACAAAGAAAAATTTTCTCTTAATTAGAGCTTAATAGCATTTCTTCCTTATAAACTGTTACCTTATTGCCGAGAATGAGAACGCAAGCTCGCGACTCTTTAACAAAGTCTCTGCCCGTTAGGGACCGTAGGTTCGGCTGTTGCTAAGCATATAGCTCCATCTTTATCGGCAAAACCTACAAGAAGAAACTCAGAGATAAAACCTGCAATATTTTTTGGCTCAAGATTAATACATCCTATAACCATTTTCCCTATAAGTTGCTCAGTTTTATAATGTTCAGTTATTTGGGCGGACGTTTGCTTTATGCCTATTTCTGGCCCAAAATCAACCCATACTTTATAAGCTTGCTTTTTAGCTCTTGGGAAAGGTTCCGCGCGAATAACCGTACCAGAACGCAAATCAACACGTAAAAAATCGTCATATTGAATCATTTCTCAATACTCTCTTTAAATAAAAAAATTATAGTTAATGACGCTAGTTAAAAAGAAAAAATGAGACTAACGCGGTCGTTTGTAAAGAAAACAAGGATTTAAGGAGTGAGTGCTTTTTGTCATAAAAGTGTTCTAAAGGAAGCGACTATGAAAGTCAAGAAATCAAGCTTTGAATACACCTCTCAATATCCCATCTCTAATAATTCTCCTTTAGCTGAATTTACACAATTTTCACACGGAAGAAACTTAGAAATTCGATTGACTAAATCGGTATCTAAACCTGCTATCACCTTCTTATGAAGACTTAATAATTTATAGAGAGCATGGAGTTGCAGCGGAAATCCTTCTTCCTTTTCTTCCTTAAGAGTATTAGCATCTTTTACTTTACGATAGAGGCACCTATATCCATTAATAATAACTTCATTAGGATGTATAGGGTTCGGAAATTTTGGATGAAACAAAATATTTAAACCCTTAAGAAATTCATCTTTTATTTCTGGTTTTAAAATAGGGATGAATTTTTCCTTAAGGTCTTCGTATGTGTAAGGATTAGCCTGCACGCGGAATACTTGCTCAGCTTCTTTTCTAAAATCTTCAGGATTTGCAATAAGTGGTGAAGTGATAAAGCATAAAACCGCTAAGCTTTTTTGGATTATTTTCCATAGATTCATTTTCGTCCCCCTAAATAAATACTTTGATAAAGTTTTTTAATAGATTTAATTTTTATTTCAAGATGTCTTAAAGAAATTTTTTCTCTGTGGTAATTTCAATCAAAGTTAAAACGCTTTAAGTATTCATTGGCACAAAAAAAGGGACGCAATGCATCCCCATGATTGAGTGATTTAAACAATCTTTTGCTTACTTATTTCATTTCTTCTTATAGTGACTCTCAAAAGTCATGATAATAATTTCACCGTTTTTAACTTTATACACAAACCTATGTTCCTTAGTTATGCGACGAGAATAGACGTTTGGTCCCATATGCTTAAGAAGTTCTGGCTTACCTACTCCATCAAGACCCCACGGCTTATCTAGGGATATCTTGGATAATCTCTTGCGTCTTCTTTGCGCCTAAATCAGAACTATTAATATAGTTTTTAAACTGATTCTCGACTTCCGGTGCGAGGAATGTCACCTTAAATTCTTTAGCCTCTTCTAAAGCAGACATTTTTAATGCTTTTTCTTCGGCTATCTGTCTTTTTAAGGTTTCTAGACGTTCTTGACGTGTCATTTTTGGCTTCTTAGGCGGAGTAATAGCATGAACCTGAGAAGGTAGTATAGAGAGAGAGGTTGTTGATACTGCTGAGATCTTTTCCTTTAACGCTTCAGAAGAATCTTTCTCTTTTTCAACTTGTGTTTGCGGTAATGAAGGCTCAGTCTCAGGCGGAGTTTCTTCTCCCTCTGATTCCAGTAGGTTTTCTACTAGAGGTAGATACTTTTCTGCTTCTGTTACGCCACCTAAAAGAGCTGATTGTAAAAGATTTATAATTGTTGGAATTTTCTCAGAAAGCTTTTCTTGAACAATTTTCTTGAAGTAAAGTAGAGCTAAATTAAATTTAGCCTTAGGTGTCTGTGATTGCTTATAATACGTAGCAGCCTTTTCATAATCTGGTTCTCCAGAAGGAAGCCTTCCTACTTGGCCCATATGATATAAGAGACCAAAGTTAAATAATATTTTTGGTGTTGCCTTAGTTTGATGGATACGCACAACGAAACTCTCACTCCATATACTTCTTCCTTTGTTTGATCCAATATAGTTAAATAAAGAATGAGCAAAATTTTCTTTCGATGAATCGCTTGTCATCCTTTTAAAAAAGGTAAGAATTTTATGTTCACGTGCAGTTTTGAAGATTAGAAAATTACTTGCTTTTTATTAAAAAAATCTAAAAATTATGGAATTTAAATGGCGCGCCCGAGAAGATTCGAACTCCTAACCTTCTGATCCGTAGTTAGAATATCTTATTTTATTTTTTAATTATAAGTATTTGTATATTAGATATAATTTATTTTTCTTTTCGATAATCTTATTATTACGGAAGCAATTCGGAAGCGCACGAGATTGCCAGCAATTAGTCCCAGAATAAACCTCGAATAAGCTCTCAATCGTGTATGATAAAAAAAATATACTATCTGAATTTATCTGAAATTTTCATATTTTTACTTTATATAAAAAAATACTAAAATATTTATTAAAATTTTTACATCTCAATATTTGCGACAAAAAAACTATATCTTAAATTTTTCTTTTTAAAATTAATAAGTTAGTGAATTTTATTCTTGACAATACTTGTCTATTTACTTCATAAATTGCCATAAAGTAAATATAATGCAAGTGATGAGAACCTAAATGATTCAAGAAAACAGTATTCACCTAAATAAGTCTGATATCGAGGTTTTAAATAATATTAAGAACTTAAAAATTAAGATAACTCTTTTAGCAAGTCAATTTGATCCTTTTCAAATGCTTTAGAGAGGGCTTTTAAGCTTCTTTAAAAACAAGGAATTAAAAAATGCTGGAAAGCAATGAATTTATAAGTGTATTTCCTCAGAATCTAATTAGCCAACATGAGGATATAGAATTTCAATTAAACCCTAACATTAAGCTAAAGTTCTCCCAAGATGGTATTAGTGGGTTTGACAGCCACTGGAGAACCATTGAGTTCCAGCCTGAGGTTTCTCAACTATTAAATAATATATTTCCCTCTTTAGATGAAACCTATAGTTTACAAGAACTTCAACGCAAATATCCAAGTTTAAAAGAAGGACTTCTTACTATTTTGCAGTTTTTATATGAATTCGGATTTTTGTTTATAAGAACAAGCATCCCAATTTCTGCTATTTCTTTCTATAAGCATCTCACAAGCATTGCACGTTCTTATAAGGCTCAAATGAAAGAAAAAAGTTTAACGAAAATACAAACTAGTAATGATCCAGAAACGCTTAGAAACAATCTTGTTGGCAAGCTATTATCTTTGTATTTTTTGTTATCGGAATTCCCAAGTCATTTAAGTGCGGCCATTTCTCAAACAAACATTCAAGAGTTAAATTATAAGTTATCTCATCATCTTTCAGCTGAGTACTGGTCTCCTCACATGCTTAAGAGTGGATTGCTTCATTTAGGGTACACCTTAGAGGCCATAAACGAGCTAAAACCTACTCCACCTATTCTAGGGATGTTAAATCTTTTAAGGGTGCTCGCAAGAACAGATCTTTTATCTTATGGCGCTTGCCTTAGTTTGATGGAGTTTCCTTCCGTCTCAAGAGATAAACTAGAAATTGTTGAAGTGGAATGGTCTAAAATTGAAGCATTGGATTTAGTTCCAGTGAAAGCTCTTGAACCTTTTAAGCAACATCAATTTAAAAATTTTATAGATTTTCATGGATTAATATCAGAGGATTTTTTTAAACATGCTTCCCCTCTTGGACCTGCATTACAACAGCAAATTAAAGAAAATGCATACATATTTGTTGAGTGCCAAGTTGATGCTCTCACAAGGATCGATACACACTACAATAATATTTAAGTCCTACACAAGGGCTCTTCGTCTGAACCATATGACAGGAGCCGCATGTTTTATTCTGACATTTTTGATTAAAGGCTTTGTCATAACTGTTGATTGATTGATAGATTTAAGATGATAGATTCCAACCTTTGACATCTCCTCTAAATACCGCACCATAAGGCTGCCATCTTCGAGTTCAATAATGAAGGGTTCTGCCTTAAATAAAGAAATTGCTTCTTGAGGAATAATCTTTCCTCCGATATGGTCTCTTGGCTTATAAAGAGGAAGAGCACTATCATCAGGAATAATATGAACTAAACAATCTTTATAAAATTTTGCAAAAGCTGTTGACTCTCGCCAAATAAATTCTTCTTCATCAAGAACAGATGAAATATTGAAATTACTTTGATTATCCTTCTGATCATTAAAGGTTTTTGGCTCATGACCTATTCCCTCCATAAGCCATTCAGCACTAACTTGTATCCCTCGTTCTTTTAAGGATTTTACAAGTTGTTCTGCTGCTTGCCTTGAATATTTTTGTTCTCCATTTTCCCAATGGGAGACTGAACTCAAACTAAGATTGGAGACTTTACAAAATAGGGTTCGAGAAAGACCTGTTAATTCTCTTGCGTACTTCAAGCGTGCTGAAGGTGTATTATCCTCCAACTTTATATCAAACATACATACCCCCATTGCAATTTTTATATACCATAATAGAAATATATAGACATCTAAAGATGATAAAGCAACTAAAAAGATATATTATCATCTAATTTTTCTTAAATTTTAAATATTATTTTTTTATTAAGATGATTTTTTATCTTGAAAAGATGATATTTTGTCTTATATTGTTTTGTAAGTTAGATTTACTTTTTATAAGCATAGGAGAAAAATAAAAATGGAAGGCCCCATCCTAACACCCTGTGAGCTCGCAAATAGGTGGAAAATGCAATCTAAAACATTAAGTCAATGGAGATGGAGTGGGAGAGGTCCTATCTACATTAAAATGGGTGGTAACATACGCTATAGACTATCTGACATTGAAGAGTTTGAAAAACAGAAAGTAAGACACAGTACTTCTCAAATTCTTGATGAAAAGCTAAAGCAAGAATCAGACCAGATTACTTATTTAAAAGTATGTAAATCATAGGATCACCACCTTTAAAGATTTTACCGATTTTAAAAACAATAAAGATTATAAAGAGAGCCATATGTTCAAAGGGTACAATCGTCGTACTAAACGTTGCCTTGTGTGCGAAGAGTACATAAGTCTTACAAAGGACCTCAGAGCGGCTCTTCTTCTTAATCAATGTATCTACTGGATGGAGAGAACACAGGATTATGATCTCTTCTTAACAGAAGAATACGAGAATAACCCAAATTGTAATGTTCCTTATCGCCATGGGTGGTTCTATAAGTCTTATGAAGCCTTTAATGATGAATGCATGTTAGGAACAAGCAAGTCGACAATTGCCAGGATGTTAACCTCATTTGTTGAGCATGGCTGGCTTGAAAGGCGCCATCGCAAGACTTCTACTTTTGATCAAACTTATGAATACCGCGTTAATCTCACTAAGCTTCAATCTGACTTACTAACCTTAGGCTATGTCTTAGATAATTATAAAATTGATCTCATTCTCTTAAAATCAGGGAAACAAGAGGGGATACCTCCTAAATTACGTTCTGAGGTATCTGACGAACATTCTAATTTGTCAGCTCATGAACAAGAGCCCCTGTTGCAAAATGAAGCGTCCTTAACGTGTCCAATTCTTACAAAAGACAAGGATTTTACTCATGAGACATCCAAGTTTCATAATGAGACTTCGATGTCTCATGGTGAAACATGCATGCTGCAAAAGCAAACCCCCATTTCCAAGATGGAAATGCCACCATTGTCATTAAAACCCGCAGAAAACAGCAATTCTCACCATGAAACATCCATGTTGCAAGATGAAACATCGATGTTCCCCCATGAAACATGCAAGTTGCACAGTGAAACTTCATATATAGATACAAAGATTACTAATACAGAGATTACTAATAAAGCCCTCTCTCTAATCTCTCTCCCTAAACTTTCGAACAACCTTCCAGTGGATACATCCAAAAAAGAGAGAGATGAGGCAGGGATTAAAATGATCAAACTGTTTTCAAAGATTGTTTTCCAAGGACAAGAGCTCTTCCCTCATCCTAAGCGCATTAACCGTCTCAAGCATGTTTTGCACTCTCAACTCCAAGGGAGACTCGAGAACTGGGAGAAAGTCTGCCAAAACATCCTTAGCTCTAAGTTCTTGATGGGAGAAGCTCAAACCTCAGATTTCAAAGCAACACTAGATTGGGTAATGATGAAAGATCATGCGATCAAGATTTTTGAAGGGAATAGCTATGGCATTGGTGATCGTAATGTCTCCAGCACATCAGAAGAGACGACAGCCAAAGAGAGAGAAAATCTACTTCTTGAATTTATAAACTCAAGCAAACACCCGATTTGGATCAAAGCAGGCCAACTCCTCTTCAAAAAGGTTGATTTCTCTATCTTCAAGAACTTTATCTCTGTCCTTGATATCCATCAAATTCATCAAGATTGCATAGAACTTTTAGCTCAGAGCCATTATATTCAAAGTTATGTGAGCAAAAACCTCTTTAGCATCCCTATCAAACAAACTTTAGAAACTACTTTAGGGCGTGAACTTAGATTTGTATACGTTAGTGTTGGCTCTAAGTCTGGTAAAAATTTAGGAAACAAACTTGAAGAGGAAGCTTCAGCTTCTTACCCTCATAACCCTCAAGCTTATTTTCCACTTCTCAGAAACCCTTATAGCTCCGATAAGCATGAAGCTTTGCATGATCCACCACCACAACCACCAGATACTCAAGAACCATAAAACAATTAGGACTAACCACGAAAGGAATAAATATGAAACTAACTCTCATCAAAACAGATCCCTGCATTGCACAGAACACGCTGCTTACTGAAGCGCAAAGGCAATTTCAAATGAGGAATCTAAAGAAAATGATCCGCTTTATGAAAGCGCAACTTAAACGTTTAGAGAAAGAAAGAACAATAGACTAGAGCCCGCGCAAAGATTTCGACCTCTCACGCGCGGGTCTCCGGTACACCAACACCAACAAGGAGTGAATGATGCACAAAACACTTATACCTTATTTTAAGGAGAAAAGGGTAATCTTAAATGCCTCCAAAGTTCTCAGGAGATTTATGTCCCTGCTGGGAGCCTCACTTTACCACCAAACCCTTCAGGCCGCTGAGAATGACATGGTTCTGAAAGATGTCTTTACCAAGATTGAAAAAACACTCACAGGCGGGGGCTTTAGGCTTGCCACCATTGCAGGTGGTCTTGGAGGTATTGTCATTGCAGGAGTTAAAGGAAACTGGCCTGTTGCAGGGCTTTTCTTAGGGCTTGCTGTCACCGCCCATGCCTTCGTGGATTGGGTTAAAACCAGCTACACCTATTTAATTTAAGGAGCATACCATGCGCGAACGTGGCAAACATTTGCTCCTTCATCATTTAGACTCACCAGCGCGTTGGCTTATCTTTACCAAGGATGAAGCCGCCGCCCTTTTAATCCCTCTTCTTGTGGGTCTTGGCACTTCCCACCAAGGCTCAGGGCTTTTGGTGGGTATTACCTTTTGTTGGGCTTTGCGGAAACTCCGAAAGATGGCAGGCCAAGGAGCCTTAAAGCATCTGATGTACTGGTATTTACCCCACAACAAGGCCAAACTTCCTTTAACACCACCCTCTCATATCAGGGAGTGGGTATCATGAAAAAAAAGCTCCAACACTTAAGACTTCATGATCTCTTGAGGCATAGGAACTACCTAACCTTTATAGGCTTTGGGCTTCTTGCGTCAAACTTGCTCATGACCTTTGCTCTTTGCACGCAGAGTGAACGCGTTGTGCTTGTGCCCCCTCATTTAACAGGATCTGCGTGGGTCGAACGCAGCAAAGTCTCACCCCAATATCTTGAAGAAATGGCACTGTTCTTTGGAAGCATTCTTTTAAACAAGACGCCCCAGAGTGCACCTTATCTTCATGAACTCGTTCTTCGATATGCAGACTCACGCGGGATTGGCAATCTTAAGCACAAGCTTCGAGAAGAAGAAGAGAGATACCAAAAAAGCGGCCTTAGCACCTCCTTTTATCCCAAAAAGGTCGTTGTTCAGGAAAAAGGTCTGCAAGTTGATCTTGTTGGGGAGATGGTCGGCTATGTCAGCCAAAAATGCATTTTCCAGAAGGAAGAAACCTACCGCATGACCTTTACTTATGATCATGGGCGTTTGCTTATCAGCTCCTTTGAACATCTGACAGGAAAGGAGCAAAGCCATGCGTAAAGCTACTCTTATAGCTGCATCCTTATTAGTTCCATCAGTCAGCGCCGTTCAAATCCTTTCCTTAAAAGATCATGGATCAAGTGAAGTCATCGTCTCAAGTACAGAGCACACGCGTATTTCTGTTGAGAATGATCGGATTGCTCAGATCTTTGGCATTGATGGGCGTCTTTCATTTGAGTTGGATGAGATGAACGGGCAAGTGTTTATCACACCCACACCTGGTACAGAAGGTCAATCGTTCCTCATCACGCTCACGACAGAGAAAGGCTTAACCCATGATCTAAGAATTAAGCCCACAAAAAGAATAGCTGAAGCCATCCTGTTAAGATCAAAAACACAAGGATTTCAAGAAAGAGTTTCTCCTTTAGATTCTTACCAAGACTTACTTCTTGAGTTTGTGAGAGCTTATATCATAAGCGCCTTGAAAGAGACTTATAAGGTAGTGACACTTAAAGAAAGGTCTCTAGAGAAGGTTACACCTGACATAACGCTTCAAACTGTAAAGGAGATCCACTCCCCCCAGTTTATAGGAAAGGTTTGTCACCTCAAAAACGAAGGAGAAACAACTCTTCTTCTAAGCCCTCATCAGTTTGCAAAATTTAAACCTTTAGCAGCCGTCTTCTCAACAAGAGAGCTTAAGGCATCATCAAGTGCTGAAGTGCTTCTTATTTTAAAGAGAGGTGAATCATGAGTGAACATCAAACCCCTCAAGCTCTTAAAAAGAAGCAATTCCTGATATTATGTGGTGTTGGAAGTCTTTTGGTCTTAGCACTTCTCTTTCTTTTTGATGTCGTGACAGGCTCTAAAGAGCCTCAATTGCACTCAAAGACACAAGAGTCCAAAATTGCAGGCATAACCTCCCATCTTGATCCTCGTGAGATTTGGGTTGGGCGCATGGAAGAAGAGTCCAAGAAACTCAATGACAAGCTTTCATCGCTTGAAGGCATGCTCAATCAAACGATTGCCGAAAATGCAAAGCATGCCAATTCTCAAGACGAGAATGCCTTACAACAGTTGCAGGAACAGATCAGTGATCTTCGCACGCAATTAGAGCAAAAGAATAAAGAACCCATTGAGGAAACAAACCAATCTCATTACGCAAACCTTGATGGACAAGCCTCTAAGAAAATCGTCTTAAATCTCAAAAAGAATGTTCGCTATGAAGCTTACCAAAACAGAAAGAAGGTTGAAGATACAATTCCTGCTGGAACTTATGCCTCAGCCATTCTTTTGGGTGGAGTGGATGCCTCAACTTCTGTGAGTGCCGCCAATGATCCAAGACCAGTCCTCCTAAGGGTTATTGATCCAGGTACCTTACCACGGAAGTTCAAGAGTGATCTCAAGAACTGTCATGTGTTGGCATCCGCTCATGGTGATCTCTCCTCAGAGCGCGTTTACATGCGTCTTGAGAAGCTCACATGCACGGAACCTTTGACAGGCGAGATCTCAGAAACGCAAGTTGCAGGTTATATTGCAGGTGAAGATGGCCGTGCAGGGGTGAGAGGCGTTGTCGTTGATAAAACAACAGATCTCATGCGGAACAGCCTCTTAGGCGGCTTTGCAAGTGGCATCAGCAATTTCTTACAATCGAGCAATCAAAGTAGCGTTTTCCCAACCACACCCTTTGGGCAGAAGAATGCTCTCACAGATGATCAGCTTCTTAAATCTGGGGCTTATAGCGGCATTGGCAATGCTTTAGAGAAGTATGCTGATTATTACATCAAACGAGCTGAGCAATTGCAACCCGTTCTCATGGTTCAAGCAGGACGTAAAGTTAACATGATCTTCACGGAAGGCACTAAGTTTGGAGATACGACCGTCAAACAAGTCATTGCTGAGGCCAGAGATCAAGCCCTTTCTCAATCAAGAGACAAGATACAATTTGAGGCTCTTAAAGAAACCCAAAGCCAGAATAGTGAGAGCATTCACCGCTGGCTCCCTAAAATCGGAGAAAATCAATGAAAAATTTAATTCCAGTTACATCTTTTATCCTTCTCACAGCGTGCACTTCTTACAAGGAAGGATTTGACTGTGAGGCTGTCTCTGGGGTGGGATGCCGCTCGATTTCTGAGGTCGATAAGATGATCGATGAAGGAAAACTTGGAGCTGAAGAAGATCATGGTTCTTCTCATCCTGAAACACCCCCAAAAGAAGTCGCTGTAGAGAAACAACAAGACTCACTAAATAAGGCTAGAGGCGTGCATGTCTGGATCGCTCCTTATTCAGATGATGAAGGGGTTTGGCATGGCTCCCAGAGTCTCTTTGTACCCCTTAGAACAAATGAAAAAGGGAAGATGTGATGTTACAAAATCTTCCTCAACTGCTGGGACATAAAATTGCCACCTTTTTTGGAGAGAGAGTTAACTATGGCGTAAACCCGACCTCCCCCTCCTTAGATGCGCTGAATGAAAGCTTAAAGACCTACAGTCTTTCAGACTTCATGCCCTATGAAAGCTATGACCCAGGAACAAGTCTTTTTAGCAATCATCAATCCATTGGCTTTGTCCTCGAAACACCCCCCTTGGTGGGATGTTCTGAGCAAATGCAAACGATGGTCAGTGGCATCTTTCGAGACCTTTTGCCAGAAGAGTCCTGTCTTCAATGTATCTTGTATGCTGACTCTCGTATTGATGGCTTTTTGGATCACTGGCTACATGCACGAACAGGCAAAGGTGAGATCACAGAGTACCTTGCTGAGCAAAGAATAAATCACTTAAAGAACCTTATTTTTGAAGGGACAGGATCCACTTGCTTTCGCAATTATAGATTTATCATGGCTTACTCAAAACGGGGAAGCTTATTAAATCCTCTTTTAAAGCAAGAGACATTGTCTTTAAAAGAACAACTTTTAGCAGCTCTTCAAAACTTAGGTCTTCCTCTTAAACTATGGGATGCGAGCGATCTCATCCATACACTTTCAGGGTGGTTTACCTCAGCGCAAGAGACAACCCAAGACACGCGTAAGTGGAATCAATTTGACTCGCTTTCTAAGCAAGTGTTGATTCCTGGCCAGCATTTTCTGATTGAACCTCACCATATAATTGTTAATCAAAATGAATCTTATGTCCGTACCTATGCAGTCGAGAGTGAGCCTGATGAATGGTCGCTTCACGCCATGGGGGAGTTGATTGGGGATCAATTTAGAGAATATTTAAGAATTCCTTGCCCTTTCATGATTCACTATGGGGTTTATGTCCCTTCTCAAGACTGTACATCAACAAAGCTTAAAGCAAGATCTGCCTATTCCGAAAGGCAAGCAACACCTTCCTTGATTAAGTTGATTCCTCGTCTTCAAGAAGAAGCCATGGAATTTGCGTATATGCGGGAAAGGCTTGCTGAAGGAGAGCGGTTGGTGAGAACGAATCTTACAATTACCCTCTTTTGCCCCCAACACTTGATAGAAAAAGCAGATCAAGCGCTTCATACGGTTTACAAAACCAAGAAGTGGAAGTTACGAGCCAATAGAATCATTCATCTCCAATCCCTTTTAGGATGCTTGCCTATGAACTGGGGAGAAGGGATTCATGAAGATCTCAATTATCACGGAAGAACCAAAACTACTCTTTCTACAGAATCATCCAACCTTGTTCCTCTTCAAGGCGAGTGGTGCGGAACTCGTTCTCTTGGAGTACTCTTGAGTGGTCGTAGAGGCCAGCTCTTCACCTGGTCTCCTTTTGATAACACAAGTGGAAATTATAATGTGTGTGTCGTGGGAAGATCTGGAAGTGGCAAATCTTTTTTCATGCAGGAAATGCTGACCTCAACCTTAGGACTTGGAGGACGTGTCTTTGTTTTGGATGTCGGAAGATCGTTCGAGAAGACCTGTCATTTACTAGGTGGGCAGTTTATTGAGTTTACAACAGATACGCCCTTATGCATCAACCCCTTTTCAACCATCCCAATGCAAAGCGTGGAAGAGACTTCTGATGCCTTAGCCATGTTGAGACCAATTATAGCGGTGATGGTGGCGCCTAAACGCGGCACCACCGATATTGAAAATGCCTTTATTGATAAAGCCGTCTTTGCAGCCTGGGAGAAAAATGGAAATCAGGCTTCCATTGATGACATTGCTGAGTGGCTCCAAGCTGAGACGGATGTGCGCGCTAAAGACCTCAGCACCATGCTCTTTCCTTATACTTCTCAAGGCGCTTATGGGCGATTCTTTAATGGCATATGCAATGTGGACTTTAAGCACAATCTGGTTGTCATAGAGCTTGGTGAGCTTAAGGAACGAAAAGAGCTCCAAAGTGTTGTCTTTAAAACGATTTTTATGCAAATCCTCAACCAAATGCTAGGAGGCGATCGTAAAACCCCCACGCTCATTAAAATGGACGAGATTTGGGATGTTCTTAAAGGAGAGCAAAAAGAAGAAGCCCATTATATTGAAGCCGGCGTGAGGCAATCGCGTAAGTTCTTCTGTGCTCTTGTCTTTGGAACGCAATCTGTTCATGACTTTTATGCCTCTCCTGCAGCACAAGCCGCTTTTGAAAATTCTGATTGGCTGTGTCTTCTCTCTCAAAAGAAAGAATCAATTGCTCAACTGAAGAAGAGCGAAAGACTTCTTTTAGATCCAGGTGCTGAAGAGCTTTTAAACTCTGTCACCACGCAGCAAGGTAAATATGCAGAAATCATGATTGTGGGACCTCATGGTTCTGCTGTGGGAAGGCTTATAACTGATCCTTTCACCCGAATACTTTATTCCACAAAGGCTGAGGAATATGCCGCCGTCAAACATTATCAGTCCCAAGGTATGAGCTTGCTTAATGCTGTGAAACATGTGGCAGGAGTTGCGGCATGAAAACAACCACTTTCAAGATCATCACCATGGTAGGAACAACCCTCGCAACTCATCTTATTGCCCTAGGACTCCTCTATAAGGTGATGCCTCATCCTAAAGAGCAGAAAGTCGCGACTGTTGATCTCCAATCTCTTCTCTTAAGTGAGCTTAAAGGCAATGCCACTGAGCGTGACGCTGAACTTGCCTTAAGGATGAAGAAGCTTCACACCCAGATCCACCATATTACAACCCAACTCTCTCAAGATACAGGGGCGCTCATTGTCTCAAAAGACGCTCTGCTTTCAAAAGGAGAAGACTGGACAGAAGTTGTGAAAAAGAAATTAGAGAGCATGTCATGAGACTGATCTCTTCAAACAAATTAAACCTTAAGTTTTTAAGTGCAATCAATGGAATTCTCATTTTTATCCTAGTTGTTGGGTTAGGTGCCGTCATTCGCGAGAACACCACACTAACTGTTAATATGAGTGGATCGTTAGAAGGTAAATATTATTTTGTTGTTAAAAGTTATGGTCAACCTCTTGATCTTAAAACCGGTGATTATGTTGCTTTCACACATCCTTGGGTCCCAGGACTCCTTATCAAAAAAGTGAGAGGAGTTCCTGGCGATGTTGTCATCCATGTCAATGATAAGTCCTTTGTGAATGAAGAACTTATTGGCCCAATCCTCACCATGAGTCACGACAACAAAACATTAACTCCTGGGCCTCAGGTGATCATCCCTCAAGGATTTTATTTTGTGGCTGGTGACCACGCAAGAAGTTTTGACTCCAGATATGCAGAAGTAGGACTTTTAACAAAAGAGAAAATCTATGGTAAAGCTTATAAACTCTTTTAGCATTTTTCTCCTTTTAACCTCTTCAGTACCTGCCAAAGACTTAGGCTGCCATGGAGAAGTGTTTAAAATTAAGGAAGAAAGCCTTCTTGAGGTGATCAAGCATCGTCTTTTAAAGATGCAAGAAAGTGGGTCTTTGAAGACTTACCAAAAGCAACTTGCAGAGCATTCCAAGAAAAAAGCCCTTAATCCTGATCCTGTTAAAGGTATTACTAAAACGACTAGCCCAAGAATCTTTTATTATGACCCGACCATCACATTACCTCAAGACCTGAAAGATCAAGATGGAAGAGTCTTTGCAAGGCGGGAAGATAGGGCAAATCCTCTTCAAATCACTCCTCTTACAAAGGGAATGATCTTTATTGATGGAGAGGATGAGCATCAAGTTAAGTGGGCACTACGACAGTCTTTAACATCTAAAATTATCCTCGTTAAAGGGAGCCCTTTAACCCTGGAAGAGACCTATAGTCGTCGCTTTTATTTCGATCAATTAGGTTTACTCACGAAGAAACTTGGTATTAGCCAAGTTCCTGCAAGAGTTTCTCAAGATGGAGTTCAACTTAAAATTGAAGAGGTGCAAATTGAGCCCTCTCGCGTGCGTCAGGAAAGAATCAGGCCATGAGAAAAAAGACTATTCTTATGTTATTAATCTTAAGTGTTTTTTTAAGACAGGAGATGCATGCTTCTTGCCAAGGAAGATTTGTAAATCCGATTACGGATATTTGTTGGTCTTGTATTTTTCCGATCATGATTGCAGGCATCAATGTCATGTCTAGAGGCATGGAAGACACACCTAATCCAAGGCAAATTATTTGCACATGTTCAACGCCCATTCCAAGAATTGGAATTCCGATCTCCTTTTGGGAGCCTGTAAGGCTTGTTGATGTGACAAGAACACCTTATTGTTTGGTCAATATGGGAGGAGTTCAACTGGGCAGCGCTGGTATGACGCATCGAGGAGGGAACGCCACCAAATCAAGTGTCTCAGGAGGACTCAAGCATAGTTTTTATAACGTTCATTGGTATGTGTATCCAGTCATTTGGTGGTTGGAGCTTCTTGTTGATTTTGTTTGCCTTGAGAAAGCGTCTTTTGATTTGATGTGGCTTACTGAAGTTGATCCCACTTGGAATGATGATGAGTTAGGGTTTTTGCTCAATCCTGAAGCTGTCTTTTTTGGAAATCCCATTGCTCAAGCAGCCTGTGCAGCAGATTGTGTTGCAGCATCAATTGGTTTTCCGAATGATGCGTTCTTTTGGTGTGGAGGATGCCAAGGAAGCATTTATCCTTTTGGCGGGACGATTACGCATCATGCAGGAGGGGTGCAAGCATCCCTTTTAGCCACCCAAAGATTCATGGCTCATTTGCATCGTTTAGGTCTTTTATGGGGATATATGGGGCTCCCCGGCCTTTGCAATAAGTACCCCATGCCAATTATTCGTAAATCTCAATACAAAACACAAATGACTTATCCCGTTCCAGCCACCACTCGAGGATGCCATCCTTTAGGGAGAACTGAGGTGACTTATAGTATGGGGCGGGAGTTGCCCACCAAGGGTGAAGATTTTGGTTATCTCATATGGAGGAAAAGAAATTGTTGCCTCTTGTAAATTTTACAAATAAATTCAAATACATAATAATATATTTAAGCTTAACTATCACGGTGCAAGCGCTCTGTCAAAAAGAATATTCTTCAAGACAAACTTGTCCTGTTCAAAAGTTGAGCATAACTCAAGAAGAACACCTTCCAACTGTGTTGGTGTTTGCATCATTTTCGATGCCTGAGACGGCTCTTAAACAACTTGCAAATGATCTTAAAAAAGTGGGTGGCGCTTTAGTCATTAGGGGATTGATTAATAATAGCTTTAAAGACACCTCTCTTTACCTTCAAAAATTAGGAGAGGGAGTATTATTAGATCCCACTCTGTTTGAAAAGTTTAATATCGTTGCAGTTCCGACCTTTATCATTGTTGAAGGTGATCTTAAAAATGAGCAAACACCAAGGCACGACAAACTTCAAGGAAACGTCAGCTTAAGGTTTGTCCTTGAAAGAGCCATAAAAGAAGGAGAGATCCGAAACACCTATCTTCTTCTTGAGAAACTCCAGGGGAGTGCTTGATGAAGTTAAGTTCTCTCCTTCTTCTCTTGGTAATATCTTTTTGCGCTCAAGCATCTGAAATGCATGACAAAGCGAAAGAAGGCGTTCAGCATGCTGAGAAGCTTAAAGCTGAAAGCCAAGGAAGTGCTTTAAATCCAAGCAAGGTCAATCTTAAAGATAATATCACAGGGTATGATCATAATGTGGTCACAGCAAAACTTGATGATGGAGATCTTAAACAAGCTCAAGAAATGTCATCTCAAGATGAACACGCAAAACATATTTATGAACTTAATACTAAAAAAGATACCAGGATTAAAATAGACCCCTCAAATGATCCTTTGATTCGAGATTCTGAAGAACTCCTTGTTGATCCATTGAAAGCCATCGTCGGTGAGCCTGTTGAGGTTGTGGAAGAGCAGGAAGAAACAACATATGAGGAAGTAAAGTGTGAAGAAGGACGTGATCCTTATACACAAAGCTGTTTAGAAGATCGTATTGTTAAGGTCAATACACCTCCCACCCAAACTTATCGTTTAACTGTTCAAGTTTATTCTCATGGCTGGTCTGGGGGGCTTTCAAGAAATGTAATAACTGGCGATAAATATGATGGCTCTACCTGGGATAATGGGGGTGGCTATTCAGCTTGGACAGCAATTCAAAATCCTTATCCTTCAAGTTTAGGGAAAATCATAAGTGTTACCCATGTTAATCCGCAGTGGTATACATCATTTTCCAATAATATTCTTTCTGTCACCACCAGCAATGGTGGCTGGTTCTGGATTAATTATTATTACGCTTACTTTGATATTGTTTATCAGCCTCTTCCAACTGAAAAAGATATCGTTGAGACCATTCAAGAAGGATGCAAATTCTTAGAAGAAAATGCGGATAAATCGATTTGCTCTTATGAAACACTTGATATCATCCAAGGCCCTGAAACGAGAGTCATCAACGGCCTTTATGTTTATAGAGATTGGTGGCAGAGGCGAAAAACTTACACGTGTCTTCCACAATCTAAAAATAATTGTGAGGATTTGAGAGCGCGTCACTGTATACAGATTGGCTCCAAATGTCTTGAGTATATTAATAAGACTTGTGTTAACTATGAACAAACTTTTAAGTGTCCTACTTCAAAGAAACTCAAAGTCACTAAAATAAAAGGAGGAAAAGCACCATTCTGTATTGGAGGCGATTGTGTCACGCCATCTTATGCACCTAACACAGAACTAATGGAAGCAATCTCTCGCCTTGAGATCTTAAGAAAGATCCAAGAAGATTTGAGGGCCAATGAAGTCAAGATATTTGATGGTAAGAATCCTCAAAAATGCTCAAAGTATATTGTAAACTTTAAAGATTGCTGCATGAAGTCCAAAGGGTGGGGTGTTTCAACTCATCTTTCTCAATGTTCAGCAGAGGAGCTAACCCTTTCTAAAAATAGAAGCAAGAATCTTTGTGTCTATGTTGGCACCTATTGTGCTGAAAAGGTTGCGGGCCAATGCGTTAGAAAAAAATCATCCTTTTGTTGTTTTGGCTCGAGGTTGGCCAGGCTTATACATGAACAAGGTCGTCCTCAACTGGGCCTTAGTTGGGGAGATGCTAAACATCCTCAATGTCGAGGATTTACCGCAGATGAAATCTCAAGAATTGATTTCTCAAAGCTTGATTTAAGTGAACTTTATGAAGAACTTCTAGCTCGTTATACAGAAAAAGACCTTAACTCATATCTAAGTCAAAATCCTAATCTCCTTCAAAATATCGACACCCACATAAAGCTTATTCAAAAAGAGCTCTCTTTGCCCAAAGACAAAAAGTCTGAGAGGACAATGTGATGATGTTAATCTTCATATACTTCTCGCCGATGTCCCACCATTACAACTGTAATAATAATATTATCATCTTCAATCTTGCAGATGATGCGATAATCTCCAACACGATAGCGCCAAAATTCATTCAAGTTCCCAGTCAAACTTTTACCAAGCGTTCTGGGATTGTCTATCGTCAAGATACGTTCTTTAAAATACTGCAGAATACGTCTTTGGATTTGAGGATCAAGCTTCAGGAACTCTTTCTTTGCATCCTTTTGGAATCTCAAATTCCATTTAATGTTTGTCATTTTTTGAAGCAATTAATGATTCGATTTCTTGCATTGAGTAAGTTCTCTCTCCTTGTTCAACCTTCTCATACCGAGCAAGCGCTAATAAATAATCTTCGCGATCTTGAAGAAATTCTTCCAAAGCCCGTTTTACATAATAACTCTTGGATCTGTGCGTTTCTTTGGACAGTTGATCGAGGCGTTTTTCTAACTCTTCAGAAAGTCGGACAGCAAGCATGATGAATCTCCATTCTTATATTTTAAAGTATAATATGTATAACAAGTTATACACAAGAGTAATTTTAATTCTTATAATAATTTTGAACACCATAAGGTCAGAAGTTCTTTTTGCAGAAGAGTCGTTCTATAAAAGACGAGCTGAAGGTTGGCATTGGTATGAAGAAAGAAAAATACAAAAAGATAAGAAAGAAGATGAGCAAAAAAAGAAAGATCTTCACCCTCCTAAAGTCATAACTCCTACACAAATCTTAAAGCTTTATAGACAGGAACTCGAGAGAAAGCTTCAGCTCGCGATGCTCTTTCCAACATTAGAGAATGTGAAAAATTACCAAGAGCTCCAAAAAGATTTAATGGGAAGAAGCCAACTGTTTTCAGAGAGGTGGATGCAATCCATTTATTTGAATCCTCATTTAGACTTTACCAGCAAGTATCCGATTAATCAGATTGGACGGCATACGTATATAGATGAAGAAAAGAAGGTTAAAAGCGCAAAGTTAAAAGCTTTATCAAATACTTATGGATTCTTCTTTTTCTTCAAAGGAGATTGTCCTTACTGCCATACCTTTGCACCCATTGTGAAACGCTTTGCAGCACGCTATGACTGGACTGTTAAAGCGATCAGTCTTGATGGCGGCAAGCTTAAAGAATATCCAAAGCCTTTGTTAGACAATGGTATTGCTGAAAGGCTTACGATCACTCAAGTCCCTGCTCTTATTGCCGTTAATCCAAAAACACAAGAAATGCTCCCCATCAGCTACGGACTTACCTCTGAAGATGAGATGGAAACACGCATTCTCACTTTGATAGGTAAATCATGAAGAAACTATTTTTTTTCTTGTTTGTAATCATCACTTCTCAATCAGTCCAGGCAGGTATTAATGGCGATCTTGAAGATTTCTTTAAGAGCATGGGTTCTGCTGTAAATGCAACTTCAGCTTCAGCTTACCAAGATCAAGCATCAGGGTATTATACAGGAGGGGGTATTTTTATTCGTAACTCTTCTAAAAACATTCAACCATTAACTCTTCAACTACCATCTTATCGAGCAGGATGTGGGGGGATTGATCTTCATTTAGGAGGCATGAGCTTTATCAAAGCACAAGAGCTTTTAAGTGCTTTAAGAGCTGTAGGATCCGCCATGCCAAGTTATGCTTTTATGCTGATGATGCAAACGGTCTCTCCTCAAATTTACAACACCATTAATGAATTGAATGCCATCGCGCAAAAGATTAATCAGATGAACATTAACTCTTGTGAAGCTGCAGCTACCACTTTAGGAGCCTTATGGCCACGATCTGATATGTCAAGCAAGCATCTCTGTACAGCAATTTCTGGAAACTTAGGGCAATTCTCAGATTGGGCAGCTTCTCGTCAAGGGTGCGGTGCAGGAGGAAATAGAGATTCAGTGCTTTCACAAAACACAGTTAAGGAAGAATATAAAAATATGCTTGTGGGTGAATACAACCTTGCATGGAAAGCGATTCAGCAAAACAGTTTTTTAAGTGCCGACCAAGAAATCTCTGAATTCTTCATGACACTCTCTGGAAGCTTAATTTCTCGTAAAACAGGGGGTGGTGATAAAAATCCGTTTCATGTGTCTGTTTTACCATCACTCGCTGATCATGGAGATCTCATTAATGCTCTTCTCCAAGGAGGGCAAGCCAAGATTTGGAAGTGTGATACTAAGGATAAATGCCTATCGCCCAAAGCGGCTCATGTGAGTGTTTTGAAACCTTTAGAAGGACGAGTGTATGCCATTCTCGATTCCATGGTGAATAAGGTTTATTTGGACGAAAAGCTCTCAACAGAAGAGCTTGCCTTCCTTAATTCAACGAGCCTTCCTATTTATAAAATTTTGAATGTCACAACGGCCTATAAACGTGGAAAAGCACCAATTGATATAAGGGATTACTCACGTCTCATTGCTTATGATCTTCTCTCTCAATATCTGCTTGAGGTCTTAGATATTGTCACAGTTAATCTAAATGACTTAAGAACTGTTCAAGTCGATGATGGCCATATCAAACGGCTTTTGGATGGCATCCATAAAGTAAGAGAACGGGTTGTGCAGAGAAGAACAAGTGTTGTTCAGCAACTTCAGTCTATTTTATCTCTAATTGAAAAAACATCTGCGCTAGAAGCTCAACTCTTCAGCACAGCCTCAATGATTTCCCATGAAAAAAGGTAAATAGAAATGGAAACAACAATTTATACAATTGGAGGTGGAGAGATCTTCTCTCTTATCTTTAATGGAATAGCCTCACTCATAGGAGGAGGAGATACAGCTGGTCATAAAGGACTTTTCTTTAATGCCTTTGTAAGAATAGGCACCATTACAGGACTCTTGGCCGCTTTTGTACAAACGCTGTGGCGTGATCAAATGGAAGTTGTTAGATCTTTCTTCATGCCCTTTGTCATTGTGCTTTTTGTTCTTTTAACCCCTTCTATGAAAGTTCATATTATTGACACAAGTATGGGCCGTAAAATTTATACAGTTGATCATGTTCCTTTTGGCCTTGGGTTTACGGCTGGTCTCTTCAGTCAAATCGGTAAAGAGATTACTGAAAAAGTAGAGCAAGTGTTCTCGCTTCCTGATGATCTTAAGTATCATAAGACAGGGGCAGTATTTGCAAGTAACCTCATTAAAAATGCCAAGCAGTTTCATCTAGTGGATGAAAATGTATCCGAGAATATGCGAGGCTTTGTGACCCAATGTAGTGCTTATGATGCGATGTTAGGTCGTAAATATACATTTCAGGATCTTAAGAATACGGATGACATTTGGGGACTCATCACAGCATCCCCTTCACCTGTGAGATCGTTCCTTTGGAAAGAATCAGGTCAGAAAAGTCAGATTGTCACGTGCCAAGTCGGCGCTCAGAAGCTGAACTCAATCTTTGGACGAGAAATTGCTAACTCTGCTGATTCGTTCGGCAAGAAGCTTTTTAGATCAAATAGTGAAATGCCGATTAACTATAAAGCAGAGATTTATAAGTATCTCCCTCTATCCTTTGGGTATCTTACCAATTCCGCTAAAAGTGCAGAAGACATCATTAAACAACAAATAATGATTCATTCTGTGTTGGATGGAATTGAAAATAAGTCTGTTTCTTTAGGAAATGCGCCTAATGTAGCTCTCAGGAAAGCATACCTACAACAAAGAAATACCAATCTTTCTTTAGGAGAACTTGCTGCTGATACACTGCCAGTCATGAAGATTCTTTTGGAAGCCATCATTTATGTGGCGTTCCTTGTGGTCTTTCCGCTTACGCTTTTTCCAGGTGGACTTAGAACTTTTAAAACTTGGTTGAGTCTTGTCGTCTGGATTCAAAGCTGGGGACCTCTATATGCAGTCCTTAATATGATCATGACCGTTTATGGGAAGTCTCAAAGTCTCTCTTTAACAGCCCTTAATGATAGCCATGGCATCACCATTGCAAATTCAATAGGACTCATGGATTTTCATGCGGATTTGTCTGCGATGGCGGGATGGGCTGCAATCAGCGTACCTTTCCTTGCTTTCGCACTCGTTAAAGGGGGGGTTGCCGCTTTTAACAACATTGCAACCCATTTAGGAGCTGTATCTCAAAATGTGGCAGGAAGAGCAGGTGAGGAACTCACCTCAGGGAACTTCTCTTTTGGAAATGTCTCCATGGGCACAGTTCAAGCCAATAACACAAGCATGAACCAACATATGCTCTCAGGAAGTTGGCATTCAGGGGCTTTCACGCAAAATGATGGACGTCTTCAAGAAACAACCACAGCGAGTGGTCATCAGATTATGGATGAGAAGATCTCATCACTCGCAAGTAATCTCAATGTGTCAGAAAGTATGCAATCGATGTTTCAAAGGCAAGCAGCAAGATCTGAAGTGGCCGCACAAAATCAGATGATGGCCGCAAGTCAACAGGAGTCCCGGGCTTATCGGGATATGATTGATCTCGCCCGTCATCAAGCAACACATAAAAGCATGACAACTGGATATTCAGATTCAGCCAATACAAGCTTGGGTAAGAGTTTATCTAGAATTCATAATATGACAGAAAGTTTTGCTAAGCAGAATAGCATGAGTTATGATCAAGCATCTCAATTGCTTGCAGAAGTCTCAGCAGGTTCTCCTAAGTTTTTTGGTATTTCTGCAGGTTTAAAAGGAGATGTACAATCAAGAGCTGCAAGTTCAGAAAGTTATTCTAAAGCTCAAAACTTTGCTAAAGATCATAATTTAAGAGACGACTTTAATACTGTGCGTCAAGCCGCTCGCGATCATCGTGCAAGCTTAGGAAATGATATAGGTCAACGTTATGCCGAGAGTATTTCTTCGTCCTTTGATAAAGCAGATCAATTTAGATTAGAGGCAAGTGCAAGCTTACAAAGGTCTCAATCTTTCACTGAATCTGCTTCAGAATCGTCTCAACATTCATGGTCCATTTCAGATAATTTAAATCAAGAATATTTAGAGTGGCTTTCACACCAAAGTTATATGGGGAGCGGCAATGGTATGGGAATGTCTCAAGCTAAACATATTGTCCTCAATGATGAGAAGATGAATCGCGCTTATCAACGAGAGTTCTTGCAACAGCATCAAGCAGGTTTAGATAATTATTTTGACCAAATACCAATACATTCTCCTCAAGATATCCAGAGAGCATATCAAGATTATGCTGCCTCAATTTATAAACCAGAAAACATAGGATCTCATTACGGAGATGTTCAATCCAGTGCTTTTAAAGATGGATTTATCCCATATCAAGAAAAAGAGAAAACGATAAACCAAGAAATATCTGATCTTAAAAGCCAAGTAGATGACCTTTCAAATAATCAGCAAGCACTTCAGACAGAGGATAATATTATGAATTTTGGAAATGAATTAAGCAGCAAAGTTAATAATGAGCAAAGTAAAAATGTAATCGTCAAAAACCTAGAAGAAGTAAGAAATTCTACCTTAGGTCAGTATTCCTCTGGCCATGAAGAGAACTAAGCTCTTGAGTTCTGTTAACTTGCCACCCCAGAGTTCCAAGCTTGAGAGGATCATAGGAGCGATTATCAAATGTATGATAGCGAGTACCTTCTCTTTTTTCAAATTCTTCTTGAATCAACTTGAAGATTTTTGGTGCTGGAATTTTGAGAATAAACATTCTGTAAAGAGGGTAAAATCCCCAAAGAGTTATGTAAGATCTAACAAAGTAACAACTAAACTTGTAATTAAACAATATCATGAAAAGAGCAATGATAGTTGCTACTCCCGCTGCAAAAATACGATAATTTCTTTTGCTTTTTACATAGGTATTAAGTTGATCTTGCGTGATCTTATATTTCTCACTCAAGTCTTTTTCATTAATTGGAGACGGCGCAATAAATCGCGTCATTTGATCAAAGAAAATGACTAAAATTATGTAGAGCAAGGGAATGTGCCAAATATCTTTTCCCAAAAGAATAGAGCCTATGAATGTAGCAATATAAGCGAGAACGCAGGCATAAATTCTCAGCTCAAGAATATTAGCTTTAATTTGAATTTTCATTACTTAACTTCCTACCAGAAAAATATAGCAAAAAATCGAGGATAAATAAAGAACAATGGGATTGATTCATAATATAACACGAGGTGGACAGACCAATATCCACTTCATCTCTATGTTAAAACAAGTGATGAAAGTAGGCCTCTTATGTTCTTTGTTGATAGGCTCTATCTTTTACGGAGCTAAAACCTACCATGAAGTTCCAAAGACCTATTGGCAAAGCTATATGAAATATTACAGTCATGAGCTTAATCCTTTCCTGCTCTTTGTGATTGAGGATAAAACAACCCTTCATCGCCTCCCTCAGGTTTTAAAAAGAGTGTCACTGGTAAATGAGACTCTGGAGAAAAACCTATCCAGTGGGCTTAAGGCTTTCTTGATTTCCTTGAGTATCATACTCCTTTCTTGGCTTATTATCGGAGCTCGTCAAAGGCAGAAAAAACACAATCGAGGAAATAAGTTTGCAACTCCTTTTAAACTCAAATTGCTCATTAATTTTAGAAGAGAAAATTCTGACCTTAAAATTGCGAATCTTCCACTCGTCAAGGATAAGGAAACCTCTCATATTTTGATCTCAGGGACAACCGGATCTGGAAAATCTAACTGTTTTAATATTCTGGTACCTCAGGTAAGAAAAAGGGCTAACAGAGCTCTTGTTGTTGATCTCACAGGCCAGTATGTTTCTCGATTTTATCAACAAGGAGACTTAATCCTAAATCCTTTTGATATTCGAACAATCAATTGGGATCCATGGATGGATTGTGAACTCACAAGCCATTATGATATGCTCGCTGCGGGGCTTATCCCTCAACAAAAGTATGTCTCAGATCGCTTTTGGGATAATGCCTCGCGTGCCCTCTTTTCAACAGCTATGCAAAAATTAGATTGTCTTGATGATCATAGTATTCATGAACTGCATCGGATCTTGATTACAGCTGATCTTAATGAATTTGAGAGCTTCTTTAAAGAGACAGAAGCTGCTTCTTATACGAGTAAAGATGGTGAAAAAATGACGCTTTCTATTCGCTCAAACTTGGCTCTGCAGATTAAAAGTTTTAAGCACCTTAATGACCAGACTAAGGGTTTTTCCATCAGGCGTTGGATTCAAGAAGAAGAGCAGAACAATTGGCTTTTTATTACCGCAAGGCCAGATCAGCGAGAAACCTTAAAGCCCTTGATCTCTTGCTGGCTTGAGATTGCTTTTAATGCCGTTATGACTTTAAAACCTAATCAAAAAAGAAGGTTATGGTTCATGATTGATGAGCTCCCTGCCCTTCAACAGTTGCCTTCCTTACCCTTAGCTCTTGCAGAACTGAGGAAATATGGTGGGTGTATCATGGCGGGAATTCAAGGAATGCCTCAGATCAGTGACCTTTATGGGAATGCAGGGTCTCAAGCGATATTAGACCTTTTTAATACCTTTATATTTTTCAGAAGCACTGATCCCCAAACAACGGGATGGATCTCTAAAGTCTTAGGTGAAAAGGATGAGACAGAAATGGTTGAAAATCTCTCATACGGAGCTAATACTATCAGGGATGGCGTGTCATTAAACCAGCAAACTCACACCAAGCCTATTGTGATTCCCACAGAAATCCAGAGCCTTAAAGATCTTGAGGCTTATATCAAACTTCCAGGGAACTATCCAATTACAAAGCTTAAAATGGATTATAAAAACTTACTTCAAAGAATAAATGCGTTTGATATTAGTCCATTCCCAAGAAATGCCGCTAGGAAAGCTTTTTCATACTCTCAAAAAGAAGTTAATATATTTTAGAAACTATCAAACTTTCGAGAGTGACATCCACATCTAAGTATAGCTTCATATAATTCCACAAAAGAGTCATTTTAAACTAAAAATAGGAAAATAACTCTGTTATGTAATTTAAGCTATTCTTGCGCTTCCTACTTAAAAATCGTGGGAAGAAATTCTATTTCAATCTGTTGGTATCTACTGATAGTTAAGAACAGGCCCATTTAACACGCGTTTAATTGTACTTACACTTGCATAAAATAGAGGAGTACTCCAGATAGTAAAGAAGAGCTTATAGAAATAACTATTCATAATAAGCATAATCATGCGATCAGCAGGTAAGATTTTGAAGTAAGTTAAAAAACAAATTACAATAGTAGTATCTACGAATAGAGAAATAGCTGTACTACCTACGCTACGTAGCCAGAGCCAACGACCATTAGTTGCTTTAAGAATCCAAAGGTAAATCACAATATCAACTAATTGTGCCGAATAACAAGCAATAATCGATCCAATAAAAGCTATCCCATAAGACCCTAATACATTATGGAACATTATATCATCAACTTTAGACCAAGAAGTAGCCTTTAGATAGTCCATAATTGAAATTGCTAATGCAATTAAGACATTCATAACAAGTCCTAATTTTACACAAAAATTAGCTTTTTCTTTGCCATAAAATTCAGTAATAAGGTCGGTTAGCAAAAAAGTCAAAGGGTACAAAATAGCCCCTACTGAAAGCTCAAAGGTATAGAAATGAAGTAGAGGTAAAGATACATACTTTTGATATACTATGTTTCCTGTCACAATCAGAACAGCAAATAAGACACATATGCTTGTATAAACTTTATCAGAGTGGGAATGTTCAAATAAGTGTGTCACGGTTTAATTGTTCAGCTCTAATTTGAGCCG
>VFQM010000470.1_pt1 | contig 44709 bp, 31 predicted proteins | sample 3512391 | NCBI WGS metagenome assembly VFQM01 (sample SAMN10412369, study PRJNA504923) | tailings metagenome | isolation source: Replicate 1 from Balatoc abandoned mine | place: Philippines
AGGTCGGCGCGGATCATGTCCATCATCGCCGCGACCGCGCGGGTGCGGAACAGGATCAGCCATTCGGCCTCGGGCGCGGCGGCGTAGGTGTTGCCGAACTCGGCTGCGAGCGCCTGCCCGACCGGCACCAGATAGTCGCCCGGATAGAGCCCCTCGGGGATGGTGATCGCCTCGCCCAGTGCCTCGCGGTAGCGCATGTGCACCGAGCGGGCGAGGACATCGACCTGCGCGCCGGCATCGTTGACGTAGTATTCCTTGATGACCTTGTGGCCCGCGAATTCGAGCAGGCCTGCCAGCGCATCGCCCACCACCGCGCCGCGGCAGTGGCCCATGTGCATCGGGCCGGTGGGATTGGCCGAGACATATTCGACATTGACCACCCGGCCCCCGCCCATCTCCGAACGGCCGTAATCCGCACCCAGAGCGGCGATGGCCTGCAATTCATCGAGCCATGCCTGCGGAGCAAGGCGCAGGTTGATGAAGCCCGGCCCGGCAATCTCGGCGCTGGTGATGGTCGGTTGCGCGGCAAGCCTTGCGGTGATCGCCTCGGCCAACGCGCGCGGGTTCATCCCGGCGCCCTTGGCCAGCACCATCGCGGCATTGGTCGCCAGATCGCCGTGGCTGGCATCGCGCGGCGGTTCGAGCGTGACGTTGGCGAAGGAGGTGCCCGCAGGCAGCACGCCCTCGGCAACGAGGTCGGTCAGCACGGTTTCGATCAGCGTCGCATAGGCGGCATAAAGGGTCTTGGGCTTGGTCATCGGTATCTCGTGCAATGAGCGCGAATGGTCGCGCGTGCAAAGAAGGAAGCTGGGTCCCGGGTCAAGCCCGGGACGGGAGAAGAACGACGCGGCAAACGGTCACAAGGTGACCGCAAGGCCGACCGGCCTCAAATAGCGAAGCGATAGGCCAACAATGACTCCGCCCCCAGCGACACGACCTTCAGGTCGCATGAGCGAGGATTTCGTACGCCGGATGACGTGCGGAAAAACTAGCGCGTCACGTTATACGCCAGCTGTTCCTCGGTCAGCTGGAAGCCGACCAGCATTTCGAAACGCGTGCGGGCGATCGCCGCCTTCACTTCGGGATCGGCCAGCGGATCGAGCGCCGCGTCGACTTCGCCCGCGCGTCGTCGGCGGGTGATCTTTTCGCGGATATCCTCGGGCAGCACCGCATCGGCACGGTTGACGAAGGAGCCGACCTTGGCGGTCCCCACGGTGCGCTCCTGCCCGTCGGCAAAGGTCAGGCTGACCTCGCCCACACGCTTGCTGACCACCGCGCTGCCACCGCGCAGCACCGTGACGAAATAGGGCAGCGTCACCGTCCGCGCACCGCGGGTGTCCGTGCGGCGGGCGTGCACTTCGAAACTCGCCTCGCTGTAGACCTTCTCGCCGGTGTCATTGCAGGTGGTGCGCAGGTTGGTCATCGCTGCGCTGACATCGAGGCTTGCCATGCTGCGATCGGCGCCGGAACGGAAGGTGGTGATGTCGCCGGTATAGTCAGGGATACCGACCGCCGGACATGTGCTCAGCACCGAGGTGATGCCGACGCCCTGATCGAGAACCAGTTCGCCTTCGCCGGCGCAGGCGGCCAACGCCGCCGTCGCGGCAAGGACAGGAAAGGCGCGGGTGCGAAACATCATCAAAGGCCGTCCTAGAAAATCCGGATCCAACTACGCACAGGGCGCATAAGCATGCCCTAGCGAGACGCGGCGCAAAGCGCTAGAGAGGTCTTCATGAACGCGCCCTTTCCCGCAACCGATGCCGCCGCCGGTGACGACTCGGTCTCCGCCCGCCCGCCGCTCAACCTCCTGATCGCCGCCCCGCGCGGGTTCTGCGCCGGGGTCGACCGGGCGATCGAGATCGTCGAGAAGGCGCTCGAACGCTATGGCCGGCCGGTCTATGTGCGGCACGAGATCGTCCACAACAAATATGTGGTGGAGGGTCTGAAGGCTCAGGGTGCCATCTTCGTCGAGGAGCTCGACGAGGTTCCCGACGATGCCCCGGTGGTGTTCAGCGCCCACGGCGTGCCCAAGTCGGTCCCGGCCGAGGCCAAGCGCCGCAAGCTGCTCTATGTCGATGCCACCTGTCCGCTGGTGAGCAAGGTCCATCGTCAGGCCGAGCGCCAGATCGAAAAGGGGCGTCATATCATCTTCATCGGCCATGAAGGCCACCCGGAGGTGATCGGCACCATGGGCCAGGTCCCGCCAGGCCAGATGACACTGGTGGAAACCATCGAGGACGTCGACAAGCTGCCCTTCGATGCCGACGAGGAACTGGCCTATCTGACCCAGACCACGCTGTCGGTGGACGACACGCGCGAGGTAATCGAGGCGCTCGAATGGCGCTACCCCAACATCTCCGGCCCGCGTGCCGAGGATATCTGCTACGCCACCTCGAACCGGCAGGCCGCCGTCAAGGAACTGGCGCATGATTGCGATCTGGTGCTGGTGATCGGTGCGCCCAATTCGTCCAATTCGCTGCGCCTGGTCGAAGTGTCTGAACGGCTCGGCACCCCGGCCAAGCTGATCCAGCGCGCTTCCGAGATCGATTTCAGCTGGCTCGAAGGCGTCGAGACGCTGGGCCTCACCGCAGGCGCATCGGCACCGGAAATCCTCGTGCGCGAAGTGGTCGCGGCGCTCGCCGAGCAACGCACCATCCGCGAGAAGGAAATCACCGCAACGGTCGAGAAAATGGTGTTCAAGCTGCCGCGCCAGCTGACCGAATAGGCCGGAAGGCGGCGCGCACATGGCGGTCTACACCCACCTCGGCGCTGAGGAGCTCGCCCGGCTGATCGCGCAATATGACGTCGGCGAGCTGGTCTCGGCCAAGGGCATTGCCGAAGGTGTGTCGAACTCCAACTGGCTGGTCGAGACGACCGGTTCGGGATCCAGCGGAACGCGGTTCATCCTGACGCTCTACGAACGGCGGATCGATTATGCGGATCTGCCCTATTTCCTCGACCTGCTCGATCACCTCGCGGCGAAGGGCTGTCCGGTGCCGCGCACCATGCATGACCGCAGCGGCGCCTCGTTCCGGATGGAGCAGGGCAAGGCCGCCGCGCTGATCGAGTTTCTGCCCGGCGTCTCTCCCACCCGCCCCACGCCGGCCCAGGCGCGCGCAGTGGGCGCGGTGCTGGCGCAGTTGCACCTTGCCGCCCGCGACTTTCCGCTGACTCGCGCCAATGCGATGGATTTCGCGGCCAGCGCGGCGATCCTCGAGGCCTGCGGGGCAGAGCGGCTGGCGACCATCCATCCCGATCTGCCCGCGATGCTGGATCACGCCCATGCCGCCGCCGCGCTCGATCTGTCGGCGCTGCCGGTCTCGCAGACCCACACCGATCTGTTCCCCGACAATGTCCTGATGCTGGGCGACAGGGTGACCGGCCTGATCGATTTCTATTTCGCCTGCACCGGGCCGATGGTGCTCGATCTGGCTGTGACCCATGCGGCCTGGTGTTTCGACAGCGATAACGCCTACCGCGCGGATGGCGGCGCGGCGCTGGTCGAAGGCTATCAGAGCGTTCGCCGGCTCGAACCGGCCGAGCGGGCGCTGTTCCCGGCGGTGGCCAAGGGCGCGGCCTTGCGCTTCGTCGCTTCCCGCGCCGAGGACTGGCTGGAGACGCCCGACGATGCGCTCGTCACCCGCAAGGACCCGATGCAATTCGTGCGGCGCTGGCAGTTTTACGATGAAAGCGGCGCGGGCCTGCTTGCGGGCTGAGCCTCTGGCCCTCTAGGGCCCGGCGCGATGAAACAGGTCGACATCTTCACCGACGGCGCATGCAAGCGCAATCCCGGCCCGGGCGGCTGGGCCGCGATCCTGCGCATGGGCACGCACGAAAAGGAGCTGGTGGGCGGCGAGCCGGAGACGACCAACAACCGCATGGAGATGACGGCGGTCCTGCGCGGCCTGTCGGCGCTCAGGGAGCCCTGCGCGGTCACGGTCCACACCGACAGCCGCTATGTCATCGACGGCATGACCCAGTGGATTTTCGGCTGGCAGAAGCGCGGCTGGGTCAACGCGGCGAAGAAGCCGGTCGCCAACGAGGATCTGTGGCGCGAACTGATCGCCGCCGCGCGGCCGCACAAGGTGCGGTGGGAATGGGTCAAGGGCCATTCCGGCCACCCTGAAAATGAACGCGCCGACGCGCTGGCGAGCGCCGAGGCGCTGCGGATCGCGGCGGGAGAAGCCTGACCCCCGCCGGTTCCGTCATGATCAGCTGTTGTCTTCGACTTCCGCGTCGGGGCCGTTCTTCTTGATCGAATCGATCGCGTTCTGCGCACTGGCCTTGCTCGAATAGCCCTGCGTCGAGAACATCACTTCCGAATTGTACTTGAAGCGCACGCGGAACTCGCCTGCGTTGTCCTTGTAGATTTCGAACTTGTGCGCCATCTCGGCCCCTCCTCGTCTGATGTGGTGCAATGTGTTCCCACGGGCCTAACCATACCTTCCCGAACGCTTTTGGCTAGGCGCTTAGTGCCCCGCGCTAGGGCCGGAAACGGTGAGGCGCATAGACGGCCGGGTCGATGCTCTGCGTCATCGCGTCCGGCCCCAGCCCGAGCGCGATCTGCGCCCCGAGCCGGGCTGCGGCGGGCGCGGTCTGGATACCGAAGCCGCCCTGCCCGGCAAACCAGAAGAGCGCATCGTCGGCGGGGTCGGGGCCATAGACCGGCAGGCGATCCGGCGCGAAGCTCCTGAGGCCCGCCCAGCGCCGCTCAAGCGCGGCAATGCGCCAACCGGTGACCGCCTCGAAACGGTCGATCGCGATGGCGACGTCGAGCTCCTCGGGCGCAGTATCGCCGGGCTCGTCGGGGGTCTCGTCATGCGGGGAAAGCCACAGGCGCCCGCCATCGGGCTTGAAATAGAAGCTGCCATTGATGTCGAGCACCAGCGGCAGGTCGGCAGGCGCCGGCGGATCGACCCGCAGCTGCACCACGGTCCGCCGGAACGGGCGGATACCGAGCGGAGCAACCCCCGCCCGCGCGGCCACGCCATCGGCCCAGGCTCCGGCGGCATTGACGATGCGCGCGGCGCGATACTCCGCGCCCGCTGCCGTCCCAATGCGCCAGCCATCGCCCGTTCGCGCCAGCCGCTGGACCATGGCGCGGCACACGATCTCCGCCCCGCCCCGGCGCGCGGCGGCAAGATAGTGCTGGTGGAGCCCGGCCACGTCGATGTCGGCGCAGGCCGGCTCATGGATCGCCGCGCACCATTCAGGCCGTAGGCCCGGCACGCGCGCTTCGATCGCGGCGCGATCGAGCCGCTCGATCGTCACCCCGGTTCCGGCAAATGTGGCAAGGAATTCCTCGAGCGCCGCGCTGTCCTCGGCCCGCGCGAGATGAAGCGCGCCGCGGGTGGTCAGAAAGCCGTGCTCGCGCAGGTAGGGGCCGGAGGCAAGCGTCAGCGGCACCACGCCGGGGCCGCCGTAGCATTCGTCCCAGAACGCGGCCGAGCGCCCGGTCGCATGATAGCCCGGCACATCCTCGGCCTCCAGCAGCAGCACGCGGGCATGGGGGGCAAGCTCGGCCGCGATGCTCGCGCCGGCCATTCCGGCCCCGATCACGGCGAAATCCCAGATCTTGCCGCTCATGCCGCAGGCACCACCCGGCCGAGGAACTCCGCAATCGCCGCCATCGCCCGGTCGCGCACCGGATCGGCCTCGCGCAGCAGCTCGTGCGCCGCCTCGGGCCCGAAGGCGAGCATCTCGCCGCGCGGCAGGCGGCGCGCGGTACGCAGCGCGGCGGCGTGGCTGACCAGCTTGTCGGCGCTGGTCGAGAGGATCAGCACCGGCACCGTCACCGCTTCCACCGCACCGGGAGCCTCGATCAACCGAGAGGAGGCATAGGCCCGCTCGACCCAGCGCCAGCTCGCCGGGCCCATCACCAGTTCGGGGCGGGCATCGCGCCACCATTGCTCGTCGGCATAGCGGTCGGGATCATGGGTGAGCAGGGTGGCGCGCGCGGCGGGCAGTTCGCCGGGCTTCTCGCTCCATTTCCACGCCTGCCGCAAGGGATCGCCAACCGCACACATCAGGCGCGCCACCGTGTGCAGCACCGGCAGCGGCAGCGGCGGGCCGTTGACGCCGATCATCGGTGCGCTCAGCACCACCGCATCAGGGCTCACCCGCCGCTCGACCAGCGCGCGCATCACCAGATGCCCGCCCATCGAATGCGCCGCGAGCACGTGCGGCCCCGGCGTTTCGGCCACCCAGTCGGCCCACAGCGCGGCGAGATCATCGATCCAGATCGCGAAATCCTCGATGTGGCCGGTCACCGCATCCTTGCCCAGCCGCCCCGAGCCCGCCTGTCCGCGCCAGTCGGCCGCCGTCACCCGCCAGCCGGCGCGGTGCCATTCCTCCAGCGTTTCGAGATATTTCTCGTAGGCATCGCCGCGCCCGGGCAGGAACAGAATCGAACCGCGCACGGCGCCGCCACCGGCACCGGGCCAGTCGATCCGGCGCAAGCCATGGCCATCGGCCGCGTGCCAGAGGCTCTCGCGCGCGGCGGGCGGAATGGCTCTGCGATCGATCGCCGCAGTGTCGCGTTTGTCGTGAATCTGGAGCCTCCGAGCTTGGTTACTTTTTGGTAAGCAAGTGCCTGTAGCACTGACCCCAAGAAGCACCGCGGCGCGTCCTGCGCACGGCAACTTCGGGGGCACGATGTTGACGACCACCATTCACTACGGGCTGCTGATTGCCTTGGCAATCGCGCTGGTCTTTGCCGCCTTCACCGACATTCGTCGCCGCCAGATCGATAACTGGCTGAACGGCGCGATCGCGCTCGGCGCGCCGCTGTTCTGGTGGTCGAGCGGCCTCGCGCTGTGGCCCGACGTGGCGATACAGCTCGGCGTGGCGCTGGCCGCCTTCGTGCTGCTGGCCGGACTTTTCGCCTTGAAGATGATGGGTGGCGGCGACGTCAAGCTGCTGACCGTGCTCGCGCTGTGGGTGCGCCCCGAGCTGTTCGGGCAGCTGCTGGTGATCATGGCGCTGGCCGGCGGGGTGCTGACCATCGTCATGGGCTTCTGGCACGTCATGCGCCGCCAGCGCGACAAACTCGCGATCCCCTACGGTGTCGCCATCGCTTTCGGCGGCCTGTGGGTGCTCGCCGCCAATTATCTGCCTGCCGCCGCCTTGGCGGCAGTTCCGGCGTGAACTCGATTTTAACCAGTCGGGACTTACGCATCGAAACCATACCTGCCCGCTAACCAACCAAGGGCGATTACGAGGGGGCTATTTCAGCCATGGATAGGAAGAAACTGGTTCTGCTGATCGGCGCTCTGATCATCGCGATCGGAACGGCCTTTGCTGCACGGAGCATCTTCGCCGGAGGCGGAGCCCCTACAGCCGAAGCGGCGCAGCCCACCGGGCCGCGCGTGCTGGTCGCCAAGCGCGCCCTGACGGCGGGGACAATCATCACTGCCGACGCCCTGGGCTTCCAGCCCTGGCCGAAGGAGCTGGTGAAGGACGCCTACTTCATCGACGGCGAGGCCGACATGAACAAGCTGCTCGGCACGGTTGTGCGCTACCCCATCACTGCGGGCGAGCCGGTCACGCAAGGCACGCTGGTGAGCCCAGGCGACCGCGGCTTCCTGGCGGCGGCGCTTGGGCCGGGCATGCGGGCGATCACGGTGCCGGTGTCGGCGATGACCGGCGTCGCCGGCTTCGTCTTCCCGGGCGACCGCGTCGACCTCGTCCTGACCCAGACCGTGTCAGGTGACAGTGGCCAGGATCTCAAGGCGGCCGAGACGGTGATCCGCAACCTGCGCGTGCTCGCCACCGACCAGACCACCGAAACCACCACCGACGAGAACGGCAAGACCGTCGTCACCGCGTTCCGCACCGTCACGCTCGAAGTGACGCCGAAGATCGCGGAGAAGGTCGCCGTGGCGCAGACCATCGGCACGCTCAGCCTCGCGCTGCGCTCGCTGGCGGACAATGACGCCGAACTCGAACGGGCGATTGCCGCAGGCGACATCACCATCCCCGACAACGCCACCCCCGAGCAGGAAGAAAAGCTGCTCAAGGCGGCGATGGCCCGGCCGATCGACAAGGGCACGACCTTCGTGACCGGCGGCGATGTCTCGCGCTTCCAGCGCAAGACCATGCCCCAGCAGGACAGCGATCGCCGCGCAATGCAGTACACCCCGCCCTCCCCCGGCGTGTCGGCCAAGGTTGACAGCCAGCCGGTCTATCGCGGCCCGAGCGTCCGCGTGACCCGCGGCAAGGCGACCGAGGAAATCCCGGTCAGCCCGCAGGCCTCGGCTGGCGGCATGCTCCGCACCCAGGGTCAGGCGACCCGCCGCGGCGGTCAGGCTGTCACCTCGACCCTGAGCTACTGAGGGGATTGATGATGGCCACGCACAATCCGATCCGTCCGCTGTCGCAAACGACGGTCACTGGCAAACCCGAGGGGAGCCGCAGAATGAAACTGAACCTGAAAGCCAAGCTGCTGCTCGCTGCCGTGATGGCCGCCCCGATTGCAGCCGTGCCGACTGCCACGGCAACCGCCCAGCAGGTCGTCAAGCCGAGCCAGGAAATCGTCCTGTCGATCGGTCGCGGCGAGCTGGTGACCGTGCCGGGCAACATGACCGACGTGTTCGTCGCCAACGAAACCGTTGCCGATGTGCAGGTGAAGTCGCAGCGCCAGCTCTATGTCTTCGGCAAGGCCGGCGGCGAGACCACGATCTACGCCAGCAACGAACGCGGCGACGTGATCTTCTCGGCCAACATCCGGGTCGGCTCGAACATCGGCAGCGTCGACCAGATGCTGGCGCTGGCCATGCCCGATGCCAAGATCAGCGTCGCGACCATGGGCACCAACACCGTGCTGCTGACCGGCACCGTGGGTGCGCCGGAAGATGCTGCCGAAGCCGAAAGGCTGGTGCAGGCCTTTACCGGTGAAGGCACCAACGTCATCAGCCGCCTGCGCACCGCGACGCCGCTGCAGGTCAACCTCAAGGTGACCATCGCGGAAGTCAGCCGTTCGCTGCTGCGCGAGATCGGCGGCAACCTCAACACCATCGACGGTTCGAGCGGCTTCCGCTTCGGGGTCGGCACGGGTCGCCCGATCGGCGGCGCGGAATACACCGCGCAAGGCCCGCTGGCGGTCGGCAACCAGGTCGGCAATGCGGCCTTCATCCTGCCCGACGGGACCGAAATTCCCGGACCGGCGGTGGATTCGCGTGCCGGCACCACCCTTTCGGGCCTCGGCCGCCTGTTCGGCATCGACATGCTGGGCGCGCTCGACCTGTCCGAGAGCCTCGGCCTCGTCAACACCCTGACGGAACCCAACCTCACTGCGCTTTCGGGCGAAACCGCAACCTTCCTTGCGGGCGGCGAGTTCCCGATCCCGATCGCGCAGGGCCTCGGTCAGGTGACGGTGCAGTTCCGCCAGTTCGGCGTGAGCCTCGCCTACACGCCGACCGTGCTCTCGAACGGCCGCATCTCGATGCGCGTGCGTCCCGAAGTGTCCGAGCTGTCGAGCCAGGGCTCGATCACGCTCAACGGCTTCCAGGTGCCGGCCCTCACCACCCGCCGCACCGAAACCACGGTGGAGCTGGGTTCGGGCCAGAGCTTCATGATCGCGGGCCTGATGAGCGCCAATTCGCAGAACCTGCTCGACAAGGCCCCGGGCCTCGGCGACGTGCCGATCCTCGGCAACCTGTTCCGCAGCCGCCAGTTCCGCAAGGGCGAAACCGAGCTGGTGATCATCGTCACTCCCTATCTGGTCAAGCCGGTCGACGCCAAGGACATCAAGCTGCCCACCGACGGCTACCGTTCGTCGAGCGAGCTGGAACAGTTCCTCGGCTTCCAGAGCAACGCCGGCCGCTCGGGCGAACAGCGCCCCGGCCCGGTCTCCTCGCAGCCTGAAGCGCCGAGCCCCAAGGTGAGCGATGCCGATCCGGCCGCGATCGTCCCGAACCAGCCGGAAAAGCCGCGCCGGGCCGACAAGGAAACCCGCAAGGACGAACGCGAGGCCCGCGCTGCGGCCCCGGGTTTCAGCCTCTAACGTGAGAAAGGTGAGTATGATGCCTGTTGCACGACCCAATAGCATGGCGGGACGGCTGGGCCGCGCGCCTGCCCTCGCACTCGCGCTCACGCTTGGCCTGGGGCTCGCCGGTTGCGGCGGGATGCCGACCAACACGAGCCTTTACAGCACCAAGCAGCCGGTGGTCGAGCGGACCAATTTCACGCTCGATGTGACCACCAGCTCGGCCGGTCTGCCGATCTCCGAACAGCAGCGCCTCAATGGCTGGTTCGAGACCATGGACCTGCGCTACGGGGATCGCATCGCGATCGAGAACCCGGGCCAGAACCCGGCCGTGACCAATGCGATCCGCGAGATCGCGGGCCGCTATGGCCTGATGATCAGCGACGTGGCCCCGGCCACCGCAGGGATGCTCCAGCCTGGCCAGGCGCGCGTGGTGATCACCCGCACTTCGGCCGCAGTGCCCGGCTGCCCCGACTGGTCGGCCAAATCCGACATGAATTACAATAACGGCACCAGCCCCAACTTCGGTTGCGCGGTCAACAGCAACCTTGCCGCAATGGTGGCCGATCCGCAGGATCTGCTCGAGGGCAAGAAGGGCTCGGGTGAAACCGTCATCGCTACCTCGAACAAGGCGATCGCGAGCTTCCGCGACGCCGAGCCGACGGGTGCGGGCGGTCTGATGGATGCAGGCGCCGGCGGTGGCGGCGGCGGCGGCGCTGGCGGCGGAGGAGGTAACTAAGCCATGAATGCTCCCTGGAAATCGGGTTTGCCCGGAAATCGTGATCCGTTTGCGGCCTATATCTGCGACGACAATGCTCTCGACGTGCTGCGTCCGGTGGTGGTCGAGCTCGGCTGGGCGCCGGAAAAGTGCAACAAGGGCGGCCTGCGCAATGCGGTGCAATCGCTCTCGGTCAGCGCGTCTCCCGCGATCCTGATCGTCGACCTGTCGGAAAGCGGTGATCCGCTGAACGACATCAATGCGCTGGCCGAAGTGTGCGAGCCGGGCACGGTGGTGATCGCCATCGGCCAGGTCAACGATGTGCGCCTCTACCGCGATCTGCTGTCGAGCGGCATTCAGGACTATCTGCTCAAGCCGCTGTCGGCCCAGCAGGTGCATGACGCGCTCAACCAGGCGCTTGCCGTGTTCATGGCCCCCAAGGGCGGTGATGCCGATGGCGCCCGGCGGCATATCTCGACCGCCGTGGTCGGCACGCGTGGCGGGGTTGGTGCCTCGACGCTTGCGACCTCGCTGGCCTGGCTGTTCAGCGAGAACCACAAGGCGCCGACCGCGCTGCTCGATCTCGACGTGCATTTCGGCACCGGCGCGCTCTCGCTCGATCTCGAACCGGGCCGCGGCCTGACCGACGCGATCGAGAACCCGAGCCGTATCGACCCGCTGTTCATCGAGCGGGCCATGGTGCGCGCCAATGACAACCTGTCGATCCTCTCGGCCGAGGCTCCGATCAGCCAGCCTCTGATGACCGACGGTGCGGCCTTCGTGCAGCTGGAGGACGAGTTCCGCCAGGCGTTCGAGATGACCGTGATCGATCTGCCACGCAACATGCTGATCAACTTCCCGCAATTGCTGGCCGACGTGAACATCGTGCTGCTGACCTGCGAATTCACCCTCGCCTCCGCGCGCGATGCGATCCGGGTCCTGTCGTGGCTCAAGACCAACGCCGCGCACGCGCATCCGATGATCGTCGTGAACAAGGCGCAGCCGAGCTTCGCGGAGATCAGCAAGGCCGATTTCGAGGCCTCGATCGAACGGAAGGTGGATTTCGTGATCCCCTACGACATCAAGGCGGCCTCGAATGCGGCCAAGCTGGGTCAGGTGTTCGTCGACGCCAACCGTTCCAGCAAGGCAACCGCGGCGATCCGCCAGGTGGCCGAACGGGTGATCGGTGCCAATATGGACGATCTGTCGGCCGGTTCGGGCGAAGAGAAGAAGTCGCTGCTCGGCGGGTTCGACTTCAAGGCACTGCTTGCCAAGAAGGCCAAGCCCGAGCCCGAGACGGCTGACGAATGATGTTGCCGGCGCGCGGGGGACGGACCTGATCTGCCCCGCGCGCGCCCCATCCCATGTGAACGAGCGCCGCAGCCGCGCGGCACAAGGCAGGACGTGACTTTATGGACATCCTCCAAACCCTGCTGATCACGCTGGTGATCTTCTCCGTTCTGGTGATCGGCTACATGCTCTTCACCGGCTCGGGCGCGTCCAAGGCGCAGAAGCGCCGGATGCAGGCGCTGCGCTATCGTCACTCGGAAAGCGTCGATGCCAAGGTCGATGCGCAGTTCAAGCGCGCGATCGCGGCACGCAAGCCCAAGAGCTACAAGGTCGCGGGCTCCGGCTCGCGCATGGAAGCCCTTGCGGTCAGGCTCGACCGGACCGGCAAGGGCTGGACGGTGACGCAGTACATCTACGCCTCGATCGGCCTCGCGCTGGCCGTGGCGGTGGTGATCTTCATCCAGAGCGGCGCGCTGCTGCTGTCGCTCGGGATCGGCGCGGCCGTTGGCGCGGGCATTCCGCACCTGGTGGTCAATTTCCAGATCGGCAAGCGCACCAACGCTTTCGTCAGCAAGTTCCCCGACGCGCTTGAACTGCTGGTGCGCGGCCTGCGCTCCGGCCTTCCCGTCACCGAGACGCTCGGCGTGGTGGCGCAGGAAGTGCCCGGCCCGGTGGGCATCGAGTTCCGCGGCGTGGTCGACCGGATCAAGGTCGGCAAGACCATGGAAGACGCGCTGCAGGACGCCGGCGACCGGCTCGGCATTCCCGAATTCAACTTCTTCACCATCACCCTGGCGATCCAGCGCGAGACCGGCGGCAACCTTGCCGAAACGCTCTCGAACCTCGCCGACGTGCTGCGCAAGCGCGGCCAGATGAAGCTGAAGATCAAGGCGATGAGCTCCGAATCCAAGGCCTCGGCCTATATCGTCGGTTCGCTGCCCTTCATCGTCTTCGGCATGATCATGTGGGTGAACCCCGAATACATCGGCGGCTTCTTCACCGATGATCGCCTGATCGTGGCGGGTCTGGGCGGCCTGTGCTGGATGGGCATCGGCGTGTTCATCATGGCCAAGATGGTCAACTTCGAAATCTGATCCGGGACACAAGAGCGATGATCGAACAACCTTCCGGACCCATGCTGCTCGGCTTCGACGTGATCATGGTCGGGACCGTGCTCGCCGGCCTTGCCGCCTTCGCGATGGTGCTGGCGATCTATGCCGCGGTCACCATCCGCGATCCGATGGCCAAGCGCGTCAAGGTGCTCGAGGCCCGGCGCGAGCAGCTCAAGGCGGGGATCGTCACCTCCGCGACCAAGAAGCGTACGCGGCTGGTGCGGAGCACCGGTTCGACCGACAAGGTCAAGGAGAACCTCGGCAAGCTCAACGTGCTGCAGGACAGCCAGATCAAGGTGATCCAGCAGAAGCTGGCCCATGCCGGCTACCGCAACAAGGAACTGGCCTACTTCATCATTGTCGCCCGCGCGATCGCTCCGCTGGTGCTGGGCGGGATTGCCGGCCTGGTGATCTACGGCATCGAGTTCTGGCCGGACTGGGGTCCGATGACCCGCTTCGGCGCTTTCGCAGGCACCATCATCTTGTCCTACAAGGGCCCCGAAATCTTCCTCAGCAACAAGGCGTCCAAGCGCACCAAGGAGATCCAGAAGGGCCTGCCCGACGCGCTTGACCTGCTGGTGATCTGCGCCGAGGCCGGCCTCACCGTCGATGCCGCCTTCAACCGCGTCGCCAAGGAACTGGGCCGCGCCTATCCCGAACTGGGCGACGAATTCGCGCTCACCGCGATCGAGCTGTCGTTCCTCAACGAACGCAAGATGGCGTTCAACAACCTGGCCTACCGCGTCAATCTCGAAGCGGTGAAAGGCGTGGTGACGACCATGATCCAGACCGAGCGTTACGGGACTCCGCTGGCATCCGCGCTGCGCGTGCTGTCGGCCGAATTCCGCAACGAGCGCATGATGCGCGCCGAAGAGAAGGCCGCGCGTCTGCCCGCAATCATGACGGTGCCGCTGATCCTGTTCATTCTGCCGACGCTGTTCGTCGTCATTCTCGGCCCGGCGGCCTGCTCGATCAGCGACGCGCTGATGGGCCCCAACGGAGCGATGGCCGGCAAGTAGCCCGCGTTCCGACGCGCCATCCCGCTGCGCCCGTCCCGGCGCGGCGGGATGTTCGCGTTCGGGCACTACGGCTGGCCCCGCGCCATCTCGCCCGCACGCAACCTGATCGCCGCCAGCATGTCGCGCAGCATCGCCTGCTGATCGGGCGCGAAACCGCTCAGCAAGTCCTGTTCGGTCGCCAGTGCCAGCGGCATCACCTCCGCATGGATCGCGCGGCCCTCGCCGGTCAGCTCGAGCAGGTGCGAGCGCCCGTCACCCGGGTTCGCCGCCCGCGCCACCAGCCCGCGCTCCTCCAGCACCTTGACCGCGCGGTTGACCGCCACCTTGTCCATCAGCGTTGCCGCGGTCAGCGCCCGCTGGGTCATGCTGCCGGCATCGCCCAGGATCGCCATCACCCGCCATTCGGGGATCTTGAGCGCAAAGCGCTTGCGGTAGCGCTCGGCGATCAGGTCGCTGACCGCATTGGACGCGACCGACAGCTGGTACGGCAGGAACCCGGCCAGCCGTCCTTCATCAGGCCGCCCTTCCCCCGTATCACTCATAGGGCCGCGCGTCCCACCAGGGGTAGAAGTCGGGCATGTCGGCGCTGACCTTGCCGGGATACATCGCGCGCCGCTTTTCGAGGAAGCTGGCGATCCCTTCCTTGGCATCGGCCCCGCGCGACAGGCGGTAGATCGCACGGCTGTCGATCTTGTGTGCTTCCATCGGGTGATCGGCGGCGGAAAGGCGCCACATCATCGCCCGCGTCATCGCGACCGAGATCGCCGAGGTGTTCTCGGCAATCTCGCTGGCGAGCGTGCGCGCGGCGATCAGCAGATCCTCGGGCGCATGGACCGAGCGCACCAGCCCGCCCGCCTTGGCTTCCTCGGCATCGAAGATGCGCCCCGTGTAGCACCATTCCAAAGCCTGGCTGATGCCGACGATGCGCGGCAGGAACCAGCTCGATGCGGCCTCGGGCACGATTCCGCGCCGGGCGAACACGAAGCCGTAGCGCGCGGTGGAACTGGCAAGGCGGATGTCCATGGCGAGCTGCATCGTCGCGCCCACGCCCACCGCCACGCCGTTGCAGGCGCTGATCAGCGGCTTCTTGCTCTCGAACAGCCGCAGCGTCAGCAGGCCCCCGCCGTCGCGCACCTTGGGGTCGGACAGGTCGGACACCTCGGTCGGATCGGAGAACACCTGCCCGCCGCCCTCGGGCGTGAGGTCCGCCCCGGCGCAGAACGCCCGCTCGCCGCTGCCGGTGAAGATCACCGCGCGCACCGCATCATCGGCGTCGATATCGTCCATCGCCGCCATGATCTCCTGCCCCATGGTGCGGGTATAGGCGTTCATCTTGTCGGGACGGTTGAGCGTGATGGTGGCGATCCCGTCCGCCTTGTCGACGATGATTTGGGTGTATGCGCTCATGGGTTCCTCTCCTCGCCGTTCATCTTCGGGCCTGTTGGAGACACATGAGACACTGTCCAGAAGACGAAAACAAGCCTCGGGCAGGCGCGCGATTTTGACAGGGGAACGGCAGAAGGCAAGGCGCGGCGCGGGACATGCGAGGCAGCCTAGAGACGCGCTGCGATGTAGGAAACCGCCGGTCCGGCGGGCGCGCCGGGAGCCGGAAACGCAACCGCCCCCCGCGCCGGGCAGCGCGGAGGGCGGCATTTCGCTGATTGCGACGTCGACTTAGCGCGGGGCCATCCGGATACCGCCGTCGAGACGCACGTCCTCGCCGTTGAAGTAGCCGGTCTCGATCATGGTCATGGCGAGCTTGGCATATTCCACCGGCATCCCGAGGCGCTTGGGGAACGGCACGGATGCGGCCAGCGCATCGCGCACGTTCTGCGGCGCGGCGGCGAGCAGCGGGGTGTCGAAGATGCCCGGCAGGATGGTGTTGACGCGGATGCCCTCGTTCATCAGGTCGCGGGCAATCGGCAGCGTCATGCCGATCACGCCGGCCTTCGAGGCCGAGTAGGCCGCCTGCCCGATCTGGCCGTCTTCACCGGCCACCGACGCGGTGTTGACGATCGCGCCGCGCTCGCCGAACTCGTCGATCGGATCGAGGGTCATCATGCCGGCCGCCGACTTGGCGATGCAGCGGAACGTGCCGATCAGGTTGACCTGCACCACGAAATCGAAGGCCGAAATCGGGAAGTGCTTGATCGAGCCGTCTTCCTTCGAGCGGCTGGCGGTCTTGATCGCGTTGCCGATCCCGGCGCAGTTGACGAGGATGCGCTCCTGCCCGTGGGCGGCGCGCGCCTTGGCGAAACCGGCGTCGACATCCTCGTCGCTGGTCACGTTGACCTTGCAGAACACGCCGCCGATTTCGGCCGCGAGGGCCTCGCCCTTTTCCTCGTTCATGTCGAAGATCGCGACCTTGGCGCCCTTGGCGGCCAGCGCACGCGCGGTCGCCGCGCCGAGGCCCGAGGCACCGCCGGTGACGACGGCGGGAGTATTGGCAGAAACTTCCATTGGTTAGTCCTCTCAATCGTTTCGTCATCCCGGCGAAAGCCGGGGTCTCAAGCGGATAGGGTGGGCCGTTGCGGCCCTAGGCACCAGCTTTCGCTGGGGTGACGGTGAACATCAAAGCGCCTCGATGATGGTCACGTTGGCGACGCCGCCGCCTTCGCACATCGTCTGCAGGCCATACTTCTTGCCGCGCGCGCGCAGGGCGTGGACGAGGGTCGCCATCAGCTTGGTGCCCGAGGCGCCGAGCGGGTGGCCCAATGCGATCGCGCCGCCGTTGACGTTGAGCTTTTCCGGGTCAGCCCCGGTGTGCTTGAGCCACGCCAGCGGGACCGAGGCGAAGGCCTCGTTGACTTCGTAGAGATCGATGTTGGCCATTTTCATCCCCGCCCGCTCCAGCGCACGGTCGGTGGCGAACAGCGGCTCTTCGAGCATGATCACCGGATCGCCGGCCGTGACGGTGAGGTTGTGGATGCGGGCCAGCGGGGTGAGACCGTGCGCCTTCAATGCGGCTTCGCTGACCACCAGCACCGCCGAGGAACCGTCGCAGATCTGGCTTGCGGAGGCCGCCGTGATCGCGCCATCGGGCGAGAGCAGCTTGACGCCCGCGATGCCTTCCAGCGTCGCATCGAAGCGGATGCCTTCATCGACGGTGTGCAGCTGGGTGCCTTCGGGGGTCTCGACTTCCACCGGCACGATCTCGCGCTCGAAGGCGCCCGCCTTGGTCGCGGCAATCGCGCGCTCGTGGCTGGCGAGCGCGAAGCGGTCGAGATCCTCCTTGGTGAAGCCGTGCTTCTTGACGATCATCTCGGCGCCCATGAACTGGCTGAACTGGATGCCGGGATACTTCGCCTGCAGCTCGGGCGACATGTAGTGGCCGAGGCCTTCCTTCATGTGGAAGGTGGCGTTCGAGCCCATCGGCACGCGGCTCATGCTTTCCACGCCGCTGGCGATCACCACATCCTGTACGCCGCTCATCACGGCCTGCGCGGCGAACTGGATCGCCTGCTGGCTCGATCCGCACTGGCGGTCGATGGTGACGGCGGGGGTGGACTGGGGCAGGTGCCTGGTGGCCAGCACGCCCATGCGCCCGACCTGCATCGCCTGCTCGCCCGCCTGCGTGACGCAGCCGGTGATGACGTCGTCGATCGCCTTGGGATCGATGCCCGAACGCTCGACCACCGCGTCCAGCGACTTGGCCAGCAGATCGACCGGGTGCACCCCGGCCAACCGGCCCCCGCGACGCCCCCCGGCGGTGCGGACGGCTTCGACGATATAGGCAGTGCTCATGTCTCTCTCCATGCAATCCGTTGTCGGACGTTGTCGGACCAGGCGCGCGCGACAACAATCAGTTGCGTATCGCCACTTGCCTTCGGCCACCCGCCTATTGAAGCCGCAAGAGCAAATCAAGCAGGCAAAATGATGGTGCCCGCCGCTTGACCGCCGCTTGCCTTGCCGGAGGCGCGGTGGCAGGCCCCGGCGGGGAGCTTTTGATGAAGACCATGTTCGCACCCGGCCCGGCCTGTGATCGCTGGATCTTTGCGGCGACCGGCCTCGTGCCGCGCGGCCGATGAACAACGAGCGCTCTCCTGCCAATGCCGCCGGCGCGCTGCTGCGGATCCGCATGGCGGTGCATTCGGGGGATGCTGTCGGCGCGCGGGCGCTGGCCGAGACGGCGCGGCGCGCCTTCCCTGACGATGCCCCGCTGGCCGATGCCGCAGGCGATCTGGCCATGAAGGCCGGCGATGCCCTGGCAGCCGAGGCGCATTTCGCGGCCGCCTGCGCCGCCGCGCCGCAAGTGGCCGAATATGCCGTGAATCTCGCGATCGCGCTCCAGCAGCTCGGCGAGCACGCCCGGGCAGTGGCGGTGCTCGCTCCGCATGAAGCCGCCACGCGCCGCGATGCGCGCTATGCCAGCGTGCGCGCGCTGTCCGAACGCGCGCTCGGCCATCCCGGCGAGGCGGCGCGCTGGTATGACGCGGCGCTCGCGATCGAGCCCACCCGCGCCCGCGCTCTGCATGGCCGCGCCCGCATCGCGCTCGAACGCGGCGAGGCCGATGCCCTCGCGCGCTTCGACCGGGCGCTGGCGGCAATGCCGGGCGACGCCGATCTGTGGCTCGGCAAGGCGCAGGCGCTCGAAATCGCGGGCGATGTCGCTGGCGCGCGGCTGATCGCGGAACAGATCGCGCAGCAGGCGCCCGGGTATCTGGAGGGCCTCACGTTCCTCGCCGGTCTCCGGCTCGCTGCGGGAGAGGCCGATGTCACAGCGCCGTTCCGCGCCGCGGCCGCGCGCGCGCCGCAGGATCCGAACATCCCCGCCGCCCACATCGAAACCCTTGCAGGGCTCGATCGCAGCGCCGAAGCCGTCGAGGTCGCCGCCGAGGCCCGCCGCCGCTTTCCGCACGAGCGGCACTTCGCGCTGCTCGAAGCGATCCACGCGGGATCGGCCGGCGATGACGCGCGGGCCGGGGCGATCTTCGCCAGCCTGACCGACGAACGCCCGCTGCGCTACCTCCACGAAGCCCGCCATCGCCTCCGCTGCCGCGATCCCGAAGCGGCCGAGCGCCTGCTGGCCCGGGTGCTGGCCGAAGACCCGTGGAGCATCGCAGCCTGGGCCCTGCGCGGCATCGCCTGGCGGCTGGCCGGCGACCCGCGCGCCGCGTGGCTCCACGATCAGCCCGGCCTCGTCCAGTTCTGCCCGTTGGCGGCACGCGACGGGTTGACCGAGGAGGCCATTGCCGCCTTGCGCCGCGTGCACGCGGTCTCCGCCATGCCGCTCGGCCAGTCCTTGCGCGGCGGCACCCAGACGCGCGGCATCCTGTTCCACCGCACCGAGCCGGTCCTGGCCGAGCTGCATCAGGCAATCCGCGCGACGCTGGAGAGCTACCGCGCCGGCCTTCCTGCGCGCGACGACACCCACCCGCTGCTGCGCCACCGCGAGGCCGCGTGGCGGCTGCTCGGCTCGTGGTCGGTGCGACTGACCGGCGGCGGTGCGGGCACCGGCGATTATCATGCCGCGCATATCCATCCGCAGGGTATCGTCTCCTCGGCGCTCTACCTCGTGGTCCCGCAGGAAGCGGCCGATGCCGGGGCGAAGCGCGGCTGGCTCGAAGTCGGTCGGCCACCGCGCGACCTGCGGCTCGATCTCGAACCGCTCGCGGCGATCTGCCCCAAGCCGGCCCATCTCGCGCTGTTCCCCTCGACGCTCTATCACGGCACCACGCCTTTCGGGGCCAGCGGACAGGACGCGGCCGAACGCCTGACGGTGGCCTTCGACGTCGTCACCAGCGCGCCCGGCAAGGCGTGAACGATGCCGCGCCGCGGCATGCTGCAAGGCCCCGGCTGGAACCGTTGCATCCCTGCACCAGATGGCAGCGCATAGAGGGGCGCCTAGTGTTGCATCGAAGTTACAATCGCGCTGCGAACGGCCTGCAGCCCACCGGAAAAGCTTGGCTTCTTGGATGCCATGGGTCAACGGTTTTGGCCGCGTGCGATATCACCCTGCAAGGGGTGCAATTTCGCACCTGATACCTGACCGGTTCCGGGGGCCAGAAACACGGCTCCGGCTGTCGGGGACATCTTGGGGCGGCCTTGACGGGCCGGCCATAAGCAGAGGGAACCTAACCAATATGAAGATCTCGACCAATCTCAGGCTGGGCGTCGGCACGATCGCGCTCGGCCTTGCCCTTTCGGCGACGCCTGCGTTCGCGCAGGACGCCGAAGCCGAGACCGCGACCGAAGAGCCCACCGAAGCTCAGGCGATCATCGTCACCGGTTCGCGCATCGAAAACCCCAACCTCAAGCTTTCGAGCCCGGTCGGCGTGGTCAGCGAGACCGAACTCAAGCTGCGTCAGACCAACAACGCCGAACAGTTCCTGCGTGAACTGCCCGCCGCGGTGCCGAGCATCGGTTCGGCGGTGAACAACGGCAACGGCGGTGCGGCCTTCGTCAACCTGCGCGGCATCGGCTCGCAGCGTAACCTCGTGCTGCTCGACGGCCGCCGCTTCGTCCCCGCGGACGAAACCGGCCGCGTCGACCTCAACAACATCCCGCTCGCCGTGATCGAGCGGACCGAAATCCTGACCGGCGGCGCCACCACCACCTACGGTGCGGACGCGATCTCGGGCGTGGTGAACTTCATCACCAAGAAGGATTTCGAAGGCGTGCAGCTCGATGCGAGCTCGCAGATCACCGAGCGTGGTGACGGCCTGACCCACCGCGTCGACGTGACCATGGGCGCCAACTTCGCCGACAGTCGCGGCAACGCCGTGCTGAGCCTCGGCTACCAGAACGTCGATGAAGTGCTCCAGGGCGACCGTTCGTTCTCGGAATTCAACGTCGACTCCTTCTCGGGCGCCGCTGGCGGTTCGTCGGCTGCGGTTCCGGCCGTGATCATCGGCCCGGGCATCCCCGGCCGTCAGATCACCGCCGACGGTCTCGATGTCGGGCCGTTCGACCGTCCGTTCAACTTCAACCCGTTCAACATCTTCCAGACCCCGTTCGAACGCTACAACATGTACGGTTCGGCGAACTACGAAGTGTCGGACGCGCTTGAAGTCTTCGCTCAGGGCGTGTTCTCGAAGCAGACCGTGTCGACCATCATCGCGCCGGGCGGTTCGTTCTTCAACACCTACCAGATGAACCTCAACAACCCGTTCATCCCGGAAGCGATCGCCCAGCGTTTCGGCACCGGCCTCGGCCTGACGCCGGCGCAGTATGCTGCTTCGCGCAACACGCCGTTCGGTCCGACCCTGGCGGACGGTTCGCCGAACCCCGACTACCGTCAGTTCGGCGCGCAGGTGCGTCGTCGTACGGTCGAAGCCGGCGTCCGCTTCTCCGACTTCACCACCACCCTGTTCAACATGGTGGTTGGTGCGCGCGGCGGGATCACCGACGACATCAACTGGGAAGTCGCGGCGACCTACGGTGAATCCGAGCGTATCCAGCGTCAGGGCGGCTTCGCCCGTCTCGACCGTCTCCAGCAGGCGGTGCTGGCGATCCCCGATGGCGCCGGCGGCGTGCGGTGCATCGACACCTCGCGCGGCTGCGCTCCGATCAACCTGTTCGGCACCGAAGGCAACCTCGGTACGCCGGAAGCGATCGGGTTCTCGTTCGATCTCACCCAGCAGATCATCGACAACTCGGAAATCGGAACGGTCAGCGGCCTGATCTCGGGCGACCTGCCCTTCGCGATCTCGTCCACCCCGGTGGCCTTCGCGATCGGTGCGGATTACCGTCGCTATGAAACCGGCCAGGTTTCGGACGAAGCCTCGCAGACCCCGGGTGCGGTGGTCGGCGGCGGCGGTGCCGATCCGAACTTCACCGGTGGTTACGAGAACATCGATCTGTTCGGCGAACTCGTGATTCCGCTGCTCGAAGGCGTGAGCTTCGCTGAAAGCCTGACCCTCGAACTGGGTGCCCGCTATTCCGACATCAACATCGTCGGTTCGGAGTTCACCTGGAAGGCAGGCGGTTCGTGGGAGCCCGTGCAGGGCCTGCGCATCCGCGGCAACTACTCGCGGGCGGCGCGTGCGCCGAACATCGGTGAACTGTTCTTCCCGGCGACCACCGGGCTGGACAACCTCGCCAACGACCCGTGTGCCGGCGCTGCGCCGGTCGGCAACGCCCAGCTCGCCGCGCTCTGCGTCGCGCAGGGTGCCCCGCAGTCGACGATCGGTCTGATCCTGCAGCCTGCTGCCGGCCAGATCAACGTCACCACGGGCGGCAACATCGATCTGGACTTCGAAATCGCCAAGACCTGGACGGTCGGCTTCGTGGCTACGCCTTCGGCGATCCCGAGCCTGTCGCTCTCGGTCGACTATTTCAACATCCAGCTCGACGGTGCGATCGGTTCGGCCGGTATCGGCGACATCATCGATGGTTGCTACAACAGCGGCAATCTCGACTTCAACAGCAACACCTTCTGCCAGCTGATCGAGCGTAACCCGACCACGGGTGGCCTCGACGGTGCGCCGAACGAGCTGCGCGGTCTGCTGCTGAACCTGACCAACCTCGGCCGCATCAAGACCGACGGTGTGGACGTCTCGCTGAACTGGGGCACCGAGCTGACCAGCTCGATCGGCTTCGATCTGTCGGTGAACGGCACCTGGACCAACCAGAACCGCTTCCAGGCGATCGCCGGTTCGGCCACCTCGCCGTTCCGCGACTGCGTCGGGTTCTACTCGGTCAACTGCGGCTCGATCCAGCCGGAGTTCGTGTTCGACACCCGCGGTTCGTTCAGCTTCGCTGACGATGCGCTGGTTTCGCTGCGCTGGCGTTACCTCAGCGGCACCGAGCAGGAGCCGCTGGACATCGCCTCGCAGGGCCCGGCCTTCGTGGGCAACACCGCTCTGTTCGGTGACGTCGACTTCACGAAGATCCCCTCGGAGAGCTACTTCGACCTCACGGCGCAGTTCTTCGCGATGGACAACCTGACGCTGACGGTGACCGTGCAGAACCTGTTCGACAACCAGCCGACCGTTGTCGGTTCGACGATCGGCACGACCGCCTTCAACAGCGGCAACGTGTTCCCGTCGACCTACGACGCTCTGGGTCGTCGCTACGCTGCGGCGGTTCAGTTCCGCTTCTGATCCGAAGCTCGGAAACGAACAAGAAGAGGGCGGGTCGCAAGACCCGCCCTTTTTTTTTCCGCCTGTGGCTGTATGCTCGGGCGAGCATCCTTCCAAGGAGAACCACGATGATCTTCGCCCTTGCCGCCGCAGCGCCCGCGCTGCTCATGCTCCAGACGGCCCCCGCCGCTCCGCAGCCGGCTCCCGCAGAGCAGGCGACCACCGCGACGTCCGAGGCATCGGTCAAGGTCGCGTCGGCCGCCGAAATCACCGACAAGAACCACCCCGATTATGTCCGCTGCCGCAGCGACAAGGTGATCGGCTCGCTGGCCAAGCGCAAGAAGACCTGCATGACCAACCGCGAGTGGGAAGCCGCCGCGCGCACCGGCAATCGCGGCGCGCGCGACATTGTCGAAAGCCAGCAGGTGGGCATGAACGGGCAGTAAGCCGCGCCTGCTCGCGCGTTGCCCTCACCCGGTCTCGCGCTGCACACAGCCAAGAAAAAAGGGCCCGGTCATCCGACCGGGCCCTTCTTGCATGAGCCGCCCGTGCGGCAGACTACAGTCCGCCAGGCCCGCAGTCGTTGGCGAGGTAATCGAGCATCTTGGTGTAGAGCTGCTGCTGGTGGCTGAACATCAGCGTGTTGCCGAAGTGGTCCGCCCCCTTCATCGTGATGAACTCGCCGGTCTTGCCAGCCGCCTCGAAGGCCTTCTGGTAATCCTTCAGGTGGTAGTACATCACGCGCCGGTCGACATCGCCATGCACCATCAGCAGCGGGATGTTCACCTTCGACACTTCGTTGATCGGGTTGACCGTGGTGCCGCCACGGTGGCGGTTCCAGTCGTCGAGCGTCTTGAGGGTCGGATCGCGACGGCCGAGATACTGCTTCTCGGCATCGGCCACCGCCGCCACCGCGATCGCGCACTGGTAGAGCTGCTCCTCGCGGCTGAGCGAAACCAGCGCCGCATAGCCGCCATAGGACCAGCCGAAGAAGGCGACCCGATTGGGATCGGCAAGGCCCTGCTCGATCAGGTACTTCACCCCGTCATCCTTGTCGTCCTGCATCGCCAGCCCGTGCTGCTTGTAGCCGGCATCGAAATGCTTCTGGCCCCAGCCGGTGGAGATGCGGATTTCGGGGTGGAACACCATGTAGCCGGCCGAGGCGAGCATCTGGCCCATCTCGTCATAGCTCACCATGCCGTTCACCGCCGGACCGCCATTGTGCTGGACAACCAGCGGGAACGGCGGCTTGCCCTTGGGAATGGTGACGTAGCCCGGGATGATCATCCCGTCGCGCGCCTTGTAGCGGATATATTTCACATCCGAAAGCTGCTCGGGATTGACCAGCGGATTGGTGCTGCCGAGCTTGGCGAGCTTGCCGTCGCGCACAAGCCAGAACGAGCCGGGATCACGCGGCCCGCGGTTGGTGACCACCATGGTCTTGCCATCGAGCGAGCGGCTGCCGATGCGCACCTGCCAGGCGTGCGGAATCTGTTGCACCAGCGCTTCGTGGAGGGCCTTTTCCTCCTCGTCGAACCAGTGGTGTTCCATCTTTTCGCCGGGATAGCGCGCGGCGACCAGCTTGTCGTTGCCGGGGATCGAGTGCAGCTGGATGGCCATCACGTCGGCATCCTCGGCCTGGAACAGCTTCTTGCCGATCTGGCCGGTGGTGAAATCGAACTCGTAGAGCCCCGCCTTGTCCTCGCCGTTGGGATTGTCGATCAGGTAACCGATATTGGCATTGGCCGGATCGAAGCCGACGATCCCGTGGAACCCGCTCAGCACGCGGTAGATGTTCTTGGGATCCTCGATGTCGAGCTCCTGGAACTTGGTCCAGTCGCCATCGCCGGGCTTGCGGTAATAGTAGATGTACTTGCCCGCATCGAAGTCGGGCGAAACGGCGAAGCGCGGGTTGCCGTCGTTGTCCCAGGCCGAAACGGAGCGGATCTTGCCGCCGGTGCGCAGCACCAGCTCGCGCGAACCGGTCTTGAGGTTGAACTTGTAATAGGACCGGGGGCGGAAAGCTGCCGCCGGATCGACCCCGGTCGGATCGGACACCGCCGTGCCGGTGCTGATCAGCACATGATCGGGATCCTTGGGCAGCGTGTTCACGATGCCGAAATTGCCGTCGACCCGGGTGAACTTGTTGGCCTCGAGACTGTAGGAATAGGCGAGGTAGTCGCGCACATCCTGCTCGGGCCCCTTCACGCTGGAGCGGTTGGCCTGCCACGCGCTGCCGAAGATGAAATCATTGCTGACCCACTGGGCGCTGATGATTTCCATCGGATCGGCATTGAGCCGGCGGAACGGCTTGGAGAGATCATCGGTCTTGTAGATCTCCAGCAGGTATTCGCCGTCCTTGCTTTCGATCTTGTGCACCAGCACGTGCTTGCCATCGGGCGACACCTGCACCGCGTTGACGACTTCGCGCAGTGCCCAGACATCGACCGGAACCGCGCTCTGCGCCTGGGTATCGGCTGGCGCGCTCAGGGTAAGGCCGATAACGGAAACGCCGGCCATCGCGGCCATGAGGGGGGCTTTGAGGAACTTCATGCGGACGCCTCTTCTAGGGTGAGTGTCAGACATCGGGATTGTGCACATCACGGCTGCCCTCGCGGGCCATGGCCATCTGATTAGAACAAAAAAGCGGCCTCCCGACAAGTCGCGAGAGGCCGCTTTTGTTTTTCAGTTCAGGTCATTCGTCGATCAGAAGCGGTAAAGCACCTGACCGAAGAACTCCCGCCCGTTCAGATCGTAAACACCGCCGATCGGGGTGTTGGAGATCTGCAGGATGCCCGCACGGCTCGACACCTGCGGCGGCGCTTCGTCAAAGATGTTGCGGACCCCGAGGATCAGGCGCAGGTCGCCGTTATCCCAGCGCACCGAGGTGGTGTGCTCGAAATATTCGGGCGCCGTGCCGACCGGACGGCAGAAGACGCCGTCACCCGGGACAACCCCATTCGGCGACCCGTTACCGAGACAGGTCGGCGAGAAGATCGACGCCGCACCATCGGGCCCGCGCGAGAAGGCATCGCCGAAATCGGTGCGATCACGCCAGCCCACGCCATCCGAGTCCGAGTTGCCGATCGCGTCGACATAGCGGACCTGGTAGGTGAACAGGAAGTCGTCCCAGCGCGCACCGAAGGTCGCAAGGCCGGTCCAGTTCGGGAAGTTGAACCGGTCGGTGAAGTTGGTCGTCACGAAGGTGTCGACCCCGGTCCGCTGGACGTTCGAACGCTCGATCAGGTGGTTGGCCTGCAGGTTGAGCGACAGATCGATGCTCTCGCCACCGACATTCAGCTCGTAGCCGAAGGTCGAGTTGAGATCGATCCCGCGCACCGACTCCTGGTCACGGTTGAGGAAGCCGGCCTGCACCCCGCTGATCAGCGCACGATCGGTGGGATCGATTTCGATACGGTCGCAGAATTCGCTGCGAGCCGAATCTTCGCGCAGGTAGCAGTCATTGATGATGAACTGCCCCGACGGCTCGATGATCGCGCCCTTGATCTTGATGTCGTAGTAATTGAAGTTGAACGCGAAGCGGAAGCTGCTCGCCCAATCTTCCTCGAACGCGAAGCCGGCCGTGATCGAACGCGAGGTTTCCGCCTCGATGTCGAGCGAACCGCCCTGGGTGATCTCGCCGCTCACGGTCGTGATGGTATTGAGGTTTTCGGAGTCGATACCAACCCGCGTCGGATCTCGGCCTTCACGGCGGCAGTTGTCGAGAATGAAAGTCTCGCGCTGGTCGAGCGTGGGATCGTAGGCCCCGTTGTCGAAGGCGGCATCGGGCACCGCACAGGGATCGAACAGGGTCGTGAAGCCCGACTGGCCGCGCAGGAAGTTCTCGCGCAGGTTCGGCGCACGGAACGAGGTGCCGTAGCTGAACTTGAGCAGCAGCGGTGCCACCGGACGCCAGCCGCCCTTGAGCGAGAAGGTGCCGTTGGTGCCGTAGAACTCTTCGTCGGTCAGACGGCCCGAGATGTTGACGGTCAGCTCTTCGACCAGCGTCTCGCCCGCCATCAGCGGCACGTCGATTTCACCGAAGAGTTCGCGGATCCACTTGGAACCCGAGGCGCCGCCGTCCGCGAAGAAGCCGAACAGCAGACCGTTTGAAGCGATGAAGCTCGGCTGCGAGTCGATCGAGTCTTCGCGCCATTCACCACCGAACGAGACCCCGACAGGGCCGGCCGGCAGTTCGAACAGGTCACCCGTGACATAGGCCGAGAGCATGATCTGCTCGTAGGTCGTCTCGAAGCTGCGGTTGTCGAACAGGTAATCCCGCTCGGCCTGCGTGGCGAAGTTGCCGACCGCGCCGGTCATCACGCTCGGCGCGAACAGGTTCACCGGCACGCAGCCCTGGGTCAGGCCAGGGGCGGCCGCATTGGGGTTGGCAAGGCCGGCCACGTTGCACTCGCCGATGTACAGCGGGTCGCCAGCGAACACGTCGATGCCGTCGTTGTAGTCGTCGGCAATGCCGTCGCCATCATTGTCGAACACGCCGTCACCGTCGAAATCGGCGGTCGGGTCAAGACCCAGCGCCAGCGCCAGACGGTCTTCACGGATGCCGAGACGCGACGAGCGGCCTTCCGAACGCGAGTAGGTCCCCGCAACTTCGAAGGTCCAGCTCGAACCGATGAAGGGCAGGTCGCCACGCACACCGAGGACGCCGCGGTACTGTTCCTGCGTCACTTCGAAGTTGTTGCGGTCTCCGAGGATCGACACGATCGGGATGATCGGCAGCGTGAAGCCAACCGACAGTGCCGGCGGACGACCGTTGGTAAGCCCGTTCAGCGCGTTGTCGACCGAGCGGCAGTCGACGCCGCTGGCGTTGGTCACGAAGTTGCAGGGGTTGAAGATGTTCTGCGCCGGAACCGACGGGAAGATCTGCGGCAGGCCTGCGCCGGAGTTCTTGATCTCCGCGCGGGTGTAGGCCGCCTCGAAGAAGGGCGTGATGTTCGCCTCGCCCGGGAAGGTGTATTCCCCGTAAGCGAAGACGTTGATCAGTTCCTGGCCCGAAACGATCGTGCGATCGAGTTCTTCGGGGCTGGCGTTGGTGTTGACGTTCTGGAAGTCGACGTCACGGATGCCGTCACCGTTGATGTCGAGTTCACGGCCGAACGCATTGGTGTTTTCCGCCCAGTTGAACGGACGACCCGTGCGCGGATCGATCGGGAAGTTGGCGATGTTGCCGTTGGCCGGGAAGTAGACCGAGCCGAAGCGGGCATAGGGCTGGAACACGCGGCCACCGATCCCGGTGACGACGCATTCGCTTTCCGAAACGCCGATGGTGTTGTTGGTGCGCGAGCGCACGACCGCGTTGTCGGAGATGCCGAGGCGGTAGATGTTGCCGTCGGCGTCCTCTTCGAGGTTGGTGAGACAGCCGCGCAGGAAGTCGCGGTCACGCAGCTTCCACTCCTCGCGCACCTGGTATTCGGCGCCGATGCCGAACACGCCGCGGTCGAAGTTCTTACCCCAGGCGGCGGAGATCGTGTAGTCCTCGCCCTCGCCCTGCGGGTTGACGTCGCCCACAGCCTGAAGCTCGAGACCGTCGAAGTCCTTGCGCAGGATGACGTTGACCACGCCCGCAACCGCGTCCGAGCCGTACACCGACGAAGCGCCGTCGGTCAGGATGTCGAAGCGGTCGACGAGAGTGCCCGGAATGAGGTTGATCGACGGGCTGGTCGGCGCACCTTCCACGCCCGACGGAGCGAGGCGGCGGCCGTTGACCAGCAGCAGCGTGCGGCTGGCATCGAGGCCGCGCAGGTTGACGGTCTGCGAACCCGGGCCGTTGTCGAGCACGAAGCCGTTAAAGGTCGCGTCGATCTGCGTCCCCGCGGCAGCAGCCGAACGCTGCAGGATCTGCGCCGGATCGAACGCGCCGACAGCCTGCTGGTTTTCGGTGGTGAGCACCTGAAGCGGCGAGATCGAGCTGTAGGTGTCGCGCACGATGCGCGAGCCGGTCACGGTGATGTTGCCCTGCTGCGGCCCGCTGGCACGCCCGGACGCGTCAGTCGTGACTTCGACCTTCTCCTCTTCGGCCTGCTCCTCAGGCTGCTCTTCGGCATCCTGCGCCCAGACGGGCCCAGCCACCACGAAGGCGATTGCCGATGCGGAGAAGGCCAGCGCCTTCAGCGAATTGCTCTGAAATTTCTTCATGATCACTCCAGTTGCCCTAACCGGAGACAGCACGACAACCACTCTCGCCCGTCACATAATTGCCCCATGTGACAGGCGATCAGTTCAATGGTTGTCCAAGTCAGTCCCCGCAGTGACCGATTTGTGCAATAGCGAAAGTTTGATGTCAAAGAGCGCCGCCGCGCCCCCGCACTTTTCCGGCAGGTGTTGCGTTAATCCCACATTCAGGGCCGCCCCCGGGATCACCCCGAAACATTGTTAATTTGCGACTTTACGAATATTAAAAGAAAGGGCGGCTTGCACGCAACAAACCGCCCTGCTTGCCGAATGAGACCGGCACTTGTCATAATCTTGCGCGGAACGAATGGCAGCGGATCTCAGCGAATCGCCATCTCCAACTGCCCGTCGCCCTCGTCGATCACCAGCGTGCTGCCGTCGGGCAGCTTGCCTTCGAGCAGCATCTCGGCGAGCGGGTCCTGCAGATAACGCTGCACCGCGCGCTTCAACGGCCTTGCGCCATAGACCGGATCGTAACCCACCCGCCCGAGCCAACGCAGCGCGGCATCGGTCAGATCGAGCTTGATCTTGCGATCCGCCAGCAGCTTCTGCACCCGCCCGACCTGGATCTGGACGATCGGCGCCATGTGCTCCTGGCCCAGCCGGTGGAACAGGATGATCTCGTCGAGGCGGTTGAGGAACTCGGGCCGGAAATGCCCGCGCACCACGTCCATCACGTCCTTTTCGACGCTGGCGACCTCGGCCCCGTCGGGCAGGTTGGCGAGATACTGGCTGCCGAGGTTGCTGGTGAGGATGATCAGCGTGTTGCTGAAATCGACCACCCGGCCCTGCCCGTCGGTCAGGCGCCCGTCGTCGAGCACCTGCAACAGCACGTTGAAGACGTCGCTGTGCGCCTTCTCGACCTCGTCGAACAGCACCACCTGATAGGGACGACGGCGCACGGCCTCGGTCAGCACCCCGCCCTCCTCGTAGCCCACATAGCCCGGAGGCGCACCGATCAGGCGTGCGACGGCGTGCTTCTCCATGAATTCGCTCATGTCGATCCGCACCATCGCACTGTCATCGTCGAACAGGAACCCGGCGAGCGCCTTGGTCAGCTCGGTCTTGCCGACGCCCGTGGGGCCGAGGAACAGGAAGCTGCCCAAGGGCCGATTGGGATCCTGAAGGCCCGCCCGGGCACGGCGGACGGCCTTGGACACGGCCTCGATCGCCTGGCTCTGGCCGATCACCCGCTGGCCGATGATGTTCTCCATATCGAGCAGCTTCTCGCGCTCGCCTTCCATCATCTTGTCGACCGGAACGCCCGTCCAGCGGCTGACCACGCCGGCGATGTCTTCTTCGGTCACCTCCTCGCGCAGCATGGCATTGGCGGCCTGGCCCTGGGCATCGGCGAGCTGCTTCTCCAGTTCGGGGATGCGGCCGTAGGACAGCTCCCCGGCCTTGGCCAAATCGCCCTCGCGCTGGGCCTGTTCAAGCTCCAGCCGCGCGGCATCCAGCTGCTCCTTGATCCGCCCTTCCGCCTCGATCTTGTCGCGTTCGTTCTGCCAGCGGGTGGTGAGTTCGGCCGACTGCTCCTCGAGGTTTGCCAGTTCCTCGCGCAGGGCGACGAGGCGGTCCTTGGAGTTCTGGTCGGTCTCCTTCTGGAGCGCCTGCTCTTCGATCTTGAGCTGGATGATCCGGCGGTCGAGCGCCTCGATCTCCTCGGGCTTGCTCTCCACTTCCATCCGGATGCGGCTCGCCGCCTCGTCCATCAGGTCGATCGCCTTGTCGGGCAGGAAGCGATTGGAGATATAGCGGTCCGACAGCTTCGCCGCAGCCACGATCGCGCCATCGGTGATGCGCACGCCGTGGTGCAGCTCGTACTTGTCCTTGATCCCGCGCAGGATCGAGATCGTGTCCTCGACCGTCGGCTCGTTGATGTAGACCGGCTGGAACCGCCGCTGGAGCGCGGGGTCCTTCTCGACATATTTCTGGTATTCGTCGAGCGTGGTCGCGCCGATGCAGTGCAGCTCGCCGCGCGAGAGCGCGGGCTTCAGCAGGTTCGAGGCGTCCATCGAGCCTTCCGACGCGCCCGCCCCGATCAGGGTGTGCATCTCGTCGATGAACAGGATGATCTGGCCCTCGGCGTGCTTGACCTCGTCGAGCACCGACTTGAGCCGTTCCTCGAACTCGCCGCGATACTTCGCGCCCGCAATCAGCGCGCCCATGTCGAGGCTCATGAGCGTGCGGCCCTTGAGGCTGTCGGGCACATCGCCATTGGCAATGCGCAGCGCGAGACCTTCGGCAATCGCGGTCTTGCCGGTGCCGGGCTCGCCGATCAGCGCGGGGTTGTTCTTGGTGCGGCGAGCGAGGATCTGGATGGTGCGGCGGATTTCCTCGTCGCGGCCGATCACCGGATCGAGCTTGCCGTCGCGCGCGGCCTTGGTGAGATCGCGGGCGAATTTCTCCATCGCGTCATAGGTGCTCTCGGCCCCTGCGCTATCGGCGCGCTTGCCGCCGCGGAGAGCTTCGATCGCGGCGTTGAGGTTCTGCGGGGTTACTCCGGCGGCCTTCAAGGCCTCGCCCGCGGGGCTCTGCGACAGGGCCAGCGCGGTCAGCATCCGTTCGACCGTGACGTAGCTGTCGCCCGCCTTTTCGGCGAGCTGTTCGGCGGTATCGAGCAGGCGCACCGCGTCATTGTCGAGCCCGGGCGTGGCCTGCGCGCCGCTGCCGGTGACGGCCGGGATTTTCGCCAGCCCCGCATCCACCGCAGTCGCCGCCAGCGGAGCCTGCCCGCCGGCGCGCTGGATCAGGCCCGCGGCCATGCCCTCGCTGTCCTCCAGCAGGGCCTTGGCGATGTGCAGCGGGGTGATGCGCTGGTGATTGAGGCGGATCGCGACGGTCTGCGCGGCTTGCAGAAAGCCCTTCGCGCGGTCGGTGAACTTTTCGAGATTCATCTGCTCTAATCCCTCCAAACTTGCCCTGCCCAGATAGTGTTGCACTTTGGCAACACAAGAACCCGACCCGCAAAAAGCGTCGATCAGGTGTGTTAGTCGAATAGGTGGGTTCGTCCTTGATCCAAGACAAGAGGGAGGCGCATTGCTTGACCTCTTTGGCGGCGCGGGCAATGAAGCGGCACGCCATAGCGGGGAGAGTGCTGGCATGAAGTGGGTGAAGCGCGGCGCGATTGCGCTGGTGGTGGTGTGCGTTCTGGCCTTCACGGTGCTTGCCACATGGGAGCCGCACTTCGCCAGCGCTGCCAATCCGCCGGCTGGCAAGGTCTACTCCGCCGAGATCATTCGCGACGAATTCGGAGTCCCGCACATCTACGGCAAGACCGATGCCGACGCCGCCTTCGGGGTCGCCATGGCCCATGCACAGGACGATTTCTTCACCTTGCAGGACGTGGTCGCGATGGCGCGCGGGCGCTACGGGGCGATCGCGGGCGAGGACGGGGCCAAGGTCGATTATGTCTACCACCTGATCGACGCCCGCGGCACCGCCGAGGCGAACTACCCCAGGCTTCCCGAGGATACCCGCGCCCTGTTCGAAGCCTATGCTGCGGGACTCAACCAGTATGCCGAAGAGCATCCGGGCGAGGTGAAGCTCGCCAACCTGTTCCCGGTCGAAGGGATCGACGTCGCCGCCGGCTTCGCGCTGCGCCAGCCGTTCTTCTTCGGCCTCGACAGCGTGATCGGGCCGCTGGTGGCAGGCGAGGATCTGCGCCGCGAGCACGGGCCGGACATCCCCGGCTTCCCGCGTCCACCGCTGGAAGTGGCCGACCCCTCGAAACCGGCCACCGCACCGGAGCAGGCCCGCCGCAACCTCGTGCTGCCGCTGGGCGAGGATGCCGAACACCTCGGCTCCAACGCCTTTGCGGTCGCGCCGGAAAAGGGCGGCGGGACGACGACCCTCATTTCCAACTCGCACCAGCCCCTGCGCGGCGGGGTTGCGTGGTACGAACTGGTGGTCGAAAGCGGCGAAGGCTGGCACTTTGCGGGCGCGAATTTCCCCGGATCCCCCTTCCCCTTCCTCGGCCACAACGAGCATCTGGGCTGGACCAACACGGTCAACACGCCCGACATGATCGACGTCTACCAGCTCGAACTCGACGAAACCGGCACGCGCTACAGGCTCGACGGCGAATGGCGCGATCTGGAGAGCAAGTGGGTGACGCTGCCGGTCAAGATGGGGCCGGTGGTGCTGCCGATCCGGCGCGAGGTGCTGCGCTCGATCCATGGCCCCGTCATCCGCAACGACAAGGGCGCCTTTGCGATCCGCTATGGCGGGATCGGCAAGCTCGACCAGCTCGACACCTATTACCGGCTCAACAAGGCCAGGACATTCGAGCAATGGGAGGCGCAGATCCGGCGCCTCGCGATCCCCTCGACCAATTTCATCTATGCCGACGAAGCGGGCAATATCGCCTACGTCTACAACGCCGCGATTCCGGCAAGGCCTGCGGATGCAAATGCCGATTGGCGCAGCATCCTGCCCGGCGACCGTTCAGACCTGATCTGGCAGGGCGCGGTCGGCTATGCGGCCCTGCCCAAGCTCAAGAACCCCGCAAGCGGCTGGATCTACAATTCCAACAACACCCCCTTCACCGCCGCAGGCGCCGGGAGCGATCTCGACCCTGAGGCGTTCTCGCCGGTGATGGGTATCGAACTCAAGCAGACCAACCGCTCGTGGCGCGCCTACAGGCTGCTGTCGGAGGCCGGCGTGCTCGACCGGGCAGCGCTGGAGCGGATCAAGTACGACACCGGCTACGAGCGCATGGGCTATGTCGCGCGGCTGTTCGACGAACTCGCCGCACTAAAGGCGGGAGGCAAGCTCGCCGAAGCGCGCGACCTGCTGCTGACGTGGGATTTCAACGCCGATGGCAAGGGCAAGGCCGATGCCCTCGCCCTGTTGATGATCCGCGACTTCATGTCGGCCGATTACGGCAACAAGCCCTTCCCCGATGTGGCCGAGAAGCTCAAAGCCGCGAGCGACCACCTGGTCACCCATTTCGGCCGGCTCGATCCGCCGATGGCAGAGCTGCTGCGCCTCAGGCAGGGCGGGCTGGATCTGCCCCTGGACGGCGGCTCGGACACGCTGCGCGCCTCGACCACCTGGGACGTGGACGATGACGGGCGCCTCAGCCTCAAGCATGGCGACAGCTTCATCCAGTGGGTCGAATGGCAGCCCGGCAAGCGCGTGTTCTCGCGCTCGATCCAGCCCTTCGGTTCGGCCAGCACCCGGCCAAACAGCAAGCATTACAACGACCAGATGCGGTTGTTCGTCGAACACAAGCTGAAACCGGTGCATTTCTGGCGCGAAGATGTGCTGGCGAATGCCAGCAAGCGCATGACCGTCACCAGCACACCAGGCATCAGCGTCCGCTGAGCCCGCCTTTGCGTACCTCGGGCCTTCCCCCAACCGGAGAGAACTTCATGACCTATCGTTTTGCCACCGCGAGCCTTTCCGCGCTCGCCCTCGCGCTGGCCGTGCCGCTCGCTCCGGCGCTGGCCGACAATCATGCGGGGGCAACGGCGACGCAGCAGGAAGGCGCAGACCTTTCCGCGCTGGTGGAGCAGGTCAAGATTCCCTACGAGGAGTTCCAGCTTGCCAACGGGCTCACCGTGCTGGTGCACGAGGACCGCAAGGCGCCGATCGTCAATGTGACGGTGTGGTACAATGTCGGCTCGAAGGACGAGCCCAAGGGCAAGACCGGTTTTGCCCACCTGTTCGAACACCTGATGTTCAACGGCTCGGAAAACGCGCCCAACGACTACTTCCAGTATCTCGCCGAGATGGGCGCGACCGATTACAACGGTACCACCTGGTTCGATCGCACGAACTATTTCCAGACCGTCCCGCGTCCGGCGCTCGAACGCGCGCTGTGGCTCGAGTCCGATCGCATGGGCTACCTGCTGGGCGCGGTGACGCAGGGCAAGCTCGATAACCAGCGCGGCGTGGTGCAGAACGAAAAGCGCCAGGGCGACAACGAACCGGGCGGCCTCGTGTTCTACGACGTGCTCAAGACCCTGTTCCCCGACGGCCACCCCTACCAGCACGAGGCGATCGGCTCGATGGCCGACCTCGATTCCGCCTCGATGGAGGACGTTAAGAACTGGTTCCGCGAAAACTACGGCCCCAACAACGCGACGCTGGTGATCGCCGGCGACATCTCGGCGGCCGAGGCGCGCCCGCTGGTCGAGAAGTATTTCGGCGCAATCGCGCGTGGCCCGGTCAATGATCCGGCGCAGGCCGACGTCCCGACCCTCAAGGAGCCGGTGCGCAAGACCTTCAAGGATCAGGTCGCCGCGACCAGCGTGACCCGTTACTGGGCGGTCGAAGGCATCACCGGCAAGGACCGCATCGCCCTCGACGTCGGCGCCTCGATCCTTGGCGGCCTGGCCTCCAGCCGGCTCGACAACGAGCTGGTGCGCGAAAGCCAGCTGGCGGTGAACGTTTCGGCCGGCAATTCGGCTTTCCACCGCATCGGCCTGCTCGAAGTCAGCGCAACGCTCAAGGAAGGCGTGGAACTCGCCACGCTCGAAGCGCGCATGGATGAAGTGCTCGCCCGCATGATCGCCGAGGGCCCGACCGAGGACGAGGTGCGCCGTGCGGTCACCAGCACGCTCGCCCGCACGATCCGCGGGCTGGAGCAGGTCGGCGGCTTCAGCGGCAAGGCCCAGGCCCTCGCCGAGGGCAAGGTGCTGACCGGCGATCCGGCCTTCTATGCGCGCGAATTCGAGGCGCTTGCCAAGCTCACCCCGGCCGACGTCAAGGCAGCGATGGCGCGCTGGATGACCCGTCCGGCGATGACCGTGGTGCTGGAACCCGGCCCGCGCGATGCCGCCTACGAGGAAGCCGCCTCGGTCGCCGCCGAGGGCAACGCCTCCGAACGTGATCGCGCTGCCGAGACCATCACTGTCTCCGTCGAGCGTCCGGCCCCGCCGATCGACACCATCGCCAAGCTCGACTTCCCCGATATCGAGCGCACGACGCTGGCAAACGGGATGAAGGTGACCTACGCTCACCGCGATGCCGTGCCGGCGACCTACGTGACGCTGTCCTTCAACGCCGGCGGCGCGGCCGATCCGGCCGACCGGCAAGGCTTGCAGGGCATGACCATGGGCCTGTTCCAGGAAGGCACGGCGATGCTCAGCTCGCAGCAGATCGCCGAGGCGCGCGAGCGGCTGGGCGTGTCGATCTCGGCCGGCGGCAGTGCCGACCGTTCGAGCTTCACGCTCTCGGCGCTGTCGAACAACCTTGCGCCCTCGCTCGATCTGTTCCGCCAGATCGTGCGCGAGCCGGCCTTCAACCAGAGCGATCTCGACCGCGTCAAGGCGCAGGCGATCACCGGCATCCGCGCCCAGATGCGCTCGCCGCAGGGCATCGCGACCCGCGCGATCGGGACCGAGCTGTTCGGCCCGGCCGCGCCCTATGGCGGGGTGGCGACGATCGAGAGCGTCTCAGCGATCAGCCGCGATGACCTGATCGCCTTCAAGGACAGCTGGATCCGTCCCGACAATGGCGAGGTCTTCGTCATTTCCGACCGTCCTCTGGGCGAGATCGTGACCGCGCTCAACACCGCCTTCGGGGACTGGACCGCCCCGGCGGTGGCCAAGGGCACCAAGGACTTTGCCGCGCTCGCCAAGGGCCAGCCGGCAGGCAACCGCATCGTGCTGATCAACCGCCCCAATTCGCCGCAGAGCTTCATCCTCGGCGCGCAGCGCACCGATCTCGACGCGCGCGATCCGGCGTGGGCCGATTTCACCAACGCCAACAATGCGCTGGGCGGCAACTTCCTCGCCCGTCTCAACATGAACCTGCGCGAAACCAAGGGCTGGTCCTATGGCGTGCGCGGCGGTCCGCAGACCTACGAGAACGCCGTGGTCTATGCCATCAGCGGCGGCGTGCAGGCCGACCAGACCGGGCCGTCGGTGGCCGAGATGATCCGCGAGACCCGCGAGTTCCTGACCGTCAAGGGCGTGACCGAGGAAGAGCTGAAGCGCAACGTCGCCGCCGAGATCGGCGAGCTGCCGGGCAGCTTCGAAACCTCGCCCGCGGTGCTTGGCGCGATGCAGAGCAATGCGCTCTACGGCCGTCCGGACGATTACTACGAAACGCTCGTCGCACGCTACGAGGGGCAGACCCGCGAATCGCTCGATGCCGCAGCGCGTTCGGCGCTCGATGTCGATGATTTCGTTTGGGTCGTGGTGGGCGATGCGGCCAAGGTCCGCCCCCAGCTCGAAGCACTCGGCCTGCCGATCGAAGTGCGCGAGATGACCGCAGAGTAAGCACGCCGTAACGTCAGCGTGCAAGAGACCAAATCCGGTTGAAGCGCGCTGACATTACTGTAAATAACGCTGCCGGAAGTGCCGGGTCGCGCAAGGCCTGCACCAAGCTCGAGAGGAGTTCGAATATGTCTGTTGCAGGTACCTACAAGACCATCGTCAAGAGCCCGATGGGCGACCAGACCGGCACCCTCACCGTGGTTCCGGACGGCGACACCTTCAGCGGCTCGATGGTTGGCAGCCTCGGCTCGATGGACATCGCCGGCGGCACCGTGAACGGCAACACCATTTCGTGGAAGATGAACATGACCGTGCCGATGCCGATGACGCTCGACTGCGAAGCGACCATCGACGGCGACACTCTGACCGGCACCGTCAATGCCGGCGCTTTCGGCGCCATGCCGGTGACGGGCACCCGCGAGGCCTGATCGCCGCGCCCTTCGACGGGACAGCAAAGGCCGCCGGAGTTCGCGCTCCGGCGGCCTTTTGCGTGCCGGTGATGGCTGTCACGAATCGCGGATTGCCAGCCGGGGGCGGCGCGGGTTACTCTTGACCGTCCAGACGAGGGAGGGACCCATCATGAAGCGCAAGATCATGTTCGCCGCAGCCGCAGTGGCCGCACTCGCCGCCTGCAGCGGCAACACCGGCAAGGGCAATGCCGAGCGTGCCGCCGCCGCGGAGGCTGCCGCCAATCCGCCCGCGCCCGAGGCGAGCGCCACTCCCGCCGCCTTCCCCGAAAGCCTCGCTGCCTTCGGCGAGGGCTATCCCAATGCCGGCGATCCGTGCCGCAACCTCGGCGAATCCGAGGCGACCGTGAACTTCCTCGACGACAGCGCGGTGCTGGTCGGCTGTCCGGATACGGCCTCGGCCGAAGCACTGGGCGGCACGGTGCTCGAGACGATCGAGGGCATCACGCTGGTGAGCGTGCCGATGGGCGACACCATGGCACCGCCGCCCGCGGAAGCAGCCGCCGCGCCCGCGGAGTAAGCTTCCCCAGTCAATGCCATGCTTGCAGGCGGCGGGCGGATGACGCCCGCGGCCTGCCATATCCCTCGCGCCCCGACGCGCGCCCCATGCGACCAAGGTCTAGCTGTTCGCGGCAGCCCCAAAGCGCGACCATGCAATCCTCGACAGGAGCGGGATCGTGAGGGCGGGACGGCCCTGACGCGAGCGAAGGGATCGAGCGCACAAGCGGGAGAGTGACAATGGCGACGACATTTGATGGCGCCCTGCCCAAGCATCACGAGGCCACGGGGACGGAAAAACGCGTCATCCTCGCCTCGTCGCTAGGCACGGTGTTCGAGTGGTATGATTTCTACCTCTATGGCCTGCTGGCCACGATCATTTCGGCCCAGTTCTTCTCGGGCGTGAACGAGACCACCGGGTTCATCTTCGCGCTTGCAGCCTTTGCCGCGGGCTTCGCGGTACGGCCCTTCGGCGCGTTGGTGTTCGGGCGGCTGGGCGATCTGGTGGGACGCAAATACACCTTCCTTGTGACGATGGGCCTGATGGGCTTTGCCACCTTCACCGTCGGGATGCTGCCCTCCTATGCCAGCATCGGCGTGGCCGCGCCGATCATGCTGGTGGTGCTGCGTCTGGTGCAGGGTCTTGCGCTCGGCGGCGAATACGGCGGGGCTGCGACCTACGTTGCCGAACACGCCCCCAACAACAAGCGCGGGCTCTACACCAGCTTCATCCAGACCACCGCGACGCTCGGCCTGTTTGCAGCCCTGCTGGTGGTGATCGGCACCCGCACGATGATCGGCGAGGAAGCCTTCAAGGAATGGGGCTGGCGCGTGCCGTTCCTGATCTCGGCAGTGCTGCTCGGGGTGTCGCTGTGGATCCGCCTGCAATTGCAGGAAAGCCCCGTCTTCCAGAAGATGAAGGAGGAAGGCACCAATTCCAAGGCGCCGATTTCCGAGGCTTTCGGCAACTGGACAAACGGCAAATGGGCGCTGGTTGCGCTGCTGGGCGCGGTCGCAGGGCAAGCGGTGGTGTGGTACACCGGCCAGTTCTACGCGATGTTCTTCCTTGAAAAGATGCTGCTGGTGGACGGCGCGACCACCAACATCCTGATCGCGGTGGCGCTCGCCATCGGCACGCCGTTCTTCATCTTCTTCGGCTGGCTGTCGGACAGGATCGGGCGCAAGAAGATCATCCTTGCCGGCTGCGCGCTGGCGGCGGTGACCTACTTCCCCGCCTTCCACCTGCTGTCCGAGGCCGCCAACCCGGCGCTTGCCAAGGCGCAGGCGACGGCCCCGGTCAGCGTGGTCGTCAATTCCGGCGATTGTTCGGTGCAGTTCGATCCGATCGGCAAGAACAAGTTCGACGCGAAGAGCTGCGACATTGCCAAGTCGTTCCTCGCCAAGGGCGCGATCAGCTACACCGCAGTCGAGGCCGAGGCGGGTGCGATTGCCCAGGTCAAAATCGGCGGACAAAGCTTCACCGCACCCGATCCGGCCAAGGTGACGGGCGAGGAACGCAAGGCCGCGATCACCGCTTTCCAGGACGAGGTCAAGGCGGCGCTGACCGCTGCGGGCTATCCGGCGGCGGCCGATCCGGACGCAATCAACACCCCGGTGGTGATCGCGGTGCTAACCTATCTCGTGCTGCTGGTGACGATGGTCTACGGCCCGATTGCCGCGCTGCTGGTGGAGCTGTTCCCCACCCGCATCCGCTACACCGCGATGAGCCTGCCCTATCATATCGGCAACGGCTGGTTCGGCGGCTTCCTGCCGACCACCGCCTTCGCAATGGTCGCGGCAACGGGCGATATCTACTACGGGCTGTGGTATCCGATTGCGATCTGCGCCCTGACCGTGGTGGTCGGCCTGATGTTCCTGCCCGAGACCTTCCGGCGCAACATCGACGAATGACACAGCCCGAGAAGGGTCGCGAAGCGAGGGGCGGTGCCTGCAAGGGTGCCGCCCCTTTGCACATCGGCCCGATTGCAGTAGCCTGCCCCGCGGGAGAGGGAGCGGGAACATGATGCTGGGCGCGGCGCTGCTCGCCGCCTTGATCTATCTGGCCGGGCTGTTCTGGCTCGCCGCATGGCGCGACCGGACGGCGCACGCGCACCAGCCGCAAGCGGGCGTGCTCCAGCGCCATCAAGGGATCGTCTACGGCCTCAGCCTTGCGGTCTACTGTTCGAGCTGGACCTTCTTCGGCGGGGTCGGCACCGCCGCGACCGCGGGGCTGGACTATCTGCCGATCTATCTCGGCCCGATCCTTGTCTTCACCTTCGGCTTCGGCCTCGTGCGCAAGGTTCTTGCCCAGGCCAAGGCCCAGCATTCGACCTCGATCGCCGACTTCCTCTCGGCCCGCTACGGCAAGAGCGCCAGTCTCGCCGCGCTGGTGACGGTGATCGCCACCTGCGGCAGCCTGCCTTACATGGCGCTGCAGCTGGAATCGGTCGGGACCGCGATGCTGACCCTCGATCCGACCTTGCGCGCCCAGCTTGCCGCCGACGAGCTGGTGCTGCTGGTGGCGGCGCTGATGGGGCTGTTCGCGATCCTGTTCGGCTCGCGCCGGGCCGACCGTGCGGGCGACAACGCGGGGCTTGTGCTGACCATTGCGGTCGAGGCGGTGGTCAAGCTCGCCGCGCTGCTGGCGGTCGGCGGGCTGGCCGTCTGGCTGCTGCTGGCAGGCGATGCCCTGCCCCTCGCCCGCGCGCCTGCGCTGGCTGCCGCCGGGCAGCTCGACGCGCGCTTTGCCGTGCTCACCGTGATCGCCGCCACCGCAATCCTGTGCCTGCCGCGCCAGTTCCACATGACCTTCATCGAAGCCCCCGGGGAACGCGCCAGCCCGGCGATGCAGTGGGTGCTGCCGGCCTATCTCGCGCTCACCGCCCTTGTCATCGTGCCGATCGTGCTGGCGGGCCTCGCGGTGCTCCCCGCCGGCACCGATCCCGACACCATCGTCCTTGCCCTGCCGCTGGCGGGCGGCAACGAGGCGCTGGCGGTGCTGGTGTTCCTCGGCGGCTTTTCCGCATCGGCAGGGATGATCGTGGTGGCCAGCGTGGCGCTGTCGATCATGATCACCAATGATCTGATCGCCCCCCTGCTGCTGCGCCGCGCGCTCGCCGGACGCGGCGACCGCAGCCGCATGCCTGCGCGCCTGCTGCTGATCCGCCGCATCGTGATCGCCGCGCTGCTTGCCTGCGCCTATGCCTTCTACCGCGGCTTTGCGGGCATCACCGATCTGGCCGGGCTCGGAACCCTCGCCTTCGCCGCCGCCGCGCAGTTCGCGCCGGGGCTGGTGCTCGGCATGGCGAGCCAGCATGGCAACCGCGCCGGGATGCTGGCGGGGCTGACGAGCGGCTTTGCCCTGTGGCTGGTGCTGCTGATCTGGCCCGCAGCCAGCGACAGCGCTCCGCTGGCAAGCATCCATCCCGATCCGCTGGTATCGGGCGTGATCCTCAGCCTAGGGCTCAACATCGCGCTCTACTGGCTGGTCTCGGCGGCAGCGCGGCCTTCGCTGCTCGATCAGGCGCAGGCGGCAGCCTTTGTCGGCACGCCCATGCCCGGCGCCCTGCCGCGCCATGCCACCGCCAAGCGGGTGGGCGACGTGCGCGCCCTGCTCGCCCAGTTCGTCGGGCGCGAGCGCGCCGATGCCGCGCTGGCCCCGCTCGCCTTGCGCAACGGCGATCCGGCCGAGGCCGGCGTGCTGGAGCTGGCCGAACGGGTGATCTCGGGCGTGATCGGGACCTCCTCGGCCAGGATGCTGGTCGCCTCCTGGGCAGGCGGCGATCCGATCCCGCTGCCCGAAGTGGTGGCCATGTTCGACGAGACCCACCGCCGCCTCAGCTTTTCGGGCGAGCTGCTCCAGACCGCGATCGAGTCGATCGATCAGGGCGTCGCGCTGGTCGATGCCGAGATGCGGCTGGTGGCGTGGAACAGCCGCTACCAGCAGATCTTCGACCTGCCCGACAGCCTCGTGCAGGTCGGCACGCCCATCGCGGATCTGATCCGCTTCAATCTCCAGCGCGGCCACCTGTCGGACGCCGAGATCGCCGATCAGGTCGCCCGCCGCCTCGCCTATATGCGCGCCGGGACCGAGCACCGGATCGAGCGGGTGCAGCACGATGGCCGGGTGCTGCGGATCGTCGGCGCGCCGACACCGGGCGGCGGCTACACCACCTCCTATACCGACATCACGCTTGATCGCCGGGCCGAACAGGCGCTGGAGGAAAAGGTTGCCGAACGCACCCGCCAGCTGTCCGAGGCCAATGCGTTGCTGGCCGAGGCGACCCGTTCCAAGACCCGCTTCCTCGCCGCGGCCAGCCACGATCTGATCCAGCCGCTCAACGCCGCGCGCCTGTTCGCCTCGGCGCTGGGCGAGGAGGTGGCGGGCCGGGCGCAGCTGGAAAAGCTGGTCGCCGATCTCGACGGCTCGATCGTCTCGGCCGACCGGCTGATCCGGGTGCTGCTGGAGATTTCCAAGCTCGACAGCGGCGGGATCGTTCCCAAGCCGGAAGCCATCGCGCTGGACCAGCTGTTCGAGGACATCGCCCGCGAATTCGCGCTGCAGGCACAGGCCAAGGGGCTGCAGCTGAGACGCGCGCGCACCGATGCCTGGGTCATGGCCGACCGCGCGCTGCTGACCGCCTGCCTGCGCAACCTGATGAGCAACGCGGTGCGCTATACCGAGGCGGGCGGCGTGCTGATCGGGGTGCGGCGGCGCGGGGGCGAGGCGCTGATCTGCATCCACGACACCGGCCGCGGCATCGCGCCTGCGGACATCGAGCGCATCTTCGGCGAGTTCGAGCGCGGCGCTTCGACCGACCGCGAGGGGCTCGGCCTCGGCCTTGCGATCGTGCGGCGCGCGGGTCGGTTGCTCGGGGTCGAAATCGAGACCGCCTCGGTGCCGGGGCGCGGCAGCCGCTTTGCCCTCGCCCTGCCGGTGCTGCGCCGCGAGACCGCTGCGCCGGCCACGTCCACACCGGCAGCCCGGCCCGGCCAGCTGGGCGAGGCCCGCGTGCTGGTGGTGGACAATGATCCCGCCGCACTGGCCGCCACCGCCGCGCTGCTGGGCAAGTGGGGTCTGGAGGTCACCTGCGCCGCCAGCCTTGCCGAGGCACGCGCCCTTGTCCCTGACACCCCCGATATCGCGATCATGGACTATCGCCTGGACGGGGCTGAGCGCGGTGATGCGACCTATGCCGCGCTGTGCGACCTCTGGGGCGAGCGCCCGCCGGTGATCCTGCTGACGGCGGAAGCCTCGGAGGAAACCGAGCAGGCGGCGACACGCATGGGGGCCAACCGGCTGCTCAAGCCCTCCTCTCCCGCGATGTTGCGGGCCCTCATCGCAACCGCGCTGGCGCAGGGTCGCGAGCGGCGGGGTGCGGATCAGCCTCTGGCGGGTTCGGTCGCGGGCTGATCGACGTCGAGCTTGGCCGCCAGCAGCACCGCCTGGGTGCGGCTGCCCACGCCGAGCTTCCTCAGGATCGCGGTGATATGCGCCTTCACCGTCGCCTCGGAGATGGCGAGTTCATAGGCGATCTGCTTGTTGAGCAGTCCCTGCCGGATCCCGCCAAGAATGCGTCGCTGTGCCGGGGTGAGGCTGGCGATGCGGGCAAGATCATCGTCCGCGCCGGTGTCGCCGCCGGCAGGGAACCATCCGTCGCCGTCTCGCACCGCGGCAAGCCCCTCACGCATCGCATCGAGGCTGGCGGACTTGGGGATGAACCCCGCCGCCCCCAGCTGCGCGGCGGCGGCGGCAACGCGCGGCTCCTCGCTCGCCGAGACGATCACGATCGGCAGCGCGGGGTAATCCTGCCGCAGGTCCATCAGCACCGAAAGGCCCGAGGAATCCGCCATGTGCAGATCGAGCAGCAGCGCCTCGGCCGCGCCTTCGCCAAGCGCCGCGCGTGCTTCGCCCGCAGAGCTGGCCTCGATGATCGCGGCCTCGGGCCACACCTTGCCGACCGCGTGCGCCAGCGCGCTGCGGAACAGCGGATGATCATCGGCTATGACGATCCGGCCCGTCATGGCGTCAGCGGTTCTGGCGGCCTTCGATCAGCCGGTCGACCAGCGAGGGATCGGCCAGCGTCGAGGTGTCGCCCAGCGATCCGAACTCGTTCTCCGCAATCTTGCGCAGGATGCGGCGCATGATCTTGCCCGAACGGGTCTTGGGCAGGCCAT
>VFQM010000475.1_pt1 | contig 44487 bp, 41 predicted proteins | sample 3512391 | NCBI WGS metagenome assembly VFQM01 (sample SAMN10412369, study PRJNA504923) | tailings metagenome | isolation source: Replicate 1 from Balatoc abandoned mine | place: Philippines
CAAATGCTCGCTCGGAATGCCGATCTTCGCCCCGATCTCCTGGATCGGCTTCTTGCGCGCTCCACGCGCGATCTCGATGTCGGTCTTGAATTCGGCCATGACTCTCTTCCCTTGGCGCGCGCAGCCGATCCCATGGCGATTGCCCTGGGTCCCGGTTCCGGAGTTCAGCTTTCCGGTCGGCTTGTGCGGTGATTACTCCCTGGCGACTTTCATAGCAGCTGCGACAATTTGCGTCAACTACAGTTCAAGAATATTTCATGTAGAGAAAGGTACGAGAACCTCGCGACGCGGCTGACGGCCGGACTTGCCGGCCGCCGGATGTCGCGGCTGCGACGTGTTCAGGCGTCGACACAAGCCTTGCGCAGATGAGCGAGGGATGCCGTCGGGCGCAGCAGCGACAGCGTCAGGCGCTCGACGCAGATCGGCATGATGAGCTTGGCGCCGTCGGCATAGAACGAACCGCCCGAGGCGCGGAAGGATCCCTTGTCGACGATGGTCTCGAGCACGTCGCGCGTCCTCAGCGGCAACAGATCGGTGCATGCGCTCATGCGGGCGAAGACGTGGCTGATGGGGACGTTGTAGCCGTCGACGGCTACGAGAGGCTCCTCATGGCCTTCCTTCCATTCCTCCAGCGCTTCGAGCGCGTCGTGGAAGGCGTTCTGGAGCGTGATGGGCGCATGGCCCTCGTACAGTTCCGGCAGCACTTTCTGCATGTTCGTCTCCCTCTTCAACTATGTCTGGATAGTGCTGCGGCATTGCGTACTGCGGTATCGGACCTCACTTTCATGCGCCTCCCGTACTTGCCTGATATGCAAGATAGTTGCACACGAGTTAAGGCTCGTCCACTGGGAAAAACGCGCTGGATCAATGCGTCGGCAAGTTTGCCCATCGGGTGTCAAAGGGTAGTGCGGCGTGCCCTCGACAATCATCGTTCGGCCAAATGGCGCACCACCCGAACGAATAGGAAATCTACCCGTCCGGGCGTTTTCAACGTCGCACAAAGCCTGTCAGCTTCAACCTGGGAACAAAGAAATCCGGAGTAGCGGCTCGTCGGAGTCAGCCCGGCCAACACGAGAAACGAATGGGTGTCGCTGTGGAGGAAAGCAGACCACTCAGCTTCCGCGAGGACGTTCGCAGCCTGCTGTTCAGGCTGCTTGTCTCCGTGGTCAGCGAGCGCGAACCGGGCGTGGCCGACGTTCTGACCGGCCGCGTCAGTCTTGACGCCCTTGCCGCCAGCCAGCGCATTCCGGCGCTCCAGTCGACCGGAATCTGGTTCCAGCTCGCGGCGATCGCCAACGAGCTGCTGGGCATGCGCTCAAGGCGCGAACTGGAGCAGATGGGCGGCGCCGACGAGGTGATCGGCTCCTTCTCGAACGTGATGGGCGAGATCGCCGCTGCCGGCTATTCGGCCGAGGACATCCAGGCCAATCTTGATGCGTTGAGCGTCGGCCCGACGATGACCGCTCACCCGACCGAAGCCAAGCGCGTCACCGTGCTCGAGATCCATCGCCGCATCTACCGCAAGCTCACCGAGCTCGAGCAGCAGCGCTGGTCGCCGCGCGAGCGCGAACAGCTGATCGAGGACCTCAAGAGCGAGATCGAGCTCCTGTGGATGTCGGGCGAACTCAGGCTGGAGCGTCCGTCGGTCGAACGCGAGATCGCCTGGGGCCTGCACTTCTTCCGCGAGGTCATCTTCGAAGCCACGCCCAAGCTCTACGACACAGTCGAGGATGCGCTGGCCAGGCATTATCCGGAGTACGATCTCAAGGTGCCGTCCTTCATGCGCTACGCGTCATGGATCGGCGGCGACCGCGACGGCAATCCGAACGTCACCGCCAAGATCACGGCTTATGCGCTCAACGAATGCCGCCAGGCGATCGTCGGCTGGTACATCAGCCAGGTTCGCCGGCTGGTCACCGTGCTCAGCGTCAGCGCCAATGTCGTCGATATTCCCGAGGATTTCACCAGGGCGCTGGCACGGGCGCTGCACCGTACCCACGCGGCCTCGGAGATCGTGGCGCGCAATCCCGACGAGCCGCTGCGCCAGTTCGCGTCTGCCATGCTGGAGCGGCTGCTGGCGATGCGCGGCGAGGCATCGGCCAAGCCCTATGCTCGCGCCGAGGCCTTCAAGGCGGACCTGCGCGATCTCGAAAACGTGCTCGGCGCAATCGGCGGCGGCCTCGTCTCGCGCCGCTTCGTGCGTCCGCTGCGCCAGCAAGTCGAGAGCTTCGGTTTCCGCACGGTCTCGCTCGACATCCGGCAGAACTCGACGGTCGTCAACCGCGTGCTGGCAGAACTGTTCAAGCTCGCGGACGGCGACGCGGCACCCGCGGCGGACACGCCAGCCTGGGGCACCCGCATCCGCGCCGGCCTGCATTCGGGCGAGCAGCCGGAAATCGACCGGCAGAAGCTGTCGGAAGAGGCACGCGAACTGCTCGACCTCTTCGGCGTCATCCGCGACGCCTCGGCGGGCATGAACGGCGGTGCCGTCGGTGCCTTCATCCTGTCGATGACGCGGTCGAGCGACGACCTCCTCGCAGTCTACCTGCTCGCGCAATATTCGGGGCTGGCGACTGCACTGGACGGCAGCGGCACGATCAACCTGCGCGTGGTTCCGCTGTTCGAGACCATCGCCGACCTGCGCGCAGCACCCGACATCCTCGACCAGCTGCTCGGCGTCTCGATCGTGCGTCGCTCGGTGCGCGACTTCGGCAACCGCCAGGAGGTCATGCTCGGCTATTCCGACTCCAACAAGGACGGCGGCTTCCTCGCCTCCAACTGGGAACTCAACAAGGCTCAGCGGCGCATCACCGCACTTGCCGAAAAGCGCAAGGTCAAGATCAGTTTCTTCCATGGTCGCGGCGGCTCGGTCAGCCGCGGCGGTGCGCCCACCGGACGGGCGATCGCCGCCCAACCCGCCGGCACGATCGGCGGTGCCATGCGCGTCACCGAGCAGGGCGAGGTGGTGTCGTCGAAGTTCGCCAACCGCGGCACGGGCCTCTACCAACTCGAGATCCTGGCCGCGAGCGTCTTTGCCCATTCCGTCAAGTCGCAGAACGAGGCTGAACTCAAGGACAATCCCGAGTTCAGCGAGGCGCTCGAAGCCCTGACCGGCATGTCGCAGGCCTCCTATTCGGGCCTGATCAACGAGCCGGGCTTCATCGACTACTTCAACCAGGCGAGCCCGGTGGAGGAGCTGTCGCTGCTCAAGATCGGCTCGCGCCCGGCCCGCCGCTTCGGCGCCCGCGACATCTCCGACCTGCGCGCCATCCCCTGGGTCTTCGCCTGGAGCCAGAACCGGCACCTGATGACCAACTGGTACGGCATCGGCAGTGCGCTGAACTCCTTCGTCAACGTGCGTGGTGATGCCGGCCTCGACCTGCTCCGCCAGATGTTCGAGCGCTCGCGCTTCTTCCGCCTCGTCGTCGACGAGGTCGACAAGGGGCTTTACCAGACCGACATGGACATCGGCGGGCTCTATGCCGGTCTCGTCCAGGATCGCGAAACGGGCGAGCGCATCTTCCGCAAGATATCGGCGGAGTATGCGCTGACCCGCAGGATGATCTCAGAGGTCAATGGCGGGCTGAAGCTGTCCGAACGCTTCCCGGCCTTCAAGCGCCACTTCGACCGCATCCGCCCGCAGATGGACTCGATCCATCGCCTGCAGGTGCAGCTGTTGCGCGAGGTGCGTGCCCAGGACGGCGCGACCGCCAAGCCGAAGCGCGCGGTCAACGCTCTCTTGCTTTCCATCAACTGCATTTCCGCCGGCCTCGGCTGGACCGGATGACCATGAATTTCGGGCGTATCGCGCCTAAAGGAGGAGCCAAATGAATATCCCCACCAGACCCGGCATCGGCAGCCCGCGCAATTTCTTCCGCACCGGCCTGACCCAGGCCGACCCGGCCGTCAGCGACTCGATCAAGCGCGAGCTCACCCGCCAGCGTGACGAGATCGAGCTGATCGCGTCGGAGAACATCGTCTCCAAGGCGGTGCTGGAAGCGCAGGGCTCGGTGCTGACCAACAAATACGCCGAGGGCTATCCCGGCCGGCGCTATTATGGCGGCTGCGCCTATGTCGACGAGATCGAGGATCTCGCCCGCGAGCGCGCCAAGACCATGTTCAACTGCACATACGCCAACGTGCAGCCGAACTCCGGCAGCCAGGCCAACCAGTCGGTGTTCATGGCGCTGATGCAGCCGGGCGACACCTTCCTCGGCCTCAACCTCGCCGCAGGCGGGCATCTCACTCACGGCGCGCCGGTCAACCAGTCGGGCAAGTGGTTCAACGTCGTGTCCTATGGCGTGCGCACCGACACCCATCGCATCGACATGGACGAGGTGCGCGACCTTGCCAAGAAGCACCAGCCGAAGGTGATCCTCGCCGGCGGCTCCGCCTATCCGCGCATCATCGACTTCAAGGCCTTCCGCGAGATCGCCGACGAGGTCGGAGCCAAGCTGTTCGTCGACATGGCGCATTTCGCGGGCCTGGTCGCCGGCGGCGTGCACCCCAATCCGCTCGACCACGCCCATGTCGTGACCACCACCACCCACAAGACCCTGCGCGGTCCGCGCGGCGGTATGGTTCTGTCCAACGACGAGGAGATGGGCAAGAAGATCAACTCGGCCGTCTTCCCCGGCCTGCAGGGCGGGCCGCTGATGCACGTCATTGCCGCCAAGGCGGTCGCCTTCGGTGAGGCTTTGACGCCCGAATTCAAGGTCTATGCCGCAAACGTCGTCGCCAACGCCAAGGTGCTGGCCGAAACGCTGCAGGACGGCGGCGTCGACATCGTGTCGGGCGGCACCAACACGCACCTGATGCTGGTCGATCTCCGTCGCAAGAACCTCACCGGCAAGGCGGTGGAAGCGGCGCTCGGGCGGGCCCACATCACCTGCAACAAGAACGGCATTCCGTTCGACCCGCAGGGCCCGATGGTGACGTCCGGTGTCCGCCTCGGCACGCCGGCCACCACCACCCGCGGTTTCCTGGCCGAGGAGTTCCGCCAGGTCGGCCGCCTGACGATGAGCGTCATCGACGGGCTTGCGGCGAACGGCGACGCCGGGAATTCCGCGATCGAAAAGGCAGTTCGCGAAGAAGTCGGCGATCTGGTCTCGAAATTCCCGATCTACGACTGATTTCTGTCGCTGGAGAGCGGGCGTCGGCCCGCAATCTGGACTGGAATGCGCCAGGCACGATTTTCGATGGCGAGCCGATGGCGCAACTGAAGAAGCTCAATGTCCTGATTGCTGAGCGCAACCCGCTGGTGATCTCGGCATTGCGCGACATGCTCGGCCGCGACGGGCGCTTCACCGTCGCGGACGGCGTCCAGGGCGGCGAAGCCCTCATCCGGGCAATTGCGGATCAGCGGCCCGAATTCGACGTCGCCATAGTCGGCTGGAAGCTCTCCGACATGGATGCCGGCGAGGTGCTCACGGAACTGCAGCGCCGGCAACTGTCAGTGCGCGTGGTGGTCTTCTCCAACGACCACGATATCGGCATCCTGAAGCAATGCGTTCGGCTCGGGGCGCAAGGGTTCTGCTACCAGTTCGATGAGCCGACCATCCTGTTCGACACAATGATCGCGGTCGCCAACGGCCGCATCTGCATTCCATATGTCGACGTCGCCAGGATCAACGACACGCCGCTGTCGCGGCTGACGACGCGCGAACTCGAGCTATTGGGCGTGCTGGCCGACGGCTGGACAAACCTCCAGATCGCAAGCCGGACGGGCATTTCCGAGAATACGGTGAAGTACCACCTCAAGAATCTCTACGACAAGCTCGGCGTCCGCAACCGGGCGATGGCGGTGGCGCTCTATGCAAGCGAGAGGAAGCGCGGGCCGCAGCCGAATTCCAGATAGGGCGGCTCAGGGCGCGCCGAGCGCAGCCTTCTCGTCCGCCGGCGCAAGCGGCGCGGATGCGCCTATGCCGGAAAGAAACGCATCGACCGTCTCGGCAGCCCCCGCGGGCAGATAGTCGGCGCCGCCGGAGGCCGGGGCGGCGACCGCGAGGCGGACCGACCATTGCTCGTCGGCACGGCAAGCGACCGTCACTGTGGCTGTTCCGGCCTGCTGCAGCTCGAACTCGCGGCACAGGACGCCCGATCCGTCGCGGAAACTCGAAACCAGCTTCACCGATGCGTCGCCAGTCGCGGCCAGCGCACCCGACGGCGTGCTGTCGAGCACTTCAACGAGGGCCGGGTCGGAGACTGTCGCGAACGACTGCCCCGAAATCTGCGGCGCGTTTGCCTGTCCGGCGAGATAGCCGCCGACGCCGAACACCGCGGCGGCCAGCGACGCGGCCAGCGGCAGCGACCAGCTGGAACCGAAGCTTCGCCGCGCCGTGGCCGGGCGGAAGGCGATGACATTGTCGGGCTGGGCTTCGGTGCGCTGCGCGGCACGGTTCTCCGCGACCATCCTTTCGACCGAACGGGTCAGCGCTTCCGGCACCGGTTCGTCGATCAGCGGCTTGAGCGCGTCGGCTGCAAGGGCGCGGCTTTCGATGAAGGTTGCGACCCTGACGACCAGTTCGTCATCCGCCTCCATGGCCGCCTCGACGCGCGCCGCGGTTTCCGTGTCGAGTTCGCCGTCGGCGAACGCCATCAATGTCTCGTCGTCGAAATCGTGCCTGTTCATCTTTTCGGGCCCTTTTCGGGTGAACGGTCGACCTCGGGGTTTATTCCAGCCGCCTCGGCGAGTTTCTTGCGGGCGCGGGCAAGCCTGCTCATGACGGTGCCGATGGGAATAGACAGCACCTCCGCCGCCTCCTTGTAAGACAGGTCCTCGACGCAGACGAGCAGCAGCACCTCGCGATGTTCGTCGGGCAGTTCGTCGATGGCCTCGGCGACGCTCTTCAGCGTCAGCCGGACTTCGGCGTCGCGCTCACCGCCTGAGCCGGCTATGTCCGGAGTTTCGTCGATGTCTTGTTGCGGTCCCGCCGTCTTGGTGCGCCGCACCTGGTCGATCCAGAGGTTTCGCAGGATGCGGAACATCCACGCATCGAATCGCGTGCCCTGCTCGAAACTCTGCTGTGCTGCCAGCGCCCGCTCGCAGGCGGCCTGCACCAGATCGTCCGCCACGTCGCGCGAGCGGCACAGCGAAATGGCGAAGCGGCGCAGATTGGGCAGGAAGGCGACCAGCCGGTCGCTCACCTGAACATCGTCACCTTTCATGCGTCGTACCCTGCGGCTCCTTAGGGAATAAAAAGGACATTCGTCCGTTGGCCCAAAATGCACAACTGCATTGGAAATGATATGGGATGCCGACAGGCTTATGTGGATCACTAACAATTGCAGTGGGCTTTATCGTGTCCAGAAAGGAAGAGCCATGCCTCTGAGAGCGCCACCAGCTTCGCTTGCCGTCGTGTTTGTGCTGGCGTTGGCCGGCGGAAGTATTGGCGTGCCTGAAGCGCCGCGCCTGTTCGGAGGGCTGTTCGGCACGGGATTGGCGTTGGCCGATGACGACGACGGTGGCAGCGACGATAGCGGCAGCGACGATAGCGATAGCAGCGACGACAGCGACCCCAGTGGCCCCGATGATGGCGTCGACGATGATGATGTCGATGACGACGGCGTAATCCAAGGCGACAGGCGAGCCGGGGGATCGGGCAGGTCGGATCGTGGCAGCAGGCGTGTGACCGTTTCAGCCGGCGTAGCTCGCGTTGATCGCCAGGTGCCTCGGCAGATCGTGGCACTTGGCCTCGATGACGCCGCGATCGCCGAACTGACTGCGACGGGCTATTCGGTCCGGGATCGCGGGACGGTTTCGATTGCCGGCGCCGATATGGTGAAACTGACAATTCCACGCGGAGTGACGCTTGAAGCGGCGCGCGCGCGGGTGGCCTCCGCGGCGCCCGGTGCTGCGGTGGATCTCAATCACTTCTATCGACCGGATGGAGCCGATGCCGAACCCTGCGGTTCCGACAACTGCCTCGCACGCAATGTCGTAGGCTGGCCCCAGGGTGGTGCGATGCCCGGAACATGTGCCGCGCCGACGCGGATCGGCCTCATCGATACGGCCATCAATTCAGGCCATCTGGCTTTCGTCGGCGCCAAGGTTGAGACGATACGCCTGGAGGCCGGCAATCTGCCTGACTCAGGACGCCAGCATGGCACGGCCGTGGCTGCACTGCTTGTCGGTTCGGCTGAGGGCCGTACGCCCGGCCTGGTTCCGGGGGGCGAACTCATTGCCGTGGATGCCTTCCATCGCGGCGCGGGCGATGATGATCGCTCCGCGGTCTATGATCTTGTCCGCGCGATAGACCTGCTGGCGGCTCGTGGCGTGAAGGTGATCAACATGAGCCTGACAGGTCCTCCGAACCTGTTGCTCAAGCAGGCGATAGAGAGGGCTGCCGCACGTGGCATCGTCCTGGTCGCGGCCGCGGGCAATGACGGCCCTCGCGCAGCGCCGCTCTATCCTGCAGCGTATGACGTGGTGATCGCGGTCACGGCCATCGACCGGGCCAAGAACCCCTACCGGCGCGCTGGCGCGGGCGAGCACATCGACATCGCCGCGCCCGGCGTGCAGGTCTGGACGGCGGCCTCCATAAAGGGAGCCCAACCTAAGACCGGCACCTCCTTCGCCGCTCCGTTCGTCACAGCCGCCGTAGCCATCCTGAAGGCCGCTAATCCTGCACTCGGCGCCGAGGAAGTGGAGGCCCTGCTGCGCCAGAACGCCGAGGACCTCGGCGCGCCAGGCAAGGACCCGATCTATGGCTGGGGCCTGCTCAATGGTCGCGCCATCTGCCAAGGGTGACGCGCGCATCGCGCGTCACCTTTCTCTGCTATAGCGTTGTTTGCATTCAATTTAGCTCAACACTGCCCGGGATAAAAAAAACTTTGCCGGCGTTGGAATAGACCTTCAACCGGCCCGTTCTTCCTGATGAAGCCGCCATGGCGGCGATAGTCAGGAGAACCGAAATGCCAATCAGATATATCTCGACGGCGCCGCGGCGTCCCGCCTTGAAGGGGAGGGGCCGATGATCGCGCAGCTGATGCAAAATCCGCTTGCCCTTGAAGCGGCGCGCTTCGGCGCGAACCTCGTAGGCATGTCGCTGCTGTTGTTCGGCATGTACTACCGCCGCTACCGCGACAAGGAACTGGTCACCGCCGCGGCCCTGTTCAACATCTTCGTCTTCGCGGTCTTGACCGTGCTTTCAGCGGTGCAGTTCGGCGTTGCCGCCGGCTTCGGTCTGTTCGCCATCCTGGCGCTGTTCACGCTGCGCTCGGAGCCGCTCACGAAGACCGAGATGACCTACTTCTTCGGCAGCGTGGCGATCGCCGTCATCTGCTCGGTGCAGGGAACCACGGTTCCCTTCGTGGTCGTCACCGTCCTGTTCGTGCTTGCCGGCGCCTATGTGATCGACCATCCGCGGATGCTGCAGTCGGTCAGCGGCACCAAGGTGTCGCTCGACAAGATCAACGTGGCGCTGCTTTCGGACCCCAAGTCGATGCGCGCCGAACTCTCCGACAGGCTCGGCGTCGACGTTCTGTCCTACCAGGTCCTGCAGCTCGACTACATCACGGAAATGGCGAAGCTCAATGTCCATTATCGCAAGCACTGACGCCTTGCTGCAGCGCGGCTTCGCCCCGATCAGCCTGCAGTCCCTCAACGGCAAGGCCGCGATGCTCGAGCGGCTGGACAACAAATACGTCGTCGACGGCACCGTCCTGCGGCAGGCCGCCGGCGACCTGGCCCGGGCATTCGACATGCTCGAGATCGACGGCCTTCGCGCCTTCACCTACGAGACCTGCTACTTCGACGATGTCGAACGGCGCAGCTACTTCGATCACCATCAGGGCAGGCGGCAGCGTGCCAAGGTGCGCGTCCGCCGCTACGTCGAGGCAGGTCTCTGCTTTCTCGAGGTCAAGCTCAAGGACAAGCGGGGCGTGACGGTCAAGAAACGCCTCGACCGCGACCCGGCAAGCTTCGGCACGCTGGACGATGCAGCGCTTGCCTACATCGACAGGGTCTACCGTGCGCAATACGGCCTGGCCTTCCCGCACACGCTGTCGCGGGTCGTCGACATGCGCTACCGCCGCATGACGCTGGTGGCCAAGCAGGGCGGCGAGCGCATGACGATCGACAGCGGCCTTCAGTTCTTCGCCGCCGACGCCCACCATGCCGTGGGCAGCGACCTCTTCATCCTCGAGACCAAGTCGGCCAACGGCAACGGCGTCGCCGATGGCATCTTGAGGGCCCTGCACCAGCATCCAACCAAGCGCTGCTCCAAATATTGCGTGGCAACCGCGATGCTCGACCCCTCCACCAAGCACAACCGGTTCCTGCCCGCCCTGCGCAAGCTCGGCGGCATCCCGGTCCACCGGGCGATAGCCCAAGCAAGTCTGCAATAGGAGTGAGAATGATGATCAAGCACATTACGGCGCTTCTGATCGGCGCATCGACCTTGGGCCTCGCCGCACCGGCCACCGCCCAGCCGCTCGAACTCACCGTGCTCGACAGCACGGCCGTGCCCGCGACCGGACCCGGTGGGCAAACGATCAGCGAGTTGTCGGGACTTGCATGGGACGCCGACGAAAAGCTGCTCTATGCGGTGTCCGACGACGGGATCCTGCACCACTTCCGGCTGGAGATCGTCGACGGCAAGATCGCCCGGGTGGAACCGGTGCTGTCGGTTCCGCTGACCACGGGCACGACCCCGGCGATCGTCAATGCCGAAGGTCTTGCCGCCGTCAATGGCGACAACGGGAAGGCGGGCGACACCGAACTGCTCATCGCCTTCGAGGACGGCCCCGCCATTCATCGCTTCCGGCCGGACGGCACGGCGCTGGGGGCGGTGCAACTGCCCGACGCACTGGCCGACCCGGCCAGATACAACGAACCCAACAGCCGGCTGGAAGCCGTTGCGGTGACCAAGGAGCACGGCATCGTCACGGTCCCCGAGGAGGCCATGGCCGGCGAGTCTGGCGACACCCACACGATCCACGGCCTCGACGGCAAGCGCTGGACTTTCGCAACCTACCAGCCCAAGCGCAGCAACCTGAAGGCCATCGAGCCCATGCCCGACGGCCGGCTTCTCGTGCTGGAGCGGACGCGCGAGACCAAGGGTGGCCCGAGCGTGGGCAGGCTCAGGGTGATCGATTTGAAGTCCTGCGGCGAAGAGCAGCCATGCGGCGCGGAAAACCTCGATCCGGGTTCCAGCGCCCTGTTGAGCGACAATTTCGAAGGCATGGCCCGCCTGACCGACGAGCTCTACCTCGTGGTCACCGACAAGACCAAGAAGGAGACGCCGGCAACGCAATTCGTGCTGGTCTCCGTCAAGCCGAAGGGCTGAAGCCAGCCCTTAACTACCGGACTGCCGGGCGGAGATTGCCGCCCGGCAGTGAACACGTTCGGCGCGCGGCAAGGCGTCAGGAAGTATTCGGTGCTGCTGTTACTGCGACTCTCTACCGGGAAAACACAGCAGAACAGGCCGCCAATGCATGCTTCGGTGCTGTTTCTGGCCTGATTGCGACCAATCGAATAAATTTTCCGACTGCGCGAAAAACGGCAAAACCGTTGCCGATTCAAGAACATTGCGCGGCGGCACCGCGCTCCAGTGCGACATGTGCGCGCATCGTCAGCTTGACAGCAATTTAACTTTGCCGGACATTCCTCAGGGGAAATTAATTTCCCGCACAATGAAGCCGAAAACGGCCGCTTGGAGGAGGAAATGGAAGCGACACTAGCTCGTCAGAGCGCGGATTCGACTCTCGATCAGCGCATCGACCGAATGCATGCGCGCGATCGCGCCGGACTGATAGCCTTCATCGTGGTGCTGTGGTGCACCCTGCTGTTCGCGCTGTTCAATGTCTGGTCGTACATCTCGACGCCCGCGATCGGCATAATCCTGGCCGTGGCCTGCGGCCTCGTGCTGATCTTCAACACCGCGGCGATCGTCGCGATGCTGCGCCACTATCACGAAGACAAGCATTTCATCTATGGCCTCGACCTGAAGCATCTCGACGAGATGCGTCGGCGCAAGCGCTAGGAACGGAGGAGAGAGCATGGCCTATCAACCTCCGAAGCAGGGCCTCGCCGGCCAGATCTTCGACGTCGTGACCCTTCTGGTACTCACCATCGGGGCCCTCTACATTCCCCTCTATCTCGGCCTAGCGGGCGCAGCAAAAGTGCCCAATCCGATCGCCAACCCGACCTGGGAGGCGCTCGGCCAGAACGCGACCGAGCAGCAGCAATGGGCGGCCCTCGGCATTACCGATCCGGCCGCGGCCAACGACATCATCACCGCCCGCTTCGATTACAGCTTCAGCTGGGTTGCGCTGATCGTCATGGCTGTCCTCGTCATCGGCTACTTCGTCATGGTCGTGCGGCTCTCCGACAGAGAGTACCGCGAAGTGATCGAAGAGCGCTTCGGCTCGAAGCGGCACTAGGGAGGCGACCTTGGATTTCTGGAATGTACTCGAATATGCCGCCTGGGCTCTTTCGGCGCTGTTTGGCGTGCTGATGCTCGCCGACCTCGTCCGTATCGACACCCGCTACGACAACGAACTGCTCACCTCCTCGCGCGAAGGCGAGATCGAGGCGACGGCCGAACGCCATTCGATCTGAAGGAAGACGGCAATGTCTAACGTGACTGCAACCGCGCCTGAAGGCGAACGGCTACAACTGCTGCGTGTTCTCGGCCCTGCCCATGTGTGGGCGCTCGGCGTCGGCATCGTGCTCGTCGGCGAATATATGGGCTGGAACTTCTCGGTCGGCAAAGGCGGCATGATCGCCGGCCTCGTCGCCTGCTGGGTTGCCGGACTTCTTTATACCTGCGTCGCCATGATCGACTCCGAGGTGACCTCGACGGTCGCCGCAGCCGGCGGCCAGTATGCCCAGGCCAAGCACATCGTCGGCCCGCTGATGGCCTTCAATGTCGGCCTGTTCCTCGTCATGGCCTACACCATGCTGGAAGCGGCCAACGCCATCACCGTCGGCTTCCTGCTCGACACGGTGGCGGGCATGCAGGGCCATTCCGGCCTCAACCAGCAGCCCTTCATCATCCTCGCCATCATGTTCCTGGCGTGGCTCAACTACCGCGGAGTGCTGGCGACGCTGACCTTCAACCTGGTCATCACCGCGATCGCCTTCGTGGCCATCGTCACGCTGTTCGTGTCGGTGCAGTTCGGCGCCTCGGCCGTGTCGCTCGACTTTTCGGCCATCACCAGCGATCCGCTGCCCTATGGCTGGGTCGGCATCGTGGCGTCGCTGCATTTCGGCCTCTGGTACTACCTCGGCATCGAGGGCACCTGCCAGGCGGCCGAGGAAGTGCGCTCGCCGGCACGCTCGCTGCCCTACGGCACCATGGCCGGCATCATGACGCTGCTGATCGCGGCGACCATGACCTGGTACGTCTGCTCGGGTTTGATCCCGTGGGAGTATCTCGGCCAAGCCGGCACGCCGCTGTTCGACGCAGCCCGCGTCACCGGCAGCACCGGGCTGATGGTCCTGCTGTTCGTCGGCACCACCTTCGCGACGCTGGCCTCGGCCAACGGCTGCATCAACGACGCCTCGCGCGCCTGGTTCTCGATGGGCCGCGACCGCTACCTGCCGAGCTGGTTCGGTGCCGTGCACCCGGTCTATCGCACGCCGTACCGTTCCATCGTGTTCCTGGTTCCGATCGCGCTCATCTTCGCGCTCGGCGCGCCGCTCGATCAGGTGGTGACCTTCTCGATCCTGTCGGGCCTGCTCGGCTACACCTTCATGACCTTCAACATGGTGATGTTCCGGAACAAGTGGCCGCTCGACACGATCAAGCGCGGCTACGTGCATCCGCTCCATCCACTGCCGACGATCGTGCTGCTCATCCTGTGCTCGACTGCCTACTTCGCCGTGTTCCTCGGCTACGGTACGCAACTCAGCGCCATGATGTGCTTCTACATCGTCGCCTCGCTCTGGTTCCACTTCCGGCGCTACCAATTCGTGCGCCGCGGCGACCAGTTCACCATGCCCTGGCCGAAGCCCCTGGGCTACTGACCACAACGAAACGGCGGCGCATCCTGCGCCGCCGTTTCTGCTTCGACGGTATTCCGATGATCACCACCATTGCCCTTTCCGCTTTCGTCGCCGCGTCCTGCGCATGGATGGGAGTTCGCGCGGCTGGCGACCATCGCGCAGCACTCGCCCAGCGCCGCGGCATGCTCGACGATGCGGCTGCCCTCTTCGCAGAGGCACGTATCGTCCATTCCCCCGACCAGTTTCCGGTCCTGACCGGCCAGCGCAACGGACGGCGCGCCAAGGTCGAGCTCATTGCCGACACCATGGTGACGCGGCGCCTACCGCAGCTCTGGCTACGGGTAACGGTGAGCGAAGGAGCCGAGTGCGCGCGCCCGACGATCGGCGCGCTCGCTCGCCCGACCGGCGCCGAATATTATTCGCTCGTCCACGACATGCCCGTCTGGATGATGCCGCCCGCAACCAACGCCTCGCTGCTTATGCGCGGCGACGGCACCGCCACTCCCCTGCAGACGGCGCGCGTGTCGGCACTGTTCCGGTCCTTGTTCATCGACCCGCAGGTCAAGGAGGCGGTCATCACGCCGCGCGGCACGCGTATCATCAGGCAAGCGGCTCAGGGCGAGCCCGGCGCCCATAAGGTACTGCGCCAGGCGCGCTTCCCGGTGACGAGCGTCCCGAAGGAGTTGGTGCGCCAGGCCCTGGACGAGGCCGAGGCGCTGGCCGCAGTGCTTGAAGAGAACGAACCGGCAAGCGCCGTCTACGAAGCCGCGTGAGGACCCCATGGCAAAGCAGATAAACCCATATCTCGTGCTGGCGCTGGCGGTGGTTTTGCCGGGCGCCGGACATGTCGCCGTGCGCGACCCCAGGCGCGGGCTCGCCTTCGCCTTCTTCGTCGTCCTGTTCTCGATGTTCACCTATATGACGACGACGCCCGACCAGTCCTTCGTCGGGCGTCATGCCGGCGGCCTGTTCGTCTGGGCGCTCTCCATTCCGGACGCCTATCGCCGCGCCCGGATGCGCACCGTCGTGGCCCAAAGAGCCTAGAAACCCAAAAAGAAGGGCGGATTGCACTCGGTGCAACCCACCCCGGAGGCCTGTCTGGTCCCGCCTGTCAGGCGGCGTTCTGGGAGATCACGCCGCGGCGGATCTGATCTTCCTCGATGGACTCGAAGAGCGCGCGGAAGTTGCCCTCGCCGAAGCCCTCGTCGCCCTTGCGCTGGATGAACTCGAAGAAGATCGGGCCGATCACGGTCTTGGAGAATATCTGCAGCAGGATCTTGGTCATGCCGCCGTCGACCACGCCTTCTCCGTCGATCAGGATGCCGTGCTTCTTCATGCGTTCGATCGGCTCTTCATGGCCGGTGACGCGGCCGTGCGACTTCTCATAGTAGGTATCAGGCGGGCCGGGCATGAATTTCAGGCCCTTTTCGGCGATCCTGTCGGTCGCCGCATAGATGTCGTCGCTGCCGACGGCGATGTGCTGGATGCCTTCGCCCTTGTACTTGCGCAGGTATTCCTCGATCTGGCTGGTGTCGTCCTTGGACTCGTTCAGCGGGATGCGGATCTTGCCGCAGGGCGAGGTGATGGCGCGGCTGACGAGGCCGGTGATGCGGCCGTCGATGTTGAAGAAGTGGATCTGCTTGAAGCCGAACAGCTCGCGGTAGAAGTCCCACCACTTGTCCATGTTGCCGCGATAGACGTTGTGGGTCAGGTGGTCGAGGAAATAGAAGCCGACGCCCGCGGGCTTCGGGTCGCGTTCGCCCAGCCACTCGAATTCGGCGTCATAGGCCGAACCCTTGGCGCCGTACTTGTCGACGAAATAGAGCAGCGAGCCGCCGATGCCGACGATGGCCGGCACGTCGAGCGCCTTGTCGTCACCCTTGTATGGGACCGCGCCCTTCGACACGGCGTGGTCGAAGGCGTGCTTGGCATCGACCACGCGCCAGGCCATCGAGGCAGCGCAGGGGCCGTGCTCGTCGACGAAGCGCATGGCGTGGCTGCCGGCCTCGGCATTGACGATGTAGTTGATGTCGCCCTGGCGCCAGACGGTGATCTTCTTGGTCTTGTGGCGGGCGACGGGCTGGTAGCCCATGCGGGTGAAAAGCTCTTCCAGCTTCTCGGGCTCGGGATGCGCAAACTCGACGAACTCAAAGCCGTCGGTGCCGGCGGGGTTGTCGGCGCTGATCCTGGCCGGCGGCGCATCGTGCGGAAACGGGCCCATGAAATATCCTCCTCGCAATTTCGGTAGCGCATATTGTGCCGCCGTTTCGATGCAATGTGCTTGCATTCTGGGCTCGTATGCGCCGTTCTATGCGCGAAACGTGCATGGACGAGGAGGTACGTGCAATGAATGAAGTTCTCGACCAGTTCGACCTCAAGCTCCTGCGCGAGTTGCAGCGCGACGGCAGGCTCACCAACAACGAGCTGTCGGAGAAGATCGCGCTGTCGGCCTCGCAGTGCTCGCGCCGCCGCGCCCGGTTGGAGGCGGAGGGCTTCGTCCTCGGCTACCAGGCGATGCTCGACAGAGAGCGGCTGGGGCTCGACCTGCTTGTCGTGATCTCGGTGACGCTCGCCACCCACAACCGCGACAACGCCCAGCGTTTCGCAAGGCTGGTCAACGACCTGCCCGAGGTTCTGGAGGCCTATTCGCTGACCGGCGAGATGGACTACCACATCAAGGTCGCCGTGCGCGGGCTGTCGGACCTGTCTCGCTTCGTCAACGAGGTGCTGTTGCCGCACGATTCCGTGCAGCACGTGAAGACGGCGATCGTGCTGAACACGCTGAAGCAGTTTGGGCCGCTGCCGATCGGGTAGGGGGCGGTGCACAGCTCCATGTATTGTGGGTCGGGCGCGATGCGGACGCCCTCCCTCCCCCTTGTGGGGAGGGATACAGGGTGGGGGTGCGGTAGAGCGTTCCGCCCAAGAATACCCCCACCCCTAGCCCCTCCCCACAAGGGGAGGGGAACTACGGCCGCCGTTTCGCCAGCAGTGCCCGTTCCACATCGGCTAACCCCGCTTCGATGCGCTCAATGGCACCCATGCCGAGTGCCTGTTCCAGCGTCGCTTGATAGGCGTGGGCGAGGTCGGCGATCTCCCGATAGGCTTTTTGCCCGGCGGCAGTCAGTTCGAGGTGCTCGACGCGCCGGTCGGTTTCGTTTTCGCGCCGCTTCAGCCACCGACGCTCCTCCAACGCTGCCACCGCGCGGCTGACCTTGGTCTTGTGCATGTTTGAATGCGTGCCGATCTCGGTCGCGGTCATGCGGCCGACGCTGCCGAGGGCTGCGAGCGCGCGCCATTCCGGCCGGGTCATCTGGAAGCGCTGCTTGTATTCCCTCGAGAAGCTCACGCTGATCAACTCGGCCGCCCGGTTGAGCCGGTAGGGCAGGAAGCTCTCCAGGTCGAATGAGTCCGGCATCTCAAGCCTTTGATAGTTACAAAATCGACGGTTACACTTGCAACCAATTCGACGTTCTCACGTCCGATAGGGAGGTGCAAGACATGCTGGACAAGGTCACACAGGGCACGACGGCGACCGCCGCCGGCTACATGCCGGGCTTCGGCAACGACTTCGAGACCGAGGCGCTGCCGGGCGCGCTGCCGCAGGGCCAGAACAGCCCGCAGAAATGCAACTACGGGCTCTATGCCGAGCAGCTGTCGGGCTCGCCCTTCACCGCGCCGCGCGGCACCAACGAGCGCTCCTGGCTCTACCGCATCCGCCCAAGCGTGCGGCACACCAAGCGTTTTTCCAATGCCAGCTATCCGCACTGGAAGACCGCGCCCTGCCTCGACGACCATTCGCTGCCGCTCGGCCAGCTGCGCTGGAACCCGCTGCCGGAGCCGAAGGAAAAGACAAACTTCATCCAGGGCATCCGCACCATGACGACGGCCGGCGACGTGCTGACCCAGGTCGGCATGGCGGCCCACGCCTACATCTTCAACGACGACATGGTCGACGACTATTTCTTCGACGCCGACGGCGAGCTGATGATCGTGCCGCAGGTGGGCACGATCCGCGTCTTCACCGAGATGGGCATCATCGACGTCGAGCCGTCGGAGATCTGTCTGGTGCCGCGCGGCATGATGTTCAAGGTCTCTCGATCAGGCGACGCGGCCTTCCACCGCGGCTACATCTGCGAGAACTACGGCGCCAAGTTCACCCTGCCGGACCGCGGCCCGATCGGCGCCAACTGCCTTGCCAATCCGCGCGATTTCAAGACGCCGGTCGCCGCCTTCGAGGACAAGGAGACGCCGTGCCGCGTGCACGTCAAATGGTGCGGCAAGTTCTATGTCACCGAGATCGGCCATTCGCCACTCGACGTCGTCGCCTGGCACGGCAACTATGCGCCGTTCAAATACGATCTCAGGACCTTCTCGCCTGTCGGCGCCATCCTGTTCGACCATCCGGACCCGTCGATCTTCACGGTGCTGACCGCGCCGACTGAGGAAGCGGGCACCGCCAATGTCGACTTCGTCATCTTCCCGCCACGCTGGCTGGTGGCCGAGCACAGCTTCCGGCCGCCCTGGTATCACCGCAACATCATGAGCGAGTTCATGGGGCTGATCCACGGCCAGTACGACGCCAAGGAGGAGGGCTTCGTGCCGGGCGGAATGAGCCTACACAACATGATGCTGCCGCACGGGCCTGATGCGATGGGTTTCGAGAAGGCCTCCAACGGTGAGCTCAAGCCGGTGAAGCTCGACCACACCATGGCCTTCATGTTCGAGACGAGGTTTCCCCAGCAATTGACGAAATTCGCCGCCGAACTGGAGACGCTGCAAGACAACTACATCGAGTGCTGGGACGGGCTTGAGCGCAAGTTCGACGGCACGCCAGGCATCAAGTGACACATCAAACGAGGACGCGATGAAACTTGCCACGCTGAAGGATTCCACCCGCGACGGCCGGCTGGTCGTGGTCTCCCGCGACTTGACGGTCTGCTCCGAGGTTGGCCACATCGCCCGCACGTTGCAGGCAGCACTCGACGACTGGGCCCATGTCGGCCCGCGCCTAGCCAATGTCGCCGAGGGTATCGAGACCGGCTCGCAGCCGACCATGCGCTTCCATGAGCACGACGCCACATCGCCGCTGCCGCGCGCCTATCAGTGGGCCGACGGCTCGGCCTACGTGAACCATGTCGAACTTGTGCGGAAGGCGCGGGGCGCCGAGATGCCGCAAAGCTTCTGGACCGATCCCTTGATGTATCAGGGCGGCTCGGACTCCTTCCTCGGTCCGCGCGATCCGATCGTCATGGCCGACGAGGCCTGGGGCATCGACCTCGAGGGCGAGGTCGCCGTCATCGTCGACGACGTGCCGATGGGCGCAGCGCCAGATAAGGCGCGCGAAGCGATACGCCTCGTCATGCTGGTCAACGACGTATCGCTGCGCGGGCTGATCCCGGCCGAGCTCGCCAAGGGCTTCGGCTTCTTCCAATCGAAGCCGTCGACGGCGTTCTCGCCGGTAGCAGTCTCTCCCGACGAACTGGGCGATGCCTGGGACGGCGGCAAGCTGCACCTACCTCTGCTGACGAGCATCAACGGCAAGCCCTTCGGCCGCGCCAATGCAGGCGTCGACATGACCTTCGATTTCGGCCAACTGGTGGCCCACGCCGCCAAGACCCGGCCGCTGGTCGCCGGCTCGATCATCGGCTCGGGGACGGTGTCCAACAAGCTCGACGGCGGGCCGGGCAAGCCTGTTTCCGAAGGAGGGGCGGGCTATTCCTGCATCGCCGAGATCCGCACCGTCGAAACGCTGGAGAAGGGCGAACCGAAGACGCCGTTCCTCAAATTCGGCGACCAGGTTCGCATCGAGATGCACGACAAGACAGGCCATTCGATCTTCGGCGCCATCGAGCAGACAGTGACGAAATACGAGAAGGCGCAATGAGCGAGACTGTCCTGTTCGACTACTGGCGGTCGTCGGCGAGTTACCGGGTGCGCATCGCCCTCAATATACTGGGCGAGGCGTATCGCCCAGTATCGGTCGACCTGCTCGCCAAGGCGCAGAAGGCACCGGAGCATTTGGCGCGCAACCCGCAGGGGCTGGTGCCGGTGCTCGACATCGACGGTCACGCCTTCACCCAGTCGCTGGCGATCATCGAATATCTCGACGAGACCCGGCACGCCGGCTTCCTGCCGCCGGATCCGCTCGGACGCCAGCGCGTGCGCCAGCTGTCCTATGCCATCGCGATGGAAATCCACGCCGTCTGCAACAGTGGCGTTATCGCAGAGCTGATGCGACTCGCGCCAGACGGCGAGACGGCGCGCGATGCCTGGATGCAGAAGTTCATCGGCGACGGGCTGGCGGCCTTCGAAAGGCTGCTGGACAACCCGGCTACGGGCGCCTTCTGCCATGGCGGCAGCCCGACCATGGCCGACATCTGCCTGGTGCCGCAGGTCTACAACGCCCGGCGCTGGAACGTCGACATTTCGGGCCTGAAGCGGGTGCTGGAGATATCCGCCCGGTGCGAAGGCCTCGAGGCCTTCGCAAAAGCGCATCCGGATCGCGTCAAGGGCTGAGGCTCAGCGAGCCCGCCACGCCTGTGTTCGCTTGATCAGCACCCGCGACAGGAACAGGTGGATCAGGCGCGCGGCGATGTTGGTGTAGAAGATCATCATCGCCATCGCGGCAGCGGGGGCCACGTCGCCGGCGTCGTCCATGTTGAGCACGGCGACCGATGCCAGCATCGTGTCCTTGGAATAGAGGAACACTACCGCCGACACCGTCGTCATGGCGTTGACGAACAGGTAGATCGAGATGTCGAGAATGGCCGGGAGGCAGACCGGCACGGTGACACGCGCAAACAGCTTGTAGAAGGGCTGCTTGAGCGAGGCCGCAACCGGCTCGAACTCCTGGTCGATCTGCTTCAGCGCCGTCAGCGCCGTCAGGTGCCCCACCGTGTAGAAGTGTGTGACGGTGCAGACCACCAGGATGGTCATGGTGCCGTACAGCACGTGCAGCGGGTTGGCCGGGTCGTTGAAGAAGAAGATGTAGGCGAGGCCCAGCACCATGCCCGGCACGGCCATGGGCAGCATGGCGAGGAACTGGAACGCCGTGCGACCGGTGCGGAAGCCCTCGGTCTTCTCCACCATATAGGCGCCGACGAAGATGATGACCGTGCCGATGACCGCCGTCAGCGCCGCCAGCCGGATCGAGTTGTAGTAGGAGCCCCAGCCACCGCCATCCATGCGGTCGAAAGCGTAGTGCTTGAAGCTCAGGCTGAGATCGTATGGCCAGAGCTTGACCAGTGCGGCGAACTGGCTGGTCGCCATGATGCCGAGGATGAACACCGCGATCAGCGAGCACCAGGCGAAGCAAAGCGTGTCGAAACGGCTGTTCGGCTTCGGCTGATAGGGAACCGAGCGCGCCGAGAGCAGCGCGACCTGCTTCTTCGTCACCATGCGGTCGACGATGAAGGCGGCGATCGCCGGGATGAGCAGGATCACCGAGACGACCGCGCCCATCTCGAAATTCTGCTGGCCGATCACCTGCTTGTAGATGTCGACGGCAAGCACGTTGTACTGGCCGCCGATGACCTTGGGCAGGCCGAAGTCGGTGATGACGAGGGTGAAGACGACGAAGGCCGCGGAGATCAGGCCATAGCGCGCGCCGGGAATGGTGACGGTCCAGAAGGTGCGCCAACGGCTGGCCCTGAGCGACGCGGCCGCCTCGTAGTGGCGCTGGTCGGAGATCGCGAGCGCCGTCGATATGATGATGAAGGCATGCGGGAAGGAGAAGAACACCGAGCCGACGACGATCCCGAGCGGCCCGTAGATCGACGCCCCCATCAACAGGTCCTTGAACAGGCCCTGGTTGCCGAACAGGTAGATCAGCGCGATGCCCGGCAACAGCGACGGCACCAGGATCGGCACCATGGCGACGAGCTTGAAGGCGTCCTTGAAGCGCATGCAGCTGCGGTTGAGCGCATAGGCGAAGCCGAAGGCGAGCCCGACCGTGAAGATGGTGCTGACGATGGCGATGAAGGCCGAGTTCTCGATCGAGCGGAACAGCGTCGGCGTCGAGAAGTAGGTGGCGTAGTTTTCGAAGCCGAGCGCGCGCGACGGCCTGAGCATCACCCGCCGGAACTCGTTCGAGGTGAATTCACGCCACTCGGTGCCGCTCTGCAACTGCAGGCCGACCAGATATGAGGCGTCGGAGGTCGTGCCGCGGATCTTGTATTTCACCGGGCTGCGGAAGCTGAAATCCGGGAAGAAGCTCGTCGCCTGCAGCCGGCCGTCGGAATTGGTCCCGAGCTTCTCCGGTGGTACTGCACCGAGCTTGTCGTTGAGGGCGGCCGCGGTGATGGGCCCACCCCAGTTGCCGTCCTTGTCACTCACCTGGAATTCGAATTTGGCGAGGTCGAAGCTGTAGGTCGAGAACGACTTGGACAGCATGATGGCGAGCGGTGCTGCCAGCGCGACCAGGAGGTAGAGGGCGATCACGACCATCAGGCCACGCTTGATGAGTTCGTCCTGATCGAGCCTGATCTTCAGGCTGCGGCCGACGGGAAGTGCGGTATCGAGTGCCATCGCCATGTCAGGCACTCCTGGGGTAGACCAGAAGCCGTTCGGCGGGCAGCTCGACGGTGAGCGCGACGCCTTCCGTCAGCGACAGCCGGCGGGCCGCGTTGATCGAGAAGTCGGCGATCAGCGTCTCGTTGCCGAGCGCATGGCCGTTGAGCCGGGTGCGCCAGAACGAGCCGAGGAACTCCATCTCGCCGATGGTGACGTCGATGGCGTTGGCGGCAGCACCGTTGGCCAGAGAGCCGGCGGCATGAGGAATGACGTCTTCCGGCCGGATCGCCGCAATTACGGACGCGCCGTCATCGAAGCCGTGGGGCGCGCAATGGAAGGTTGCAGCACCGAAGCCGACCGCGCCCTTTTCGGCCTTTGCCTCGAACTTGTTGGCCTCGCCGATGAAGTCGGCGACGAACAGGGTAGCCGGATGGCGGTAGATCTCGGTGGGCGTTCCGATCTGCTCGATGACGCCGTGGTTCATGACCACGATGCGGTCGGCCATCGAAAGCGCCTCTTCCTGGTCGTGGGTCACCATGATGGTGGTGACGCCGAGCTTGCGCTGCAGTTCCTTGATCTCGTGACGCAGATGCGTGCGCACCTTGGCGTCGAGCGCCGACAGCGGCTCGTCGAGCAAGAGCAGGCCCGGCGAAATGGCAATGGCGCGGGCGAGCGCGATGCGCTGCTGCTGCCCGCCGGAAAGCTGTGCGGGGTACTTGTTGCCCTGGTCGGGCAGGCCGACGAGCTTGAGCAGTTCGGTGACGCGGGCCTCGATCTCGGCGCGGGGACGCCTGGTGTTTTCGAGGCCGAAGGCGATGTTCTTGGCGATCGTCAGGTTGGGGAACAGTGCATAGGACTGGAAGACGATGCCGTAGTCGCGCTGCGACGGCGGCAGGGTGGAGACGTCGCGGCCGCCCTGGTGAATCGTGCCGCGCGTCTGCAGGTCGAGCCCGGCGATGGCGCGCAACAGCGTGGTCTTGCCGCAGCCCGAGGGGCCGAGGAAGCAGATGAATTCGCCCTCGCTGATGTCGAGCGAGATGTCCTTCAGCGCATGGAACTCGCCGAAGGCTTTCCAGACGTTTGCGATCTTGAGATAGGCTGGCTTCACGTTCAGGCTGGCGGCGGTCATGGCGCTCACTTCAGTCGGAATTCGCGGCTGCCCGGCGAGGGTTTCGTGTCTCATCGTAACCATCCGGCTTGGGGGCAAAGGGGCGGGCGCCGCCAAGCGGCGCCCGTCGGTTCGGCTGCGGACGGCCGTCAGCTCTTCGGTTCGGACTTGGAGTCGTAGCGCTTCGACCACTCGTCGAGGATGGCGTTGCGGTTGTTGGCCGCCCACTCGAAGTCGTTCTTGATCATCTTCTCTTCGATGTTGGCGGGCAGATGCGGCACCGGCTTGGCGACGCCCGGCATGGCGACGATGGCCCAGCCGACATTGTACATCTCGTTGGCCTTCTTCGAGACCGACCAGTCGATCAGCGTCTTGGCCGCTTCCTCCTTGGCGGTACCGGCAACGATCGCGGACGCTTCCATGTCCCAGCCGATGCCTTCTTCCGGGATGATGATGTCGATCGGCGCGCCTTCGGCCTTCGACTTGGCGGCGCGGAACTCGAAGGAGATGCCGATCACCGTCTCGCCGGCGGCCGCCATCTTGCAGGGCTTGGAGCCCGAATGGGTGTAGGTGGCGATGTTCTGGTGCAGGCCGTCCATGTAGGCCCAGCCTTCCTTCTCGCCGAACAGCTGGAGCCAGCTCGATACGTCGAGGTAACCGGTGCCCGACGAGGCCGGGTTCGGCATCACGACATGGCCCTTGTATTCGGACTTGGTGAGATCCTTCCAGCTCTTGGGCGCGGTCAGGCCGAGCTTCTCGCCCTCCACGGTGTTGTAGCAGATCGATGCGGCCCAGCCGTCCATGCCGACCCAGGCAGGCGGATTGTCCTTGTCGACATATTCGGTCTTGAGCAGCTCGACGCCCTTGGGGGCGTAGGGCTCGAGCATGCCTTCGGCCTTGAGAACCAGAAGCGAGGTCGCGGCGAGGCCCCAGATCACGTCGGCCTGCGGATTGTCCTTCTCGGCGAGCAGCTTGGCGGTGACGACGCCGGTGGAATCGCGGATGAAGTTGAGCTTGATGTCGGGATGGTCCTGGTTGAACGTCTCGGCATAACGCTTGAGGTCCTCGGCCTCGATGGCGGTGTAGACGGTCAGCTCCGTCTCCGCCCAGGCCGCCGAGGACATCATCATCGTTGCGAAGGCGGCAAGCGCGAAGGATTTCTTCTGGTTCATTGAAAGGCTCCCATTTGAATCGCTTAGGCACGTTCTGATTGGGAGAGGTCTTGCCGGGTCGCGTTCAGCGGTTGTGCCCGATTGCGCCTCGTCCAGGGTCGATAGTGGGAACGAGGGGACAATAAGTAAAATCTATTCTTTTTATGATCCAGTAGGCTGAGCTTATGCGATGCACATGTCTGCGACAGCCATGTGACAAGGCTTCCGCGAGCTTGTGCGGTACCTGAAACAACCGGCAGGAGAAGGGCTTGGTCGCGGGACTTCAGCCGGCGACGGCCAGCGCCAGCACGCCGCCGGCGACGATCCCGGCCGAGAAGATGCGTGCCGGCCATGGCCTTTCGCCGAAGACGAACAGCCCTATGAGCGCGGCGATGATGACGCTGGATTCGCGCACGGCCGATACGGCGGCGAGGGGGGCGATCGTCTTGGCATAGATCACCAGGCCGTAGGCGGTGACGGCTCCGAGGCCTCCGATGATGCCGAGCAGTACCGTCTTGCGGTCGATGCTGTGCGGGTCGTGCCGCCGGCGAAAGAGCACGAACAGCGTCACCGGCAGTTCGAGCAGGAACAGCCAGCCCATGTAGCCGAACGGGCTGCCGGACAGCCGGACGCCGATGCCGTCGACCACCGAATAGGAGGCGATCAGGACGCCGTTGATCGCAGCCGCGGTCACGGCGCGCGGATCGGCATTCGCCGCGCCGCGCTGGAAGGCAAGAAAGCCGATGCCGAACGTAACCGCCGCGAGCCCCGCCCAACCCAGTGGCGGCAGCGTCTCGCCGATCATCACATAGGCACCGAAAGCGACCAGTGCCGGGGCGAGACCGCGCGCGATGGGATAGACCTGGCTGAGGTCGCCGAAGCGGTAGGACTGGAACAGGAAGACGTAGTAGCCGAAGTGGATGACCGTCGACAGGAAGATGTAGATCCAGCTCGCCGGGTCCGGCGGGGTGGAAAACAGCACGAGGGTCAAACCCAGCGTCGCGTGTGTCGCCGAGACCACTGCCAATACAACCGCACGGTCGGTCGCCGCCTTGACGACCGCATTCCAGCTTGCATGCAGGAAGGCCGCCAGGAGCACGATGATAAGAGCGAAACCGGACATGCGCTCAGGCTTTCGGCGAGATCGGGAAGGAAAGTGGAGAGGGCAGCGTTCCCGTGATGCACGCGCCCATGGCAGGCAACAACATTTCCCCTCCAAGCAAATGAGGGAGCGCTAAGCCCCCTCATCGACACTCATCTGATTTGCCGGCTCAAGACAATAGCTCAGGCCCAGGGCAAGGAGAATGTCTTGACGTTGGTGAAGCTCTTCATCGCTTCGATGACGCCTTCCTTGTAGCCGTTGCCTGAGTCCTTGATCCCGCCAAATGGCGACATCTCGATGCGATATCCCGGGACTTCCCAGATATTCACCGTGCCGACCTGCAGGCCGGCGATGTATTTCTGCATGCGGCGGAAGTCGTTGGTGCAGACGCCCGAGGACAGGCCAAAGGCGGTCGAGTTGGACAGGGCGATCAGCTCGTCGTCATTGTCCGGCGCGCGCACGATCGGGATGATTGGGCCGAAGGTCTCTTCCATGACCAGTTCCGACTTGTGCGGCACGCGGTCGACGACGATGGGCGGCAACAGCGCGCCCTTGCGGCCGGGATCGTAGAGCACTTCGGCACCGTCTTCTGCAGCCATATAGACGCGCTTTTCGAAGAGGCTTGCTGCCTTCTCGTGCACCACGGTGCCGAGGTCGGTCGACCGGTCCATCGGGTCGCCGAACCTGAGCTTCTTCGCTCGCTCCAGCACCATCGGCACGAAGCGGTCGGCGACGCTTTCCTGGCATAGGATGCGCTTGACTGCCGTGCAGCGCTGGCCGGAGTTCTTGGTGGCACCCGCGACCGCGAGATCGGCAGCCCTGGCGAGATCGTCGTCGGACAGATCATTGAGGATGATCAGCGGGTCGTTGCCGCCGAGCTCCAGCACCTGGCGCTTGTAGCCGGCAGTGCGGGAGATCAGCTTGCCGACGGGCACGCCGCCGGTGAAAGTGATCAGCTCGATGTTCTCGTTGGTGATCATCTCGGCGCCGATGTCGGCGGGCATGCCCGTCACGACCGACAGCATCTCCGGCGGCAGGCCGGCCTCGTACAGGATGTCGGCGAGGATCAGCGCCGTCATCGGCGTCAGTTCGGTCGGCTTGACGACGACGCAGTTGTTGGTGGCGATCGCCGGCGCCACCTTGTGCGCCACCATGTTGAGCGGGTGGTTGAAGGGGGTGATCGCCGAGATCGCCTTCAGCGGTTCGCGGGTGGTGAAGATTTTCCGCGCTTTTCCATGCGGGGTGAGGTCGCAGGAGAATATCTGGCCGTCGTCCTGGATGCACATCTGCGCCGACAGCGTGAACACGTCATAGGCGCGGCCAACCTCATAGAGGGAGTCGGCCTTGGAGATGCCGAGCTCCAGCGTGATGATGTCGGAGATTTCTTCCTTGCGCGCGGCAAGCGCCTCGGCGGTGCGGAACAGGATCTGCTGGCGCTCGTAGCGCGTCAGCTTCGGCTTGTAGTTGGCCGCGATCTCGAAGGCCTGGCGGGCGTGCTCGGCACGCCCCGCCGGTACTGTGCCAATGACGGCGTCGGTGTAGGGATAGTGGACGTTGACGACGCCATCGGCATCGACCTTGCGTCCGGCGATGCGCATCGGCTCGTGGCGCACCTTGATGGAAGTTTCGATCTTGGTCATTGGTTTTGCTCCAGCAGGTCGGCGGGCAAGATGGCACAACGGACTGTCGACCCCCACTCCGGCCCTTCGGGCCACCTCTCCCCCGTTCGACGGGGGAGAGGAATTCCGTCCGCTATCTCGCTGCCAGCTTCTGCGCGACTGGGTTTCAGGCTGCGCAAGTCCAGCGTCCTTCCTCTCCCCCGTCGAGCGGGGGAGAGGTGCCGAGCGTAGCGAGGCGGAGTGGGGGTCGACATAATGGCTCAGCCCACCTGCGCCGCAGCCATGGCGGCGTAGAAGAACGCATCGAAGTTGCGCAGCACCGGCTCGTTGGGCAGCGTCGCCAGCTTGCGGTTGACGATGAACGGTACCGCCTGCTCGGTCAGTCCGCCATGCGAACGCAGCGGCTCGTTGAGGGCGGCGAGGTCGTGGCGATGCTCGCTGGTGCCGATGGTCTTGTTTTCCGAGGACACCAGGACGATGTCGCCGATGCGGTCCGACGGCAGCTCGAAGCGCTCGCAGGCGGTCGCGTTGTCGATGACCACATCGATGCCCTCGATTGCCGCGAGGCGCTTCATGATATCTGCCTGGTTGGCGCCCTCGGGCAGGTAGGCGGTGGCGAACGAGCCCAGCGCGCCGTGGTGGACGACGTAGGGGTCGGTGATCGGCAGGATGACGCGGGCCGCATCCTTGCCCAGCCACTGGTCGAGGAGGTCCTGGACGTAGACCACGTCGGGCGAGCCGTCGGCCTTGTGCTTGGGCTTCATGCCGTGGTCGGCGGTGATCACGATGGCCGCACCGAGTGCGTCGAGTTCGCCGAGATACTTGTCGAACATCTCGTAGAAGGCGTTTGCCTGAGGCACGCCCGGCGCATATTTGTGCTGCACGTAGTCGGTCGTGGTCAGGTACATCACGTCAGGCTTGAATTCCTTCAAGAGCTTGACGCCGGCGGCGAAGACGAACTCCGACAGCTCGGCGGAATAGACCTCTGGCACCGGCTTGCCGAGCCAGGCGGAAGCGTTGTCGATGCCGTGCTCGACCTTGGTCGAGACGTCTGACTTTTCCGACGAGAAGCAGATGGCGCGGCCTTCATCGAACTTCAGGCCGCTGCCGAGAAGGGCGCGCAGCTTGTCCTTGGCGGTAACCACGGCGACGCGGGCGCCGGCATCGTAGAAGGCCTGGAAGACGGTCGGCGCGCGCAGGAAGCGCGGGTCGTTCATCATCACTTCCTTGCCGGTCTCGCGTTCGTAGAGGTAGTTGCCGCAAATGCCGTGGACTGCCGGCGGACGGCCGGTGGCGATCGAAAGGTTGTTGGGGTTGGTGAAGCTCGGGATGACCGAGTGGGCGGTGCGTTCGGTGCCCTTGGCCCGGATCCTCTCGAGCGACGGCATCAGGCCGGCCTTGATCGCCTCGTCGAGATAGGCCGGCTCGCAGCCGTCGAGGCAGATGGCGATCGCCGGAACCCGCGGCCATTCGTAGGCGCGGCCGTTGGCGGTGACGTTGACGGTGGTCATCTTGTTCATGGGGAGGGGTCCTTGGCGATCTCTTCTTGTTGTTTTCAGGCGGCCAGCTTGGCACGCTCGGCGATTGCTGCAGCCGGGGGAGCTGCGGTGTCGACGCCCATTTCGCGCAGCGACTGGCCGGCGGCTTCCACCACCTTGCGCATGACGTGTTCGTCCATCCGCCCGATGCAGCCGACGCGGAAGCTGTCCACGACGGTCAGCTTGCCCGGATAGATGATGAAGCCCTTTTCCTTCATCAGCTCGTAGAAGCGGTCGAAGGCGAAGTCCGGATGGGCCGGGCAGAAGAAGGTGACGATGATCGGCGACAGCCAGCGGTCCTTGAGCAGCGTCTCGAAGCCGAGTTCGCGCATGCCCGCCACCATCACGTCGCGGTTGCGGGTGTAGCGGGCGCCGCGGCCGGCGACGCCGCCTTCGACCTCGTGCTGGCGCAGCGCCTCGAGGAAGGCTGCGACCACATGCGTCGGCGGGGTGTAGCGCCACTGGCCGGTCTTGTTCATGTGCGCCCACTGGGCGTGCACGTCGAGACTGAGCGAATGGCTGCGGCCCTTGGCGGCTTCCAGCTCGCTCTTTCGGGCAATGATGAAGCCGAAGCCGGGCACGCCCTCGATGCACTTGTTGGCCGACGACACCATCGCCTCGTAGCGGATTTCGCTCACGTTGAGCGGGATGGCGCCGAATGCGCTCATCGAGTCGACCAGGAACTTGCGGCCCTTGGCGTAGACGGTCTCGGAGATCTCGGCGACCGGGTTGAGGATGCCTGAGCTGGTCTCGCAGTGAACGAGGATGACGTGAGTGATGGCGGGATCGGCATCGAGCGCCGCTGCCACTTCGGGCCCGCGCGGCGGCATGTAGTCGCCCTTGTCGATGGCGACGTGGTCGCGGCCGAGATAACCGAGCGTCTGGACGATGCGCTGGCCGTAGGCGCCGTTGACCAGCACCAGCGCCTTGCCGTCGCGCGGCACGAAGGAGCCAAGCATGGCTTCCACGGCGAAGCTGCCCGAGCCCTGCATCGGCACGCAGTCGAATTCGTTGTTGGCGTCGCCGAGCATGGCGAGCAGCCGCTGGCGCATCTCGGCGGTCATTGCCCGGAAGTCGCCGTCCCAGGAACCCCAGTCGCGCAGCATCGCCTGCTTGACGGCATAAGAGGTGGTCAGCGGCCCGGGGGTGAGCAGGTAGGGCTCGCCCAGTGCCGGTGCAGGGAAGGGGGCCTGAGCTGCAAGCTTATGTTCGGACAGCATTTTCGTCTCCTCGCCGTCGTCCTGAATTTGCCTATGGCTCACCATGGAATGGCTCAATCCATATGTACAATCGTTATTTCGTATCCAATGATAAGTTCTAACGATGATAGTGGATGACACTGACGATTCTACTCAGGCCGTCTTCGCTAGCCGGCTTTCCAAGAGGTCGCCGCTCTGGGTCAGGATCGGATAGGCGACCGAGACGAGCAACGAGTTGAACTCCTTCAGCGCCCGCACCGCCTCGAGGTGGATGTCGCTGGTCTCGATACTCTGCGGCGTGCCCGATTGCAGGCGCTTGAGGTGGCGTTCGTGGCTTTCGCGCTCGAGCCTGCGCATGCGTTCCTTCTCGACCACCAGCTGGCGCGCCGCCTCGAGGTCGCCCGAGACCAGCACGTTCATGGCGATCTGCATGTTGGCAAGCACCCTATCGTGCAGGGCCGTCAACTCCGACCAGCCTTCGCGCGAAAAGCTCAGCCGCTTGTCGCTCTTCTCCTCGGCGAGAACCAGAAGGTTCTTGGCGATGATGTCACCGGCATGTTCGAGATTGATGGCGAGGTCGGTCAGCTCGATGCCGCGCCGCGCCTCGTCCTGGCTCATCGTGCCGCGGTTGACCTCGGCGATGTAGAGCTTGATGTCGGTGTGGGCGCGGTTGACCTCCTCGTCGAGCCGGCGCAGCTGCGCAACGTGTGCCTTGTCGCCGCTCTCGAACAGCTCCATCACCGGCCGCAGCATGATCTCCACCGTCTCGGCCATGCGCAGCACCTCGCGGGTGGCGCTCGCCAGCGCAACGCTCGGCATCTTGATGACGGTTCGGTCGAGCGCGCTCTTGCGCCGCGACATCAGGTCGAACGCTTCCTCGCCCGCCGGTGCGTCGGGCAGGATCAGCCGCACCAGCTTTTCCATTGCAGCTGTGAAGGGCAGGCAGGCGACCAGCAAGGCCAAGTTGAAGGCGAGGTGCATGTTGACCACCTGCCGCGCGGCGGTCTCGCCGAACCAGGTCATTGGCAGATCCACCAGCTGCAATCCGACGAGGATGACGACCGCCGCCGTTGCCCGGAACATCAGGTTGCCGAGCGGAATGCGCCGGGCATCGATCGCCTGGCCGCGGGTCAGCCCGACGGCGACCAGTCCGGCGCCAAGATTGACGCCGAGGATCATCGGCAGCGCCACTTCGGCAGGCAGCACGCCTTGGGCTGCCATCGACATGAACAGCAGCACCGAGGCGACACTGGAGTGGATCAGCCAGGTAAACAGGGCGGCCGCGCCGAAGGCCGTCACCGGATCGCCACGCAGATAGTCGATCGCCATCGGCAGCAACGCGCTGTGACGCATCGGTGCCGTCGCTTCGCCGACCATGCGCAGCGAGATCAGGATGAAGGCGATGCCGAGCAGGGTGCGTCCGGTCTGCTTGACGATGCGGGCCTCGACCTTGAGGAACATCGTCGCGCCCACGAAGAGCAGCAGTGGCACCAGCCAGCTGAGGTCGAAGGACAGCGCCTGCACAACAAGTGCCGAACCGACATCGGCGCCCAGCATGACCGCAAGCCCGCCCGAAACGGTCATCACGCCGGTTGCGGCGAATCCCGCGGCGAGCACGGCCACGGCCGTAGCGCTCTGCAACATGACGGCGAGAACGGTGCCGGCGCTCGCCGCGCGGACCCGGCCCTTGGTCGCACCGCGCAACGCTTCGCGCAGCAAGGCGCCATGCGCGCGCTCGACGCCAGTACGCACCATGCGCACGGCCCAAAGCAGAAGCATGATGGCGCCCGCCAGCTGCAGCAGGATATAGAGAAGATGCATAGCCAAACGCCTCCCGACGCGCGGCGCGCAAGGGTGGCGCCTGCCTTATCCTCGACATGGCCAGCCATAAATCAAATCGTTAGTTTCGATATTTCTATCGTCACAGTTTATTGCTATGCTGCCCTGACGTCAGGGATCACGCATGCGGTACGTACAGCTAAGAGCCTTCCACTATGTCGCGGTATGCGGTGGCTTTTCGCGCGCTGCCGAAATGCTGTTCCTGACCCAGCCGGCCATTTCCGACCAGGTGCGCAAGCTGGAGGAAGAATATGACGTGCTGCTGTTCAACCGCCACAAGAAGCAGGTGACACCGACCGAAGCCGGCCACAAGCTGCTCGAGATCACCCATCGCATGTTCGACACCGAGCAGCAGGCGCTGGAGCTTCTGTCGGAATCGCGCGCCCTGCGTTCGGGCACGCTGCGCATCGTGGCGGACGCCGCCCACCATTTGCTGCATATCCTCGGCCAGTTCCGCCAGAAATATCCGGGCATCCAGGTCTCGGTCCGCGCCGGCAACACCGAGACGGTCATCTCCAGCCTTTACAGCTATGAGGCCGACATCGGCGTGCTCGGCGAAATCCCGACCGGGCGCGACTTCGAGGTGGTGAAGCTGAATTCGACGCCGGTCGTCGCCTTCGTCTCGACCGATCATCCGATGGCCAACGCCAAGTCTTTGTCGCTGCACGAGCTTTCGTTGTTGCCACTTGTTTTGCGCGAGCGCGGCTCGAAGACGCGCGCCAAGCTCGAGGATCTCGCCTCGAAGGAGGGCTACGCGTTCAAGCCGGCAATCGAGGCTGAGGGGCGCGAGGCGGTGCGCGAGATCGTGGCGTCGGGCGCGGGCGTCGGCTTCGTCTCGGCTGCAGAGTTCGGCCATGACGGGCGGCTGGTGCAGATCCCCATTGCCGCTCCCGAAATCCTCATGGACGAGGCGCTGATCTGCCTGCGCGAACGCAGCGGCGGCAAGCTGGTGCGCGTGTTTCTCGATATTGCGAGATCGCTGGCCAATGGGTGATTGGGCTGGTTGAGCCCTATGCGCCGCCGCAACCGGCGGCGCATTGCAACCCGCCTTTGCCGGGCCAATCGGCGTTCCACTACTTCAGCATGACGACCGCTTTGTCGATCCCCGAAAAAAGTTCGGACTTATGTCGGCAAGCTTGGCTACGGTTCGTCTTATACCTACAGCCCGATCCCGTTACGGGCTTGGATCGTTGGTGATCGCTGGCTTCCGGGCCATCCCGACACAACGTCAGCTAGGTCGAATAGAGAGGACAATCTTGGCATGACCAAATATCTCATCTCCTTTCCAAGCGAGGCTATGGTGGTTACCGACGAAGAGTTGCCGATTGTCGCCGCCCAAGCTCATGCGGTGATAGAAGAAGCGAAGGCAGCTGGCGTGTATGTGTTTGCGGGAGGAATCCAAGAGCAGATCGATCCCGTGCTGGTCTCTGCCACAGGCGCGGTGTCCTCTGAGATTTATCCAGGCAGTAGACTGAAGGGTGGGTTTACTGTTCTGGAGGTGCCGACGCGCGAGGAAGCTGTGGAATGGGCAAGAAGGATCGCAGTTGCCTGCCGTTGTTCCCAAGAACTACGCGAGTTTGCGTACGACCCAGCCAGCTAATGGTGAAGCGACTGCTTTAACATCGACAATCCCGGAACCGGCCATTCCGCTCACCACCCTTACCAGTTAGGGCGCTTCTGAAGCCGCCGTCACAAGACCTTCGACGCAGCCCGCTCGGCTCGGCGCTTCGAGAACTGCTGGTCGGCAAGCACGCCGATCAGGATGACCGAGCCCATTACCGCGAAGTTGAGCGAGCTGGGGATGCCGAGCAGGTTGACCAGGTTCTGCAGCACCTGCAGCAGCACCGTGCCGAGGACGACGCCTCCGATGGACCCTTCGCCGCCGCGCAACGAGCAGCCGCCCAGCACGGCGGCGGCGATGGCGTAGAGTTCGTAGAAATTTCCGTGCGACGCGGGCGAGATCGAGCGCGTGTACATGGCGATGAAAACCGCCGCCACCGCCGTCAGCCCCGAGCAGATGACATAGGAGGCGATGATGATGCGAGAGGTGCGGATGCCGCTGTAGCGCGCGGCTTCCTCGTTCTTGCCGACGGCATAAAGGTAGCGGCCGAACACCGAGCGGTGCAGCACCACGCCCATGACCAGCGTGATGGCGAGGAACGCGATGAGACTGTGCGGTATCCCGTAGAAGCGGCCGGTCGTCAGCCATTCGAGGGTCGGAAAACTTGCTCCGAAGGGAAAGCCGGCGGTGGCGTCGTCGGTGTAGTAGCGCGCGACGCCGCGATAGATCAGCAGCCCGCAAAGCGTGACGACGAATGGCTGCAGGCCAACCTTGGCGACCAGGAAGCCGTGAATGAAGCCGATCAGGCAGCCGAGCGCTACGACGAGGAGGAATGCGATGCCGGGATCGAGCTGGCCGCCCGAAATCGACGTGATGAAGATCACGCCGAGCAGCGCGATCACCGATCCGGCGGACAGCTCGATGCCGCCCGCGATGATCACGAAGGCCTGGGCTACCGCGAAGATGCCGAACAGGCCGATCAGGTTGGCGGTGTTGGAGAGGTTGAGCGGCGACAGGAACCTCGGATTGATGATTGCGACGATCGTGCCGACGACGAGGATGAGGACGAGCAGCCAGAGGTCCTTGCGGTTGATCATCGGTAAGCCTGCGGAAGAGTCTGGGGTTGCACCATCAGTTCGAACTCCGGCCGACGGCGAGCGACAGGATGCTCTGCTCGCTCAGTTCCGCTCGCCCCAGCAATCCGGCAATGCGGCCTTCATGCATGACGGCAACGCGGTCGCTGACGCCGATCACCTCTTCCATGTCGCTCGAAATCATCAGGATGCCGACCCCTCGGTCGGAGAGCTCGCGCATCAGCCGGTATATTTCACTCTTGGCACCGACATCGATACCGCGTGTCGGTTCGTCGAAGATGAGCAGGCGGGGGGCCATCGACAGCCATTTGGCGAGCACGACCTTCTGCTGGTTGCCGCCCGACAGGATGCCGGCCTTGGCCGACGTGCCGGGTGTACGAATGTCGAGCTTGCGCGCCTGGGCGGCTGCAACGGCCTCCTCGCGGAGCTGGCTGATGATGCCGAGGCGGGCAAAGACGGATACGTCCGTGAGCGTGATGTTCTCGCGGACAGACAGGTCCAGGACGAGGCCGGATCGCTTGCGATCCTCGGGTACGAGATAGATTCCGCGGTCGATCGCGTCGCGGGGCGAGGCGATCGAGGCCTTGTCGCCGTCGATGCGGATTTCGCCACCCAGCACCGGGTCGAGACCGAAGATCGCCTTTGCGAGCTCGGTGCGGCCGGAGCCGACGAGACCGGCAAGCGCGAGGATTTCGCCCTTCCGCACGGTGAGGCTGACCTCTTCCTGCGGCCGGTAGCGCGTGACGATGCGCTGGAGCTCGATCACCGCGTCCCCCGTGGGCGCGGCCGGCGGGCGGTACAGCGTCTTCAACTCCCGCCCTATCATGTGGCGGATCATGGTCGATGCCTTGATTTCCTCGCCGTGGAGTTCGGCGACGGTCCTGCCGTCGCGCAGCACCACGACCCGGTCGGCGACGCGCTCGACCTCGGCCAGCCGGTGCGTGATAAAGATGACGCTCACGCCCTCCGCCTTCAGCTTGCGGACGATCGCGAGCAGGCGCACCGTTTCCGTTGCCGTCAGGCTCGAGGTGGGCTCGTCGAGAATGAGCAGCCGGGCGTTCAGCGACAGCGCCTTGGCGATCTCGACCAGTTGCATCTGCGCTAGCGACAGGCTGGAAACGGGGGTATCCGGGCCGAAATCCGCGCCGAGTTGGGCAAGCAGCGGAGCCGTCTTGCGGTTGAGTGCGTCGCGGTCGATGAGTTTTGCGAACCCGCCCCGGACTGGCTCGCGGCCGATGAACACGTTGCCGGCGACCGTCAGATTGTCGAACAGGTTCAGTTCCTGGTGGACGAAGGCGATGCCCGCCCTCATCGATCCGTTGACGCTCAGCCGGCCGACCTCCTGCCCGTCGATCTGCAAGATGCCGCTGCTCGGCTCGACAACGCCGCCGAGGATCTTCATCAGGGTCGACTTGCCGGCGCCGTTCTCGCCCACGAGGCCGACGATCTCGCCGGGGGCAACGGCAAGGCTCACGCCGTCCAGGGCCCGGACGCCGGGATACTGCTTCGAGATATCGGCCATGATCAGGAACGATGCGGCCATGGTCGGGTCAGTTGGAGGGAGCGGATGCGAAGCAGTCAAGAGCAGGCCGACATAAGTTGTCGCCGGCCTGCTTGTCGTTGGGCCGCTAGCCGCCGATGCGCGACTTCAGCTCCGCCTCGAAGGCGTCCACGTTCGCCTTGTCGATGATCTTGGTCGGAACGATGATCAGCTTGTTGTCGGGAACCACCGACTTGTCACCCTCGAGGTACTTGGCCATGAGCTTCATGCCCTGGTAGCCCCATTCGTAGGGTTGCTGGACGACCGTCCCGGCAATCGACCCCTCGCGCACGCCGCCGAGCGTAATGGGGTCCTCATCGAAAGCAATGACCGTTACCTTGCCGAGCTTGCCGGCCTCCCGCAGCACCTCATAGATGCGCGGCGGATTGTAGGAGTAGAAGCCGACCATGCATTGGATGTCGGGATTGGCCGCAAGCGCGTCCTCGACATTGCGCTTGGCGCGGGTCTGGTCGATGTCGTCGCCCCTCACGTCGATCAGTTCGACCTTCGACCCGGCGATCGTGGCCTTCATGCCCTCGATGCGCTCGCGCGCGTTGTCGGCGCCGGGAAGCCCGACGAAGCCGATGCACTTGCCCCCGTCCGGCAGGGCCTTGAGGGCGATCTCGCCGGCCTGCTTGCCGGCGTCGGTGTTGGACGAGCCGATATAGGCGATGCGGTTGGTATCGGGCGCGTCGCTGTCGGTCGTGAACAGCGGCACCTGTTTGCCGATGTTGTTCAACGCGTCGGTCGACGACTTCGGGTCCACCGCGCTCACCATGATCGCGGAGACGCCGGCAGCCACCAGGTCCTCCATAAGACGCTGCTGCACGGCCGCTGCCGCCTGCTCGGGATATTTGAAGGAGAGCTCGTAGTTGGGCAGCTCCCCTTGCGCCTTCTTCACGCCCGCCTCGGCAAGCTTCCAGAAGTCCGAGGCACCATTGACGACGAATGCGAGTTGTTTCTTGTCCTGTGCCTGAGCGCCGAAAGTGGCAAAGGCCGCGGTCACAAGCAGCGCGGCGGCTGCAGTTGCAAGTCTCATCGGGTCCTCCCATGACGGCGAGCAGCGCTAGTGCTGTCTCGCGGAAAAAACGCCTACTCCTATCGCCATTTTTGTCCTGTGCGCCTGTCCGCCCCGGTCCACGCGGCGAGCCAGCGGGCAGGGATCGTAGTGCAAAACTATTTGTCTGACAAATCACATGATAACATGCTTCGGATGTAGAACGGTCCGCCAATGGGCGGACCGGATCGAAGCTCGGGCGCGGCCCTTTAGCCCTAGCCCGCCAGCGGAGCGCCCGGGACGTAGAGCATGATCGGCCGGATCTCGTAGACTGCGGTCGGATTGGCTGAGCGCAGTTCGCGCGCCGCGGCAACGGCGCCGTCCATGGTCGGGTAGTCCACCACGTAGAGGCCGAGCAACTGCTCCTTGGTCTCGGCGAAAGGGCCGTCGGTGATCAGCCCAAGTCCAGGTCCCCTCAGCGTCACCGCGCTGTCCGTCGGCCCGAGGCGCGCGGCGGGACCCAGATGCTTTTCGCCGACGAGGCGGTCGTTGATCTCGAGCAGGTCCTTCATCAGGGACGCGTCCTCCTCCTCGGTCCAGGATTCGACCACGCCCTCGGCGTGATATGCCAGGATTGCGTACAACATTCGCTGCCTCTCCTTGTCTCAGCGTCTCCGTTCCCGCGCCGGGAGAGTATTGGTTTCGACCGCCGGCGGGCAAGCCGCCGGCACGCTCATGCTGCTATCTCGGCCAAAGGCACTCGCGCTTGGCGCCCACACGTGCCATAAGCCCGCGCAAAATCCCCTCCCAGGCCCTGGTTTCCATGATCCGCATCGAGAATGTCAGCAAGCAGAACAGCCATCGGCTGCTCTTCGTCGAGGCTTCGGCCACACTGCAGAAGCAGGAGAAGATCGGCCTTGTCGGCCCCAATGGCGCCGGCAAGACGACGCTGTTCCGGATGATCAACGGCGAGGAACTGCCCGACGAGGGCCAGGTTTCGACCGAACGCGGCATCACGATCGGCTATTTCAACCAGGATGTCGGCGAAATGGCCGGCCGCAGCGCCGTGGCCGAGGTCATGGAGGGCGCCGGTCCCGTCAGCGAAGTCGCGGCCGAGCTGCGCGAGCTGGAAGCGGCGATGGTAGACCCCGACCGCGCCGACGAGATGGACGCCATCATCGAGCGCTACGGTGAGGTGCAGGCCCGTTACGAGGAACTCGACGGCTATTCGCTCGACGGCCGGGCCCGCGAGGTGCTTGACGGCCTGGGCTTCAGCCAGGAGATGATGGACGGCGACGTCGGCAAGCTGTCGGGCGGCTGGAAGATGCGCGTGGCGCTCGCCCGCATCCTCCTGATGCGCCCAGACGTCATGCTGCTCGACGAGCCGTCCAACCATCTCGACATCGAGAGCCTGATCTGGCTGGAGGACTTCCTCAAGGGGTACGACGGCGCGCTTCTGATGACGTCGCACGACCGCGCCTTCATGAACCGCATCGTCAACAAGATCATCGAGATCGATGCCGGTTCGCTGACAAGCTATTCCGGCGACTACGAGTTCTACGAACAGCAGCGCGCCATGGCCGACAAGCAGCAGCAGGCGCAGTTCGAGCGCCAGCAGGCGATGCTGGCCAAGGAAATCAAGTTCATCGAGCGTTTCAAGGCGCGCGCCTCGCACGCCGCCCAGGTGCAGAGCCGGGTGAAGAAGCTCGACAAGATCGACCGCGTCGAGCCGCCCAAGCGCCGCCAGACGGTGGCCTTCGAGTTCCAGCCGGCCCCGCGCTCGGGCGAAGACGTGGTCACCATCAAGAACGTGCACAAGCGCTACGGCCAAAAGGTCATCTACGAGAACCTCGACTTCCAGGTCCGCCGCCGCGAGCGCTGGTGCATCATGGGCGTCAACGGTGCCGGCAAGTCGACGCTGCTGAAGCTGGTCGCCGGCGCGTCCGAGCCCGACGAGGGCACGGTGGCGCGCGGACCGAGCGTCAAGATGGGCTATTTCGCCCAGCACGCCATGGATCTGCTCGACGGCGACCTGACCGTGTTCGAGCAGCTCGAGCACTCCTTCCCGCAGGCGGGGCAGGCGCCGCTGCGCGCGCTCGCCGGCTGCTTTGGCTTCTCCGGCGACGAGATCGAGAAGAAGTGCCGCGTGCTGTCGGGCGGCGAGAAGGCACGGCTGGTGATGGCGATCATGCTGTTCGATCCGCCGAACCTTCTGGTGCTCGACGAGCCGACCAACCACCTTGATATCGCCACCAAGGAAATGCTGATCGAGGCACTTGCCCAGTACGAGGGCACGATGCTGTTCGTCTCACACGACCGTCACTTCCTCGCGGCGCTTTCCAACCGCGTGCTGGAACTGACGCCCGAGGGCATCCACACCTATGGCGGCGGCTATGTCGAATATGTCGAGCGCACCGGCCAGGAAGCCCCGGGCCTGAGGCACTGAGCCTATTTAGCTGGCGCGGCCTTCGAACAGGTCGCGCTCGCGCGAAAGCCCTTCGCCGACGACGTCGAAGAAGGCGCGGACACGCGCCGTGCCCTTCAGGTCCTGATGGGTGACAATCCAGAGTTCGCCGGCCAGCGCCTCAATGGGCTCGGCCAGCGCCCGCACCAACCCCGGCTCGCCATCGCCGAGATAACAGGGCAGCAGTGCCAGGCCGATGCCTGCCCGCGCTGCTACCGACTGGTTGACCAGGCTGTTGGTGCGGTAGGCGAAACGCTCCGGAGAGACGCTCCGGTCCAGCCAGTCGGCGGCCATGATGCCGCCGGCCGTCTCCTCCCATCCGATCAAGTCATGTGTTCCGAGGGCTGCCGCTTCGCCGATCGGGCCGTCATGGGCGTCGAGATAGGCTTGCGCGGCAAAGAACGTCCAGGCGACGCCTGCCAGCTTGCGGCCCCAGAGGTCGCCCTCCTTGGGCCGGATCGGCCTGAGGGCCACATCAGCCTCGCGGCGCGACAAGCTCAGCACGCGGTTTTCGATGGCAAGTTCGACGACGATGCCGGGATGGGCGGTCCGGAACTCCGCCAGATGCCTCGTCAGCCTGGAGTAGGCGAGCGTTTCCGACGAGGTGACGCGCAGCCGTCCCGACAGCCGGCCGTCGGCGCCGGCGATGTCGCGCGCCAGCGCCAGTGCCTCGTCCTCCATGCGCTCGGCTGCCGCCGCCATGCGCTCGCCTGCCGGCGTCGGCTGGTAGACGCCGCCGGGCAGGCGCTCGAACAGGCGCACTGCCAGCCGCTGCTCGAACGCGTTGAGCCGGCGAAACACGGTCGAGTGGTCGATGCCGAGCAAGCCCGCCGCCGATGTGAGGCTGCCGGCGCGTGCGACTGCAAGTACCAGCCGGAGTTCATTCCAGTCTTCCATGACTGCTTTCTAACACGGACCATGCTTGCAGTCATGCAAGCGCAGTTGGCAAACACCCAATGTGCATTGCGACGGTGCAACAACTAGCTTTGTCCCTGGAAGCAACGACCACACGGTCAGAACCCAAGAGGACAGATCATGAAGCTCTACTACGCCACCGGCACCTGCTCGCTATCACCCCATATCGTGGCGCTCGAAGCCGGCATCCCGCTCGACATCGAGCGCGTCGACATCTTCAGGAAGCCGCATGTAACCGGCGCCGGCCGCGACTTCACCAGGGTGAACCCGAACGGCTATGTGCCGGTGCTCGAACTCGACGACGGCTCGCTGCTGACCGAGGGGGCTGCGATCGTACAATATCTCGCAGACCTGCGGCCGGCGTCGAAGCTGGCGCCGGCTGCCGGCACGCGCGAACGCTACCAGTTGCAGTCCTGGCTCAACTTCGTCGCCTCCGAACTGCACAAGATGTACAGCCCGTGGCTGTTCCATCCCGAGTATGGTGCCCAGGCCCAGGAAGTCGCGCGCGGCAAGATCGCAGAGCGCCTCGCCTATGTCGAAAACCATCTGGAGGGCGCTGGCCCATATCTGATGGGCGAAACCTTCACCGCCGCCGACGCCTATCTCTTCACCATCGTCGGCTGGTCCGCTTTCGCCAAGGTCGACCTCTCCGCCTTCCCGCGCCTGCGCGCCTACATGGACCGTGTCGGTGCCCGGCCCAAGGTGCGCGAGGCGATGCAGGCCGAAGGCATGAAGCTCGCGGCCTGACCATGAGCCAGGGGCTTGCCTGGACCCTGCTTGTGGTGGCCGGGGTGCTCGACGTCGCCTGGGCGGTGTCGATGAAATATGCCGAAGGCTACACGCGCCTCGGCTGGTCCATCGTCTCGGTCCTGCTGCTCGCAGCCTTCGTCTATCTGCTCGGCAAGGTGCTGGAGGCGCTGCCCGTCGGTACCGCCTATGCGGTGTGGACAGGGATCGGGGCTGCGGGCACCGTCATCATGGGCGTCGTGCTGTTCGGCGAGCAGCTCACGCCGCTCCGGCTCGGTGGAATCGCCGCAGTGCTCGCCGGCATCGCCATGCTCAAGCTCGCGCCGGCCTGAACCATCATGGCCCCTCCTGCCGCGAGGGGCCTTTTTCTGCACGGCCGTGCCCCACTGGAAGCCCGCAAATGCTGCCGTCGCGCATGTTCCGGCCGCCCTGCGGTTGAAACAGCGATTGCTCAAATACATAAACTTACTTGAGTTATTTTATTCTGAGGGCATAGTCTCCACTCGCCGGCCCTTCGGGGCGGGCTGCGGCACCTGCGGGAGAGGGGCGCCGCGACATGACGAGAGGAGACATCCATGACCACCATGACCCGGCGCCTGTTCATCGCGTCGCTGCCACCCGCCCTGATGGCCATGCGCACCGCCGCGCATGCCGCACCCGCCACCGACCTGGAGCTGATCGCGCGCCAGAAGCTCGAACCGGCGATCGTGACCCTGCACCGCCGGCTGGAGCGCCTGACCTCCACGCTGACCTTCATGACCACGGGTGCGCACCCGGACGACGAGCCGAGCGGCCTGCTGGCGGCACTTCGCCATGTCTACGGCATCCGGCCCGTGCTCTATTGCATCACCCGCGGCGAGGGCGGTCAGAACAGCATCGGCGCCGAGCGTGGTTCGGTGCTGGGCGTGCTGCGCACGCGCGAGATGGAGGAAGCGTCGCGCTCGCTCGATGCCTCGCTGGCCTTCGGCGGTCGTGGCCACTCCGATTCCGTCCATGATTTCGGCTTCTCGAAGGATCCCAACGACACCATCGACCGCTGGGGCCGCGACCGCGTCGTCGAGCGCATGACCTGGGCATTCCGCCATTACAAGCCCGACATCGTCATGAACTGCTTCCTCGATGTGCCCGGCCAGCATGGCCAGCATCGCGCGGCGGTTGTCGCCACCTTCCTCACGGCGGATCTCTCGGGCGACGCCAAGGCTTATCCCGAGCAGATCACTGCCGGGCTCAAGCCGTGGAATGTGCCCAAGATCTATTCGCCGGCCTATGGCGGCGGTGGCGGCGTCTATGACGACGAGACCCCGCCGCCGCCCACGACGCTGACGGTCAAGGCACCGGAGCGCGACAAGATCTCGGGCGCCACCTTCCCGCAGATGGGCGAGTGGTCGCGCTCCTGCCACCTGACCCAAGGGATGGGCAAGTGGCGCGAGGAGCCGCAGACCGAATGGGCGTTGCACCTGGCCCGCGTCGCCCAGGGCGAACCGGCCAAGACCGAGGAGGACATCCGCGACGGCCTGATCGCCACTGTCGGCGACATCGCCAAGCTGCAGGGCATGCCGGCCTCCGCCGCCGATGCGCTGCGCAACGCCCAGGGCCTGATCGAAGAGGCGCTGGCCGACTATGGCGATCCCGTCATGGTGACGGCCAAGGCGATCGAGATCGGCAAGGCCATCGACGAGGCGCGCAAGCAACTGCCGGCCGAGCTTCAGGACCAGGCCGGCCACAGGCTCGAGCGCAAGACCCGCGAGATCGATCTCGTGCTGCAGACGGCGGCGAGCGTGCATGTCCGCGCCTATGCCGATGGCGGCGACGTCAAGGCGGGCGACAGCATCACCATCAAGACCGTGGTCGATGCTCCTGAGATGATTGAGATTTCCTCGGCCGAGGTGATCGCGCGCAAGGGTCTCGCGGTCGACATCGACACGCTGACGGTGCCAGCCGACGCCGAGTTGACCAACCCGCTGACCGAGCAGTTCGATCCGCTTGGTGGCAATGGCGATGCCTTCGTGCGGCTGACCATGAACATCGGCGGCCGCCCCGCGGTCGTCGATGTCGACCTCGAGGATGCGTTGCGCGTGTTGCCGCAGGCGTCGTTGGAGCTGAAGCCGGACGCGGTGGTGTTCAACACCGCGGCCAAGCTTGCCCCGGTGGAGATGACGGCGACCGTGACCAACGCCAGGGCTGACGACCTCGACATCGCGCTACCCGAGGGGTGGGCGCTCGATGCCAAGGCCGATCAGTCCGAGGCCGCGCGCACGTTCGACCTCAAGCCGCCGGCGGCACCCGGCGTCACGCGCTTTGCCATCGAGCCCAAGCTGCTCGGCAAGGAAGCCTATGCGATCAATACCTTCTCCTATCCGCATATTGGCCGCTCCGTCGTGCCGACCAAGGTGTCGGTTCCTGTGCAGACGGTGGGTGCGAAACTCCCCGGGATGAAGGTCGGCTACATCAGCGCCGGCAACGACAATGTCGGCCTCTGGATGAAGCGCCTGGGCATCGATGTGGTGGAACTCAAGCCTGCCGATGTCGAGCGCGGTGCCTACAAGCAGCTCAAGACGATCGTCGTCGGCATCTTCGCCTTCGGCCGCCGCAAGGATCTCGTGGCTGCCGTGCCGGGGCTGCACGAATGGGTGCGCGCGGGCGGCCATCTGGTCACCCTCTACCATCGCCCCAGCGACGGCTGGAAGCCGGAGACGGTGCCGCCGCTGTTCCTCAAGATCGGCTCGCCGTCGATCCGCTACCGCGTCACCGACGCCGCTTCCGAGGTCGAGGTGCTGGAGCCGGAGCATCCGCTGCTCAACAAGCCCAACAAGATCGGGCCGGACGACTGGGCCAACTGGGACAAGGAGCGCGGCCTCTACTTCGCCTCCGAATGGGACGAGGCCTACAAGCCGCTGCTTGCCATGAGCGACAAGGGCGAGGACAAGCTGAAGGGTTCGTTGCTGTCGGCTGAGATCGGCAAGGGTCGCCACACGCACACGTCGCTCGTGCTGCACCACCAACTCGACAAGCTGGTGCCTGGCGCATTCCGCCTGCTGGCCAATTTGGTTCAGCCGGCCTGACAAAACGAAGAAGCCCCGGCCTTGGCCGGGGCTCCAGACCGCTGACAAACCCCGTCCTTTTGGGCGGGGTTTTGCATTTGTGGTGTTTG
>VFQM010000476.1_pt1 | contig 44465 bp, 53 predicted proteins | sample 3512391 | NCBI WGS metagenome assembly VFQM01 (sample SAMN10412369, study PRJNA504923) | tailings metagenome | isolation source: Replicate 1 from Balatoc abandoned mine | place: Philippines
GGGGCGGGATTTGGCCGAGGAGGCGCGGCGCCGGGCGGGCTGGGCGGCGAGGAGCGCGGGCGGGTGGCATCCGGGGCAGAGCGGCGGGCCGCGCGCGGGAGAGGTCGGGGAGGCGCTCGCCCGAGGAGGGGAGGGCGCAGCGAAGGCGCTCGGGCGGCTGCTGGATCGCGCCGAGCGGGAGCTCGGGGGAGCGGCCGGGGCGTTCTGGGGGAGGACGCTCGATGAGATCGGGGCGCTGGGGCTGCTCGGGCGCGGGAGCCTGGAGTGGGCGCGGGAGCTGGATCGGCGGGGGGGCTCGGCGGCCGGGCGGGCGCGGGAGCTGGCCGATTACGGGGGCCTGGGGCTGCATCTGGAGGGGATGGGGCGCGAGCAGGCCGAGCGGCTGCTCGAGCGGCTCGGGGAGGAGGGGGAGCGGGAGCTCATGGAGCGGCTCGGGGATGGGCGCGCCGAGGGCATTCGCGAGGCGTGGAGGGAGCGATCGGCCCGCCGGGAGCGCGAGGCGCTCGCGGGGTCGGCGGAGGAGGCCGGGCCGCGGGAGGCGCGCGGGCGCCGGAGGGGGCTGTGATAGAGTTCGAGACGTGGATGGGGGTGGAGTGGGGCTCGGAGGCCGTCTGGAATCTGCGGGTGGGGGCGTTCGGGGAGGAGGAGCAGGCGCGCGAGGCGGCGCTGGAGGCGTGGGCGGAGGGGTCGGCCGGGGAGCGGACGCTGGCGATGGTGTTCCTGGCGTGCCCGCGCGAGGAGGGCGAGGCGGTGCTGAGCGCACGGGGGAAGGCGCTGCGCCGGGAGGATCTGGAGGAGGAGATCGGGCGCCGGAGGGCGAGCAAGGAGGCGGCCTGGCTCGGGGAGGCGGCACCGGAGGCGCCGGCGGCGCGCGCGGCGAGGAGGGGGATCTGATGGGGAAGGAAGGGGCAAGGAGAGGAAGGCTGGCGGCGTTCGGGGATGCGGTGGGGCGGGCGCTCGACTGGATGGTCTTCGGGAGCGCGCGCGGCGCGGACGCGGCGGCGATCGCGGCGTGCCGGGCGGGGGAGGCGGAGCGGGCCGGGGATGGGGGGGAGGCTAAGCTGCTGCGGGCGGGGGCCCGGGCCTCGCTCGAGCGGGCGCGGCGCGGGGGGAGGGACGCGGAGCTCACGGCGCGGGGGGCTGCGGCGCTAGTGGAGGCGTGCCAGGGCGGGCCGGAGCAGCGGGAGATCGCGCGCGGGATCGCGGGCGCGGCGCGGCTGGACGGGTGGGAGGCGGAGCGGCTCGAGGGGCTGCCGAGGAATCCGCTGGCGTTTCTGCGGGAGATGGGGGAGGACGAGCGCGGGGACGCGATGCTGCCGGAGGGGGCGGCGGCGCTGCGGGCGAGGAAGTCGAGGCTGGGGATGGAGGGGGGGATGCGGCTCGAGGGGCTCAAGGCGTGCGGGATGGAGCCGGAGGCGGCGAAGGCGCTCGGGCCGTGGGCGAGGGCGCGCGCGAAGCAGTTCGGGATGGCGCTGAGGGAGGCGGCGCGCGGGTGGGGGGAGGAGGAGGAGCGGGCGCTGGCGCTGCGCGGGGCGCTGGCGCTCGCGCGCGAGGGGAGCTTCGAGGATCTGGAGCTGGAGGATCTGCCCGCGGCGTGGGCGGGGCGGCGCTCGAAGGGGGAGCGATCGGCGGCGCGGGATCTGATGGGGGAGCTCGCGGGGCTGGCGTGCTGGAGGGAGGCGAGCGAGGAGGAGGCCGAGAAGCTGGCACGGGCGTGGGGGATGGCGGCGCGGGATTTGGGCCGCGGCAAGGGGGAATCCGGGGCGGAGCGGGCGGGGATCGGCGGGGACGGGCGGCTGGATCTGCTCGAGGCGGTGGCGAGGGGGGATTGGCCGGCGGGGGCGAAGGCGGCGTTCGCAGGAGGGGGCAAATTCGCGCAGGAGGCGCTCGCGGAGCTCGCGGAGTTCGACCAGGCGAGCAAGAAGGGCGGGGAGGGGGAGGATCGGGCGCGCGAGGCGGCCTGGCGGGCACTGCGGGAGCTGCTGCGGATGGGGCCGGAGGGGGAGCGCTTGGCGGCCGAGGCGTGCGAGGAGCGCGAGCTGTGGGCGGCGCAGGGGTGGACGCGGCGGGGGTCCGGGGCGTGGAGAGGAGAGCTGGAGGCGGCGCGCGCGCTTCTGGAGCGCGAGCGGCTGGAGGCGGGGGTCGCGGAGGGGGTGCGGCGCGGGGCGCGGCGGGGGATTTGAGGGAAGCGAGGAGGGGGCGATGGGGCTGAGGAATTCGGATCTTCGGGCGGCGGCGGGGAAGGGGGACGCGGAGACGGCGGAGGCGCTGCTGGAGGCGGGGGCGGATCCGAGCCAGGAGTCCTCGGCGGGGTGGTCGCCGCTGCTGCACGCGGTGACGGATGAGAGGGCGAGCGCGCGGATGGTGAGGGCGCTGCTCGCGGCCGGGGCGGATCCGGACAAGGGCGGGGGGCCGGGGGCCGGGGAGGCGCCGCTGCTGAGCGCGGCGCGAGCGGGGAAGGCGGAGGTGGCGGAGGCGCTGCTGGAGGGGGGAGCGGACCCGAGGGCGAAGGAGGAGGGGGAGCAGGGCAAGAGCGCGGCGGAGCTGGCGCGGGAGGCGGGGCAGAGTGGGTTGGCGGATCGGATCGAGCGGGCGGCGCGGCGCTGGCTGGGGGCCGAGGGAGGTGTGGATGGGGCCTCCGCGGGCGCTGAGGCGGAGGGATCGGAGCCGGCGCCGAGCGCGGAGGCGGGCGAGGGAGGCGGGGAGCGGATCGCGGGCAAGAGCGCGCTGATGTGGGCGGCCGAGCGAGGCGAGGCGGGGATGGCGAGGATGCTGCTGGAGGCGGGGGCGGATCCGAACGCGCGCGACGAGCGCGGCTGGAGCGCGCTGATGTGGGCGGCCCGGGGCGGTTCGGAGGAGATGGCCGAGCTGCTGGCCCGGGCGGGAGCGCGGCTGGACGAGGCGGGGGAGCGGGGGGAGACGGCGCTCTCGATCGCGGCGGAGGCGGGGCGCTGGGGGTTCGGCAAGGAGCTGCTCCGGCTGGGGGCGAGCCCGGACGGGCCGGGGGCTGGGGAGCCGGAGGCCGGAAGAGTCCGGGGGAGAGCGCCGGGGCTTTGAGGCGGGGAATCGGAAAGGAGAGGAGCATGGGGAAGGCGGAGCGGATTCGGGAGGGGGAGGGGGAGCGCGAGAGAAGTTTCCGGGAGGCGCTCGACTACGCGGGGTTCGATTTTCTCGGAGCGCGCAAGGCGATCGGGAGGAGCCTGCGGGCGAAGGCGGAGCTCGAGGGGGAGGAGGAGAGAGCGGCGGCGGCGGATCGGATCCGGCAGGAGATGGATCAGCTGGCGGATGGGCATTTGGGCAAGGGGGAGGCCGAGCGCGAGCGGCTGGGGCGGGCGGCGCTGGAGGGGAAGGCGGGCTGGAGCGGGGAGGAGATCGACCTGGCGCTCTCGGACGAGCGGCTCGGGCGGGCGCTGGCGCGGATGTTTTTCCCGGGGAAGGGGAGCGCGCGCGGGCGGATGCTGCTGATGATGCTCGCGGCCGGGTTCAGCGAGGAGAGCGAGGAGGATGATTCGGACGCGTTCGATGCGCCGGCGCGGGCCGGGGAGGCGCTGCGGCTGGGGGAGGAGGGGGTGGATCCGGTCGAGGAGATGCTGGGGCTGGCCAATCGCGACGACGCGAGGGAGGTGAGGGCGCTCGCGGAGGCGGCGAGGCTGAGGGCGGGCGGCTCGGAGGCGACGGGGGCGAGGCGCCCCGGGGGCCGGGGGATCTAGGCGGGGGAATAGAAGGCGAGGGGAAGGAGGAGGCGATGGGTGGCGATGCGAGAATGCTGCTCTGGGCGATCGGTCGGTCGAACGAGGAGGCGCTGCGCGCCGCGCTCGGGAGCGGGGAGGACCCCAATGCCGCGGGGCTGCGCCGGCCGCTGCACGAGGCGTGCGGGAAGGGGTTCGCCGGCGGGGTGAGGGCGCTGCTCGAGGCCGGGGCGGACTGGAGGGGGCCGGACGGCTACGGGTTCCCGGCGATCTATCTGGCGGCCTGGGGTGGCGATGCGGAGTGCGTGAGGCTGCTGCTGGCGGCGGGTGCGGATCCCAAGGAGCCCGGGCGGGACGGGATGACGGCGCTGCACCTGGCGGCGGGGGCGGGGAGCGAGGAGATGGTCCGGCTGCTGCTGGAGGCGGGGGCGGATGCGCGGGCCCGAAGCGAGAAGGGGGAGAGCCCGCGGGAGCTGGCCGAGCGCTTCGGGGCGGAGGGCTGCGCGGCGCTGCTGGCGGCGATCGAGGAGGCCAAGGCGCTCGAGGCGGCGAGCCCCCCGGGGAGGGGGCGGGGGTCGAAGGGGATCTAGGGCGACGCGAAGGTCAGGGAGCGGGGCGGGAGGGCTCCAGGCTCGAGGAGCGCCGGCGCTCGGCGAGGGCGCGTGCGCGGGAGGCGAGCGCCTCGAGCTCGTCGGCGGAGAGATGGTCGATGCCGACGGAGACGGGGGAGCCGCAGGCGAGGGCGTATCCGACGGAGCGGTGCGCGGTGGATTTTCCGGCGGAGTAGCGGAAGGATGAGGTGGGGAGGGGGCGGAAGCCGCCCTCCGGGGTTCCGACGGCGTAGAATCCCTGGGAATGGGTATCGGAGTGGTCCTCGACGAAATAGAGGGGCTCGCCCTCGATCTTGCCGACGAGCTGGGGAGCGCCGACGTCGCCGGAGCGAGAGCCCGGGGCGGAGTCGGAGGGGGCGAACAGGTAGATCCCGTCGCCGTCGCTGGAGGATCCGTCGGAGACGAAGGAGACGTCCCATCCGGAGAGGGTCCCCACGCGGGTGGTCGAAGAGAGGTTCTCCTCAGGGCTCTTGTAGCAGGCCGAAAGGGAGGCGGCCAGGGCGACGGAGAGCGCCAGGCGGGAGCAGAGGGAGGCGAAGCGGGGGAGTCGCATGGGGGGCTCCGGGGAAAGAAAGGAATGGGGGAATGATACCGCAAGGGGCGAGGCGGCGCCAGGAAAAGAGGGGAGCGGTGGCGCGGAAGGGAGGCGGCGGGTATGATGAGGAGAGCCCCTCGGGGGAATGGGAAATCGGAGGCGAAAGCCGAAAGGAAAGAGGATGGGAGAGCGGATGGGAGAGCCAGGCGATCGGGGAGCGATTTCGGAGCGGATGCGGCAGGCGGCGGCGCGCGGGGACGCGCGGGAGCTGCGCCGGCTGCTGGCGGAGGGGGCGAAGCCGGACGAGGCGGACGAGGCGGGGGTGACGGCGCTGTATCTGGCGGCCGCGCGCGGGGACGTGGAGTCGGCGAGGGTTTTGCTCGAGGCTGGGGCGGATCCGAACGAGCGGGGGGGAGCGGGGATGGGGCCGCTGGCGAAGGCGGCCTCGCGGGGGGATCGGGGGATGGCCGCCGCGCTGCTGGAGGCGGGGGCGGATCCGAACGGAGCGGACGGGGAGGGGCGCACGGCGCTGCACGAGGCGGCGCGCGCCGGGGCGTTGGACCTGCTCGAGGAGCTGAGCTCGGCCGGCGGGGACCCGGATCGGGAGGACGAGGACGGCGTGACGCCGCGCGGGGAGCTGGAGGCGTGCGGGGACGGGGCGTTCGCGCGGGAGCTCGCGGAGCGGGGAGGGGGCGGGAGAAAGCCCGGGCTGTGAGGCCGGGGCGGGAAAGGCGAAAAGCGAAGGCCCCCGAATGGGGGCCTTGCTCGTTGGGGCTCAGAAGCGCGGGGGGCGGGAGGGGGAGGAGGGGAAGAGCTCGAGCCAGGGGCGCCGCGCGAGCAGGGCCTCAAATTCGGCGCGAGGGACGGGGCGGGAGATGAGGTAGCCCTGGGCGATTTCGCAGCCCATGGAGGAGAGGGCGGCGAGCTCGGAGGGGGTCTCGACGCCCTCGGCGACGGCGCGAGCGCCGATGCCCTCGGCCAGATGGAGGACGGAGCGGACGATGGCCATGTCGTTGCGGTCGGAGAGCATGCCGGAGACGAAGGACTTGTCGATCTTGATCTCGCTCACGGGCATGCTGCGCAGGCGGGAGAGGGAGGAGTGGCCGGTGCCGAAGTCGTCGATGGAGAATTCCAATCCGAGCGAGCGCATCTCGGAGAGGGTCTGGTCGACGCGGGAGCAGTCGGAGAGGAAGACGGTCTCGGTGATCTCGAGGACGAGGCCTTGCAGGCGGACGCCCTCCGAGGCCATGGAGAGCAGGGCCTCGCGAAAGCTCGGGGCGACGAGGGTGGAGACGGGGATGTTCACGGAGATGGGCAAGTCGAGGCCGCGCGCGAGCCAGTCCTGGCGGAGGGCGGCGCAGGAGCGCAGGGCCCAGACGGAGAATTCGTGGATGAGGCCGGTCTGCTCGAGGCAGGGGATGAAGAGGGCCGGGGAGAGTAGGCCCTGCTGGGGGTGGCGCCAGCGGGCGAGGGCCTCGCAGGCGACGACATCGCGCGCGGCGATGGAGAGCTGCGGCTGCAGATGCAGCTCGAACTGGCCCTGGGAGAGGGCCAGGCGCAGATCGGAGGCGAGGGAGAGGCGCCCGCGCGAGCGCTCCTCGAGGGAGGAGCGGAAGGCGGCGGCGCCGATCTTGTCGCGCTTGGCGGCATACATGGCGGCCTCGCTGCGGCGCAGGAGGGCGGCGGGGTCGGCGCCGTCGGCGGGGAAGGTGGCCGAGCCGATGGAGGCGCGGCAGGAGACGCGCTCGCCGTCGAGCAGGAGCGGTTTGTCGAGGGCGGAGAGCAGGGAGGAGGCGAAGGCGAGGGCGGCCTCGGAGGGGATGCCCGGGAGGATGGCGGCGAACTCGTCGCCGCCGAGGCGGGCGATGGTGCCCAGCGGGGAGCAGGCGGAGGAGGCCGAGCAGGAGGCCTTGAGGCTGGCGGCGACGTGGAAGAGGACGGCGTCGCCGGCCTCGTGGCCGAGGGTGTCGTTGATGTCGGAGAAGTCATCCAGGTCGATGAGCAGGACGGAGATGGGGTCGCTCTCGGGGTCGGAGCCGGAGCGAGCGATCTCCTGGCGGAGGCGGTCGAGGAAGAGGGTGCGGTTGGGCAATCCGGTGAGCGGGTCGTAGAGGGAGAGCTGCTCGAGGCGGGAGTTGGCCGCCAGCAGGCGGGAGGCGAGCGAGGCCGAGGAGGCCTGGGCGGACTCGGAGCGCTCGAGCGAGCGCGCGGCGGCCAGGGCGGAGAGGGATTGGGCGAGGGCGAGGGCGGCGCGCGCGGCGAGGAATTCGAGCAGGAGGCGGTCGGAGTCGCAGTAGGGCTCGCCGGAGGGGCGCGGCAGGCAGGCGATGCGCGCGGAGGATCCGTCGGGCAGGGGGATGGGGGCGAGCAGGGCGAGCGAGGAGCGGGTCTGGCAGCCGGAGTCGGCGCGCTCGCAGGCGAGCGGGGCGAGGGCGGGCAGCGGCGGGATGGCGGAGACGCTCGCGGCCCAGGAGAGCAGGGAGGCCTCGTCGCGGAAGGCGTCGGGGGCGAGGACGGCGGAGGGGATGGGCAGGCGGCGCAGGCCGGCGGATCCGAGGGCGGGGCCCTCGGGGAGGAAGATGGGGACGAGGGCGGCGCCGGCGCCGAGCAGATCGCGCGAGCCCTCGGCGATGGCGCGCAGGCATTCGGACAGATCGAGCGAATGGAAGGAGGCCGCGGCGCGCCAGGCGCGAGCGGGGTCGCGGACGGATTCGGGCAGGGAGATCTCGGCGGGGGTGATCGCGATTCGGTCCATGGTCTTTGATGTTTCACTTGTTTTAGAGATCACAGTATTGCACAAAAGGGCAGTTTTTGGAAGAAAAAAATGGAGTCGGCGAGAGGGGGAAAGGGAGGCGGCGGCGGAGGCGAGGATGCGGGGCGTGGGCGAATGGGGTATGCTGGAGAGGAGCAAGAGGGATGGGAGGGGATGATGGGGAGCGGATCGGCGAGGGCGAAGGATTTCGGGGCGGAAGGGCGCTGGGACGCGCAGTTCCATCTGTTCTTGCAGCGGCACGAGAAGAAGGCCAAGGAGCTCGAGGGGCGGATCGGGAGCGCCGAGGCGGTGGAGCTGCTGCTCGACGACGGGGCGATTCCGCTGGAGGCCAAGCGCGCGCTCGCGCCGCTGGTCCGTGGGGCGGACGATCGGCGCGAGAGCCTGGAGCGGGCGATTAGGGAGTATCCGCATCTGGCGCTGGCGGCGGTGCTCGAGAGCGCGCCGGGGCACCTGGAGAGGCTGCGGCGGGAGAGCCTGGAGCGGGCGCGAGCGCTGGGGGCGGGGCTCCGGAGGCTCAAGGCGCTGGGGGCTCCGGCGGAGGGGGAGCCGGAGCCGGCGCGGCGAAGAGCGCCCAAGGCGCGCTGAGGGGGCGGAGATGATCCGATTCCGGAGGGCGGCCAAGGAGAGCGCCGAGACGCTGCGGCTGCTGGAGGCGGCGGAGGAGGGGGACGCGGCACGGATCGATTCGCTGCTGAAGTGGAGCGGGACGAGGGTCTCAGGGCGGGATGCGAAGGGGCGCACGGCGCTGATGCGCGCGGCGGCGAACGGGCATGAGGCGGCGACGAGGCGGCTGATCGCGGCGGGGTCGTCGCTGGACGCGCAGGACAAGGAGGGGAACACGGCGCTGATCCTGGCGGCGTATTTCGGGATGGAGGGTGCGGCGCGGGCGCTGCTGGAGGCGGGGGCGAGCCTGGACCCGTTCTGCGATGATGGGAAGACGGCGCGGGATTGGGCGGGCGAGCAGGGCAACCGCGCGGTGGAGGCGCTGCTGGAGGCGGAGGCGGGTCGGCGCCACGCGAGGGCGAGATCCGAGCGCAAGGCGGAGGCGGCGCGAGCGAGGAGGGAGCGGCCGCGGGAGGAGGAGTCGGAGCTGGCGCGGGAGATCCGGGCGCTGCGCGAGGAGGTGGCGCGGCAAGGGGAGAGGATCCAGGAGCTGTCGCGGCGGCTGGAGGGAGGGGGGGATGCGGAGGGGCCGTCGGAGCCGGGGCGGGTCCGGGCGCGCAGAGGATAGGGCAGGGGGCGGAATGGATTCGGAGAAGAGCGGGGCCCGGCGGGGGCCGAGCGGGCTGGAGGCGCTGTATCTGATGCTGATGCTGGCGGCGCTGGTGGCGGCGGCGAAGCTGCCGCTGGGGGCGGCGGAGCCGGCGGAGATCTTTCTCGGGCGGGTGTTCATGGGGTTCTTGGCTATTCGGGTCGGCGGTGGCCTCGGCGGCCGGGAACGCGTGGGAGAGAGAGGGGCTCGAGGCGGCGCTGCGCTCGGGAGCGAAGCCGCTGTTGGGGTGGCTGTTGCTGGGGAGCGAGCTCTGGTCGATGCGCGGGATTGAGGAGGCCTCGGGCGCGCTGGGGTTTTTGCTGGCGGGGCTTCCCGGGCCGAGCGGCTGGGAGGCATTGGCGAGCTTCGCGATCCCGGGGGGGCTGTTTTTTCTCGGCGGAGCCGCGCTCACGATGATTTTCCTCGGATGGCTCCGGGGGGCGGCCGGCGAAGGGGAAGAGGGGAAGTAAGCGGCGATGAGGCGGGCGCCGCGGGGCGGGTCCCGCGCGGATCCCGGAAAAGGGGAAAGAGCGCTATGCTTCATATGTTATGCTAGCGGAAGCACCGGAAAAAACGGCCGAATCCAGAACGGGGGAGAGTTGGCGGGTTGGACCCGGAAAGGGAAAGCGGTTAGAAGGGAAGCGGAGCGGACGAGAGGGGAACGAGGATGTGGATGGCGGATCGCAGGCTGATCGAGGCGGTGAAGGGCGGGAAGGAGGGGGTGGCCAAGGCGCTGCTGCTCAGCGGGCTGGGGGTGCTGCGCGCGAGCCCGGACGCGCGGGACGCGTCGGGGAATCCGGGGCTGCTGATCGCGGCCGAGCGCGGGAGGCTGGGGATGGTCCGGCTGCTGCTGGAGGCGGGGGCGAAGGCGGACCAGCGCGGGCGCGACGGGGCCTCGGCGCTGATGGCGGCGGCGGAGGCGGGGAGCGAGGAGATGGCGCGGCTGCTGCTGGGGTTTGGGGCGGACCCGAAGGCGCGGCGCAAGGACGGGAAGACGGCGCTGCATCTGGCGGCGGGGAAGGGGAGGTGGGAGGCGGTCCGGCTGCTGCTGGAGGCGGGGGCGGATGCGCGCGAGGGGGAGGGGGGGCCGTGGGGCTCGGCGCTGCACGCGGCTGCGGCGGGGTCGGGCGCGGGGCTGATCGGGCTGCTGCTGGGGGCGGGGGCGGATCTGGAGGGGAAGACGGAGAAGGGGTGGACGGCGCTGATGGCGGCGGCGGAGGCGGGGCGGGAGGAGGCGGTCCGGGCGCTGGCGAAGGCCGGGGCGAATCTGGAGGAGAAGGGGCAAGGCAGCGGGAGGACGGCGCTGCACATGGCGGCGCGGGGGGGCTCGGACGGCGCGGCGGCGGCGCTCTTGGAGGCGGGGGCGAATCTGCTCGCACGCGATAGCAAGGGGAACACGGCGCTGCACTGCGCGGCGCTGGGCGGGGACGGGAGGCTGGCGAGGCGCCTGGCGGAGGCCGGGGCGGAGGTGGAGGCGAGGAACCGGGCGGGGGAGACGGCGCTGGAGACGGCGCGCCGGCGCAAGCGCGCGGACGTGGAGGGCGAAATCGAGGCGGGGGCTCGGAGCCGGGCCGAGCGGGAGGGGCGCGATCGGGCGGAGAGCTCCGGGAAGATGGGGCTGGGGGAGTATCTGCGGGAGCGCCTCGAGGCGGAGAAGGCGGAGCTGAAGGCGGAGCTGGAGGCGGCGCGCGAGCAAATCGCGCGGCTGGAGGGGGATCTGGCGGAGGCCAAGGCAGAGCTCGAGCGCGAGCGCTCGCCGGAGCGGGTGCGCAAGGCGCGCGGGATCGGGCGCGACTGAGGTGCCCCGGGGCGGGGTCAGCGGAGCAGGGCTTGGCGCTCGCGGGCCCATTCGCGCTCGCGCGAGGCGGCGCGCTTGTCGTGGAGCTTCTTGCCTTTGGCGAGGGCCAGGGAGAGCTTGACGCGCCCGCGCGAGTAGTGCAGGTCGAGCGGGGCGAGGGTGAAGCCGGCGCGCTCGGTCTTGCCGATGAGCTTGCGGATCTCCTCCGAGCGCAGCAGCAGCTTGCGCGAGCGGGTGGGGTCGGGGAGGAAGTGGGTGGAGGCGGAGGGCAGGGGGCTGATGTGGCAGCCGATCAGCCAGGGCGCCCCGTCCTTGAGGACGACGTAGGCCTCCTGGATCTGGGCGCGCCCGGCGCGGATGGCCTTGGCTTCCCAGCCCTCGAGGACGATGCCGGCCTCGAAGCGCTCCTCGAGGAAGTATTCGTGGCGGGCGCGGCGGTTCTCGGCGATGCTCATGATTCTCTCGGGTCGGGGATGGAGGGGCGATTGTAGCCGGATCGGGCGGCGCGGGGAAGGGCCGGCGGAGAGAGGGGGGAGGGCCCGGGGTTGCGCGCGGGGGCGTTCGGGGGCACAATGCGCGGGAAGGATATTGTTTGCCGACATGGCGAGAGGCGATGGCGATGGGATGGAAACGGGGATTTTCGGAGCGCTCCGGCGCGAAGCTCTCTAGGGGTTGACCCCCTGGCGACCCCGCTCGCGCCCAGCGCGAGAGAAGCAAGCCGCAGTTCCGATCCGCATCCCGGGGGATGGCCCCTAGAAGAGCAGCGCCATGAGAGAGACGTTTCGCAGCGAAGAGACAGGGAAGGGGCCCTCCCGGGGATTCGGGATCGGGGCGCGGGGGCGTTCGCGCCCGGGAGGGAGGGAGCGCGACGAGGGCGGGTGACGAGGATCGGCCGGATCGAAGAGAGCCAAAGAGCGCAGAGGAATCCCAAAGAAAGGAATGATCATGAAAAGCAAGCAAGAGAAGAGAATCATCGAGATCCGATCCGCCGAGGGCGGGGAGGACGCGCGCATCTTCGTCGCGGAGCTGGCGCTGGCCTACATCCGGCTAGCCGGCAAGATGGGATGAAGGCACCGCGCGGATCCGCAGCCGGATCCGCGCGTGGGCAGCCAGTCGATCCGGCTCGAGCTCGAGGGGGAGGGAGTCTCCCGGATGGAGAGCGAGGCGGGCGGGCATCGGCTGCAGCGGGTTCCTCCGACGGAGAAGCGAGGGCGGGTGCACAGCTCGACGGTGACGGTGGCGGTGCTCGAGGAGGGGATCCGGGAGCCGCAGGGCGCCTGGGGGAAGCGTGCGCTCGCGGATTTCCGGGTGGATTGGTTCAACGGCACGACCAAGGCCGGAGGGCAGCATCACCAGAAGAACGCGACCTGCTGCCGGTTGACCCACATCCCGACGGGGCTGGTCCGGACGTCCCAGACGCGCTCGCGGGAGAATAGCCAGAAGGAGGCGATGGCGGCGATGCTCGAGGAGCTGGATCGGCAATCGGCGCTGTCGCTGGGGCGGGAGAGGAACGGGATCCGCAAGGAGCAGGTCGGGACGGGCGAGCGAGCCGGGAGGAAGCGCCGGACCTGGAGGTTCCAGGAGGACGTGGTGCTGGACCATGAGACCGGCAAGAGAGCGAGAGCCTCCGAGGCGATCGGCGGGAAGCTCGAGGGGCTCTGGAGATGATAGCTCCCGGGCCCCGCGCGGACCAAGCCCGCGAGCCGAAGGGTTCGCGGGCTTTTTTTCGCTCGGGGAGTGGGGCGCGCGGGAGAAGGGGCGGGCTATTTTGGGAGGCGGGAGGCGGCGGTTTGCAGGGAAGGGAAACGGGCGCCGGCGCGCGAATTGTGGCAGAATGCCCGGATGGACAGATCGCCGCCCGAGCCGCCCAAAGCCAAAACCCTCGCCGAGGCGGAGCGGGTGGGCGTGAGCCTGCGCGAGGCGGCTTGGGATGGGGACGCGGCGCGGGTCGGGCGGCTGCTGAAGGTCCTGCCCGAGAACGAGGAGCTCCGGCGCAGAGCACTCAACGGGCCCGCGGGGAGCTCGTGGGGGGGCGCTCTGCAGTCGGCGGCGGGAAGGGGGGCCCTGGAGATCGCCAAAGCGCTGCTGCGGGCGGGGGCGGATCCGAACGCGAGGGACGAGGACGGCTGGGGCGCGCTGCACTGGTGCGCCCGCGGGGGCGGGCCGGCCGGGGAGGTCGCCAAAGAGCTGCTGCGGGCGGGGGCGGATCCCTGGGCCAAATCGAATGCGGGATACGCGCCCGGGCTGCTCGCGGCGCTGGTGAGCGACGCGGATATGGTCAGGGAGCTCATCGAGGCGGGCTGGGATCCGGACGAGGAGAGCCCCGAGGGGGAGACCGCGCTGGAGGCGGCCGCGGCCGGGGCGGGTGCGCCGGAGGGCTTGGGGTGCCTGCGGGTCTTGCTGGAGGCGGGGGCGGACCCGAATCGGCGGGGCGGGGCGTTCGGGAGCGCGGGCGAGCGAGCGTGCCAGGAGAAGGGGTCGGCCGCGGCGGTGGCGCTGCTGCTGGAGTTCGGGTGGGATCCGGGGGAGCGGCTCGAGGAGTGCGCGAGAATGGCGTGGGCGCGCGGAGAGGGATCGGCGGCGGAGCTGCTCGAGCGCTGGGCGCTCGCGAAGGAGGAGCGCGAGAGGATGGGGGCGCTGGTGGAGCGGAGCGCGCGGGGCCCGGGGAGGGCGCGGGGGCTTTGAGGGGGGACTGCGGAGCCCGGATGTGAGAGAATGAAAAAATGCGAGGCGGCGGAGAGGAGAGGCGAATGGCAGAGCGGGAGAGCGAGGCGGGGAGGAGGCGGCGGCAACGATCAATCCGCACCCCAAGCGAGCCGACGGGCCGGATTCCGAGGAGTCGGCCTTCGTCGAGCAGCTCTATGTTCTCCCGGAGCTGCAGGGGCGGGGGATCGGAAGGGCGCTCATGGAGCGCTTCGCGCCGCAGGAGGGGCTGAGGCTGTCGGTGCTCAAGGGCAGCGAGGCGGAGGGGTTCTACGGGAGGCTGGGGTTCGAATGCGTCCGGGAGGACGAGTGGCAGCTTCATCTGCGGCGGGCGGGCGCGAAGCCGGGCCTGCGGATGCGATAGGGAGGGGGTCCGGGATGGGGGTGAAGCGGCGGGAAAGCGCGCGGGAGAAGGCCCTGGCGGGGGCGCTCGGGTCGCTCGAGGAGATCATTCGGCTGGAGCGGCGCAAGATCGAGCTGCTCGAGCTGCGGCGCAAGGCGCTCGAGCGGGAGCTGCGCGAGGAGCGCGGCGAGGGGCTGGGGGCGCCGGCGGCGCGGGCGCGCGAGCCCGAGCCCGGGGCGGCGGCGCGGGATATGGACAAGAAATGGAGGAGCTGGATCGGGCAGGGGGAGCTGATGGTGGCGTTCCATCTGCGCAAGGGCTACTCCCCGGAGGGGGGCGTGGCGGGGATGACGCCGCCGCTGATCCTGGCGGCGAGCGCGGGCGAGCTCGGGAGCGCGAGGCTGCTGCTGGAGGCCGGCGCGGATCCCTCGCGCGAGCACGAGGGGAGGCTCGCCTGGGAGTGCCTGCCCGAGGGGCTGCGCGAGAGCGAGGCTGCGCGGGAGCTCAAGGCCGCCTGGGAGGCGCGCCGGCTCGCGCGGGAGGTCGGGGAGGGGGAGCCCGGGAGGCGCCCGCAGGGGATCTGACGGAGGGTGTCGCGAGAGCGGCCGTGGCGCTAGAATAAAAAATTGGAATCCGGAGAGAAGAAGATGTCGAAGATCGATGAGAGGCTGCACGAGGACCGGGAGAAGCTAGGGAAGCTGATGCACGCGCCGATGACGGCGCTCGCCAGCGACCTCTCGACGTGCTGGGGTGACGAGGAGAAGATGGCCGCGGCGCTGCAGGCTGGGCTCGAGAGGCTGCCATATGGGCGCCAGGCGGTGGCGCTCACGGACCACGGGGAGCGGATCGGGCCGCTGATGGGGCGCAAGGGGGAGAAGGAGGCGAAGGCGGACTGGAGCCGGGAGCCGTGGCTGCAGGAGGCGATGCCGCCGTGGGGCTTTCTGCTCTCCAAGGCGCACTCGACGGGGAAGGACCTGGGGGTGACGGCGGCGCACCGGGTGTATCAGGGGGAGAAGGTGGTGGGGCTGGTGGCAGTGACGCTCAAGCTCTCGGACCTGCCGAACGTGGAGGGATTCGACGGGCGGATCCGGAAATGGGAGCAGATCAAGGGGGATCCGGCGATCCGCTCGAAGCTCTTCGAGCAGCGCCGCGAGCAGAGCGCGATGGACGCGAGGCTGTCCAACGCGGTGCTGATCCTGAGCGATCTGATCACGAAGAGGGGGCTCTTCCAGGCGGTGATCCATTTCTCGGGGAGCCGGACGACGGGATGGTTTCTGGACGATCCGCACCGGTATGTGTTCCTCGACAGCAAGACGCTCACGGACCCGCAGCGGGTGCTGGCGTTTCCGCAGGCGAAGTATCCGGAGGACGCGGCGCTGCCAAAGGAGAATGTGCTGGAGGTGCTCAACCGGATGGCGCTGCTGCGGATGAGCGACGAGACGATCTACCTGCGCAGCGCGTCGCTGAACATCTTCAATGGGCTGGTGAGCCTGACGTTCTCGTGCGACGGGACGCACTACGTGCCCTGGAAGGATTTCCTGGACGAGGAGAGCGGGTTCTGGAAGGCGACGGGGCCGGTGAGCGCGTGCGCGGCAGCGCCCGAGGAGGAGCCTTCGCGGGAGTCAGCCAAGCGGCGCGCGGGCCCGCGCTGACGGAGGGTGGAAGGCATGGGGAAGACGGCGATGGGTGCAGAGGAGCTCGTGAGGCTTCTCAAGGCGGGATCGATGGCCAAGGCGCTCGCCGGGATTCTGGGCGGATCGGACCCGAACGGGGAGAATTCGCGCGGGGAGCGGCCGCTGGGGGCCTTGCTGGCGAATCCGGCGCCCGAGCGCAAGCGAGCGGCGTGGCTGGGGCTGCTCGACGCGCTGCTGGCGGCCGGGGCGGACCCGGAGGCGAGCGGTGTGTCCTTCGGAGCGCGAGGCGAGGAGGCGAGGCCGCTGGGGCTGGCGGCGATGGCCGGGGACGCGCCGGCGATTTTGCGGCTGCTGGAGGCGGGGGCGGACCCGAGGCGCTCGGGGGGCTGGAGGCTGGGGAAGACGCCCGGGCCGGCGCTGGCGATCGCGGCGTGGGCGGGGGAGCGCGAGGCGCTCGCGGCGCTGCTGAGCTGGGAGGGCCCGAAGGGCTGGGTGGACGCGCCCGGGGAGATCGGGGGGATGACGCCGCTGATGCGGGCGTGCGCGGCCGACGCGCTCGGCGGGGAGGCGGCGGAGATGCTGCTGGAGGCGGGGGCGGATTGGGCGGCGGAGGACCGATTCGGGCGGAGCGCGCCGGATGTGGGGCGCGGGGGCTCGCAGGCGGCGCTGGCGAGCTGGCGCGAGCGCGAGCAGCTCGGAGCGGCCGTCGGGGGGAATGCGGGGCCGGGGCGAGCGCGGGGGATCTGATGGGGGCCGATCGGGAGCGGGCGTTGCGGCTGGAGATGGCGATCGCGCGCGGGGACGAGTGCGCCTGCGCCCGAGAGCTCGAGGAGGGGGCGGATCCGAACGAGGCGGGGCTGCTGGGGGAGCCGCCGCTGGCGCTGGCGGCGCGGGGTGGGCGCGGGAAGGGCACGGGGAGCCTGGAGCTGCTCAAGGTGCTGCTGTCGGCGGGCGCGGACCCGAGGGCGAAAGTTGGGGGCTGGACGGCGCTAGGGCATGCGGTGGATCGCGGGTGGGCGGAGATGGCCGAGCTGCTGCTCGCCGCGGGGGCAGATCCGAACGCGTCGGGGGTCGGAGGGCGCCCGGAGCTGAGCGCGGCGATGTCGCGGCTGGCGGGCGGAGCGGGAGCGGGGAGCGAGGAGGAGCAGCTCGCGCGGTCGCTGCTGTCGGCGGGGGCGGACCCGAGCGGGGCGCTGGCGGTGAATCCGGCGGCGCTGACGATCACGGCCGGCGACCTCTCCAAGACCTATGGGCAGGAGCTCCTGCCTGCGGGGACGGAGTTCGTCGCCAGCGGGCTGCAGAACGGGGAGACGGTCGGATCGGTCTCGCTGTCCTCGGCGGGATTCGCCGCCGGGGCGGGGGCGGGGTCTTACGCGATAGGGGCGTCTGGGGCGAGCGGAGGCACGTTCCAGGCGAGCGACTATTCGATCAGCTACGCGGATGGGGCCCTGGCGGTGACGGCCGCCAGCGGGGAGGTCGCCTTCAGCGGGACGCCCTTCAACGGGGGCTTCGGGGTGAACTACAGCGGATTTGTGGCGGGCGACGACGCAGCCTCCCTCGGCGGGGCGCTCGCGTATGGCGGGAGCAGCCAGGGGGCGACGCTGGCGGGGACGTATGGGATCGAGGTATCCGGGCTGACCTCCGCCAACTACGACCTGACGTTCCTCCCGGGCGAGCTCACGATCGGAGCGAGCTCGCTGGTGAGCTTCTCGCCCCGGGAGCTGGCGGTGGCGTCGTATCCGTGGGCGAAAGCGCCCAGCGCGCCGACGGTTCCGGCGCCGCGGGGGCAGGCGCCGCTGAGGGTGACCGCGCCGGAGTTCCTCGAGAGCCAATCGCTCTTCGGGGCCTGCGTCGGGGAGGACGGGAAAAGCTGCGACTAGCGCGGAGCGTTGGGGGCGCGGGAAGGCCGGCCGAAGGGCCGGCTTTCCTTTGGGCGGGAGGAGCGGGTTGACTGTGGAAGTGGATGGATGTATTCCATAGCGTCGGGGCCAGCCGGCGCCGTGGGATCAATCGATTGGATCAGAGAGGAAAAGGCGATGAGCGAAGATCATCTGAGCAAGGCCCCGATTTTTTACGCGCTAGCGTCCATCCGGACGCAGCCGTGGCTGCTGTTCGGCGAAAAGCTGCCGCAGCTGCAGGATCGGATCAAGGAGCGCTATCCGGCGCTCAACCAGGTGCAATTCAATGATGCCCAGGGGAGGCCGCAAGGGGTGATGTGGGCCTTCCACACGGCCGACCGGAGGGAGGGGTGCCTATTCTCGCCCGACCAGATCGTGCTGCACACGACGAGCTACGGGGGATACGCGGATTTCCGGGAGCGGTTCGGGTTCGCGCTGGCAGCGCATCTGGAGCTCTCCAAGAGCCTTGCGGCGAATTCGATGGGATTCCGCTGCCTGGACCTGATCGAGCCCAAGGAGGGCGAGTCGCTGGCGGAGTATCTCGCGCCGCAGCTGCAGCCGTTCGGGTGGATCGGGGCGGGGTATGAGCGCGTCGGCGGGCTCGCGCAGAGCGAGCACCGGACGGAGGGGGGCGTGGTGCGGGCGAGATGCTGGAGCGCGCGCGGAGCGGGGATGGTCCCGGCGGACCTGGATCTGACGCACGCTCTCACGCGGCTGGAGGGGCAAGGAGCGCGGCCCGCGCCGACGCTGCCCGAGGGGGCGGCCGCGCTGGACACGGACGCGATCTGGCAGACCGGGGAGCCGAAGGTGATGGGCGCGGCCGAGGCGCTGGCGATTCTGGACCGGCTGCATGGGCAGGCGAAGGATGTGTTCCGGGCGGCGATCCGGCCGGAGGCGCGCGGCGCCTGGCGATAGTGGATCGGGCGCTAAAGCAAAAAAGCTCCGGAAAATTCCGGAGCTTTTTTCTTGCCGAGCGGATTTGCGGGATCTGCGATTCCAGCGACGGTCACGATCCCATTTTCGCCTTGCGTTTCGGAGCGGTGGCCGGGCCATCCGCTTTGTATTTGAGCTGCGAAAGAACACAGGCGACCTTGTGCTGATCCACTCTGGGACCTTTGTAGGTCGGCTGATAAAGGGCGCCATCCTGATAGGCATACAAATACTGGATTTCGACGATCGCCCCGAGAGCGGGGATTTCCTGGTTTTGCGGAATCGTGACGTTGCCGAGCGGAACCTCCGCGCCATCGGAGCTCAAGCCGGCGAAGGAAATGGAGCGTTTCGTCTTGTGCTGTCCCGTCACAAAAAGCGTCGCGCTCTCAACGAATTTGCGCTTGATCTGATCGCCAAGCGAATTGGGCCTTCCGGGAGCGTAGGGCGAATCGGTTCGCTTGGCGACCACGCCCTCGCCCCTGTGAGCTTTGACGTGGTCGTGCAGCGCGCGCTTTTCTTCGGGAGTGAAGGCGGTTTGCACATGGATGGCGATGGAGGAGTCGGCTTTCTCCATCAGCAGATCCAGTCGGATTTTGCGTTCTCGAGCGGGGGCTGACCGAATATCGCTTCCGTCGATTTCCAGAAGATCGAACGGCGCGAATCGGTCGCCGAGCCACTCCGAGTCAATCACGCAGGATTGGCAAGGCAAGTCTTTCACGAGCGTCTCGATGGCGACAGGAATCGCGATTTCCAGCCCGTCTCGATTGATGCCCGTCACGCCGGATTCCGTTTTGCGAATCAGCAATCTTTGCCCGTCAAACTTCTCCTGCATCATGTGGGCTACATCATTGATGTAATCCTCAAAATCCTCCTCAGAAACAGGATTGAGCAATTGGGGGAGAATTCCTGTGAACCGCGCCTCCATGGGAGTCGCCTGGAAGGCGGCGCCGGATCCGTCCGGCGTGTATCCCTCCTTGATCTGCCCGGCGACGATCTTGTCGTATGCCTTTTTCGCCTCTTCGTAAGAAATGGGCTCTTTCGTTTTGAGGGCGCTGCGCAGCGCGGCGCCGCGCTTTCCATATTGGATCTCCACAATCCACCCGGCCTCCCGAGGTTGGAGATGGACGTGATACTCTTTGTCCGAAGAGCCATTCTTGAAGAAAAGAGCGATGGATTCCGCGGCGGGTTGCGTCATTGGATTGGCCTTTCCATGGTTGTCTGAAGTGTTTGAAATTATACGGCAAAACGCAGGCGGACGGAAGAAAAATTGCCTCTCGCGCGAATTCCAGAGAGAATGACCCATTATTGGAATCCGCACGGAGAGCTCTATGGGATGGTCTTGCACAGCGGAAGTGTCCAGAACCCTGGAGGCCCTGGCTCGTTGGTCTGAAAAAAATGCCTGGCCGGGGTCCAACATGATATCGAAAGACGCATTTTTCGAGTTATCTTCGATGGAGTTTGACGACGGAAGAGCGGAAGGGGAGGTTTTCGGGCTGAATGGCGCGCTTCATGGAAAGGCGCTGATTTTGCCGAACGGGACCATCGAAAGAATGCCGGGGATGGATCTGGCGTCTTTCCGCGCATGGAATGAGCGTTTCCGCGCCAGCCGCTCGGGACGGTTCAAATGCTAGCCGCCTGGAGTTTGTCGCCGCTCGCGCTGGGGCAAACTGCTCGCGTCGCCGGGAGGGGGAGCGCGGCAAGAGTCCCTCTCCTCCGGGGGCATTCATGAGCAAAGACCCTACCCCAGCGAAGCATCGTTTGCTAACGGGGATTTTGCATGGCGATGCGACGGAAGTCGTAAAAGCGTTGCGTGACGGGGCCGATCCTTCCGCGAGCTTTCGCGTGGGGGGCGAGGCGGGCGGAGTCCCTTTGCTGGGAATGATTTGGGCAGCCTCCAATGGCGATGAGCCGACGGTGAGGGCGCTGCTGAGTTTCGGAGCGGATCCCTTCGCGCGGGATGCCTACGGGGATAGCGCGGGGCATGTTGCGGCAAAAATGGGGCGGGCAAATTGCCTGGAAACTCTTTTGGAGTTCGGGTGGGATTGGAGGGAAATTGGGCAGCAAGGGCTGAACGCCAGAGAGCTCGCGGAGCGGCATCATTATTTCGACTGCCTTCGCGCGATAGATGAGCGAGAGGCCTCCGCCAACGAAAAGAAAGCGATGGAGGCGGAAATCCAGGAGAATCCGGCGGACAAACGGGCCGTCAGCAAGCGCCTCTGAGATCTAGCTCCGCAATGGATCATCATCCCCCGGGAGCGGAGATAAGCGGTTTCGCAAAAATATTCGCTGGCAAAGCGCTCCAAGCGCCGCGCCGATCAGCGCTATCGCCCATCCAAAAAGAATGAGCCCGATGGCTAAGATCGGGAAAATGCTGGAGAAAAATCCTCCATGCCCGGGAAAGGCAATGGTGTGGATCATGACGCCGCAAAGGAACACAAGAATCGCAAGCCCAGCCCCAACCCATCCGCCGAAAGCGGGGATTTTCGCTGTGCGGATCCGCCAGGAAAGGGCGACCCAAACCCAAAATTCCGCCAGGCCCGCGGCGACAAGTGAAAATGCGGACGCCAATTCGGCGGGATGCGATTCCATTCCAAAAAAATGGAACCAATAAACCATGGGCCAAGAAACAATCGCAGCGACCGCGGCGCAAAGAAAGGAGCACGCTCTGGCCGGGCTCATTCGCCGCCCCTCACTGCGGAGCGGCCTCGTCGAGAGATTCGTGCCAAGGGGACGCGCGATTCCGTCCGCCTTTTTTCGAGACATAAAGGGCCGCATCCGCCCGCCGAACAAGCTCGGAGAAGGAAAGGTTTCCCCCCGGCGCGGAGGTGGAAAAACCAAGGCTAATGGTGATGGGGCGCGGCTCAAGCATTTCCGTCTCCACTCTGGCACGGATTCGCTCCGCGACAGCCCGGGCGATCTCGGTGTCGGAATTGGGCAAGAGGCAAACGAACTCCTCGCCGCCCCAGCGCCCGGAAATGTCCGTTTCGCGCATGGTATCGGCGATCAAATCCGCCGTTTGGCGAATAACCGCGTCGCCGGCCGGATGGCCCCAGGTGTCATTGATGTTTTTGAAATGATCGATGTCGAGAATGATGCAGGAGACCGGCTGATTGCGGTTTTTGCAGGCGGAGATGGCCCGTTCGCTGCGCTCCGCGAGCGTTCCGCGATTGAGCAGCCCAGTCAGCGCATCCGTAAAGGCTTTCTGGCGAGACATGGCGATCAGGCGATCGATGGCGTCCGCATCGCCCATGGAGCAATTGTCGCGGGAGAGGACGCTGGCGGCTGCCGCCATGGACCCGGCGGCGGCCTCTTCGACGGGAAGTCCCTTCTCTTCGATGAGGTGGACGCAGGTGGCCAAAAAAGCATCGCCGGCTCCGAGCGTATTCCCGCCGGAGCGCGCATAGGGAGAGGGAAGTCGGGTTTCGGTTCCGGCTTTGGGGTCCAAAACCACAGCCCCCTTCGGACCTTCCGTCACAACGCAAATGCAGCCTAGATTTTCCGCGGCTTCCAGGTCGGTCGAGGGCGGGCCGAACGGAAAGCCCTTCCGCTTGAGATAGTCCATTTCCCGTCGGTTAAGGAACAGCCCGCGAGGCTGGGCCCCGATAGAGATCGCTCTAGCGGCTCGCAGGCTTTTTTCTTCAGAAACGGCGGCCAGCCAAACGGGGAGCGATTTGGCGTCCGCGCTTTGGCAAATGGACAAAAGAGATTCGGCGCTGAGATTGCAATCGGCAATGACGGCGGAACAGCCATCCAGCGAGGGCAAAACAATGTCCGGGGTGAAAAAGACGCGCTCAACCGGCATGGACGAAACAGCGGAATTCATCTCGCCATCCTTGCCGATCAGGGCGACGAACGCCGCGATGGGGAGCGAGTTTTCCTGCGCTGAAATCAGGTCAACGCCCTCGATCTCCATCTGGTCGGCGATGAGGCGCGAATAGGCCGATCGGGAAAAGGCGGTGAGAAGCCTCGCGCTCCCGGTGCTGCGGGCGAGGTTTCTAGCGATATTCCCGGCGGTTCCGCCGATTTCCAGCGATACCTCTCCGATCTTGTCGGCAGCCGCGTCGTCGCCGGTGACTTTGGCGAGAATATCCAGATGAATGGAGCCAACGACAAGAATCATTGCGAGGGGGCCTGATCAATCTTTGCGCTGCAGTGTTTATGCCGCGCAAAACAGGTCAACGCAAGGTCAGCGGCGGCCGCGAGGCCGCAGAATTTTCACGGCTTGCGGGCGACCGCTTTGATGTTGCCAAAAGCCGAAGAGAAGATTTTTTGCGGGATCAGGCCGGCCTCGAGAAGCAACATCCGGATCTCTTGCTCAGAGTAAAGGCAAACGGGCTCGAAGATGCCGTGCTTTTGCCGCATGGATTCCTCCAGGGGCGCGAATCGATCCGGCAAGGGTTTTTCGCGATGAGGATAGCCATTCCCAAGCTCGCTGGCGATACCGGAGGCCGATAGGAATAAATCTCCGCCAGACGCGAGGCAAGCCGCCAGGGCGCGAACCGCCAAAATCGCCTCGGAAAGGGGAAGGTAGTGGATGGCGCGCTGGCAAACCACCAAATCCGCCTGCTCGCGCATGGACGCGCCCGGAAGGTCCGGGAGAGATCGCAGATCCAATTGAAAAAATTGCGCCATGATCGGAGCGGAAGATTCCGCTTGCGCGGCGGATTTCGCGCGCTCGAACTCCGAAGAGAGATCCGCGATGTCGATCGCGATGGAATACGCGCCCGCTTTAGCCATGCGCAAAGCCTGTCCGCCCGCGCCGCTCGCGGCATCAATGGCGATGGGAACTCGCGTGGCGGCAAGCGTCGAAATCAGGCCCAAGGCCATCTGATCCAGATCATCCGCCCGCTGGCTTGCGATATCGATTCCATGCCCTTGCGCGAGCAGCGTGCGAGTGTCGCCATAAACGTTTACTGAATCAGACATAGTGCATACCCTTTATGGCATTTTTTGTGTGTGAATTATGCGGAATTTCTCAATGATTTGCAAGAAAAATATGCGATTTCCCGAAGGAAGACAACTCTCTTGGTGTTGCGCGGAGGAACCGTCCGGATTAGGCTCGGTCCAGGCACAAATGGAGAAAAGTCCGAATGGCTGGAGATGATAGGGATGATGTCGAGGGAGACTGCTTCTTTCTCCGTTTGCAGCCAGCTATCGCCGGAGACGCAGCCCGCCGGCTAGATCTTTCCTCTTGCGAAGAAGAGGCGTTGGAGTGCCTTGCGAAGTTTTGGCTGGAAGAGAGCAATGCCCGAAAATTTCCCGTCGCGCAGCTATGCAGAATTTCGGGAAATTTGGATGAGGGCTTGTCGAGCCTATCCGGACGCCTGGAGCTTGGCAGCGCGGGAATGCGAGAGCGCATGGCTCGGCAAGAAGCCATGATACTGGGGAGCGCCGCAGACAAGGCCGGATCGGATGAGAAGGGGCGCCGAGGGATTTAGCCTGGCATGCGCAGCGGCCGCTCAGGACTCAGGAGCGTGGCCCTTTAGAGATTGCCGACTCGCGGGCGGGAGAGCTCGCTTCGTTGGAGAGTTTTTGCGCGATGCTCCAGACGCGAGCAGCGATAACATCCGCATGGCATGGAGCCGGGCTGCACCAGCAGCCCAGGGCGACCTTCTCTCCCGCGGAGACGCGGCCGGCTAGAGCGAGAATAGCCTCATAGCGAGGACCGCTTTGCCTGGCGATAGCCTCATCGGTTTCTTTCGCGTAAATTTCGATGACCCGCTCGCGCTCTTTGCGGCTCTGTTCGAGCATCCGGTGCGGATTCCCCAATGCTGGATTGCTCCGGTCCGCCATCACCAGGGTTTCATCGGGCTGAGCCCGAAAATCCGACTCACCCCGAATGTTGACGGCGCGAACGGATCCGGAAGGGAAGCTGAGGGGGAGCGCGTGCTTGTCCATGGGGAAATTCTAGCGCGGCCGACCCCCGAGCCTCAAGGGCTCGGGCAGCTAGTGCAGCTTGACGCGCTCGCGCCGCGGAGAATTCGCCCACCTCGCAGCGGCCGCCAGCAAGGTTTTGAATACCCCATGAAGCCGGATCTCATGAGATTGCCGAAGGCCCCAAAACACCAGGCGAGCGATCAGGCCCTCAATGAAAATGCTTCCGCCGGAAAGCCCCCCCATAAGGGAGCCGACCGTGGAGAACCGCCCGAGGGCGACCAGAGAGCCGTAATCCCGATATTGGTATTGGGGGAGGGCGCGGCCGGCGATGCGATCCCGGATGGATTTTCCCAGCAGCGAGGCCATTTGGTGGGCCGCCTGCGCACGGGGCGGCACGGGGCGCCCATTAGGCTGCATGAGGAATGCGCAGTCTCCAATCGCAAAAATGCTCTCGTCGCGGGTGGTCTGCAAGGTAGGGGTGACCACAAGCTGATTGGCGCGGTTAGTCTCAAGCCCGCCAAAGTCCTTAAGGAAATCCGGAGCTTTCACCCCTGCGGCCCAAACGAGCAGCGCCGCGGGAATGAGCTCGCCATCCGCCGTGAGAAATCCATCCGGCTTGGCTTCCACAATCTTCGCTCCGGTGCGGATTTCCACGCCAAGCTCTCGCAAACGCTCCGCCGCTGCGTTGGAGAGGCGCTCGGGCAGAGCGGGAAGAATGCGCGGGCCCGCCTCCAAAAGCAGAATGCGAAGGCTTTGGTCGGCCTGGATGCGATTCATGCCATAGGCTTCCAGTTCCCGGGTGGTTCCATGCAGCTCCGCAGCCAGCTCGACTCCGGTGGCTCCCGCGCCGACGATGGCGACAGTCAATTGCCCGGGGCGGACCGGTTCGGCCTGGGTGTTGGCTTTGAGGCACGCATTGATGTGGCGGCGATGGAAGTCGCGCGCCTGCTCTGGGGTGTCCAGCCGAGAGCAGTGCTCCGAGACGCCAGGCGTTCCGAAATCGTTGGAGACGCTCCCCACCGCGATCACGAGCGTGTCATATCGGAATGTCCTGCGCGGGATAATTTCGCTGCCATCCTGGTCCAGCGTCGGCGCGACGCTGACGGTTTTCGCGTCGCGATCGATGCCGTCCATGCGCCCAAGGCGAAACCGAAAATTGTGCCAATGCCCCTGGGCGAGATATTCCAGGCGCTCCGAATAGGAATCCAGGCTTCCGGCGGCGACTTCATAGAGCATCGGCTTCCACAGATGCGACGGGCTGCTGTCGATTAGCGTGATTTCCGCGTCGCCGCGAGCGCCGAGCGAGTCCCCCAAGCGAGTCGCAAGCTCCAGGCCGCCGGCGCCGCCGCCGACAATAACGATTTGATGAGGGCTGCGGATTTGAGAGGCGTTCATGCTCATGGCAACTTCTTGAATTCTTGTCGAAAGGAAAGGAATATTAGCTTTTTCTGATGTATAAGGCAAATCCTCTTCGCCATCGATGGCAAAGTTCGCCATCGCGGCGCGGAAAGGATCAGCGCCGGATCGAGATTAGCTCAACCTCGAACCGCAAGGTGGCGTTCGGCGGAATGATGCCGGGAATTCCTGCGGCTCCGTAAGCCGAGGGGCCTGGGCATGTCAGGACCGCTTTTCCGCCCTCTTTCATGCGAGCGACCCCGTGCGTCCAGCAGGGGATCACGCCGTTAAGGGGGAACCCCGCGGGGCGGCCTCGCCGATAGGAGCTGTCAAATTCCTTTCCGTCAGCAAGCGTTCCGCGATAATGGACCAGGACATGGCTGTCCGGCGCGGGATTCGCGCCTGCGCCGTGGCGGATATGGACAATGCTTGCCCCAAGCGGCAGGGGTTCCGAAGGAAGGGGCTGATCGGCGAAGGCTGCCGAAGCGAAACAAGAGGTGGCGAAAAGGCCGGCGAAAACAAAGCGATGCATTTGGGATCCTATGCGTTGAACATTGGTTATTTTGATCGGCAGGATATATTATTTTTGATGCAAATTCAATTGGCCGGGCGGGGGATTCTGGAAAAGTTCGAGTGCGCCGGGCGAGCCTCTAGGATAGAATGAAACGAGCGCGAGTTCGGCGCAAATTCACTAGGCGTTTGCGATTCTCAAAAAATCATGCCCAATTCATTCGTGATCGAGCAAGTAGGAGTTTGGCTGCAAATGCGCCGAGGAGGAGATTCGGTCCTGATCGGGACAGCGTTGGCCTCGATTCTGGAGCAAGGGGATCCCCAGGAGAAAAAATACTGGGATGACTTTCAGCGCCGCGCCGAGCAATGGGAGGCCCGCCTGGGGGGGAAGCCCTGGCCGCTGAGTTTGATAATCGATGCGAGCGAGGATGCGGGCAGCGGAGAGATTCCGCCCGTCCCTGGCCGAGAAATCGCCGCGGGGGGCTGGTTGGCACCGAAAGTAATTTGGGAAGCGGGAGACGCGAATTTTCCGCCAGACCCCCAGGCGGCGCTCCAAGCCCTTGGCGCGGCAGAACGCATGCTGCTGGAAATCGGAAGGGAGATGGGCGCCCAAATTATTCGGGTAGAGTTGCTCGGGGCCGGCACGGCGCCGCTCGAGATTTTGCCTGTGGATCCGGATGACGCGGCAACGTGGGAAATGGCCCGCTCCGTTTTGGAGAATCAAATTCTGCGGAATGGATGCCCACCTGCAAGGATCGCGGGACGACGGCAGGGACTTTAAAACGCTCTTCGCGCGAAGCTCGCTATTCGTTGCGAGAGGAAAATGAAAAAGGGCCGCGATGCGGCCCCTGGTTATTTGGTTGCGGAGGCAGGACTCGAACCTGCGACCTTCGGGTTATGAGCCCGACGAGCTGCCAACTGCTCCACCCCGCGTCAGATTTTGCAGTATTGCAGATTTTGCTGGTGGGGTCAAGCGGTGTTCGCTAGCCGCTCGCCGGGGCCCCCTCTTCGCGCTAGGATGGTCGAGAGCCAGAGAAGAGGGAGAGCATGGTGGAGGGAGCGCGTCAGCGAGTCGCAGACGGAATGCGAATGCTCAATGCCGTCGCCCGAGGGCGATTGGCGGAGGTTCAGGAGGCATTGGCTGACGGGGCGGATCTCGACTTCAGCAATGTCTATGGGGAAACGGCGCCAATGATCGCCGCGCGGACGGGGCATTCGGAGATTTTGCGCTTCCTTCTCGGCGCTGGAGCGAAAGATGCGCGGGATGCCAGCCATTGGAAGGCAACGCACCATGCGGCGAGCGAGGGACGGACCGAGTGCCTGGAGTTGCTTCTGGAGGCTGGCTGGGATTTTCATACGGGCACTTTGCGGGGAAGGACGCCCTTGGGAATCGCGGTGCTGGAGGGGCATTTGGCGTGCGCCGGCTTGCTCTTGCGTCAGGGCGCGAGTCCAGAAGAGACGCTCCAAGACCTCGAGGAGCCCCTGCTGCTCTGGGCTGTGACGGAAAACAAAATCGATTTGGCTCAACTGCTGCTGGATTTCGGCGCCGATCCGGAGCGAGTCTGCGGGGAGGATTCGCCGCTGCGAGCGGCTGGGCGCAAAGGTTTTCGGGAGATGGCGGAAATGCTGCTCGCGGCCGGGGCCGACCCTTCGCGTCGCGACTCCCGGGGGCGAACGGCTGCGGATTTGGCATTGGCGAACGGGTTCGCCGATCTGGCCGCCGCTATCGAATTCTGCAGCAAATCAAAGCTGGAGAGAAAATCGCTGGAGAAAGACGTGCCAAGCGCCGGGGGCGCAAAGGGAACGCGCCGGCTCTGACGCCGGATCGCGGAAGGGGTCTTTGCGGCCCTCGAGAATTATCGGGCGGCCAGCCCATTCCGACGAAGAGGCTGGCCATACATCCAGTGCTTTTGGGTTTGGACATGATTCGGGCGGACAAATTTCCCGACTTTTTTCCGAAACTCGGAATAGGGGAAGGCGTCCGCGACCCGAACAACATATCCTTCGCGAGCGCCCCAATCCTTCTGGGTCCAAAGCGCCTTAATGGCCTTTTCGTCAAAAATGCCGTCGTAAAGAACGGGGACGGAGGGAATGCCAAACAGCTCCAGCCATTGGAGCGTGTCATCCCAGGACAGACAAATGTTCTGCTCGTTCCACACGGAAAAGCCCATGAGATACGAGGGAAGATCCGAATAGGAGATGGAGTGCTCCGCGAAGAGGTTCTCCGCGCAGACGCGCCATCCCTCCGGGATATCGCTCCGAATTGATGCCCAAAAATTCTTGGCCCAATCGCGCGAAGGATGCGACCGCCCATCGAGGCTTCGGGCATGGATGTGATCCGCGTAGAGCGATGTGTTTTCCCCATCCATTTTCACTGTCGCGATCACGCGCTGTCCGCGGAAAGCGTCAAGGGAATCCAGGAGCCTGTCGTCGCTAGAGACGGATGCGGACCAGGGAAGATGGTGCGTGCGCGGGTATTTCGCCCAATGGGTGAAAAGGTCGAGCATTCCCGCTGACCCAAGAATTTTTTGGACGCTCGAGTCCAAAAAAAGCTCTCCGCGCATGCGTGCGCCATTCGGAAGAATGGGATTGCCCCATTTGTCGTATGGCTGATCCGGATAGAGGTGCGGAGGAAGAATCAGCTTGCTGATTCCCGCCGCAATGCGAACTTCTTCCACGGATATTTCAGTGGTTTCGCAAAGAATGTGGTGCGAATTGCAAACCGAAGCGCCATTTTCGAGGTAATAGCCGCCGTCGGGCCAAAGCCTGCGCTCTAGAATATGGTGGGCGTCAGCGGCCGGCTTTTCGCAAAAGACGCACGTTTCCCCGTCGCGGGAAAAAACCGCGTCGCGGAAAGCATCTCGAGAAAGGAGGCGGGGCGTTGCCATTTTGAGCTCGGGAAAGAAAACAAGAAAAGAAGGGGCGAATTGTATGCCAAAATGGAGTTTGATGAAAGAGCGACCGCCTATCCCATTTTCGCAGCGCGTCTCTTGAGTTTCGGGGCTCGTCGCCCATATCGGGAATGTCGTGTTTTTGGAGAAGCCCTATGGAATTGGTCTGCCCCAGCTGCCTGGCGGTCAACCGCCTTCCCGCGGAAAAAGCCATTTCCGCCCCGAAGTGCGGCCGTTGCGGAGCGCCGGTCGCTCCGGGAGCGGTCCTCGAGCTCAAGGCCGACGCATTGCGGCGCGTCATTGAGCGGGATGAGCTTCCCCTGGTCGTCGATTTTTGGGCGAGCTGGTGCGGCCCGTGCCGAATTTTCGCTCCCATTTTCGCCGGAGCGGCCGTTTCGCGAGGCGGGCGAGTCCGGTTGGCGAAAGTCAATATAGAGGAGAACCCCTCCGCGGCCGAAAAGCATGGAATCCGAAGCATTCCGACGCTGGCGGCTTTTCGCGGCGGGCGGGAGATCGCAAGGGTTTCCGGAGCGTTGGGCGCGCAGCAGCTAGAGACCTGGCTCAATAGCTTGCCGTGATTTTCCGGGGCCGTGGGCACGGGCCGATTCCGGCATCAGTTGCGAATCGGGGTAATTGGGAATAGGCTACTCCTAGTTCTTCTGATTTCCCGTGAGCTCGAGCCAACCGCAGCGCGCAGCGACGGAAGAAGGGGGGAGAAATGAACGCATGGATTCGCGCGGCTCTGTTCGGCGTTTCGCTAAGCCTGTCGGCCCCCTCCGCGGGAGAAGGGCTTCCTCTGGCGGAAAATCTGCAAAATGCCGGTTATTCAAAAATTCATGGGAATCGCCCTATCCTGCTACTGTTCACCAGCGTAAGCTGTCCGTATTGCGAAAGGGTGAAAGCAGAAATTTTCGATCCGCTGAGCACAGACAAGAAATTCAACGAGAAGGCGTATGTCGCGCAGATTGAATTGGGCCTCGACTGGGATTTGACTAATTTCCGAGGGGAGCCGACCACGCATGCGGAGTTCGGGAAGAAATACAAAATCAAAGCTGTTCCCGCGCTGCTGATCTTCTCTCCAGATGGAAAAGAGCTGCATCCTCCAATTCTCGGATTCTCAGAGCCGAAAACCTATCTGGCTCGAGTGGAGGCTGCGATTGCGGCCGCGACGGACGAATTGAGAAAATCGCCGAGGGCCGCGGGAGGGGATCCCTTCGTCGATTGAGCGACATTCACGCCTGGCGGCTTCCGCCGAAAAAAGCCTCCTGAAACCTTTTCGGTCACAAAGAGCGGGCTCTTCCAGGAAGCGACAAGGAGGGAGATTCATTCTCCAGCGCAATTCGCTCGATTGCCGCGCGGGATTCGCGGAAGGGCCTCCCGAGTGTTTCCCCCAGCCATTGGATTAGGGCGAGGTGATCGGGAAAAGGCGGGGCGCCGCCCGGAAGAGGCGGTGCGATGGGAGGCTCCCGCAGGCCCTCGAAAATCAAAAGCTTAGCGCCTGGCTGGTCGAGCCCCGAAATCCATGCGCAAGCCGCCGGAGAGCATGAGAGCATTACCGATCGGGAAAAATTCCTTCCCGTTGCCGGGAAATCTCGGAAGGGGTCGGGGATATCCTTTTCGGAATTCGGAATCAGAAGGTGTCGCTGGATTCGCGGAAAAGACGGTTCGCCAAAGGAGCGGATGGAAGGAATAAGAATATCCAGTGCGGCGGAAACCAATCCCTCGTCTCCTGCCGAGTAGCCTTTTCGGCGCAGAAGCTCCCCGAGGATTTGCCATAAATCGTCTCGCCGAGCGCAGGCATTCGGGGGAAAAGCGGCGAGCAAATCTTCGGCGGCGCCCAGCCGGCTCATCCGAAAGGCTTCGCTTAGCGGGGGGCGAGGGGGGCCTCCTGCGGGGTCCTGCGCCAAGCGCGCCGGGTCCGCCCCGCCGCGGGCCAATGCCTGAAATACGGCGCGCCGCTGCGGCTCCGGCTCATAGGAGCCCGCCGCGATGGCATGCCAGAGGGCGGGGAAGACAACAAGTTTTCCGGTCTCGTCCAGCAAAGAAAAGTTAGGGTCCGCCCCCGCGGCGAGGAGCTGCTCAACCGCTTGCGGCTGCATGCGATAGCATGCGGCATGCAAATCGGCGGCCAAAGCGTTTTGATGCGGATTCATTTCTGGAGCGCGAGGCATATTCACAAAGCTCCGATAGCGGGTTGGGGGCTCGCGCGCCGCGGAGGGAAATCAGAGCGATCGTCGCGAATGGTTGTCCGATTCGGCCGGAGCGGCGGCGGCATCCACATTTTTGGCCTCGATTCGCGCCTGCATGATGGATTTTTGATGCTCGAGCCGCTCCGCCAAACTCTCAAAGGATTTTTTGGCTTCGCCCAGGGCGCCGGCTAGTGCCGCTGCGGAGGCCGTGCTGGAGGAGAGCAACGAAGAGAGCGTCTGCAAGTCTTTTCCTTGCGCCGGAGCTTCGGGTTGCCTGTCGGCGGCGGCCAGCGGTTTTTTCTTCATGAGAGATCCTATCCTGATTCTTGGTCAATTATGCCTGATCTGGGGAAAAATGAGAAATCGTGTCGCGGCGGATTTGATTTGTATCTCCGAGCGCGTCCTGATTGCGAAACATTTCTTTTCGCGAGAGAATCATCCCAGCAAAAATCCGTTTTTCCTATTGCGGCAACCAATTGATCCGAGGAGATTCGCATGAGTGAGCCTATTTCTGATTCCGAAAAGCCTGTTGAAGAGATGGAGGCGGAAGCCCAAGACAAAATCAAGTCCGGAAAAAAGGGGCTGTTGAAAGCCGGAGTCGCCATCGGGGCGGTCACGTTGGCTCCCGCGGCGGCGATGCTTGTCGGAGCGGGCTATTTGGCGAAAAAAGTCGTGGATAGCCCGGAGGTGAAGGGCGGAAAAGGATGGGTCGCGGGACTCGCCTCCGCTTTTGATGACACCGTCGCGGCGACCAAAAATACCCTTTCCCAATTGGGAGATGGCATTGACGGCGTGAATATCAAAGCGAAGCTGGCGGAAAGAAAGCAGCAAAAAGCAAGCGAGCCGACGTCCGCAACGCCCGCTGACTCGGGATCTCCCCGCCCCTAATCCCGGGCTCTTTCGCTCTGGATTAGGGCCGCATTGAAATTGGCCTGAATGGGTCATCCGGCTCCGCGGCTTGGCGATTGCCGTTCCCGATGGCGGAGCGTTGGCTCGCATTATGTAATCTTTTGTGGTTTGTCAGGTTGACCTTGAGGCGGGAGGAAGGTAAAACCGCGGCTCACAAAGACGCATAACTAAAAAAAGCGAAATGAGCCAGAGAGAGAATAAGGCTGCCGGACGCAAAGCGGCGAGCGTAGCTAGAGCTTCGTTGTTGGGATTGGCGTTGCTATGCGCCATGCCATCCGCCGCTTCCGCGGATTCCTTGTGGGAGGCCTGGGGCGATCGTTGGGGCAGTGCCGAGCAAAGCACGCCAGTCAAGCGGGCGTTGTCATATTTGGGTGCCCCATACCAACTTGGCGGTCTCACGGCCAGGGGAATCGATTGCAGTGCGCTGACTCAGCGAGCCTGGGATGGGATTGCGGACATCCCAAGAACAGCGAAAGAGCAAGCGAGTTTCGGAAAACGAGTCGCAAAGAGCGATCTGCGCGAAGGCGATTTGGTATTTTTTCGGAAAGCCGGATCGAAAGAAATATCGCATGTCGGAGTTTACATAGGGGGAGGGAAGTTCACCCATGCATCTCAAGCGGAGGGAAAGGTCGTCGTTTCGAGCTTGCGCTCTGGACATTGGGTGCGAAATTGGGCTGGGGCGCGCCGTCCGGCGCAAAGCAATGCGGATGAGCTGCGCCTCGCCAGCGCGAATCGCCAGTCGTCTCGTGCAAAAATAGCGAATTTGCCAAGCCCGAAGCCTATCGTCGCAAAAATGGATGATCCTGGCCTGGCGGCGAGAGCCATTGACTTGGACTTGGGGGCGGTCAGCGATTTGCGGAAAGCGGCGAGATTCGAGTTGGCTGCCGTGCCGCCCAAGGCGCCGGAATCCTTCGCGAGGGGGACGGCGGCCGAGGGGGCCGGGGGGGGCGATTTGGATTACCGGTCCGCAAAAACTGAATTGGCCGGCATCGAGGGCGTCATGGCGGCGAGCAATGCGCTCACTTTGTTGGCGGAAGGGACAGCGGCGGCGGAGCTGCCAAGAAAGGCCTGGAGCGGGCTGCTGGATCGCGAGCTTCCTTCGGATTTCTCGACCCTGGCGTCCGCGGGGAGAGCGGTGCCTCGATCCCGGATTGCGGATGGGGATTTGATGCTCTTCAGGGAAGGCGGCCGCATCGCAGTGATCGGGGTGTATATTGGATCCGGGCAGTTTGCGGTCGGCGGGCGCGACGGCGGGGTATTGAGTCTCTCGGATTCGGATTGGGCTTCGCGCCTCGCGGGCGTGCGAAGGGTGGCCCCAAGAATGGCCCCTCCGGCATTGGGCAATGAAATAGCATCGAGCATTTAACGGGGCTTGATGTCCTGTTTTCGTTCGCGGCCTGGTTGCGCAGCCCTTTTCGGTGCGGCGCAACGAATGGTCCATTCAAGCGAAAGCTATTGAGTCAGAAATTCACCGGCCCTGGGCGGGGGTCCTTTGGGCATGCGCGGTGCTCAAGATCCAAGACATCCTTGGGTGGCAGAAGTCATTGGACGGGCAAGTTTTGCTTCATTTTGCCAGGAAAAATTTCATGGAGGGCTCGATGAGCCTTAAATTTTGAGATAATGCGGTTTGATGCGAATGATTTGGTGGCGGCAAAGCGGTTCGGGGTATTCGTTCGGCGGCGCGGGGCAAAAAAATGACAGAAAAAAAGAAAAAGAATGAGCCAGAATTCGCGAAAAAGGGCGGGGCATTTGCGTGCCTCTTTAGAATGAAGGCGGCGGCTTTCCTTGGGAATGCAATGAAGTCCCCCGGAAACGCCAGCCGACTCGCCGAAAAAATTGCTGCGGGCATCTTCCGCGCGCTGGAGAATTTTCCAGGGCACAAAATGGACTTTCTTGATCGCCTGTCTGAGGCGGGGGCGTCCGAGGATACGTTGGCGAACTGCCTGGGCGAGCGAGGGGTTAGGGGACTTTTGCGGGATCGCTGGCTATGGGATCGCGACAACATGGCTCCTCCGATCGACAAGTATTTCGGATTGGTGTGCCTTGGCGATCCGAGCGACGCCCTAAAAATGTTCGGATCATTCCGAGAGGGCGCGCGCCCCGAAATTTCCTCGCTAGCGCGCGAGGCGCTGCAGAAAGTTGTCGACGCCGAGGAGGAAAGCGATTGGCTGAGAAGATTCCGCGAGGCCGGATTGGCGAGCTCTCAAAACGGAGCGGCGGACGGTGCGGGATTGTCCAAAAATGAATTGCGTGCCTCCGCGGATCATCTGGCGATGCTGCGTTGGCTTGCGGATGAGGGATTCATAAAACGCCCAGGTTTAGCAAGATGGGCAGCCGAATCGACTTATGCGGATGCGGTTTTTGGCGTCGCTTTGCTTGGGGCGGACGTGAATGAGGCCGGAGACGACGGGAAAACTCCGCTTCAGGCCTTAGCTGCGCGGGGGGAGAGATTTGCCCCCGCTTGCTTCGCCTTGCTTTTGTCCGGGGCGGATGGCGCCTCCGCCGCCCCGGGATGCCCGCCGCCGCTGGATGTGTTGTCGGCCCCCATACGGGAATCGGGGAACAAGAATCTTCTCGCGCTACTGGAGGCGTGGGAAATGGAAAAGACGCTGCAAGCCGGCTGCGCGCCCTCGGATCGAGTCCGGCGAGGACTTTGAGTTTCTCTCACGGTTGGCGGTTTGCGTTTTCCAGACGATTTGAGAAAATGAACCTCGCGAGGAAAGCAGGCTTTGCTGACGAATAACAAAAATAGGCTCAAGCGGAGCAATCATGCGGGATGAGGATTGGCGAGGGAAGAGCAAAGTCGGGACCCCGGAAACATTCCAGGCGGCCGTGCTCTCCTATGTCGCTTATCAGGGAAAAACCAAATCGCTGGGATGGCATGGGATCCCCGCGGCTCGCATGCTTTCGGAGGAAAAAGCGGAAACTTTTCGCGTGAAGCTGTCGCAAGGGAAATCCCTGAATGAAGACGAATTGTCGAGCCTGCGGCAAAGCTTTTGGCTGGAGGACCTCCAAGAGGTGGTTTTTGATGAGGTGAAGCTTGGCGGAATGAGCCGGGAATCTCGCGAAGATCTCGCGCTGAAGCTTTGGTCCGCCTTGTTCGTTCAGCCTTTCTCGCCCCCTAATTTCAAGAAAAAGCTCACTGAAATCGGCCAAACGGGAGCCGAAATTGATGGGGACGGAAAAGAGGCGGGGTTGTCGCGCGACGGAGTATGGCGCTCCAATGATGTGCATTGCATGCTGTTCGCCAAGGTCTGGGAGCCAGTGAACGGATTCGATTCGGATCGCGTATGGGTCGCCGTCCGCGGAACCGAAAACAAAGCCAGAGCGTTGAGCTCCGGGACCATGACATTTCTGCGGGATTACGCGGCTGACTTGTATCGGAATTTCGCGAAGTCCTGGAGAAAAGACTACCATGAGGCCTACATGGCGTTAGGCGACGCCATATCAGAAATGCCGGAAAACCAGCGCCCCAAAGAAATAGTCCATTGCGGGCATAGTTTTGGCGGCGCAATGGCGACCGAGGCTTTCATGCAGGGGTCGGACAGAATGGAGCGGCTTGGCGTGAAAAGCTCAGCGATCACATTCGGAAGCCCCGGATCCGGAGAAATGGGAGTGGCCACCGCCGCCGTCGCGTTGGGCGGGCTAGGGGCATTCGCCGCAATCGGCGCCGCCCGTTGGGCAATCGATGCGGTCGGGTTAGGCGGAGTAAAAGGCGGCTTGCACAAGGAGCTCTCCGGAGCGGGGTTGCTGGCGCGACAAGTGTTCAATGCGGCATTCGGCGCGTTGGCCTGGATGACGACAACCGGCCCGCTTTGGATGCTCAACGCCGCAAGCCAAACCGTATCCAACAAGATCGACGCCTGGAGAACGGGAAAGCGAGAGTTCGACCGGGCCGGCTATTTGGGCTTCCGAACGGATTCCGCCTCCAAAAGAGCGCTGGAAGATGGCCGCCTGACGCATTTTAAGCATGTCGGCGATGCGGTCGCGGCAGTGGGCGATGTGAGCGGATTCGGAACAGCCGGGGAGGACGTGTATATGCGCCCCTCGATTCGAGGAAGCCTCAATCCTGTCGCGGAGCATGCGATGGGCCTCTATGCGAAAAGCGCCATCGATCGCATGGTGTCGACAGGCTTTGGAAATGATCCGGCGCTCACAGCTTACATGGGATGCCTGGCTGCCGTGGACAAAATGGTCGCACAGCAGGCCAAGCTCCATACCCAGTCCAAACTGGATGGCACGGAAATGCATTTCGTTCGGCAACAGCTGCGCTCGAGCACTTACAGGGATGAGCAGGAGGCCCCCGACTGGGCGAGAAAAAATCTCGCCAGAGTCAATGGAGCGATTTCTCGCCAAAAGAAGCTGATCGAGACAAATTCCGAAGATTTGCGGCGACGCCGAGAAGCCGTCAGCCATCCCGGGCCGCTTGTGTTCCGGGCGCTGGGAAAAGAGGGCGCGGATCTGTCAGGATTCCAAAAGATTGTCGCGTGCGAGGGAAGCGCGCTGCAGCGAGCGACAGAAATGATCGCGAAGTGCAGCGGAAAGGTTCATTTTAGCACGTCCAACGATCAATTTTATGATCCGGCGGAAATGGCCGCCCGCCTCGAGGAAAAAAAGGTTGCGTTGCGAGAAGAGCTCGCAGATTTCAGCCTGAAAATCAAAGCGGATGGAACCGGAATATCCGAAAGCCTTCGTCGTCTTCGCAATCGGAAAGAGTCCGCGGGCTCGGCTCCTCGCGACCCCGAGGTTTCTTCAGTGAAATCAGTCAAGCTCGCATGAGAAGAAGCTGCCTATCCTGGCAATGCGTCAAATCTCAGTAGCTTGCTCTCGGCGCCGAGAAGGCCTGCCTGCAGATCTTCAGGATCGTCATGCGGCGGGTTTGCCGCATTTTCGCCTCGATGCTGCCTCCGGCAGCGCAAAACAAAGCCCACCAGATGCTGAGTGGGCTTTGGCTCAAGTCAGTGGCATAGAAGCGCGCAGTTATTGGCGTCGACGCGCCTCGCGAGTCTTATCGATTTCCGATTCCAATCGTTTTCCGGCCGCCTCAAAAGCATCGCGTAAAGCCAAATTGGCATCAGGATGCTTGACGGAGCTGACGGCAATTTCTTTGCCGGGAATTGTCAGATCAAGCCGAACGAAAAAAAGTTTTTCCCCGTGGGCATTATCCAACCCAATGACCGCGGCACACGAGTGAATTCGCTGGAAACGAGATTGAAGCTTCTCTGTTTTTTCCCGGACAGCCAATTCCATCGCATCCGAATGGCCTATGTTCTGAAAAGAAATGCGCAGGTCCATATTTAACTCCTCCTCTGTTTTCAAGCATTTCGGCATTCACTGCCTTTGCCGGCAAAGTTCGTCACCGGACGGTTTCATTGAAGCCTCTTTTTCGTAGGTTGGCAATGCCGAAGAACTTCCGGGATTCCAAAAAGAATCACGACACGAAAAGAATGGATCCGGGCCGCTCCTGGGCGGCTCACTCGCTGGATCCAGTCAGCATCCCGTCTCATGGAGCAGCAATTTCCTTGGCGCCAGAAAGTTAGCCATCCACGAAACGCAAATACAAATAAGCGGCAGAGTAGACGGCAAGAAAAACAGCGATGATGCTAATGGAGATGCCAATCAGGGCTATCGGAACCACAGTGGGAATCCACCCCCAATAGCAATGGCACTCTTCAATCGAGCGCATCGCCAACAAGCTATAAGAAAAAATAATGAACCAGGATGCGATGGCGTCCAGAAGAAATTCTTTTCGATCTCGATTGGCTCGGTATGCGATCGCATTTTTGATTGGATCACAAGTCGAGCAATCCTCAAAAAGGGCAAGCGGATAAAAGTGCCGCAAAAACAATTCCATGGCCGGAGAGATATTTTTCCGCTCGTTTTTCACTGGCCGCATGATTTTCACCACCAAAATTGAACGGGTAAATGAAAGCAAAGCGAATTCCGCCGCGCAATAGGGCCGAAGAGAAAAAAGCGCTCGCGATGCTCCGTCTATCTGGATCTGGCTGCGGCGCCAGGCCCTCCGGAGCGGAGAAACTTATGCAAAAACGAGCCAGCAAGATTGGTTTCTCCATCGCAGACGGCCCGAATATATCGCCCCCAATCCGAAGATCCGTGCAGAGCGGAAAAAAGTCCTGGCTTCTCGATGAACAAAGCGGCATCTCGCGACACATTCGTCGCAAACAGCAAGATGCCATACAATTCCTGGACGGTCCGAAAGCAATGGATGTCATGTCCAATGCAGCGCAAAAGCGCTTCCAACTTTGCGAATGACTCTGGTCCGCAATGAAATTCGCCAGTGGAGTGGTTTTCCAAAAGATCCTCGGGAGCGGGGGTGCGCAAAATTTCCAAAATCATTCGGGAATTACCGGGATGAGCCGGCCGACGCGCATCAAAATGAACAATGTCTCCCACTACCGCTTCTCCTTATGGAATGCTGAAAGCAATAACATAGGCAAGGGAAAAATAGCAACCCCAAAAATGGCTTGATTCTGATGGGACGCAGCATCGATTCATTTTTTTTTGAAGATTCAGTCAGCAACCATTCGGAGTTGTCAGAAGACAGCCTGGCACATGCGCCAAAATGGTCCGACAAATTATGGACACCAATGGTTCGCCAGGATTCCCATCCGGCGGATCCTGGATAAAAAAACATCAGCCAATCAGGCTTGATCGTTTTTAGTCGATCGTATGGTCTTTCCATGTTTCGCGTTCGAATTCAACGGTGCATCCAAAGAGAGCGGTTCTCCATTTTTGAATTTCAAATCTTGAGAATAGATGATTTTTTTGTTTGCTATCGCATTCTTTCTTGTGTCTGCTGTTTTCGTTACTTTTGCCTTCATTGTTCGTGGTTTGGCCTTCTGTGGATGTTTCTTTTTCCATTTTTTTAAGAGTAACGTGAGGAAACGCGTGGAGTTTTCTGGTCTGGGTTCCATTGGTTTACGTTACAGTATTGATATGCGTTATTTTTGCATGTTGGTTGAGGTTGAGGATCCGGTGTCCAAAAAGAGAAAGAAATCAGAAATGAATCGAAAAGAGTTGCAGTAATCGTTAAGCACGAGAATCCGATTCGAATGGGAAAAGATTGTTCTGGGGATGAGGGTTTTCGCGAAAAAATCCATAGAAAATTCAGGTAAAAATTTCCAAATTCATTTCGGAGGTAGTGGAAGAAGAACAAGGAGGGTTGCCTTTCGCTATGGAAAAGGTGGAAAGGAAAGCATGTGCCGCACGGATAATAGTCCGGGAAAAATAGAGGAAAAAAGAAAAAAGAAGCCAGTCCTTGAGGAAGGAGGGGGAAATGAGGATTCCGAAAACATCAAGATTCAAGATCACCTATGGGCAAAAAAAGAAAATCTGATTTTCAGTCCAGGACGGAGGAGAGAGGGAGAACGAAGAGGGGCGACAATGAAAAAGTTACGGATCCTCAATGAAAATCTCTCGACACGGATCAGTAAAGCTTCGGGAGATGGAAATAGGACGAGTCGCGGCGACGGAGGAGCGAGGGGGCGAGAATTCTTGTGTCGCGAGAGTTCTTTCGCGGAAAAAGGAATCAGATTCCGCAAAAGATCCATCGGTATGGCGGAAAGGAAGACGGAGCGCCGGAATTTTCGATGAGCGAGGAAAGGTGGAGATGTCGAGAGATGGATCCAGGTTTTGGAGATTTTTTTGAGAAGGACGCGGAAAAAAAGAAAAACAGCTCATTCAGGAGGGAGGGAAATGGACGGGGATGCCAGGCGTATTGATCCTCGAGTAAAAGATCAATCCGTCGAGCTCGATTGGATTCGCAAAAACAAAACCAGCCATCAGCGCCAAAGAAAAAAGAAAATAGGCGCGGAAAGTTTTGATGGAATTTTCCGTGTTTTCTGGTTCGGTTTTCCAGGAGGAAAGCAGGGCTGGGCGGGCGCCGTGGTCTGGGGCGACTGGTTTGTTGTGGAGCCGTTGGACCTCATGCAAAAGAATTCGCTCATTCAAGAGATAGAGAGGCGCGGGATGCAAAGGAAATGTCAGAGATTGAAAATCAAAACGAAAGATGGACTCCTGGATTTCTGAGTTAAAGCGGAGATGATCTGATATGGGTTGGCCGGGAAAAAGGACGAAGCTGGCTGTCTAGGATCGATTCAAATGCCTGCGCTCAGTGAAGCGGAAAGTAGCGACAAGCAGTCAAAGCATGCGACCCATCGGACACAAAGATCGGGTCCGGCGATGGGCTTTCTCGGAAAGCGCGCCTGCAGGGGGGAGAGGAAAGTCGCGGCCCCATTGGCTTCGGATATCCGAAAAGATCAGATGAGAGGAGCGAGAGTTGGGCTATGCTGTCAATTCCTGTTTGAGGGTATTTCGTGAGCCGCCATCGGGGGGGGCGGTCCGGCCAATGCAATAAGGACGAGAGAAAGGAATTGAGGAGCGGTGAGGCAAGAGATGGCGGATTCAACGACGGGAGAAGAGAAAGTTGGGATTGAGGATAAGAAAAGAGAATCCAGCCATCTTGAATGATCGGCCAAACGCTGCGCCGTCGCAGAGCATCGCCCCGGGTGGGACGGCTGACCTCAAAATCATTGGGAGTGTCGAGGAGATGGAGCGCAGCTCGCATCCAGATGGATAGCCGACACCACTCAAATCAATTCACGAGTGGCAAACGGAAAGCCGAGTTTGCTTCTGAGTCGAGAGGGTCGCCTGGCTCTGGAAGATGGGATTCCGTGCCGGCGCGATCCCATCATAGGCTGCTGCTGGGTGTCGCGAAAAATCCAAGATCGAAAGCATAGCCAGAGAGCGAAGTTTTCGTGAAAGCATGTCGTCCATGGATGACCGGGAGCGCGCCGAAATTTCCGACGCTCAGACTCAGTCGTGGTCTGGAAAGCAATAGCCCATATATACAAAAATCCAAGGCCAGGACGTCGAGTTTTTGTATATATGGGTTCCACCAGGGGCCAAAGATGACGCCGAAGCCGCCGCGGCGATCCATATATACAAAAAACCAGCGCCAACGATCGATTTTTTTGTATATATGCGAGAGCGAATGGATGGAATCGCCCGCCAGAGTGGGAAGCCACATCGCATATATACAAAAAAACGAGCAGCCAGAGGCGACTTTTTTGTATATATAGAGAGTCGAGGAAAAACCAGCCGCCGGCCGAAGGCCATATATACAAAAAAATCACAGAGCCGATCGAGATTTTTGTATATATTGTTCGCAACGTAGTGTTATGGAGTCCAGTTGGCTAAGTTTTGGCTGTGGATCCGTGTGCGGCAATAAGTCGTTGAATTTATTGGTGGTCTCTGTTGGGTGAATGTCGGCGAAAATATTTCATTCGAGAATGGAGTCGATAGGGCTTGAGAATCGAGTGCTCCAAGTTTTTCTCAAAAAAATATCGCCTGAGCGACGAATTCAGCCTGGCGGCCGATGCGGTGATGTGGCCAAGGTTTTCCTGGAGCATTCAGAGGGAAATTCCTAGAAATGCCTCAATCCGGCCGATCGGCGCGGCTGGCGGGCCAGAGCCGGGAAAACTGGCGAATTTTTCGAGGAAAGGCATTGCCAATTAGGATTGGTTTGGCAAGTTGGGAGGCGGCCGCGGCTGAGTCGCGAAATTGGGATATGGAGAGGGATTTCATGGAGAATCGTGAGGAAAAGGCCGCGGGGCTGGGGTTCTTGCTGAAAAACAAGCACATCGAAATCCTCTTCCGGAAAACAGGAGAAAATTCATGGCATTGGGCGGGCGGGGCCCTCGAGGACGGGGAGTGCGCGCGCTTCGAGGCCAGCGATGGCTTTTGTGCGGTTTTTCAAAAAACCGCCTGGGAAAACGGAGATTACGATTCAAGAAAGAAGATCTTCAGGCTGAGCGGAGTCTCCGGCGACAAGTGGGAAATTCGGTTTTGCGGCGAAGAGAAAAACCTGAAAGTCCTCGAGGGGAAATTGCGAGGGATGGATTCCGACCTCAAGCTAGAGAGAAAGGCTGGAGTCCTGGATTACATCTTTTTTGCATCTTCAGACCACGTTTCCAGTGAGCAAGCCCAAGGAATGGCCCGGATCGCCATCACGACCGTTTTGCTGATTGGATTTTCAATCGCAGCGATCTTTTCGGAAATGGAATGGTTTCCCGCCGCGCTCTGCGCCGCATATCTTGGCTTGAGTTGGGTGGGGTTTCGGGCCGTATCGGGGCGCGCGGCCGGAAAGCTATGGCCAAGAAGATTGGGATTGGCGGGGGATCTCGGGATGGTTGGGTATGGCCTCGGGCACCTGGGGCTGTCGGGGTTGGCGCTTTATCCTGTGTTTCTCTGGATCGTGATTGGATACGGGCTTCGCTACGGAAAAAGGTTTCTTCTTGAGGCGACCGCCGCGGGATTGTTCGTGTTCCTGGCCGGAGGAGTTATCGGAGAAATCGCCAGAAATGAGCCGGGAGTTTTTCTCGGCCTCCTGATTGGCCTGGGAATTATGCCAAAGCTGTTCATCGAAATGATCGGTCAGCTGGAAGAGCAGGGGCGAGATCTTAGGCGGCAGCGAGATGAGGCAGAAGAGTTGGCGCTGACGGATCGGTTGACCGGAATGCCAAATCGATTGTTTTTGGAGGAGGAAGCCGCAAGGGCAGTGAGAAGAGCGAAAGCCATCGGGAAAATTGGGGGAATAGTGTTCCTGGATTTGGATGGGTTCAAAGGGGTAAACGATCGGTTCGGTCATGCCAAAGGAGATGCTTTGCTGAAAATGGCAGCCAGAGCCATAGAGAAAAGTTTAGCCACGGGGGATTCGGCAGCCAGATTCGGAGGAGATGAATTTGTCCTGCTAATTGAGGAGAGAGAGTCCCCGGAGGACATCATAAAAGCGACGGATGCGGCGCTGAAAGGAATCAAAAGCATAAATTGGGAAGGGGAAAAGGTCACGGCAAGCTGTGGGGTGGCGTTTTTTCCGATGGATGGGGAAACATTCGAGGACTTGGCGAAGAAAGCTGATACGGCGATGCATAAGGCGAAGGTCGCCGGAAAAGATCGCTGGATGATCTATGACCCGGATATGAGCAAAAAACTGGAGGAAGAAGCGGAAATTGAGGCGCGAATGCGTGAGGGAATCGAAAGAGGAGAGTTTGAGATGTTCTACCAACCGCTATGCAAAATGGCGGACGGAGGGTTCGCTGGCGCAGAGGCGTTAATAAGGTGGAACCATCCGGAGAAGGGGATTTTGGGGCCGGGATATTTCATTCCGCTGGCGGAGAAAACAGGCCTGATAGTGAATTTGGGAGATTTCGCGCTCCAAGCCTCGGCGAGGGAAGCTGCCGAATGGGTGAAAATGGGGCTCGAGAACTTTCATATGCATGTGAACGTATCCGCAAAACAGCTGGAATTGGAGGAGTTTCCCGAGCGAGTCGATGCCGCGCTGCGAGAAAGCGGGCTGGCCGCGAAAAATTTGGAGATTGAAGTGACAGAGTCCGCCCTGGTTGGGGACGGGGTAGTCGAGGGCGGGGTTTTCGCCAGGCTATTGGATATCGGTGTCGGGCTATCCCTGGATGATTTCGGAACGGGATATTCTTCGCTGGGATACTTGCGAAAGCTGCCGGTCGGGCAAATCAAGATCGATCAAAGCTTTGTGGCGGATATTCCCAATCTCCAAAGCGCAACCGCGCTATTGGAAGCTACGATCGCTTTCGGAAAGCGGATGGATATGGAGCTCGTGGCGGAGGGAATTGAGACGCAAGAGCAATTCGAATGGCTCAAGCAGCGGGGATGCCAAATCGGCCAGGGGTATCTGATCGGAAAGCCAATGCCATCCAAGCAAATTCGGCAAATTATCCAGCGGTGCCAGGGCGGCGAACGGCTAAGATAGCTGATTGATTTCAGGGGATAGGCTGCTCTGGATCATTTGCGGAAGATCAATGGGCTGGGAAGCGAGAATCCATTCTCCGCCCTGAAGCAATGCGGGATTCTCAAGAGAAATAGCGGCAATGGCTTTGTCTCGAGCCGTCAGCAAAGCGGAAATTTCGAGAGAAAAAAGCGAAAAGAGCGCCTGAAGCCAGGCTGATACGGGGGCGAGGGGGCCGCGAGAAGGCCACTCCGCCGTTTGCGCGGCTAAAAAGAGATCGGGGGCGGACGGGGGCGAGTCATCCCCGGTGACCCATAAATTGGGGCAAAATAAGGCAACCGGAAAGCCTGTTGCGGATACGCTGACGCCAACGATATGAATGGCGGGAGAGTCCGCCCCGGCGCGGAAGAATACATGGAAATGCCCAATTTCCGGTTCGAGGTCCAAATGAGAATCTCCCTCGCGGGGATGGGCATGCCAAAAATACTCGATATGCGGGGCGGCCAAAGAGCGCCCGACGCCCTTGCGCGGATATTTTCGCCATAATGCGGGAGCCGTCGAGCCGGACATCGCCAGGCGATAGGAAAGGGCCCCTTTCGAGGCCCAATCGCTATGAAGCTCGAGAAGCCTCCAGGCTGCGGAGGTTCTGTCCATGGAAAATCAATCCATTCCGCAGGGGTTGGAGAGTTTTCCGCCTTTCGCGGCGGGCTTTGCGCACTTGTCATTTTTGGCGGGAGCCGGCGCTT
>VFQM010000482.1_pt1 | contig 44116 bp, 39 predicted proteins | sample 3512391 | NCBI WGS metagenome assembly VFQM01 (sample SAMN10412369, study PRJNA504923) | tailings metagenome | isolation source: Replicate 1 from Balatoc abandoned mine | place: Philippines
TCCACCGTGCCGCGCAGCAGGGTGGCGTAGTGGCCGCTCATCGGGGCGACGATCAGCAGGCGCGGCCGGTCGGCCGGGGTGCCTTCGACGCGGAAGCGGATGAGATCGCCGAAGGGTCGCTTCATCACGGTCGATTGCACCACGGCGTGGGGCTGGCCGCTGATCTCAACGCTTTCGATCCCGAATTCGGGCTTGCCGTAATGGGCGGTGGCATGGGCGAAGACATCGAGCGCGCTTGCCGCCAGCGGGCCGAGGCCGGTGTAGCGCATCGGATTGGCGGGATTGGTGAGCATCCCGGCGCTGATCGAAGCGAGCGCGCTGGCGCTGTTCATCCAGCTGCGTTGCAGCTCATAGGCGTGATAAAGCATCGGTTTCCTTCGCGGCGACGAACGTTCCGGCGCCTTATCCCCGTGGCACCTTGCCCCCACAAATGCGCCTTCCCGCACCATTGTGCAATGCACAATTGTATACAGTGGCCCCGGGCGCGCCGGGCGGGCACCGCTTTTTGCACGTGAAATCTGCGCCGCATCGGGCTAGAGGCCAGCGACCATGCACGCCGAAACCCAGCCGCGCGATCCTTCCGCCACCCCCGATATCGAGGAAACCGCCATCGCCGAGGCGGAAGAGGCCGCGCCCAAATCGCGCAGCCTCGCGCCGCTCAGGATGGTGTTCAGCACGGCGCTGCAATACCCGCGCCAGATCGCTCTCGCGCTGATTGCGCTGGTGATTACCTCGCTGGCGACGCTGGCGATCCCCTATCGTTTCAAGGTGATCATCGACGAAGGCTTCTCTGGCGGCGCCGACCCGGCGGAGATCGGCCATGCGTTCCAGTACTTGCTGATGATCGTGGTGATCCTTGGCTTGGGAACCGCGCTCAGGTTCTATTTCGTCAGCTGGCTGGGTGAGCGGGTGGTCGCCGATATCCGGCTCAAGGTGCAGGACAACCTGCTCCGTCTCTCGCCGGGATTTTACGAGGTCAACAGCCCCAAGGAAATCTCCAGCCGGATGACCTCGGACACCGCGATTATCGAAAATGTGGTGGGCACCACGGTCTCGGTCGCGCTGCGCAATACGCTGACGGGGATCGCGGGGACAATTGCGCTGTTCTATGTGGCTCCCAGCCTGACCATCGACCTGATGATCGGCATTCCGCTGATCATTGTGCCGATTGTCTATTTCGGTCGCAAGATCCGTGCCGTCTCGCGCACCAGTCAGGACCGCATTGCCGACGTGGGCGCCTATGTTTCCGAAGTGCTCTCCGCGATGAAGATCGTCCAGAGCTTCGGGCAGGAACGGCGCGAGAGCGAGCGGTTTGCGGGCGTGGTCGAAAACACCTTCGCCACGGCCAAGCGCCGCATTCTTTTGCGTTCAGCCATGACGACCATCGTCATCGTGCTCATCTTCGGTGCGATGACGCTGGTCATGTGGCGCGGGGCCCTGGCCGTGAATGCGGGGATTATCAGCCCCGGCGATATCGGCTTCTTCGTGCTGACCGGCGGCCTTGTGGCGGGTGCCTTCGGCGCGCTCACGGAAGTCTATGGCGATCTGCTGCGCGGTGCAGGCGCGGCGAGCCGGTTGGCCGAACTGCTTGAAGCCCGGCCCGATATTGCCCCCCCGGCCCGCCCCGAACGCCTGCCCGAACCGGCGCGGGGTAGCCTGTCTTTCCGCAATGTGACCTTCCGCTACCCCGCCCGCCCGGAAACGGCGGCGCTGAAGGACTTCACGCTCGAAATCGAACCGGGTGAGACGGTTGCCATCGTCGGGCCTTCGGGGGCGGGGAAATCGACGATCTTCCAACTGGTCGAACGCTTCTACGATCCGCAGGGTGGCACGATCCGCCTGGACGGGGTGCCGCTGACCAGCGCGGACCCCGCCGAGATCCGCTCGCGCATCGCGCTGGTCCCGCAGGTTGGGGTGCTGTTCAGCGCCAATGCGCGTGACAATCTGCGCTATGGCAAGTGGGACGCTTCGGACGAGGAAATCTGGCAGGCCGCCCGCGCCGCCAATGCCGAAAGCTTCCTGCGCGCCCTGCCGCAAGGGCTCGACACCCATCTGGGTGAAGGCGGCACCCAGCTTTCGGGCGGGCAGCAACAGCGCGTCGCCATCGCCCGTGCGCTGCTGCGCGATGCGCCGATCCTCCTGCTCGATGAAGCCACCAGCGCGCTGGACGCCGAGAGCGAGCAGCTTGTCCAGCAGGCCCTGGAAGGCCTGATGCAGAACCGCACTACGCTGGTGATCGCCCACCGCCTCGCCACGGTGCGCGCGGCGGACCGGATTGTGGTGCTGGACGATGGGCAGATCGTCGAACAGGGCACGCATGACGCGTTGACCAAGGCAGGCGGCCTCTACGCGCGGCTGGCGCGGCTGCAATTCGCCGACGCGGCCTGATTTTTTCGGTTCAATAGCGCGAACGCAGACCTCCCGCCCCGCCTCCCCACCCGGCCACCAATAGTACCACTATGTTGTGGTGGCCGGGTGGGGAGGCGGGGTTGGAGGTCTGCGCCACCGAAGGTGGCCGCCCATCAAAATCGACGAAGCGTCAGCCTCAGCGGACCAACCGCAACCTTTGCCCCTGCAAGGCGTTAGGGTGGGGTCAGCAGAATTGCTGCACCACTTTCGGGGACGACCGCACATGATCCACAAGACCGCCGCCCTTCTCGGCGCGAGCCTTCTCGCGCTGGCGACGCCCGCCTTTGCCGATGACCACGCGCACGACGAGGCGACCGAAACGCTCCAGAGCACCGAAGCTGCCGCCTCGGCTCTGCCGACCATGAGCTTCGGCACCTGGGGCTTCGATCCGGCCTATCTCGCCGCCGACATCAAGCCGGGCGACGATTTCAACGCCTATGCCAACAAGACGTGGATCGACGCCAACCCGCTCCCGCCCGAATTCAGCCGCATCGGTGCCTTCACCCTGCTCGGCGAAAAGAGCACCTATGACGTCAAGGCGTTGATTGACGAGTTCGCCGCCAAGGACCCGGCCGCGCTGACGCCCGATCAGAAGCGCATTCTCGACACCTATCGTGGCTTCCTCGATACGGACGCCATCGAGGCGGCGGGCCTTTCGCCGGCCAAGCCCTATCTCGATCGGATCGCCGGCGCCAAGACCCTCGATGATCTCGCCATGCTGTGGGCCGAACCGGGCTTTGCCAGCCCGATTTCCGCAGGTGTCGGGATCGATGCCAAGCAGCCCGATCGCCACATTGCGCAGGTCGGTTTCGGCGGGATCGGCCTGCCCGACCGCGATTACTACCTCGACACCTCCGAAAAGGGCGTGGCGATCCAGACCAAGTACAAGGAATATGTCGCCTTCCTGCTCGGTGAGGCCGGATATGCCGACGCTGCGGCGATGGCGGAGCGCATCTATGCCTTCGAAGACGCCAATGCCCGCACCGTCCAGTGGGACCGGGCGGTGCGCCGCAACCGCGATCTCACCTACAACCTGCTGACCGCCGATGAACTCGCCGCGCTCGGCAGCAAGGTGCCGGTGGCTGCGATGCTGGACAAGATCGGCGTCACCGCCAGCCCCGGCTTCGTCGTCAGCCTGATGCCGCCCACGGCCGAGGAAGTGGCGCAGTACAAGCTTGACGCCGCGACCCTCGCCAAGATCGGCACGGGCCTGCCGGGCATGATGGCGCTGATCAGCGAAACCCCGGTGGAAGTGCTCAAGGCGTGGATGGTCAAGGAAATGCTTTCGGGCAACGCCGCCGTCCTGCCCGCGCGCTTCGATGCGGCCAGCTTCGAATTCTACGGCAAGACCCTGCGCGGCACCCCCGAACAGCGCCCCCGCTGGAAGCGCGCTATCGGCGAGACCGAAGGGCTGATCGGCGAACTGGTCGGCAAGGAATATGTCGCCCGCTACTTCCCGCCCGAAAACAAGGCGGCGATGGATGAGCTGGTGGCAAACCTGCGCTTGGCGCTGGGGGAATCGATCAACGAAATCACCTGGATGGGCGAGGAAACCAAGGCCCAGGCCCGCGCCAAGCTGGCAAGCTTCGATCCCAAGATCGGCTATCGCCCGAACCTCGAAACCTATGACGGCCTTGCCATCACCCCCGGTGCGCCGATTGCCAACCGCATGGCCGCCGCCGCATGGGGCCGCGCCGACAACATCGCCAAGCTGGGCCAGCCCATCGACCGCACCGAATGGGGCATGCTGCCGCAGACGGTGAACGCCTATTACAACTCGGTGAAGAACGAGATCGTCTTCCCCGCGGGCATCCTCCAGCAGCCGTTCTTTGCGCTGACCAATGATATCGCGGTCAATTACGGCGCGATCGGCGGGGTGATCGGCCACGAAATCGGCCACGGCTTCGACGATCAGGGCTCCAAGTCCGATGCCTCGGGCGCGCTGCGCAACTGGTGGACCGATGCCGACCGCAAGGCGTTCGATGATCTCGGCAACCGGCTGGTAGCGCAGTACAACAGCTTCTGCCCGCTCGATGAGGGCAAGACCTGTGTGAACGGTCGCCTGACGCTGGGCGAGAACATCGGCGATGTCGGCGGGCTGTCGATGGCCTACCGCGCCTACAAGATCGCGACCAAGGGCAAGGACGTGCCGGTGATCGACGGGCTGACCGGCGACCAGCGCTTCTTCCTCGCCTGGGCGCAGGTGTGGCGTTCGACGCAGCGCGAGGAAAACTACCGCAACCGTCTGCGCACCGACAGCCACAGCCCTGAGGAATACCGCGTCAACGGCGTCGTGCGCCAGCTGGACGAATGGTACGAAGCGTTCGGCGTGAAGCCCGGCGATGCCATGTACCTGCCGCCCGAACAGCGCGTGCGGATCTGGTAATGAAGACAAGGCCCGCCCCGGCAAGGGGTGGGCCTTTTCGGTTTGACACCCTGCGCCCACTGGGCAAAGCGCATCACCCATGACCGATACGCTCGCCGCCATCCTGCTCGGCATCCTTGAAGGGCTGACCGAGTTTCTCCCCGTGTCATCGACCGGGCACCTGATCCTCGCCACCGAATTCCTCGGCTTCGATCAGGCCGATTGGGAGGTGTTCAACATCGCCATCCAGCCCGCCGCGATCCTTGCCATCGTGGTGCTGTACTGGCGCACCTTCTGGGATGTGGCCAAGGGCCTGCTGGGGTTCGAAAAGGGCGCGATTGCTTTCGTGCGCAATCTGCTGGTTGCCTTCTTCCCGGCGGTGCTGCTGGGCCTTGCGTTCGGCGACATCATCGAGACGATGCTGGGCAATGCGGTGCTGGTGTGCTGGTCGCTGATCGTGGGCGGGGTGGCGATCCTTGCCATCGAACGCTGGGCCAACCCGCCTGCCGAAGGGCCGGGCGTTGGCGGCGTCCCCTTGCGCACCGCGATCCTGATCGGCCTTGTCCAGTGCCTTGCCATGATCCCGGGCGTGAGCCGTTCGGGGGCAACGATCCTTGGCGCCATGGCCTTCGGGGTGGACCGCAAGACGGCGGCGGAATTCAGCTTCTTCCTCGCCGTGCCGACCTTGTCGGGCGCGACTGTGTACCAGCTCGCCAAGCACGGCAGCGGCCTGACGGCTGACGATATGCAGTTGATCGCCATCGGTTCGGCGGTCGGTTTCGTGACGGCGCTGGTGGTGGTGAAGGTGTTCGTGGCGGTGGTGACGAAGATCGGGTTCGCCCCCTTCGCCTGGTATCGCATCGTGCTGGGCGCGGCGGGCCTTGCCTGGTTGACCCTGCGCTAGATCACTTTCTTGGAACCACCCGCGCCGCCGCTGGTTTGGGAGTCGGACCGTGCGGCGCAAAGGCCGCGGGCCGCATCACCTCTCGGAGACTTTGGATACCATGGCGTTGCTGGTGCTGATCGTGTTGGGGGCAAGTCTGGGCTGGTTGGCCTCGATCCTCGCGCGGACGGAAGGTCCGGGCACGATCCTGCGTCAGGTCCTTCTGGGGGTGATTGTGTCTGTCGTCGCCGGCGAAATCGCCAATGAGGGCACGATGATCGGCAGCCTGTCGTTCTTCGGTCTCGGCGTCGCCGTGGGGGCGACCTGCGCGGCGCTGGTGCTGTATCACGCCATCTTCACGCGCCGGAAGGCTCGCGCATAATCCTGACCGCGCCCCTCCCGATCGGGCAGGGGCTTCAGACCGGCACCGCCCCGCTGCCGCGCCCGCCGCGCAGATGGTATTCCTGGCTACCCCGGTGCAGCACATTGTCGACATCGATCACCGCCGAATTGGCATAGGTGAACCCGGCGGGCAGGCTGCGATACAGCCGGTCGAAATCGCGCTCCACCGTCTGGCGATAGAGGTCCGCAAAGCTTTCGATCACGAAATAGGTCGGTTGCAGATCGCTGATCACGTAGTCCGTGCGCATCACCCGATCGACGTTGAGCATGATACGATTGGGGCTCTCAGCTTCGACCGCGAACTTCGCCTCGGTCGGGCCGGACAGGATGCCCGCACCATAGGCCCGCACGCCGTCCGCTTCCTCGATCAGGCCGAATTCGACTGTGTACCAATAGAGCGCGCCCAGTGCCTTCAGCCGGTTGTAGCGCATCGCCTTCCACCCGGCGCGGCCATATTCCTGCATGTAATCGGCATAGGTGGGATCGGTGAGCATCGGCACATGGCCGAAGACATCGTGGAACACATCGGGCTCTTCGATATAGTCAAAGGTCTCCCGCGTGCGGATGAAGTTGCCTGCGGGAAAGCGCCGGTTGGCCAAGTGCCAGAAGAACACGTGATCGGGGATCAGCATCGGCACCGGCACCACGCTCCACCCGGTCAGCGCGCCCAGTTCTTCCGACAGCGCGCCGAATTCCGGCACGCCCCCGCGCCCGAGATCGAGCTTTTCCAGCCCCGCCATGAAAGCACTGCATGCCCTGCCGGGGAGCACCTCCATCTGGCGGGCAAACAGATCGTCCCACACCTTGTGATCATCGGCGGTGTAGGCCGTCTGCGCGGGCTCCAGCCAGTCCTCCCCCACGTGGGCAGGCCGCGCGAGGGGCGCGGTGAAGACATCGGCTGCCATGTCTGGCAGAGTGGCAAAATCGGGTTTGGGGTCTGCAAGAGTCGCCATAGTTTCAGGTGATACTACTTTTGCGGTGGCCACACAAACGGGAGGGGACGCCAATGGGGATGAAGCGCAAGGATTACGAGGCGGCGCTGGAGCCGCTGACGCTGGAACTGGTCAGCATGGCGCGCTGGGTCAAGGCCAGCGGTGCGCGCGTGGTGGTGCTGTTCGAAGGGCGCGACACCGCGGGCAAGGGCGGCGCGATCACCGCTGTGCGCGATAAGCTCAACCCGCGCCAGTGCCGTACGGTTGCCCTGTCGAAGCCGACCGAGGCGGAGATGGGCCAATGGTATTTCCAGCGCTATGTCGCGCACCTGCCGACCGCGGGTGAGATCGTGCTGTTCGACCGGTCATGGTACAACCGCGCCGGCGTCGAGAAGGTGATGGGCTATGCGAGCGCAGAGCAGGTCGAGGCGTTCCTGAAGGCGGTGCCGGTGTTCGAAAAGCTGCTGGTCGATGATGGCATCCTGCTGTTCAAATACTGGCTGGCGACCGATCAGGCCGAGCAGGAAGAGCGCCTGCGCGAGCGGCTGGAGGACCCGCTGAAACGCTGGAAACTGTCCCCCATCGATCTTGCCGCGCGCGAGAAATATGATGATTACACCAAGGCGCGCGAGGCGATGCTGGCCGCGACCCACACGGATCACGCCCCATGGACCATCGTCGATTTCAACGATCAGCGGCGCGGGCGGCTGACGCTGGTGCGCGACCTGCTTTCGCGCATCCCCGATACCCATGAGGAGCCCGAGGCGATCACCTTCCCCGATCTGGGCAGGAAGCCCGCCAAGGAAAAATACAAGGTGCTGAAGCCGATTCCTGATTGGGATGGGTGAAGTGCTCCCCTCCCGCTTGCGGGAGGGGCTGGGGGTGGGCACGTGCAAAGGCTCGCTGCGCTCGCTCCCACCCCTGACCCCTCCCGCAAGCGGGAGGGGAAATCAGACCGCCGCACTCGCCGCCGTCACCTGCCGCCCGTCGTCCGCAAACGCCGCCAGCTCATAACCCGCCTCGGCCTTGCGCATCACCAGATGCAGCGGCTCGCCCGCGATAGCGGGGGAGAGGCCTCTGAACTGGAAGGTCCGCAGGCGGTTCTCGCCCAGTTCCCGCGCCGCGAGCCCAAGCAGCAGGCTTGCGGTCAGCGGTCCATGCACCACCAGACCGCGATAGCGCTCGACCTCTTGCGCATAGGGCGCATCGTAGTGGATCCGGTGGGTGTTGAAGGTCAGCGCCGAATAGCGGAACAGCAGCCGCGCATCGGGGGTGAGGGTGTGGGTGGCGTCCCACGCCGAGGCATCGAAGGTGCCCTCGCCCGGTGCGGGCGGCGAAAGGGCTGCATCGGGCGCAGCAGCCTCGCGGTAGACCAGCGTCTGCGTCTCGATCACGGCGAGCGTGCCGTTGGCCTTGGTGATGTGTTCCACATCGACAAAGGCAAGACGGCCCGATCCGCCTTCTTTCTCGCTGACCGATGCGACCTTGCTGGTGCGTTCGATGACCGCCCCGATAGCGATCGGTGCGTGGAAGGCGATTTTGCTGGAAGCCCACATCCGGCGGGGCCCAGAACCGAATTGGGGGAAGGGGGGCAGGAAGCTGCCGGGGCTGTCGTCGCGGGCAGGGTGCCCGTCCTCGCCCAGCCGCGCGGTCGGGCCTTGAGGCGTGCACAGCGCGAAGTGGATGCCCTGCGGCATGATCGCCGGATGCGGGCGGGGCAGATCGAAAGTGGCGAGCCAGCGGTCCGCCAGCCCTTCATCCAGCCGGTCCGTCGCGCGCTGCTCACGCCCGATCCACGCGCTGAAGTCGGTCATGCCGCGCGCTCGAACACCGCCGCGATGCCCTGACCGCCGCCGATGCACATGGTTTCGAGGCCGTAGCGCACCCCGCGCCGGTGCATTTCGTGCGCCATGTCGGCAAGGATGCGCCCGCCGGTCGCGCCGATGGGGTGGCCAAGCGAGATGCCCGAGCCGTTGACATTGAGCATGTCGCGGCGCGAATCGTCCTCGCTCCAGCCCCAGCCCTTGAGCACGGCGAGCACCTGCGGCGCGAAAGCTTCGTTGAGTTCGACGAGGCCGATATCGTCCCAGCTGTAACCGCGCCGGTCGAACAGGCGCTCCACCGCGGGGACCGGGCCGATGCCCATGCGCGAAGGGTCGCACCCCGCCGCTGCCCAGCCGCCGAACCACAGCATCGGGGTGAGGCCCAGTTCCTCCAGCTTGTCCTCCGCAACCACCAGACACGCGGCTGCCGCATCGTTCTGCTGGCTGGCATTGCCCGCCGTCACGATGGCGGCGGGGTCGCGTTTCAGGTCGATGGGGGCGAGCTTGCCGAGGGTCTCCATCGAGGCGTCGGTGCGGTAGCCTTCGTCATGGTCGAAGATCACCGGATCGCCGCGCCGCTGCGGGATCGCAACGGGGACGAGCTGCTCGGCGAACTTGCCTTCCGCCCACGCCCGCGCCGCGTTCTGGTGCGAGCGGACGGCGAAGGCGTCAGCCTCCTGGCGGGTGATGCCGTAATCCTTGGCAAGGTTTTCTGCCGTCTCGATCATGCCGGTGATCACCCCGAAGCGTTCGACCGGCTGGCTCATCACCCGGCCCCGCGACAGGCGATCATGCAGCACCATGTCGCCCATCCGCACGCCCCCGCGCGCGGCCAGCGTGTAGTGTTCGACATTGGACATCGATTCAACGCCGCCTGCGACGACCACATCGGCCATCCCGGTCTCGACCATCATCGCCGCCGTCGCCACCGCCTGCACGCCGGAACCGCAGCGCCGATCCAGCTGGAAGCCGGGCACTTCGATGGGGAGCCCCGCCGCCAGCCAGCTCCAGTGGCCGATCGCGGGCGCCTCGCCATTGCCATAGCCCTGCGAAAACACCACGTCATCAACCCGCGCCGGATCGATCCCGCTGCGCTCCATCAGCGCCTTGAGGATCACCGCGCCAAGCTGCCCGGCGTTCATGCTGGAAAGCCCGCCGAGGAACTTGCCCACCGGGGTGCGCAGGGGGGTGCAGATAGCGGCGCGTCTGGTCATGCTTTGTCCTTGTCAGATAGTGCCACCGTCCCCGCATCGACCAGCTTGCCGATCGCGCCGGACGAAAGCCCGAGTTTGTCGGCCAGCACTTCCTCGGAATGTTGCCCGAGATAGGGTGCTGGCGCGGGGTCACCCGCAGTGTGGGCCGGCAGGTTCGCAAAGCTGCGGGTGGCGGGATATTCGAAACCGCTCGGGTTGGCGGGCGAGGGGCCGAATAGCGGGTTGTTGGCGATCAGCACCGGATCATTGGCGGCCTCGTAGGCGGTGCGATAGCGTTCGAAGGTGCAGGCCTCGGCAGCCATGCGCGCTTCGAGGGTCGCATAGTCCATCCCGTCCGCCGCGCTCTGGAACAGCGCGAACAGGGCGGCGCGGTGCTGGAAGCGGGGGGTGTCGCCGTCAGCGAAGCGCACGCCGTGCTGCGCTTCCAAATCGGCGATCCCGGCCTCGACCCCGAACGCCTTGACGAGGCCGCTCCACTGCTTGGGCGTGAGTGCGGCGACCATGAAGCGCACGCCGTCCTTCGCGCGGAAGTCCCTCCCGAACGCGCCCCAGATCGCATTGCCGAGCCGCTCGCGGTCACCCCCGCGGTACAGCACCTCGGCGAGCAATCCGGCGTTCGCCATGGTGCCAATCGCGACATCGCCCAGCGGCAGGCGCACCTCGCTGCCCTCGCCCGTCCGGTCGCGGTGGCGCAGCGCGGCGAGCATGGCGAAGGCGCCATAGGCTCCGGTGATGAAATCCCACGCGGGGAGCACCTGATTGACCGGCGGAGCGGTGGCCGGGTCCCAGTCCTCCGGCCCGCACATCAGCGGGTATCCGGCGGCGGCGTTGACGGTGAAATCCATCGCCTGCCGCCCGTCATGCCAGCCCATGACGCGCAAGCTTATCATGTCGGCGCGCCTGGCCTGCATGGCGGCGTGGCTCAGGAAGCTCTGCTCCGGCAGGTTGGTGATACACTGGCCGACCTTGGCCGCCAGCTCCACCAGCAGCTCCCGCCCCTCGCCCGATTGCAGATCGAGCGCCACCGATTTCTTGGCGCGGTTGAGGTTCTCCCAACTGAGCGAGCGCCCCTCGCGGGTCAGCATGTAGCGGTTGTAATCCAGCCCGCCCGCCTTGTGATCGACGCGGATCACCTCCGCCCCCAGCTGCGCGCAATAAAGCCCGGCCGTGGGCGAGGCGACGAAGCTGGAGACTTCGACGATGGAGAGGTCGGAAAGGAGGTTATACATATCGTCCCGGGCCCACCCCCAGCCCCTCCCGCAAGCGGGAGGGGAGCGAGACTTGGCGGCTCTGCCGCCTAGTCGCAGCGGGGTGGGCGCTGCGCTCCCTTAGTTATGCTCTTTCCACTCGCGCAGCATGTGCTTGGCGATCTGGAGCTGGAGGATCTGCGTCGTGCCTTCGTAGATGCGGTAGATGCGCGCATCGCGGAAGAAGCGTTCGGCGTCATATTCGGCCAGATACCCGGCGCCGCCGTAAACCTGCACCACCCGGTCGACCACGCGGCCGCACATTTCGGAGGCGAAGACCTTGAAGGCGGCGGCCTTCACAAGGATGTTTTCGCCCCGGTCAGCGCGGGCGGTGACGTCCTTCATCATGCTCTCTGCGGCGTAGATTTCGATCTCGCTATCGGCGAGCATCTGCTGGATCAGCTGGAAGTTGGCGATGGGTTCGCCAAAGGCCTTGCGCTCGTTGGCGTAGCGCAGCGCGCTGTCCAACGCACGGCGGGCATAGCCGGTCGCCGCCGCGCCCACGCTGATGCGGCCATTATCAAGGCTCTTCATCGCGAAGACAAAGCCCTTGCCGGTCTCCCCGCCGAGCAGCGCGTCACCCGGCACGCGGACATCATCAAGCATGATGTCGCAGATGTGCGAGCCCGATTGCCCCATCTTCTTGTCGGGTGACCCACGCGAAATGCCGGGGCTGTCCATCGGAACCAGGAAGGCGCTGACATGGGCGTTCTTGGGCAGCGCTTCCTTGTTGGTGCGCGCCATGATCAGCGCAACATCGGCATAGGGCGCGTTGGTGATGTACCGCTTGGTCCCGTTCAAAATCCAGCCATTGCCGTCCGGATCGGGCACGGCGGTGGTGGCCATCGCGGCGGAATCGCTGCCCGAACCCGGCTCGGTCAGGCCGAAGCAGGCGATCCGCCCTTCGGCGATCTTCGGATACCATTCGGCCTTCTGGGCCTGCGTGGCGCCGTTCTTCAGCGCGCTCGCGAACATCCCGACATTGATCGAGAAGATCGAACGATAGGCGGGCGCGGCATAGGCCATGATGTTCACGACGCGGGCATATTGCGTCATGTTGAGGCCCGCGCCGCCATATTCCTCGGGCACGCTGAGGCCGAACAGCCCCATCTCGCGCATTTCATTGAGGATATCGTCGGGCACGCGGTCTTCGGCGATCACTTGCGCTTCGGCCGGGATCAGGCGTTCGCGGACATAGCGGGTCAGCTGCTCGGCGAACTGTTCGAAGGTGTCTTCGTCCATTCCGGCGTTGTGCGGGGTGGCGAGGGAGGCGGGGGCATTCATGGTGTGGGTCGTCCTTGGAAGCAGGCGCGCTGGTGCGCCTATCGCGGCGCGCGGGCTGCGTCGCCTGTCATTTCGGTAGGGGCGCCGGTCGGCGCATCGGCAGGAGCATCGGTCGGCAGGGCCTCGGGCGGCAGTCGCCGCTCGTCGAGCATTGCGGCTGCCTCGTCCAGCGCCTTGGCCTCGCCCGGGCTGACCACGCCGGGCGGATCGGCTCCTTCGCTCCCGCAGGCGGCGAGCGTGAGAGCCAGCGTCAAGGCGAAGGGCCAGCGCGGCACGGGCTTATTCCGCCGCGTCGCCTTCACCCGCCGCTTCGAGCGCCTTGCCGGCAACTTCGGCGGCGGCATCGCCGGCGGCTGTGGCCGTGGCGGCGGGCACAGCTTCCGGCGCGTCGGTGGCGGTGGCCGAAGGATCGGCGACCGGCGCATCGCTGATCGGCGCGAGCGCGCTGTCGGCGGGCATTTCGACCGTGTCGGCGCTCGCCTCGGTCGAGGCATCGTCGGCGCTGCCGCAGGCGGCCAGCGCCAGAGCGGCGGCAGAAACGGCGGTCAGGCTGAAAAGCTTGCGCATGGCTGGGGTTCTCTCCTCTCGAACGGCGCATGGGGGACCCGCGCCGATGTTACGTGAGGGTTTAGCCAAGCCTTGCCCCGCCCGCCAAGTGCCAAATGGGCACACACCCGGTGCAAGCCGTGGTGACGGTGGGGCGGAGTGATAATATCACGCACATGATCAAGCCCCTCCGCCGTCCGCGCGCCGCCGCGCTTGCTGCCGCTGCTGCCATCCTGCCCGCCGCTGCGCTCACCGCTCAGCCGGTGCCCGGTGCCTTCACCATCGCCGAAACCGGTCAGCGGTTTGCGACCTTGCAGGACGCGGTCGATGCGATCGGCGATGGGCGCGGCACGATCCGCATACAGCCGGGCACCTATCGCCAGTGCGCGGTGCAGGAAGGCGGGGTGATCGTCTATGAAGCGTCCGAGCCCGGCAGCGTCATCTTCATGGCCCGCACCTGCGAGGGCAAGGCGGCGTTCGTGCTGCGCGGCATCGGTGCGGAAATCCGCGACATCACGTTCAGCAACATGACGGTCCCCGATGGCAATGGCGCGGGCATTCGGCTGGAGAAGGGCGCATTGAATGTCGCCCATGCGCGCTTCCAGAACAGCCAGCAGGGCATCCTCACCGCCAACGATCCCGCGGGCCGCATTTACATCACCCGCTCGACTTTCACCGGGCTTGGCACCTGCGAGAATTCCGCCGGCTGTGCCCATTCGATCTATATCGGCAATTACGGATCGCTGACCGTGCGCGAAAGCCGGTTCGAACGGGGCGCGGGTGGTCACTATGTCAAGGCCCGCAGCCGCGCGGTGACGATCGAGAACAACAGCTTCGACGATGCCAATGGCAAGGGCACCAACTACATGATCGATCTGCCCGCCGGCAGCACCGGCCAGATCGCGAACAACTGGTTCGTGCAAGGGCGCGACAAGGAGAATTACTCCGCCTTTATCGCGCTGGGCGCCGAAGACCTGCTGCACCCGTCCGATGGGCTGAAGATCGTGAACAACGAAGCGCGCTTCGTGCCCGGCCTGATGCGCAGCAGCGCCTTCCTCGCCGATTGGACCGCCAGCCGCGTGGTGATGCAGGGCAATCGCATCGCGGGCGGGATCAAGCCGTACGAACAGCGCTAGATCAGCAAATGCCCTGACCGATCCCGCTTCGTCGCCAGATAGCGCGCATTGTGGGGGTTTTCGGGAAGCTGGTGCGGCACCCGCTCGCTCACCGTGATCCCCGCTGCGTCAAGGGCGCGGACTTTCGCCGGGTTGTTGGTGAGCAGGCGGATGGTCGTTGCGCCCAGCAGTTCCAGCATCCGCGCCGCCACGGGGAAATCGCGGGCTTCATCGGGCAGGCCAAGGCGCTGGTTGGCCTCGACCGTGTCGAAGCCCTGATCCTGCAAGCGATAGGCGCGCAACTTGTTGACGAGGCCGATCCCGCGTCCCTCCTGCCGCATGTAGAGCAGCACGCCCCAGCCGCCGCTGTCCCGCGCCTCGTGCGCCATCGCGTGGAGCGCGGCGTCGAGCTGCGGGCCGCAGTCGCACTTGAGGCTGCCGAGGATGTCGCCGGTGAGGCACTCCGAGTGCAGGCGGACCAGCGGTCGGCTGTCGCCGCTCTGCTTGCCGATGATCAGCGCGACATGCTCGCGCAGGTCGGCGGCGGAGCGGAAGGCGACGATCTCGGCATCCTCGCAGGCGCTGACCGGCAGGCGCGCGCGGGTGACGATCTTGAGCTGGCCCGCTTGCGAGTAGGCGGCAAGGTCGCTGACCGAGACCGGCACCGCCTCCCCTGCACCCTCGGGGTCGACGAGGAAGGCGGGCAGGATCCCCGCGATCCGCGCCAGTTCGAGCGCGGCGGCGCCGGTCTCGGCCCAGTCGAGCCCCACCGCCTTGAAGGGGCCCTTCAGGGGGTTCCCGAGGTCCAATGCCGGATCGGCGATCGGCAGGGCATCGCGCATGGTGAAATCCTCGCCGCCCGCGATCAGCACCGGGGCGTGGGGCACGGCGGCCTCTTTCTGGTTGGCGAGCTTCAGCGTCGCGGCGCGCGCGGCGGAGATCAGCATTAGCTGGCTGCGCGCATCCTGCGCGATGGCGGTCTCTACGGGGAGCAGGGTAGGCCCGCCCGCGAACGCCAGCGGCCAGCCGTGGCGCAAGGCGTCCACGGCCTGCGCGGCTCGGCGTTCTGGCGAGGGTGCGCTCAGAGGTCGAACTCCGTGATCAGCGGCACGTGGTCCGACGGTTGCTCCCACGCCCGCGCGTCTTCCAGCACGCGGTGGCTGCGCGATTGCTTCGCCACCTCGGGCGAGGCCCACATGTGATCCAGACGGCGGCCCTTGTCGTTCTCCTGCCAGCCAGGGTTGCGATAGCTCCACCACGAATAGTAGCGCGCCGGGGCCGGGATATGCTGGCGGCCAAGATCGACCCAGCCGTGGGCGTCCTGAAAGCGGCCCAAGGTCTCCACCTCGATCGGCGTGTGGCTGACGACTTTCAGCAGCTGCTTGTGGCTCCACACATCGCTTTCCAGCGGGGCGATGTTGAAATCGCCCACAATCAGCGTGGGACGGTCGAGCGTGTCGGCCCATTTCGTCATCCGCCCGAGAAAATCGAGCTTCTGGCCGAATTTCTTGTTCACCGCACGGTCCGGCACATCGCCGCCGGCGGGGATATAGACGTTCTCGACCAGCAGGTCCTTGCCGACAACTTCGACCCCGATGTGCCGCGCTTCGCCATTGTCCTGCCAGTCGTGGCGGGTGACCTCGCGGATCGGCACGCGGCTGACCGTGGCGACGCCGTGGTAGCCCTTCTGCCCGCTCACCGCCTGATGGGTGTAGCCCAGCGCCGCCAGCGCCTCGGCCGGGAAGAGGTGGCTCTCGCACTTGATCTCCTGCAGGCACAGGATGTCGGGCGCGGCCTCGCTCAGAAGCTTTTCGATGAGGCCGACGCGCAGGCGCGCGGAGTTGATGTTCCAGGTGGCGACAGACAGCATGGGGGCCGACTTAGGGTAGCGCGCCGCCGTCCTCAAGTAGCGAAGCGATAGGACAACAAGGACTCCACCTTTCACTTTCATGTCGCTTTGGCGGGCGATAGAGGCGGGCGATCTTACCGGAGACCCGCCATGATGACCCGCACCCTCCTTGCCGCTCTGCTGCTGGCGACCACCGCCACCACCCCCGCGCTCGCCAAGGAGCGTCGCGCCCAGCCTCCGGAAGAACCGCGTGCAAAGAACGTCATCCTGTTCATCGGCGATGGGATGGGCATCTCCACCATCACCGCTGCGCGCATCTATGATGGCCAGAAGCGCGGGGAGACGGGTGAGGAAAACAGCCTCAGCTTCGAGAAATTCCCCAATGTGGCGCTGGTCAAGACCTACAACACCAACGCGCAGGTGCCCGACAGCGCCGGCACGGCCAGCGCCATGCACACCGGGCACAAGACCCGCATCGGGGTGATGGGCATCGGGCCCGCGGCGGAAAAGGGCGTGTGCAAGGATGCGCTCGCCCATCCGCTGCCGACCCTTGGCGAGCAGGCCAAGGCGCGCGGGCTGGCGCTGGGGATCGTCACCACCACCCGCATCACCCATGCAACGCCGGGCAGCGTCTATGCCCACACGGCTGACCGTGACTGGGAAGCCGACACCAACATCCCTGCAAGCCAGCAGGGGCAGGGCTGCAAGGACATTGCGCTGCAACTGGCCGAGGCACAGTTCGATGTTGCATTGGGCGGGGGCAGCCAGATGTTCTACGGCAGGAACGGCGGCGGGCGGCGCGCCGATCCGGCTGCGGATCTGCCCGCGGCATGGGCGGCGAAGAATGGCGGCGTGGTGGTCCGGGACGCTGCGGGCCTTGCCGCGGCGCCGATCGACAAGCCAGTGTTCGGCCTGTTCAATCCCAGCCACCTCACCTTCATGGCCGATCGCAAGCCGGACAGCACCGAGCCGACCCTTACCGACATGACCGCGCAGGCGATTGCCCGGCTCAGGAGCGATCCGGACGGCTATTACCTGATGGTCGAAGGCGGGCGCATCGATCACGCGCACCACGCCGGGCAGGCCGGCTATGCGCTGGAAGAGGCGGTCGAATTCGCCCGGGCGGTGCAATATGCGGTCGATCACACCGATCCGGCCGAAACTCTCATCATGGTCACAGCCGATCACAGCCATGTGTTCACCATCGCGGGCTATCCCAAGCGCGGGAACGATATCCTCGGGCTGATGGTGCCGCCGGCCGGGGGCGGGGAAGATGGCGGGGACGGGGAAACGGCCCCGCCCGCGCTCGACGGCAAGCCCTATACCACGCTCGGCTACGCCAACGGTCCGGGCGGGCTGTACAAGGACGAGGACGGCGACGGCGAACATGAACGCCCCATGCCCGAAACCGGCCTTCGCGCACGCCAGCAGGCGCTGGTGCCGCTCGGCGCTGAAACTCACGGCGGCGAAGATGTCGCGCTGTTCGCCACTGGCCCCGGCGCAAGCCGCGCGAGGGGCGTGATCGAGCAGAACGTGATCTACACGATCATCACCAAGGCGCTGGGCTGGGAGAGGTAGGATTGAAGGGGCGCGGGCGGGCGTTGATTCGGTCGCGCAGCGACCGCAAGGCCGAACGGCCGCCCGAGCCTATGCGAGGAAAGCCAAGGCGGACGGACGTCCGCCGCCCGGCGCTTGAGGGCGCAAACAAAAAACGCGCTCCCTTCGGTGAGTGATCTGCCAGCGCTCTCCCCAAACAAAAACCCCCGACCCGGGGGCGATGGGTCGGGGGTTCCATGGAGCGTTCGTCACGCTTGTGCAAGGCAGGCCCTGGTGAAGGGTGGGCAACAGGGGGGAAACCTCCCTTCGGCCCGCCTTGTTGAGAATGATTAGCCGCTGGAGCCTTTCAGCTACATGAACGCGGCACGTTTTCTGTCGCTTTCATACAACCGTTCGTCGGACGGGTGTTCAACCCGGACGACGAGCCGAACGGCGCGGATCGGTGAACGTGAAGGTGCTGTCGGCCACCGCGACACCGTAACGCTGGTTCGAGAGGGCGACGCGGGTGCGGTTGTTCTGCGCATCGAGCGCCACCCAGTGGGTCAGCTGCAAGCCGCCGGGCGCGGAAGCGTTCTTGACGAAAATCAGCGTGATCATCCCGAATTCGGGCTTCTTGGGATCGCGCACCTCGACGCTGAAGACGTCCTTGTTGCCCGTTGGCACGAGCTTGCCGTATTTCTTCACGTCCTTTTCGGGATCAAACAGCGCGCCCAGCGGCGAATTGCCGATCGGCCAGCGTTCGACCTGACGGACTTCGTAATCGACGACATAGAGCGACTTGCCGTTCGACACGACGAGGAAGTCGGCATCCTTGCCATAATCGAAGCGGATCTTGCCCGGACGCTTCAAGGTCATGGTGCCGCGCAGGGTGTTGCCCTGTCGGTCAGTCTGCGTGAAGTCGGCCTTCATGGTGGAGATTGCCCGCAGCGCGCCGACCACACGGTCGAGATCGGATGCGGCCGTCTGCGCGGCGGCGGGCGGGGTCAGCCGGGCGGTGTCGCTGGGGGCAAGACCGAGCGCAAGCGCACCGACCCCGAGGCCGAGCGCTGCGATACGAAGCTTGGAAAGCGGTTTGATCATGCCGAGCGGCCTAGGGCGCAAGGCTTGAACTGTCGATGAATTATCGCGCCCCGCCTGCGGGCCGGGCGCGAGAAGCCGATCTTACTTGATCTTGGCTTCCTTGAATTCAACGTGCTTGCGCGCCACCGGGTCATACTTGCGGAAGCTCATCTTCTCGGTGATGTTGCGCGGGTTCTTCTTGGTCACGTAGAAGAAGCCGGTGCCCTCGCTCGAGACGAGGCGGATCTTGACGGTGGTGGGCTTCGCCATGGCGGGTTCCTGTCAACTGGGTCGGCCCGGCGATTGCTGTCCGCAGGGCTAAAAAAGCAAATAGCGGCGCGCCCGGAAGGCCCGGCACACCGCCACACGGCGGCGCCATTCGCCGATTCACGGGGAAAAGTCAATAAGCCTCACCAATCCGAGGCACTGGGCCTGCCGCGGTTGGCCTTCACCGCGCCGCGCACTTTCTTGACCTTGAGCCGCTCGGTCTTGCCGACGCGGTTGAGGCGGGTCCTGGCGCGGCGTTTGGGCTGGGTCTCGGCCTCTTCCAGCAGCGCGGTCAGCTTGGCGCGGGCGTCCTGCCGGTTGGCTTCCTGCGTGCGGTGCGCCTTGGAGGTGACGATCAGATCGCCGTTTCCTGCGATCTTCCCGCCCGCCAATGCCCTGAGCCGCGCAAACACCGGAGGGGACAGGCGCAGCGCATAGATATTGACGCGCAGCTCCACTTCGGTGGCGACCTTGTTGGCGTTCTGCCCGCCGGGGCCGGAGCCTGCCAGAAAGCTCTCGCTCGCCAGCCGCAAGGCCCGGGACGTCAGCGGTTCTTCGTCATTCATCGCTCGCCCCGAGTGCGCGGAAATCGGCCGGCAGGGGCGCGCGCGCCTCGATCGGGGTCTTGCCGGGGCGGGTAACGGTCAGGCTTTCGGCATGGAGCATCGTGCGCCTGGCCCCCGGCGCATTGCCCGCGCCATAGACCGGATCGCCCAGCAGCGGTGCGCCCAGCCCCTTCAGGGCATGGACGCGCAGCTGGTGGGTGCGGCCGGTTTCGGGGCGGAAGCGGATCAGGCTGTGCGGCCCCAGTTCCCCCACCAGTTCCCAGTGCGACACGGCAGGCTTGCCCTTTTTGGCCGGGATCATCCGCCAGCCCTTTTCTGCCGAACTGATCTTCGACAGAGCAAGCTCGATGGTGCCCTCGGTCCCCGGCGGACGCCCGGCGAGGATCGCGAGATAGGTCTTGCCCACCAGCCGATCCTCGAAGGATTTGTTGAAGCGCGCCAGCGCCTTGGGGTTGCGGGCCAGCAACAGGCAGCCCGAGGTGTCGGTATCCAGCCGGTGCACCGCCACCGGGGCGCGCTGGAAGCCGAGCTTCAGCCGGTCGAGGTGATCTTCAAGGCAGATGCCGCCCTTGCGCGGGCGGTCCACCGCCATGCCGGAGGGCTTGTCGATGACGAGCGCTTCGCCGTCTTCGTAGAGGATCGTGATATCAGCCATGGGCCCCGATAGCCGCTTGGGCGAGGCTTGTCGAAGGCTGCGTCAGATCAGCACCGCGCGCATCAGCCCGCGCAGGGCATTGCCGATCCAGAATCCGCCTGCCAGATCATCGAGGGTGACCTCGCCCTCACGCGTGCGGCTCTGTGCGATCAGGCTGGCGCGCAGCACGCCGGGGAGCAGGCCGAGCGCGACCGGCGGGGTGATCAGCACGCCGTCCGGCCCTTCGACAAAAACGCTGGTCCAGCTGCCTTCCGTCACCCGGCCATCGGCGCGCACCAGCAGTGCCTCGTCCGCACCCAGCGTGCGGGCGGCGGCGAGCGCGTCTTCATAGAAGCCCCGATCGGACGTCTTGTGCATCAGCCGCCAGTCGGACGGGTCGAGCGGGTGGGGCAAGGCGGCGACCTTCACTGGCTCAGGCAAAGGGGCGGGCAGGGGCGCGGTCTCCAGCGCGCTCGCCCCGCTGCGGGCGACCATCAGGCGCACCTTGGCAGGCGCCTCCAGTTCGAAGCACAGCGCCTGAATCTGGTTGCGCAAGGCATGGCGATCAAAGGCAAAGCCCAGCGCGGCGGCGCTTGCTTTCATCCGCGCAAGGTGATCTTCGAGCAGCGCAATGCCGCTGTCGGGTTCGAAGCGCATCGTTTCGATCAGGTCGCATTGCGGCGCGGCAAGGCTGGGCGCGGCACGGCGCAGGAAGCCTGCCTTGACCTCGCACTCGCGCCGCTCCGCCAGCGGATCGCTGTCCGCGACAATCGCCGAGCCGATGCCGAGCACCGCCGCCCCTTGACCGTTTTCGATCGGGGTCAGCCGCAGCGTGCGGATCGCGACGTTGAAGGCGGCGTTCCCATCGGCATCGATCCGGCCAATCGCCCCGCAATAGGCTCCGCGTGCATCACGCTCCACTTCGGCCAGCAGTTCCATCGCCCGGATCTTGGGCGCGCCGGTGATCGAGCCGCAGGGGAACAGCGCCCGCACCAGATCCATCGCGCCTTTGCCGGGACTGAGCCGGGCACGCACGGTTGAAACCATCTGGTGCACCGTCGGATAGGTTTCGACCGCGAAGGGCGCATCGACATGGACGCTGCCAGCCTCGGCAACGCGCGACAGGTCGTTGCGCATCAGATCGACGATCATCAGATTTTCGGCGCGGTCCTTCACCGATCCGGCCAGTTCGTCCACCGCGGCCCGGTCTGCTGCCGGATCAGGGCTGCGAGGGCGGGTGCCCTTCATCGGCTTGACCTTGGCCTCGCTGCCGGAGAGCGCGACGAACAGTTCGGGCGAGAAGCTCAAAAGCCAGTGCGATCCGTCAAAGATCAGCCCGCCATAGCCGGCCGCCGCCGCACCCCGCAGCGCCGCATACAGCCCGATCGGATCGCCGCGGAACGATCCGGCGAGCGGGTAGGTGAGGTTCGCCTGATAGATATCGCCCGCGTGGATCGCCTCGGTCAGCGTGGCGAAGGCGGCGGCGTATCCTCCGGGAGAAAGCTGCGGCTCCATCGGGCCGAGCGTGCCCGGCCCCTCGGCGCGGGCAGCCAGCCATGCCGTCACGTCGGCGGCGGGGATGCGGGTCGGGGCATCGAACAGGCCGAGCCACACCAGCGGCCCGGCACCGCCGCTGCGCGCAGCCGCCGCGTCCGCCAATTTGGGTTCAAGCGCGAGGCCCGCCTCATAAGCGATGTATCCCGCCAGCGCGCCGCCTTGCGCGACCCGCGCTGCCTCAGCTGCGGCAAGCACGCCTTCGACCTCGCCCGGCCGCTGCGCCACGAACAGCGCGCGGGGAGCTTCGTAAAGCAGCGCGTCGGCAGCACTGGCCCCGGCGCGGGCATCATCGAGCAGGACGAATGGCGTTGACGAACCCATAGTGGTGCAAGCCTTGGCCCAATCCGCCCGCGAAGTCGAGAACTTGACCGCCAGCCTGCGCCCCTGCACATCACGCGAGGCGTTAGCAAACGAGGGGCTCGCATGACCGACAGCGCAACCGAAATTTTCCTTGGCCTTGGCGCGGAAGGATCGCGGCAGGCGTTGCTGCTGGGCCGGTCGAACCGCCACGGGCTGATTGCGGGGGCAACCGGGACGGGCAAGACCGTCACGCTGCAAGGCATCGCCGAGAGCTTTTCCAAGGCCGGGGTGCCGGTGTTCCTCGCCGATGTGAAGGGCGATCTGGCCGGCATCGCCATGCCCGGCTCGCCCACCTTCAAGCACGCCGACAAGCTGGAAGGCCGTGCGAAGGAGTTGGGCATCACCGACTATGCCTATGAAGACAACCCGGTGATCTTCTGGGACCTTTACGGCGAACAGGGGCACCCGATCCGCACCACCGTATCGGAAATGGGCCCGCTGCTGCTGTCCCGCCTGCTCGATCTCAACGAGACGCAGGAAGGCGTGCTCCAGATCATCTTCCGCTATGCCGACGAAAATGGCCTGCTGCTGCTCGATTTCGAGGACCTGTCCGCGCTGCTCGCCTGGGCGAACGAGAATGCCGCTGAATTGTCGGGAAAATATGGCAATGTCACGCGGCCCTCGGTCGGGTCGATTCAGCGGCAATTGCTTTCATTCGAGGCGCAGGGGGCGGATAATTTCTTCGGTGAGCCTGCGCTGGAAATCGCCGATTTCCTGAAGGTGGACGATCAGGGGCGCGGCTATGTGAATGTGCTGGCCGCCGACAAGCTGATGCGCAGCCCCAAGCTTTACGCCACCTTCCTGCTGTGGCTGCTGGCGGAACTGTTCGAATCGCTCCCCGAAGTCGGCGATCCGGAAAAGCCCAAGCTGGTGTTCTTCTTCGACGAGGCGCACTTGCTGTTCGACGATGCCCCCAAGGCGCTGATGGACACCATCGAACAGGTGGTGCGCCTGATCCGGTCGAAGGGTGTGGGCGTGTTCTTTGTGACGCAAAATCCCATTGATATTCCCGAAGAAGTCGCGGGACAGTTGGGCAACCGGGTGCAGCACGCCCTGCGCGCCTTCACCCCGCGCGATCAGCGCGCGATCAAGGCGGCGGCGGAGACCTTCCGGGTCAATCCCAAGCTCGATGTCGAAAGCGTCATCACCGAACTCAAAGTCGGTGAGGCGCTGGTCTCGACCCTCGACGAGGATGGCGCGCCGACGGTGGTGGAGCGGGCATTGATCAAGCCGCCCCGTTCACGCCTCGGCCCGCTGACGCCCAAGGAGCGCGCGATCATCCAGTCGATCAGCCCGGTCGAAGGCAAGTATGACACCCGCGTCGATCGCGAGAGCGCCGCCGAGGTGATCGCCGCCAAGGCTGCCGATGCCGCCGCCACCGCGCAGGAAGTGGCCGAGAAGGGCGTCGAGGAAGTCGCCAAGCGTGAACGCAAGACACCCTCGGCATGGGAGAAGGCCGGCAAGAGCGCGCTGACCGCCGCCACCGGATCGCTCGCTTCGATGGCGGTGGCGATGGTGCTCGGCAAGAAATCGGGGGCCGATCCGATCAAGACCGGAGCGACGGCGTTTGTCCGCAATCTGATCGGCGGCCTGATGCGCTAATCGGCCGTTTTGCAGCGATGTTTCACGTGGAACATCGCTGCAAAACGGGGCTGAGCGGGGTCTGGAGGGGGCCTGACCGGGGGCAAACCCGGCCAAGACCGGCGCTGGGCCGCCCCGCCTATTCCTTCGGGACCATGCAGAACGCGTTCAATTTGTTGCCGTCCGGATCACGGAAATAGCCGGCGTAGAACCCGTCATCGCCGCGCGGGCCGGGCGCGCCTTCGCAGGTGCCGCCGTGGGCCATGGCGGTATCATAGACCGCGTGCACCTGATCGGGCGACTTCACTTCCAGCGCGACCATCACCCCGTTGCCGACCGTCGCGGGCCCGCCATCGAAAGGCACCGTGGCCGCGATTCCCGGCGCGCCGCCGAATTCACCCCATGCGATGAAGGTTTCGAAATCCATCATCCGCCCCAGCCCGAAATGCGCGGCAATCGCATCATAGAAAGCCGCCGCGCGGGGCAGGTCGTTGGTGCCAAGGGTGACATAGCCGATCATCGTGTTCCTCCCATGCAGCGCGCCGCGCCGTGCGACTCGCCGATGCCAGAACATTATAGGAACATTTGCGAGCCAGCAAGGCGGCCCCGGCTAGATCCCGACCAGCTTGAGCAGCGCGTCGGACAGCCCTTCGATCCCACGCCTTATTCCGCTGCGCCCGGCCAGCGGTGCCTCTTCGACCAGCACAATCCCCGCGCCCGCTTCCAGCCGGTCCTTCAGCAAAGCCTCGCGCCCGAAGAAATAGGGCCAGAAAGTCTCGCTGCGGATCACCGCATAGGCAAGGTCGGTGGAAAAGCCGATGATCTGCCCTTCGGCGATGATCTGGCCGCGCACCGCAGGTTCGATCCGCACCCCGCGCCCGCCTTTCACCACCAGCTGCACCGGGCCGTGAAAGGCGAGATAGCGCCACTGCCATGTCAGCAGCGCCGGCAGCGAGAAGAGGCGCCAATGGCTGGTGATGCGCAGCGTCTGGCCGCCGGTCAGCACCACCGCGGCCAATGCGCTCGGGCGCAGCACGCAGGCCGCGCCTGCCGGCACGGTAACCACCGCCAATTCGGCAAAGGGGTCCCTCACCGCCGACAGCGTCAGCCGCTCGCCCGTCCCCCGGATCGCGGTCAGAAACCGCATCCCGCTGGCGAAACTGACGAGCGGATGACGCCAATCGAGCAGCCAGCGGGTGCGCTTGGCACCGCGCAAGGACGAGGCTTGCAGGTAATCCTGCCGCACCAGCGCCTCATCATCCGGCCCCAGTTCGATCCCCAGCGAAATCGCCGAACCCCCGCTGCCGGGCATGGCCCCGCCCTCGCCCTGCGGCCCGAACCGCATCGCCGGCCAGCGTGCGGCGATGGGAGCCAGCACGTGATAGGCAAGGATGCGATAGGCAAAGGGGGCCAGCGTGATCGCCAGCAGCCAATACAGCGCCTTGATCAGGATATCGCGCAAGGTCACGCGCCCCGTATCCGGGATGAGGCTGGCGGGGAGCGCGACGGGTGTGGCCGCTGCCAGCGCGGCGCTTGCGGAATCTCGCGCCCGGCGCGCTGCGAGCGCGGCATTGCGTCGCGCCTCCAGCATCGCGGCCCTGTCACAGGCGGTCTTTTGCCCGTTTTCCAGCCGGGTCCGGTCCTGCCGGATTGCCTCGCGCAGGCCCTGTTCGATTGGCCAGCGCGCCGCGAAGGCGGCGAGGTCGGCGCGGGCCGCGCTGCATTTTTGCCGGGCCTGCACGATCGCCTCCTGTGTCGGCATCATCGGGTTTCTGGCGAAGAAGGCGTCGGCCGCCTCGATGCGCTTGCGGGGTTCGGCGATGGTCTTGAGCGCGCCAAGTTCCGCGGCAATCGCGGCGGCTTCAATCCCGGCCTGCTGGCGGGCCATGATCTGCGAAGGCCGATAGGCGGCCAGCCACCCCGCTCCGGCCGCGTCGCGCCGGGCCTCGGCCGCGGCCAGCGCGGCCTCGCGGTCGCGGATGCGCTGGTTCAGTTGTGCCGAGGGCAGGGCCTTGGCCTGCGCGACCCGTTGGCCAAGCTGCCTGCGCTGGTCGGCAAGGCTGGTTTGCAACTGCGCGGCAATCTCGGCCTGACTGCGGTTTTCGCCCTCCAGCCGCCGCAACACCTCAGGCACGCCCGGCCATGCCAGCGCAAGGAAGGCCGCCACGCCCACCAGCGCCGCGTAAAGCAGGGCGCGGTTCCAGAGCCAGTGGAGAATGCGTGCCATTGCTGCGCGCTGCGCCGCCCGGGGGCCTAAAGCGGCGCGGTTTCCCGTTCCACCCAGGCCAGATCATCGCCCGACAGGCGCGGGCCGATAATTGCGCGCACTTGCGCATGATAGGCATCGACCCACGCGATTTCCTCGGCGGTCAGCAGCGATGTGTCGATCAGCTTGCGGTCGAGCGGCACGAAGGTCAGCGTTTCAAAGCCGAGATAGTGCCCCTCCATCCCGGCGATTTCGCGTTCCTCGACCAGCACGAGGTTTTCGATGCGGATGCCATAGTGACCTTGCTTGTAATAGCCCGGCTCGTTCGAGAGGATCATCCCGGCAAACAGTTCCTGCCCGGTGCCGGCCTGCCCGCCCGAAGGCTTGGCGATGCGCTGCGGGCCTTCGTGCACGGCCAGCACGCTGCCCACCCCGTGGCCGGTGCCGTGGGCGTAATCGACGCCCGCTTCCCACAGATATTGCCGCGCCAGAACATCGAGCTGGCCGCCCGCTGTACCTTGCGGAAACACCGCGCGGGCAAGCTGGATGTGGCCCTTCAGAACGCGGGTGTTGCGATCGCGCATTTCCTGCGTCGGCTCTCCCGGCCCCACCCACACGGTGCGGGTGATATCGGTGGTGCCGCCCGGATATTGCCCGCCCGAATCGACCAGATAGATCGAGCCCGGCGGGATCGGGATATTGCTGCCCTCGTCCACCTTGTAATGCGGCAGCGCGGCGTGGCCGGCGGCAGCCGAGATGGTATCGAAGCTGAGGTCGGAAAGGCCGGGGTCTTCCTCGCGGAAGGCTTGCAGCTTTGCAGCGGCGCTGAGTTCATCGACGGTGCCCTTGGGCCCTTCGATTTCCAGCCAGCGCAGGAAACGGCTGACTGCCGCCCCGTCCCGGGCCTGTGCATCGCGCTGGCCGGCCTGTTCGGCTTCGTTCTTGATCGCCTTGGCAAGGATCGTCGGGTCCTGCTTGAAGGCGAAGCGTGCGCCCCCGGCGCGCAGCGCCTGCGCAATGCCGACCACGGCGAAATCGGGATCGAGGGCGATGCTCTTGCCAGCGAACTCCGCGCCCAGCGCGCCTTCGAACGCGGCCCGTTCGCGGATCGTTACCGCATTGCCCAAGTGGCGGGTGAGGTCCGGCGTCACCTTCTCGGGCGCAATGAACAGATCGGCGCTGCCATCCTTGTATGCGATCACATAGGACAGCGCGACCGGCGTGTGCGGCACATCGCCCCCGCGGATGTTGAGCAGCCATGCGACCGAATCCAGCGCCGGGATGACCACCGCATCGTGGCCTTCCCGCGTCAGCCAGTCGGCGACCGCGGCGCGCTTGTCGGCGCTGGAGCGGCCCGCCATGGCTTCGTCATGCGGCGTGGCGATGGCGGGCGAGGGGGCGGGCTGATCGGCCCACACCGCGTCCACCGGGTTGCTGCTTGCGGGCACCATGGTGATGCCCTTGGGCCCGACGCGCTTTTCCAGCGCATCGACCCAGGCCCAGGTGTGGAGCCAGGGATCATAGGCGATGCGCGCGCCGCTTTCGCACACCTCGGCCAGCCAGCCGGCGAGCGTGTCCTTGGGGACGCTGCGGTATTCGAACAGATTGCCGTCGACCTGCTCGCGCACCTGCACGGTGTAGCGCCCATCGACGAAGATCGCCGCGTGGGTCAGCGTGACGCAGGCAAACCCGGCCGAGCCGCCAAAACCCGTCAGCCAGCCGAGGCGCTGGGCATAATCGCCGACATATTCGCTCATGTGTTCATCGGAAATGGGCACGACAAAGCCATCGAGACCGCGGCGCTTCAGCTCCTCGCGCAGAGCGGCAAGGCGGGCTTCGTGTGTTTGCATGAGCATGGGCGTGGTCTTTTCCGAGTCCTGAAATGGGGTTGGGCCGAGTATAGGCGCACAGGCGCCGTCTTGCCACTCTCGGCGGCTAGGCTGCGGCGGGGGCGGCGCGCCAGAACATGCTGGCGAGCGGGTTGGGGGTGCCGAACACATCTTCCCGGGGCATCAGCCGCACTGTCTCATGGGCGGCGGTGCAGGCGGCGATGTCGGTCTGATCCTTGCCGGTGGTCGTGACGACGCGGCAATGGCGCAGGCTGCCATCGGGGTTTGAGGCGAGGTCGAGGACCAGCGGGCTTTTCGTGCGGTCCTTCCCCAGCACGCCTTTGGCGGTGAGTGCGGCGATGAGCGCGTCCTCGGTCCCCTCGGCCAGCACGGTTTCGCGGACACGGTCAGGATCGGGGCCGATGGCATGCATGCCTTGCGCGCGGTGGAGAATATACAGCGGCACCATCCAGTCGCGGTTGCCTTCGACTGCGCTCCAATCGGGCGCGAGTGTGGTTTTGCCATAAGCGCAGGCCGCCATATCCCGCGACGCATCGCCGCTCGGGGCGAGCACCCGGCAGGCCGTGCCGTTTGGGCTGCGATAGAGGATCAGCCCGGTCATCGGCCCTTCGTGCGGCGTATCGCCCCAGCCGGGTTGCGGTGCGGTCTGCCAGCCCGGTTCGCGGTAGAGGCTGGCGATGTCGAAGCGGTGGGGCGGGAACTCGTCCAGCCGCGCGGCGGCAGGGGCGAGCATCGGGACGGGCTGGGTGTCGCGCTCGGCGGTGAACAGCGGGGGCGGCGGGCTGCCGGGCTTTGCGGTGAAGCGGCGACTGGAGAAGCGCAGCGTGAAGGTCCCTGCCACCCGCGATCCATCATCGGCAAGCTTGGGCAGGAAGCGCTGGCCTGCGATCTCGGCGCACAACTGCGCCTCGTCGGCGATCATGCGGCTGGTGGGCGCATAGTGGCACCCGGAAATCGCACCTTCGGGGGTGATGTCGAGCAGGATCGAAGCATAGCGCGTTGCGGCGGGATCGGCGCGGTACGCCTTGGCCAGCACCGATTCCGCCCCGAACCACGTGACTGGTTCGGCCAGCGGCTGGGCGGTGCGCAGCGGGGGCGCCTCGTCACGCGGCCAGTAGCCATAGCCTTCGACCAGAAGCGCGTGATCCACCACCTCGCCGCCGGGCCGCGTGATGCGCGGGGCGAGCGGTTGTTCGGCCTGCACTGCCCCGATCGGCACCGCCAGCGCCAGCAGTGCCGCCCCCCAGGCGCCCATGCCCGCCATCGACCTCAAGTTCCGCTTCATCGACCTTGCGCCCTTTCCCCGTGCGGCGGGACTTGCCAGCCTCTGCCACGCGACCTAGCACGATGCGCAACGCCCCCCAACCGAGTTCAGCGCCATGACATTCCCTCGCCCGATCAGCCGTCTGGCTCTTGCGACGTCGCTTGCCTTTGGGCTTGCCGCCACCACCTTTGCACCGGCCGCCATGGCCGAGACCCGAGAGGATTCCGCCACTGTGACCACCCCCGCCCCCACCGACATCAAGCCCCCCGTCGCGGCCAAGCGCCCTCACACCTACACCGTGCACGGCATCACGGTCGAAGACCCCTATGACTGGCTCTACGACAAGTCCTATCCCACGGTGGACGATGCGGATGTGCTGGCCCATCTCAAGGCCGAAAACGCCTATTTCGAGGCGCAGATGGCAGGCCAGAAGGCCCTGACCGAAGCGCTGTTCACCGAGATGCGCGCCCGCATCAAGGAGGACGATTCGACCGTGCCCCAGAAGGACGGCGATTACCTCTACTGGTCCGAGTTCGAGGAAGGCGCGCAGTATCGCAAGCATTATCGCAAGCCCGTGGCCGGCGGTGATGCGGAGCTGCTGATCGACGAGAACGCGCTTGCCGAAGGACACGAATATTTCCGCCTTGGTGCAGCCTCGATCAGCCAGAACGGGCGCTTCCTTGCCTATGCCACCGACACCAACGGGTCGGAACGCTACACCGCGCGGATCAAGGACCTGACCACCGGCGAACACCTGCCCGATGTGATCGCAAACCTGCGCGGCGATCTGGTGTGGGTCGCCAATGATACGGCGCTGGTTTACGGTCCCTCGACCGAGGAATGGCGCGCCCTCGAAGCCAAGCTGCACGTGATCGGCACACCGGTTGAAAGCGATGTCACGCTCTACAAGGAGGAAGACCAGTCCTTCGGCGTCGGCACCGGCCTGTCCGCGCAGGAAGACTGGCTGATCATCGCCACCGGCGACAACGAGACGAGCGAAGTGCGCCTTGTCCCCGCCGCCGATCCCACCGCTGCCCCGATCCTTGTGAAGCCGCGCAAGAAGGGCGTCGAATACGGCGTCGATGTGCGGGACGGGGAGCTGTGGGTGTGGACCAATGACGATCACATCAACTTCCGTCTCGCCAAGACGAAGCTGGATGCGCCGGGCGACTGGCAGACCGTCATCCCTGGCTCTGACGATTTCTATCTGACCGGTTTCGACCTGTTCAAGGGCTTCTTCGTCACCGAAGGGCGGCTGAATGGCCTCGACCAGATCCAGCTTCGCCAATATGCCGATCCGGGCAAGGTGACGCCGATCACCTTCCCCGAGCCAAGCTATGTGGCGGGCCTTTCCAACAACCCCGAATATGACATGAGCGTGCTGCGCCTGTCCTATCAGTCGATGGTGACGCCGGGGACGGTCTATGACTATGATGTTGCCACGGCCAAGCTGACCACGCTCAAGACGCAGGAAATCCCGAGCGGCTATGACCCTTCGAAATATGTCTCGGAACGTCTGACCATTCAGGCGCGTGACGGGACGATGGTGCCGGTCAGCGTGCTGATGCGCCGCGACAGGGCGGAGATTTTGAAGGCGGCCGGCATCGAAGGGCCGGGGCCGCTGCACCTTTATGCTTACGGCGCCTATGGCTATGCCGTGCCGCCGGGCTTTTCGACGTCGCGGCTGTCGCTGGTTGACCGGGGCTTTGCCTATGCCATCGCCCATATCCGCGGCGGGGATGATCTAGGGCGGCGCTGGTATCTGCAAGGCAAGCTGTTCGAGCGGACCAACACCTTCAACGATTTCGTTGATGCAGGCCGGGGCCTGATCGCCAAGGGCTACACGGCGGAAGGCAAGGTGACTGCCAGCGGCGGCTCGGCCGGGGGCGAGCTGATGGGGGCGGTGATCAATCAGGACCCCGCGCAATATGGCGCGGTGGTGGCCCACGTGCCCTTTGTCGATGTCGTGAACACCATGCTCAACGAAAAGCTGCCCCTCACCCCGGGCGAGTGGCAGGAATGGGGCAACCCGATCACCGACAAGGCGGCGTTCGCCTATATGCTGTCCTACTCGCCCTACGATCAGGTGACCGCCAAGGCCTATCCGCCGCTGCTGGTGACCGCCGGTCTGAACGATCCGCGCGTGACCTATTGGGAACCCGCCAAGTGGGTCGCCAAGCTGCGCGAGTTGAAGACCGACGATAACCTGCTGCTTTTGAAGACCAACATGGGCGCGGGCCACGGTGGGCAGTCCGGGCGCTGGAACAGCCTCAAGGAGACCGCGGAGGAATTCGCCTTCATCCTGTGGCAGATGGGCATGGCGCCCAAGGGCGAGTGATGCCCAACCGCTTCACCCGCACCTTTACCGCCGCCCCTGAGCACATCGACGAGCTTGGCCACGTCAACAACACAGTGTGGGTGCAGTGGATTCAGGACATGGCGACCGCCCACTGGGATGCTGTGGCGCGGGCACAGGACCGCGCGGCGTTCTTCTGGGTCGTGGTGCGGCACGAGATCGACTATCGCGGGAACGTGTCCGAAGGCGCGACCGTCCACGCCGAAACGTGGATCGAAGGCCCCGCCCAAGGGGCGAAGTCGCTGCGGCGGGTGGAATTCACTGACGCCGCCGGAAAGCGCCTCGTCAGCGCCGCGACCACATGGGCGATGCTTGATCGTGTGACAGGCCGGCTCGCGCGGGTGCGGCCCGAGGTGTTGGAGTCTTTTTCGTAAAGGTCTGCGCCACCGAAGGTGGCCGAAAGCGGCTAAGCCGCTCGCCCCTCGCCCACCATGCGCCCTTCCGGCGGGCTGCGGAACACGGTCAGGCGTTCATAGGCGAGGCGGTTGCGACCTGACGCCTTGGCTTCATACATCAGCGCATCGGCGCGGGCGTAGAATTCCGCGAAGGCCATCTTGTGGGCATTGGCCTCGCCCAGCATCACCACGCCCATGCTGGCGGTGACCGGCAGATCGAGCCCCGGCACTTCCTTGGCAATCCGCATCGGGATCGCCTGTCGCAGCGCCTCGGCCCGTTCTAGCGCGCGGGCACCGCGCAGCAGCACCACGAATTCCTCGCCTCCCAGCCGCACAGCGATGGCATCGCGGTCCCCGGTGGCGCGGATCGCGCTGGCGCAGGCGATCAGCGCGGCATCGCCGACCTGGTGGCCGTGCAGATCATTGATCGCCTTGAAGCGGTCGAGATCGACCAGCGCGAAGGTATCGAAGCCCTGCCCCAGCAATTCATCGAAGCGCGCCTCGATGGCGCGGCGGTTCATCAGGCCGGTGAGCGAATCGCGGGTCGAAAGCTGTTCGAGCATCCGCGCCTCGGTCAGCGCCGCATCGCGCTCGCGCCGCAGGGCAAGGAAGCGGTCGGCGATGGCAAGGCTGATCACCACCACCTCGATTCCCACCGCAACATAAAGCATCTGGTCGAGGCTGGCCGGGCCGACATGCCAGCCCAGCCCGCGCAGCAGACGCTCGACCGAGGCGGTGATGATCGGTGCCCAGGCGATGGCGATGAACCGCGCCGACCGGCTGCCGCGCGTCACGGCTTCCATCACAGCGGCGGTGATCACCGCGATCGCGGGCAGGAAGGTCACGAAATAGCCGGTGTCGTCAAAGCTCTGGGTCGCATCGAGCTGGAGCGCGAAGAAGCCGGGCACCAGCATCGTGAACCACCCGGTCGCCACCGTCACGCGGCGCATCACCCGCGACTGTGCGCCGCGTTCGAGGAAATTGGCGAGGAAAAGCAGCGAAAGGCCCGCCCCGACCGCCCATGACAGCGGCGCCAGCACCGCGATCAGCGCGACCGGCAAGGTCACAAAGGCCGAGGCCAGCCCGCCCGCGGTCAGCACATAGATCATCATCGCGCTCACCATCGCCGCGTGCAGCACCACGAAGCGTTCGCGCAGCACCACGAAGAAGCTGATGTCGAACAAGAGCGGCAGGGTCAGCATCCCCATCACGAAGGCGAGCAGCATCATGTCGACCTGCGACCATTGCGCACGGGCCGGATCATGGGTGAGCCGCGCCTCGGTCAGCAGCGGAACCGAATGTGGCGCTTCGATCCGGGCGAGCACGAGGCGGGTGTCAGGGGTGACTTCGGGCAGCGGCAGACGGAACACCGAACCGGCGGGGAAGGGAATGCCGTCGGCTTCGACAAGGCGGCGGGTGCGGATGGTGCCGTCGGCGTCGATGGCATGGAAGGTGATCGATTGGAAGCGGGCGATCCGGGAGAAGAAATGGCGCGGCAGGCGCTCGCCCTCCCAGCTTTCCGCCTCGAAACGCAGCCACATGGCCGGTTCGCCCGAACGCCAGTCGCTCTGGTCGCAGGTCCACTGGGCGCGCGGGCGCAGCATTGCAGCGTCCGCTTCCTGCGAAGTCGCGGCATGGCACGCCGGGGCAAAGGCTGGCACGGCGCGATCCTCTGCCGCAGCCGGCCGCGCAGCCAGCAGCGCCAGCATCACGCAGACCGTGCAGAGCCGGTAAAAAAGCCGCAGAATTGCCATATCCGGTTGCCTACCATGCAGCGGGTTACGATGCTGTTAAGTGCGATTGCTCCATTCTGGAGATAATTTGCAGCCTTTTTAGAGGTTTGCCTCGGGTCAGAGACGGGGTGCCGGCGGCCTGTCGCACAGGCGCCACGCCCGGTCACATCCCTGTCACAAATCGGGCCTAGCGCGGCGCGCATCGGGCCTGTCGATCATGGCCTCAATCGGGAATGAACATGTCACACCGCATCACCGCCGTTCTCAAGACCACTGCCGCTCTGGCGCTGGCTGCCACCACACTGACCGCCTGCGACGACAGCAGCGGCGGTTCGGCTGCGCAGTCGGTCCATGCGGTCGGCTCCTCGACCGTCTATCCCTTCGCCAAGCTGGTTGCCGAGAACTTCTCGCGGTCCTACCCGGACATGCGCTCGCCGCTGATCGAATCGACCGGGACCGGCAATGGCATCCAGCTGTTCTGTTCGGGCCTCGGCCCCAACACGCCGGACATGGCCAACGCCTCGCGCCGCATGAAGGCGTCGGAATTCGAAACCTGCGCCAGCAACAAGGTTGACGAGATCATCGAACTCCAGGTCGGCCTCGACGGGATCGCCTTCGCTTCGGCCAAGGGCGGGATCATGCTGAACCTGACCCCGGAAACCGTTTACAAGGCGCTGGCCGCCAAGCCTTTCGGCAAGCCCCAGACCGCCAAGACCTGGCAGGATGTGGACCCCGCGCTGCCGGCCGATCCGATCCTCGTCTATGGCCCGCCCAGCACTTCGGGCACGCGCGATGCGCTGAAGGAACTGATCCTCGAAGTCGGCTGCAAGACCGATCCGGCGATGAAGGAACTCAAGGAAAGCGACGAGGAGCAGTTCAAGAAGATCTGCACCGAAGTGCGCGATGACGGCGCCTATGTCGACCAGAGCGAGCAGGACAACCTGATCGTGCGCAAGCTGGAGGGTAACCCCAAGGTGGTGGGCATCTTCGGCTATTCCTACCTCGAAGAAAACCTCGGCAAGATTCAGGACCTGCCGATGAACGGGGTGCCGGCCACCTACGAAAACATCGCCAGCTTCAAGTATCCGGGCGCGCGGCCGCTGTATGTCTACGTCAAGAAGGCGCACATGCGGGCGATCCCGGGGCTTGAGGATTTCATGAAGGAATGGGTCAAGAGCTGGGGCAAGGATGGCCCGCTCGCGCGCATCGGCATGGTCGCCATGCCCGCCGACCTGATGACTGCCAACGCCGCCAAGGTCCAGAACATGACCTTGCTGACCAAGGCTGATCTCGAAGCCAAGAAATAAGGTTTTCCAGGCACTTGCAGCGGCCGGTCCGGAGCCTTCGGATCGGCCGCTTTGCGTTTGGGAACAACCCTTGTAATCTTGCCGCCATGAGCGCGCGCAAGATCGCCCAGTGGCATGAGGCCGGCGTCATCGACGCGGCAACGCGCGACCGCCTGCTCGCCTATGAGGACACCCACGCCCGGCCGCTGGTGCTGTGGGCGGTGTGGGGCATCGGGGCGCTTGCGATCGGGCTGGGGTTCGTTTCGGTGGTTGCGGCCAACTGGGAGGATATTCCCGGCCTTGTCCGCCTTGGTGTGCATCTGGCGTTGATCGCGGGCCTGCTGGTGCTGCTGTTTTTCCGGGAGGCGCAGCTCGCGGCGAAATCGCCGTGGGCGACCGAGGCGCTGGCCTTCATCACCGCTGCGCTGGGCCTCACCTTCTTCGGGCATCTTGGGCAGGTCTATCAGACCTCATCCCCGCTGTGGCAGCCGCTGGCCGTGTGGCTCGCCCTGTTCGCGCCGCTGCTACTGCTGACCGGGCGCGGCTGGCCGACGGCGCTGGCGGTGGTTGGCGGGATGGTGTGGACGGCGTGGGAATATGTCGACGCCATGACCGGCTATCGCATCAGCGACTATGGCCCGGGGCTGTCCCTGTGGCTTGGCACCGTGCTTGCCCTGCCGATTGTCCTTGCGCTTGCCGGAGGATGGATGCGCGCTCGCAGTCAGCGCCCCGATTTCTGGCGGCGGGTGGAGCAGCTTGCGCTCGCCTATGCGGCGGCGCTGGCCTCGGCTGCCTGTGCCTATGCCAGCATCGGAGTGTTCGGGCAGGAAGGCCCGCTTGATTCCGGCCTGGCCACCCTTGCCGGCGGCGGGTTGGCGATGTTGACGGGGTTGGCGCTGGCGGCGGCGCGGCCCGGAACTTCGGGACGGATGGCGGGCGCGATCATCGCCGGGGCCGGGCTGGCGACCCTGTTGGCGCCAGCCGTGGACGATCTCGATGTGCCCGCAGCCTTGCTGTTCATGATGCTGTGGGCAGGCATCGCCGCGGCGGCGCTGGCGGCGCATTGGCGCGGGGTGTTCCAGCTGGCGGTGGGGGTGATTGCGCTCAGGCTCATCATACTCAGCTTTGAACTGGCGGCCGATCTGCTCACGAGCGGCTTCGGGCTGATCCTTGCCGGGGTGATGATCCTTGGCGTGGCGTGGACGGCGGTGCGGGTGTCGAAGCGGTTTGCCCCGCCCTCGGGAGACGACGCATGATCCGCGCCCTTCGTATCGTGGCGGCAATCGCCCCCGTCCTCGGCCTTGCGGCGCTGTGGCTCCAGAGCGATCGCACCTACCACACCGGCACCGAATGGGAGGTGCCCATCGCCGGCTACGACCCGCGCGATCTGCTGCGCGGGCACTATGTCGAGTTCACCTATGACTGGCCGGGCGGCGAGACCCTTGGCGACATCCACTACGGGGCGCTGTGCCTTGAAGGCGAAGCCCCCACGGTTGCGCGTGTGCGTTGGCTGAAGAATGACAGCGCGCCTTGCGATCATCCCCTGCGCAGCAATCCGGGCGGGGTCTACGGCTCGGACGGGCTGTTCACAGGCCGCCTCTATATCGGGCAAGACCGTGCAGCGCAGCTTGAGGAAGAACTGCGCAACCGCGACCAGCGCGGGATCGTGACGATCCGCCAGCGCGAGGACGGGAGCTTCACGCCCGTGGCCATCCGCTTCCGCCCCCTCACGCCGCAAGAAATCGCCGAGCGCGATGCACCGCTTCAACCGGACGCGCCGCCGATCATGGACGCGCAGCAGCCCTAACGGAAATCCTCGCCCGTCGCCGCGATCCGCGACTTGAGGCCTGCCTGATTGATGTTCTGGATTTCGATCCCCGGATGGGCATTGACCTCGATCACCAGCGGTCCATCGTTCACATCAAGCACGATATCGGCCCCGCAATAGCCAAGGCCCACGGCAGGCCCGCATTTGGACGCCAGTTCCAGCACCTTTTTCCAGCCCGGAATCTCGAACCCGATAAGGTTGACGCCCGTATCGGGGTGATGGGTGATCGGCGTGCCTTTCACCACGGCGCGGGTGATCTTGCCGGTCTCCATGTCGATGCCTGCGCCAATTGCGCGCTGGTGGAGGTTGGCCTTCCCGTCGCTCTCGATGGTCGGCAGGCGCACCATTGCCATCAGGGGCGTGTGGTGCAGGCTGATGACGCGCAGATCGGGCAGCCCCTCGGGCACGATGCGCGAGAGCGCCGGGTCGGCGATGATCAGCGGCTCGATCAGGGCGGCGTCCTCGGCGGCGGAATCGCCTGAAAAGCCCCCGTCGACGACCTTCTGGATGTGGTGCATCACGGCATCCTCGGGCAGCGGGGTGCCCGATCCCTTGAACCAGGTGTTCCCTTCGCGCCGCACCGCCAGCAGGATGCCGTCCCCCTGCGATCCGCGCGCGGGCTTGATCGCCCAGGCATCGGGCATATCGCGAGAGGGCTTGAAATCGGCGACCTGCTGGTGGTTTTCCAGCACCGCCACTGTGCCGGTGCACGAAATCCCCGCCGCCTCCAGCGCGCGCTTGGCGGCCACCTTGTCACGCGCGCGTTCAATCGCGTGGCGCGGATTGTATTTCTGGATCAGCGCGTTGCGCATGTTGATGCCGAGGATCTCGCCCCCGGTCAGCGCGTCCTCTCCCAATCCAAGCCAGCGATGGAATGCCCTGAACATCTCAGACGTCCTCGACCCTGCGGATCACCCACGCGTTGCGGATGAGCGGACGCTGACCGTCCTGGGCATCCGCCCAGTCTTCCACCACGCGCCCGCCCGACACGACAAGGCGAGGCCGCGCACGGGCCTCGCGCTCCGGAATGGCCTGCGGCATGCGGCGGCGCACGCCGGCTTGCAGTTCGGACGCTGAACCGATCACCCACGTGCCGCGTGTCGGGGGCGGGTGCTTGGCCATGGCTGCCAGCACCAGTCCGTGAGCCTGATGCAAGCGGGCAAGTTCCGGCTGGCGATAGGGTGCCCGTTCCTGCGCGGGCACCCGCCTTGTATCGGGCAGGCCCTTGCGGCGATCCCCGGTCACCCCTTCTGGCAGCACATCGGCTATGCCGGCGGCCTTTGCGGCGCGCGCTTTGCGGCGGCGTTCCAGCCAGATCGGGGCAAACCGCCCGATTTCCGACAGGCGCAGACCACGATACCGCCCCAGCAGCGCGATCGCGACGGCAGCGGTCGCGGGCATCAGCAGCGGCGACCATTCGATCAGCGCCATCGCAAAGTCCGATACCATCACGAACTCGATCACGATCGCCAGCACGAAGGTGTTGAGCGCCATCTTCGCGGCGGGCTTGGCGCCGTCCTTGCCCCACTGCTTCCACCACCGCTCCACGCACAGCGCGCAAACGATCACCGGAAAGGCATCGACCTGAAGATTGGTATCGAGCGCCATCTGCAAGGCGACCAGCACCAGCACGATCAGCGAAATCAGCACGCCCAGAAAGCCGACGCGGGTCATGCGCAGCTTGAGCAGGCCGGGGGTGACGATCATCCCTACCGCCACCGACGAACACAGCACCACCGGCCCCATGATCGGCCCGATCTGAAGAAAGGCGAGCGCGATCAGCATCGGAGTGAACAGGCCAAACGCCTTCAACCCGATGAAACTGCGCGCCAGCACCACCAGGAACGAGCCGAGCGGCAGCACCATCAGCAGGTTCGAAGGCTTCAGCCCCCAGATCGCCTGCGATGCGGCCACGCCCTCGAAGGTGGAAGGCAGCGCGAGGAAGGTTTCGGTATTGGCGACCCCGAGCCCAACCAGCATGGCGAGCACCACCGCGACCGCCAGCCCGATATAGAACGGGCGGCGGACCTGCGGTGTTGCGTTCGCCCAGATCTGGCCGACGCGGGCGATCATTTCAGAAGACGTATCCGACCGAAAGTGTCAGGCGATAACCTTCGCGCTCGCGCACGCTCTCGTTGCTCTGGAAGAAGACATATTTCGCCTCGGCCTCGACGCGCCACTTGCCGGGCCACCACAAAAGCTCGACTTCGGGCACGGTCTGGCGGTCGCGGCGCAGTGCGCCGTCATCGGCGATGCGCCCATCGAAACGGGTGCGGATCAGCTCCAGCGCCGGGCGCACGCGCAGGTCCTTGGCCACGGGCCGCGTATAGGCGACCCCGGCGGAATCGCGTTCATAGCCGCGCTGCGGATCGTCTGATCGGATCGTTTCGGTGCGCAGATCAAAGGCGAGGTAGTGATAGGGGCCAAAGCGGCGGCGGTATTGCGCATCGATACGCGCGCCATCGCCGCGCGTCGCGGGGCCTGCGCCATTATCATACTGCCGCTCGCGCCAGGTCCCCTGCACCCGGAAGCGGTTTTCGCGGCTCGGTTCAAAGGTGGCGCGGGCGGAGTACTCCCAGCCGTCGGTATCGGCGGATTCGACCGTGACGAGATCGTCGTAACGCCGCGCCTGCACCTGCAACTCAAGCTTGCTGGTGAGATCATGCTCCACATTCGCGGTGAGCCGGTCGCGTGAGACATCGCGGCGGCCATCGCCAAGGCGGAACACCTCGATCCGGTCGGCTTCCAGCCGCACGCGGGTGCGCTTGCTTTCGAGCCCCACGCCGATCTGCCCGCGCACGGACAGGGCCTCACCATCGATCACCAGATCCTCGTCGCGGGTGGTGGTCTGGGCGCTGACGGTCTGGAGGTCGATGCGGGCATCGGGCTGGAGCCGCCATCCGGTCTCGTCCGCTGCCGCGAGCGGTGTGGCCGCAAGGCCCAAGATACCGGCCAGAACGGCCCGCCACGCCTTGCGGGCAGGCCCGGAATGTCGCCGGTTTGCGCTGGAAAACATACTGAAGCCCCCGTTAACCTTGCACGGCTTACGGGGGGCATCGTTTAGAAAATCCTAACTGTGGTTATAAACTTCTGAGGCATGACCAGGGGTTTGCCGCAAGTCGCTGAAAAGCAAGGCTGTGGCAGGCGCATGCCCGCGCATTGCGGCGCGGGCGAGAGCGCCGGTCAGAGCGGGTTGCCGTCCTTGTCGCGGTAAATTTCGCGGCGGCCGACGTGATTGGCGGGGCCGACGAAGCCGTCTTCCTCCATCCGCTCGATCCACTTGGCCGCCGTGTTGTAGCCCACGCCCATCTGGCGCTGGAGCCACGATCCGGATGCCTTCTGGTTTTCGAACACGATCTGGCAGGCTTGCCGGTACTTGCGTTCTTCAGGGTTGTCGGAAGCGGTAAGATCATCGTCAAAGCCGAAGCCGCCGAAACCATCTTCCGGCTCTTCGGTGACGGCATCGACATAGGTGGGCGAACCCTGCGCGCGCCAGTGATCGGCGACGGCTTCGACCTCCTCGTCCGACACGAACGGCCCGTGGACGCGCACCATCGCGCCGGTGTTGGGCTTGTAGAGCATGTCGCCCTTGCCCAGCAGCTGTTCTGCGCCCTGTTCGCCAAGGATCGTGCGGCTGTCGATGCGGCTGGTCACCTTGAAGCTGATGCGGGTCGGCAGGTTCGCCTTGATGACACCGGTGATGACATCGACCGAGGGGCGCTGGGTCGCCATGATCAGGTGGATGCCCGCCGCGCGGGATTTCTGGGAAAGGCGCTGGATCAGGACTTCGATTTCCTTGCCCACCGTCACCATCAGGTCCGCGAGTTCGTCGACGATCAGCACGATCTGCGGCAGGGGCTGGTAATCGAGCTGTTCTTCCTCGAACAATTGCTCGCCGGTTTCGGGATCGAACCCGGTCTGCACCCGGCGGCCCAGCGGCTTGCCCTTGGCGATCGCGGCGGAGACCTTTTCGTTGAAGGAGTTGATGTTGCGCGAGCTGATCGCGCTCATCATCCGGTAGCGCCGCTCCATTTCCTCGACCGCCCACTTCAGCGCGCGCACCGACTTCGCCGGTTCGGTCACCACGGGTGAGAGCAGGTGCGGGATATCGTCGTAGGTCTTGAGCTCCAGCACCTTGGGATCGATCAGGATCAGGCGCAGCTGCGCCGGCGTGAAGCGATAGAGCAGCGAAAGCAGGATCACGTTCAGCCCGACCGATTTACCGCTGCCGGTGGTCCCTGCGACCAGCAGGTGGGGCATGGCGGCAAGGTCGGCGATCACCGGCTCGCCTGCGATATCCTTGCCGAGGATGATCGGGAGGTTCCCCTTGGCATCGACGAAGGCGGTGCAGGCCGCCAGTTCCTTCAGCGCCACCATCTGGCGGTCCTGATTGGGCAATTCGATGCCCATCACCGTGCGGCCCGGAATGGGCGAGACGCGCGCGCTGATCGCGCTCATGTTGCGGGCGATGTCTTCGGCAAGGCCGACCACGCGGCTCGCCTTGATGCCCGGCGCCGGCTCCAGTTCGTACATGGTGACCACCGGGCCGGTGCGCACGGCGGTGATTTCGCCTTTCACGTTGAAATCGTCGAGCACGTTTTCCAGCAGGCGGGCGTTGCGTTCGAGCGCCAGCTTGTCGAGCTTGGGGCCCTTGTCGACCGGGGGTTCGGCCAGCAGGTCGAGGCTGGGCAGGTTGAAGGGCGCGAACATGTCGCGCTGGTCGGTCCGTGCGGCGGCGGCGCGCTTGGGCGGGGCTGAGGGGTCGGTGATTTCCGGAGTGCGGCGGGGACGATCCTCGATCGCGGCGGCCACAGCCTCACCCTTGGCGGCGCGGCGCGGACGGGCGGCGGGCGCATCCTCGTCATCGTCATCCAGGTCGCCCGCAAAGGCGAGCGCCGGGGCTGCCGCGCGGCCGGGCAGCGGCAGGCGGCGCAGCAGACCCGCGAGCGATCCGCCGCCGAGGAATTCGGGCAGGCTCATCAGCACCCGCCAGTCGATCGCGAAAATCCGGGTCAGCAGCGCCACGCCGATGCCAAGGCAGGCCGTGCCGAGGCCCAGCGTCACCCACCCCGCCGCCGCCTCGCCGAAGCGCGCCGAGACAGCATGGATCGCGCCCGCGCCGAGCAGTCCCGAAAGCCCGCCCGCTTGCGCCGGCAGCGTGCCGCCGGGGCCTGGGAAGGCGAGACTGAGAACGGTGGCGATCAGCGTCATCGCGATCAGCAGCAGCGCGGCCGGCATCCACCATGCGGTGGTTTCCGGCTCGTCCCCGTTCTCGACATCGCGCCACAGCTTGCGCGCCGACACGTAGAGCAGCGGCAGCAGCAGCACGCCGGGCAGGCCGAAGATCAGCAGCACCCGGTCCGCCGCCCATGCGCCGGCCGCGCCCATCCAGTTGGTAACAGTCGCGGGATCGGCGGCGGTCGAGGGGCTGGGATCGGTCTGGGTGTAGCTTGCCAGCGCCAGTGCGAGGAACACGCCTGCACCCAGCAGCAGCCCTGCACCGGTCATCTGCGCGATGCGGCGCAGCGTGCGGCGGAGCCCGGCGCGCCATTCGGCGTCCGTCTGGCGAGCGGGTTTGTTGGCAGGGGCCGCGCGGCTGGCCATGGGGGGTGTCTCCTGTGCGGAACACACCATGAATCCTCAGGGCGGCAGGGTCAAGGAAAGAGCGACGAACGACATGGGACAGGCAAGGCCCCTACTACGCTACGACAGTCCATCGATTGCGGCCCAATGCGTCCACCTGAGGCTTTGCGCCCGCCCTCGCGTCATCCCGCCCAGCGCGATCACCGGCAGCGCCGCCTGCCGCGCCAGCAGCCGGAAGCGCACCGCACCCAGCGTTCGCCCGCCCGGATGCGAGCGCGTGGCGAACACCGGCGAAAGCAGCGCGGCATCCGCCCCGAGCCTTGCGGCAAGGCCCAGTTCGGCCATGTCATGCGCGGTGGCGAGGTGAATGAGGCCCGCCCGGCGCGGCCACAGACTGCGGGCTGCACCGTAGATCCCGTCCGCCCCCCATTCCCGAGCCGTCAGCGCCGAATCCGCCAGCACGATCCGGTGGCCCCGCACCCGCGCGATCCGCCGCAGCGCCCGGAACCGTGCCAGCCGATCTGGCCCGGCAAGGTGATAATGCCGATAGATCAGCCCCGAACCGCGCGGCAGCTTCGCCAGCGCACGCTCCAGCCCCGCATCGTTACGCGCATCCGAGATCAGCCACAGTGCGGGGAGGGTCTTTGCGTGGGGCACGCTGACGCTATAGAGCCGCCCCATGGAAAACGCAGCCACCCGCCTCGCAGAAGTCCGCAGCAACATCGCCCGCGTGTGCAAGCCCGCGCGCCGCAAGCCCGAGGACGTCACGCTGATCGCGGTCAGCAAGACCCATCAGGCGGATGCGATCCAGCCGCTGATCGATGCAGGCCAGCGCGTGTTCGGCGAAAACCGCGTGCAGGAAGCGCAGGGCAAGTGGCCTGCGCTGAAGGCCGCTCATCCCGATATCGAACTCCACCTGATCGGCCAGTTGCAATCGAACAAGGCCGAAGAAGCGGTCGCGCTGTTCGATTATATCCACGCGCTCGACCGCCCCAGCCTGCTGACCGCGCTGGCGAAGGCGATGGACAGGGCCGGGCGGCGCGTGCCGTGCTTCGTGCAGGTCAATATCGGGGACGAGGCCCAGAAGGGCGGCTGCCCGATTGCCGATCTGCCCGCGTTCCTCGCCGCTGTGCGGGCGGCGGATATTCCGATTGCGGGGCTGATGTGCATCCCCCCGGCGGGCACCGAGGCCGCGCCGTTCTTCGCCTTCCTTGCCAAACTTGCCGCCGATAATGGGGTGACCGGCCTCAGCATGGGGATGAGCGGGGATTATGAAACCGCGGTGATGCTGGGCGCGACCCATGTGCGGGTCGGCACCGCGCTGTTCGGCAGCCGGGGTTAGCGGCCGGGATGACCATGGCCACGCTCGCCCGGCTCGATGCCTTCATCGCTGCCTGGAGCGAGCGCCTGTCGGCGGATTCCGCGGTGGTCCGCATCGAGACCAGCCCGCTGGACAGTGTGCCGGGCCTGCACACTGCCTGCGCCGATGCTTTCGTGACCGGGCTTGGCTACAAACCGATCGGGGCGAACTGGGAGCTGTTTGACGCTGAGGCCGCGCCCGATGAGCCGCGTTCCGCGCTGGCGGCGCTGCGTGAGGCCTTCGCGCAGAACATGGTCTATTCAAGCTATCCGTGGCTGGGTGAGGCCGATGCGCTGGCAATGGGCGCCGATTTCCTTGCCTGCTTCGATCCCGCCAGCCGCCAGATCGTTACCAACCGGATGTATTTCGGCTGGAACCCGATCACCGATGCGACCTTCGAATGGGCCTTCGTCGCCTTTGATAGCAAGGCCATCGCGTTGCTGCTCGCCACCGACGAGGACTGACGAAAAAAGGGCGCCCCGTTGCCGGAGCGCCCCCTTTTCTTCGGTTGTTCGTGCCGCCTCAGAATTCAAACAGCGCTTCGATACCGACGTTCCGGCCGCGCATCAGCGGCGAGAAGGTGCCGGCACCCGGACGCTGCTGGA